>JAABUP010006571.1_pt1 | contig 16396 bp, 23 predicted proteins | sample 5559201 | NCBI WGS metagenome assembly JAABUP01 (sample SAMN10711887, study PRJNA513373) | rock metagenome | isolation source: Antarctica rocks | place: Antarctica
GTCAGACATCAATATCAACAACAAAGTAATAGCAATACTTACTTTAACAGAGAAAAGCATTGAGAACGATCAATAACAATGCTGTTGAGGCTTGCCGGCTCATGATGAGCTAGGCACAGGCAGATGTTGAGAGGGGGGGGGGCGGGGGGGGGGGGGAGTATCTATGCTGATGAGTTCATGTCGCAAGGTTTGTAGATACATCTCAGTGTGGCAGCTGTCTGGTTTTCAGCATGGTCTGCTTTGACTGGCAGCACCATTTGATGTATCTGCAATGCTGCCATGCTGTTCACGCCTGGCTTCTGACCCCAACAAGACCCCAACAAACAATCCAGCATGTGCTTGGTGGTACATTCCCTCATGCATGTTATGTGTTGCAAGCTTGTCATGTCATGTAACTGCTGTGACCATTTCAATTGCCTGCTGCTCAGATCAGTGAGACATCAGCAGCAGGTGCAGAGGAGCTTTGCTCTCTAAGTGCTGCACTTGATGCATGCTGACTGAACGCATTGCTGGCCATATCCGTTTTGACACAGTGACATTCCCCAGCTACATGCGGTGGGTTATGTCATTCTATCAAAATGGATGTCGCCAGCAATGCGTACAGCCACCAGCATTGATGCGGCGGCCTACATGCGGTGGTGAATGCTGGTGACGCGAATGGCATGCATGCAAGTTGGACCCACTGACCTTGCCAACCAGCTGGATAACACATACAGCATGCAGCCAGTGGTCCAGATGGTACGCATGCCCCATGATGATGCATGATGATACATGATGATGCAGCTGTGATCTACTGACCTTGCCACCCAGCTGGGTTGGACCTGCTGATCTTGCCAACTAGCTGGACAGTACATACAGCAAGCAGGCGGTGGTGCAGGTGATATGCATGCAAGCTGGACCCACTGACCTTACCAACCAGCTGGACAGCACATACAGCATGCAGGCGGTGGTGCAGATGGTATGCATGCGGCTGTGTTCTACTGACCTTGCCAAACAGCTGCACAGTACAAACAGCACGCAGGCGGTGGTGCAGATGGTATGCATACAAGCTGGGCCTACTGACCTTTCCAACCAGTTGGACAATCTCATTGAGGTCGTCCTCCTTCTGCAGCACCTCACGCACAGTCTTCCTGATGTTGATGAAGTCCGGGTCAAACTGGTCATAGAATGGCTCCAGAGACTGCACCACCACACAGCTGGTCAACAAACTGTAGCATTCAGATGTCAGATATCTACAATGTATTTATATATGTGTAACATATGTGCACGTATTTGTTTGTATATTTGTATGTATACACAACTGTCTCCGTATGTATGTATGTATGTATGTATGTATCTATGTGTACATGAATATGTGCATGTCTCCATATGTATATGTACACGTATACATATATACATCTGTCCCAACATGTATCTGTATCAGCAATCAATGCAAGGACTGAACTGGCCAACACTGAGCTGCAGCAACTGTAACACAACTCAGGACATGGACAAAGCTGTTGCATTAGACCAGCACACATGTCTGCTCAAAATTGCACTTGCCTTGTCACAGCTTTTAAAAATACTTGGCGGTAGCATCACTGAGCTCAGTAACAGTTAGTAACAGTAACAGTGACAGTAACAGTTAGTAACAGTAACTGTTACTGCAGATGCAGTTGTCCTTGCAACAACAAGAGACATATGTGAACAAGGGCAGCACGTGTACAGTGGGGTATGGGTGGTTTAGGGCGTGGAGGCTGACCTTGGTGTACTTGGAGTAAGAGATGAGCCAGTTGACAGAGGGGAAATGCTTCCTCTGTGCCAGCTTCTTGTCCAGCCCCCAAAACACCTGCAAAGGCATAGAGACACTCTCAAGCAGTGTGTGGCAACTGGAAATATGACCTGGACAATTCACAAAGACACCCTCTCAAAAGCAGTGTGTGGCAACTGGAAATATGGACTGGACAACACACAAAGACACAATCTCGGGCAGTCTGTGGCAACTGGAAATATGAACTGGACAAGACACAAAGACACACTCTCAAGCAGTGTGTGGCAACTGGAAACACGAATTGGACAATACACAAAGGCACACTCTCAAGCAGTGTGTGGCATCAACCAGCAGCGTCCAAGCATGTGTAAGAGCTGACAAACATGCAGCAGAGGTGAGCAATTGTTTTGGTCAGGCTGTAGTGCTTGTGCCACGTGATCGCTGAGCACTGTGGTGTGTCGGTTTGACGACATTGCGTACAGTCTACCTCTTGTGTAGACACATATTATAGCATGCGAGCCTTTGAAGCCTCCTGTCAAGATCCTTGTGACATGCATTGCTCTGCATGTTGTTCAGGTATCTGCTTTCATGCAATTCTGATCAGCTGTCCAAGCGAGCCTTGTAGGTACCCAACTGTGATGGTGCTTGTGTGCCCAAGTGTTATTTCTCATCAGTTCTTACTATTAGGTTTTTGCAAAACCCTGAAAAGTTCCAGACTTTCAATTTTGTTAGGGTTGTTTGATAGGTTGTAGGGGCCAGGGTTTCAGCGCCTTTTGCATTAATCATCTTTAGGGTTTGAAAACCAATGAGACTTAAAGCTGGGTGCTTGTGTGAAGGGAGAGAGAGTGTCAAAGCCTACCTGGACAATACCCAGAGTGGCAGAGGTAACAGGGTCTGAGAAGTCCCCCCCGGGGGGTGACACAGCCCCCACAATGGTGACGCTGCCCTCCCTCTTGGGGGAGCCCAGGCAAGTCACCCTGCCAGCCCTCTCATAGAAGGAGGCCAGACGGGCCCCCAGGTAGGCGGGGTACCCTGAGTCAGCAGGCATATCCTGTTGCGTACAATCAGCCACTTGCGCTTCCAGCTCCACCCACAGCACTGGCCGCACCCCACCAAGCTGCTGCGACACACCCAGGTGCAGCTGGCATGCAAAGTACCACCACAGATCTGATCCGTGCTCCTCTGCTGGCTATACTGTGCAAGATGGCAGCCAGGAGGACAGAATTGCAGCTCTTGAGACACGGCTCAGAGATGTGCTGAGTCAGCGCAGCAGGCCCCCGCTTGCACCAAATGAGAACTTGCTGAACCAGCCAGCGCGTTTGGCACTAGCTCAGCAGGCTCGCAAGGTCAGGCCTAAGACTGTGGTGCATGAGGTGGCATGTCAGACAGCCACAGGCATGGGTCAGCTGGATCGCCTCCAGCAGGATGCTGCACACTTGAAGGAAGAGCTGCACACCCTTGCATCACAGCTTGAGCAGCGCACGAGTGATGCTTTGCATGTCGAGGAGCAAGCACAACTGCTCGTGCGAGAGATAGAGCAGGAAGCAAATCACAAGGTACACATTCACAATGTGTCATGTACCATGTGCAATATGCAGTGCATATGGTTTCAACTGAGTCTTGCATTTGGAGCAAACTAACTAGCCCAGGCATCTAGACCTGCAAGTCAATTGCCCTTTGATTGTCATTTTCAGCTTTGCAATCAGGCGCTGTCAATGGCTTATTCACCTGTGCAATTTCCTGTCCTGCAGCTTGCATGACATGGAGTTGATTGAGCCCCACTTCTCAGCTGCTACGATTGAGCCATATGCACAGCAAATGTCTGATCGCGTCTTCTGTGCAGATTTTGGTCATTGCAAGAGGGGCTCTTGGGCAGATATTGTTGACCTGGCTTGCATGCAGGTCACAGACATTCGGCGGCAGGCCAACGAGGCTCTTCAGCAAGCACGTGCTGAGATTGCTGACGCAGACAGGGCAGCAGTCGATGCACGCAAGCAGGCAAGCATACAGTGCCTTGCATATGCAGGCCCACAAGCATTTGAGTAACGCTCAGAGCCTTTTGAGTTCTGAGTATAGATTTGTCAGCAGGGTGCAAACACAATCATGCCCATTAGGCTGGCTGCAATAGAGATGCAACAGCATTGCAATTGGATCTGACTCTGTTGATGACCACTGCAGCGCCTGTGGTCATTTGACAGCTGTCAATACCACTCACAATACTAGCTCAAACACTTGGAGACTGTTACACACCTCAGAACTATGGGTACACAGCCTGTTGTTCAGTGTCTCAGTTCCTGTAACATGTGCAGCAGGACAAGATGATTTGTGTTTTCTTCAGTTGACTCACGTTACACATTGCATGATGATGCATTCATGTATAGCTACAGAGTACACGCAGATTGTGCAAGCCATGCATGCAGGCTCAACTAGTGCAGGAGCAGCATCAAGCCTCCAAGAATCAGGTAGCAGAGCTGCAATGGGAGCTGCGGCATGCCTGGGAGCAATCCCAGCAGGCAGATCAGGCTCAGAAGGCTGCTTTGCAAGCTGCTCAGGACAGAGTGACAAAGCTGGAAAGTGACAGTAGGCGGTGCCATGAAGACGCAGCCAGGGTGCAACAGTCAGCTGACAAGACACAGGGGGATACTAGTAGACTCTGTCAGGAGCTGGCTGAGTGCAAGGTGTGTTGAGTTGCTGAACATGTCATTTCATTTGATGCCTTACGCTCTGGGGTGTGGAGCCAGTTGTGACTCATCAGATATCCTGGCTTGAAAGCACAGGTGTGTGTGGTGTGCAACAAAAGCAAGCTGGTGGGAACTCTGTTTGAAAAAGTGCTTAAGGTCCTGCTGTTGGTGAATGAGTCCATGCGTTTGGATGTGATGACTCATCTCGTCAAGCAGCAGCATCATCATGTAAAGTACATGCTGTGTAGCTTAGGGGCATATGCATAGCTTCCCAGGCTGCCTTTACAAAACCAATCATTACAACACCCCTTTGCACCAGTTCCCTGATGATCTCACCTTGATATTTCTGCAATAATGTGCCCGAGGCGCACAACTGAGTTGCCTTCGCTCTGCAGGCTGCACTTCAAGCATGCAGACAGTCTCAGGGCAGGGCGCATAACTGAGTTGCCTTCACTCTGCAGGCTGCAGTTCAAGCATGCAGACAGTCTCAGGCCAGGGCAGAACAAGAGCTGCAGCAGTGCAATGCTGCAGCCAGCAGCCACAGTGCCACAGCTGTCCAGGCTGCTACTGCAACTCAGGCAGAGCTTGAGTCCCTGAGGCGACAGCTGAGTTCCTGCCAGCAGGAGTCTCAGGCATTGAGGAGCAGGGAAGAGGAAGCAAGGCATCAGACAAAGCAGCTGGCCGCTGCCTTGACAGCTGCCCAGAATGACTACCAAGTGAGGCAAAGTAAACAACAAACAGTATGTCAATCGTACGATAACATTGAATGTTACGGCAATACCACCACAACCCAGCTATGAACGAGAGAAATAACACGTGTTTTCCAGCCAAGACTGGTGTTATTCAGGCTGCAATGAGAAACCGACCTGACAAGTGTGAGCCAGGCCCCTCTGGGCGGAGGCTCCCAACAAAATCAATGAAAGGTGTAGGAATTTTTGCTTTTTTTTTCAAGCCACGCTCCAACTGGGTTCCAAGATGGGCTCTAACAACAGCCTGGGGCATCGTACTGACGTCCTGGATGACATCATGGAAGAGGATTGGTCAGGGCTTGAACATTGCCTCTTGGATATTATTGATTGTGAGCACTGACTGGGACTGGGACGTGCAGATCAGCATGACTTTCCCAGAGGACTTACCAACACATACAAAAGCTTAGAAAACTCACCTCTTACTTAGCACTTATTAGCCTGCTTTAATGTAGCCAGCATGTTGCCTGACAATCTCACCTGATGCTGCAGAAAGGTCTGGAGTGCAAGGTGCAGTGGTATGAGACTCAAGTCAGACGTGAGGTGGATCGCAGAGAGTCTGAGGCAGCAAAGCATGCACAGCAGCAGGAGCAGCTGCAGGCCAGCAGGGACGCCCTGCAGAAGCAGTTAGCAGTGACCGAGACTGAGTTCAGGCTAGCTCTGCAGGTGATGCTGCCCCCGTGTTATTTCTCATCAATTCTCACCGTTAGGGTTTTGCAAAACCCTAAAAAGTTTCGAACTTTCAATTTTGTCAGGGCTGTTTGATAGGTTGTAGGGATTAGGGTTTTGACGACTTTTGCGGTTTTCATCTTTAGGGTTTGAGAACCGGTGAGATATAATGCCGGGCACGATGCTGCCCTTGCAACCAGCATGTAGCTGCCCTTGAGCTGCGTCAGTGCTCTTCACGCCACAATGAACTACACGCATGTTACCAGCATGCCACCTGCAGCATGTTGCTTGGCCAGGTCTCCTTGGGATTCAACAGCAGCACATGTGCTGACTTGGCACAGCGTCCAACACACGTGGCCATTAGGTTTAGTCATGATTGGCCTTTTGTGTACTACATTGGCATGTTGTGAAATTTCTGCCCAGGCTGTGGCATGTGGCCATGCAGCAAGGCGCAGACATTCATCTGCAGCATACTGATGCACATCTATGTGTCTGCTCAGCTTCAGCGATTGAGCAAAAGCAGGCTTGAACACCAGTTGTCCTTGCTTCTGTACAGTTTCAGCACCTGAGCAGAAGCAGGCTTGAACACTAGCTGTCCTTGCTTCTGTACAATTTCAGCAACAGAACAGGAGCAGGCTTGAACACCAGTTCTTTGCTTCTGTACATTTTCACTAACTGAGCAGGAGCAGGCTTGAACACCAGTCGTCTTTGCTTCTGTGCAGTTTCAGCAACTGAGCAGGAGCAGGCTTAGAACACCAGGTGTCCTTGCTTCTGTGCAGTTTCAGCAGCTGAGCAGAAGGAGACTTGAACACCAGTTGTCCTTGCTTGGTGCAGGAGCATGACAGGGCTGCAGTTGCGCATCAGCACCAGCTGCAGCATCAAGCGGCCGAGACAAGTGAGCTGCGACGGGGGCTTCAAGCAGCAAGCCAACATCACCAAGTAGGTGCATGTATCACACCCAGGAACGCACGCTGGGTCCAGACGTTGGGCTAGTCATTGATTGTCTGCATCTTTTGGTCAATATGTCAGATGGCATCGGGCGTAGTTTGTGTACCAGTTGATCCCTTTTAGTGCTGCTGCTTGTTGTCCGCACTTTCTTTGCAATCCAGCAATCTCAGAAGCAGATGGAACAGGTCGAGAAAAAGCTCACAGCTAGTGCAAGCAGGCTCATTGCATCTGCATATGAGCCGCCCAGCCAATCATCTGAGCTCTAGCTTTTTGTAGGCAACATTGCACTGGGCAGTGCCACTGAAAGTTGTACAACAAGTGGTCAGATGTTCAGACTGGCTGAATGCTTTTCATGACCGAGGAGTCAGGATGGACGAGCTGCAAGGCAAACGGCAGTGAATACACCTGCAGCTGGGGATAGTCCAGAATGACATAAAACAGAAACATGCGACAAATTTTGAGTGGCACACAGGAGACACAACTCTGGCAAAGAAGCTGATTGTATTCTATCTTGTGTGAACCACAAGGAGCTAGCACTCACTGAGCAAATGCAACTTGTTTTCACCCACAAGGGCAATGTTACCATCAGTAACAATGCCCGCACTGTTAAGTCAGTGCTGCTTGAAGTACTGCCAACAGACAAGCTGAGTGGGCGGCACCAAAACATCATGATCAGTGAGTGTCAAAGCAACCACTGTCTTGTGAGAAAAATAAAAGAAAAGAAATACTACGCCTTTTGGCCACAACTCAATGAGAAGCTAAGAGTTATACCGGGCTGCCCAGGACTGTCTTGTGCTTCAGGAGCAAGAGGGGTTGGTGAAGGAGCTGACAGAGGTGTTGCAGCGCCAGAAAACGCGAGTGGCTGCATTGCAGAAGGAGCGGGGTGACATGACTGCCCAGCTGGCTTCCTACCAGCCCGCTGAGCAGGACAAGCTGAGAGCTGAGATGGGCACCCTCAGAGAGCGCGTGGGCCAGCTGGCTGGCATCAAGGCAAGAGCTGCATTGCAATTTGATGGACCTATTACCATGTTTGTGATGTGTCAATGTTTTTGATCTTCATTGTCACTATTGTTATTGATGTTACTGTTATGGTTGTTGCTATCATTATCATTATCACCATCATCATTATTGTTATTATTATGATGATTATTATGATTATGGTGATTATTATTATGATTGTTATTACTACTATTGACATCATTGTTGTTATTATTATCATTATCACTACTACTTTTGTCATTGTTAGAGATTGTGATGCAATAGGGCCAGATCCGGCCTTGCACAATGCATGCTGATGTGCATTATGTTCTGCACGATGTGTTCCAAACCAGTCACTTAAATTTTGTATACATGCAGCTTATGTCAATCACAACCAATATGCAGGTCCCATGTATGGTCCTCGTCTGTGTCCTCTGTAGTCTGGTCTGATGTTGACTCTGGTAAACAGTGCTGCTGTAGTGTGTCAGTCAGACAAATGGTGCCTTGACACCTCAACATGTTCCCACCTTGCACCAACTTGCTTGCCTGTTCATGCAATGCCAACATCATGAAGTCCATGCTGACGCACGTAGCAATGTCTGTGTCACTCCATGTGCAGAAAAGCAACATTTTGCTGAAAGTAGTGCCTGCTGACATATCTACAAATTCAATTTACTGCATTGATGTTCCCTCCTCTTGGTCATGTCATGCACCTGCAGAACACAGCATGCTGATACGTCTCCTCAAAACACGTAAGAAGAGACATTCCAAAAACTTGCTGTATTAATCACTTGTGTCCATTTGCAGGACCGTCTGGTGCAAGAGCAGCAAAAGTCTGAGCAGCTGCAGTCTCAGCTAGCTTCCGCCCAGGCCTCACACCAGCAGGCAGCTGCTGCAGCAGCTTCTCAGCTGGCAGCCACTCAAGAAGCATTGAGTCAGCTTGAGCAAGAAGCCAGCGAGAAGCTGAGCCAGGCTGACATGGCAGCCGCAGAAGCTGAGGGGCAGGTGGATGAGCTGACACATGATTTGGAGGAGGCCAGGGATGCTGTCAAGGTGATTTCTGTGCAAGGCACTTGACCTGTGATCAGGCTCTCTTGTGAGAACTATGACTGGTAATGACAGCATCACTTCAGCTATCTCTGCCAGTCGCCCTGAAATCTCACGAAGGGCCTGCAGACAGCACAATAATAAAAATGATAGTCATGATAATGGTAATGATAATGATGGTGATGATGGTGGTGATAGCCCTGAGATGTCACGAAGGGCCTGCAGACAGCATAATAATAAAAATTGGTAGTCATGAAAATGGTAATGATAGTGGTAATGGTGATGATAGCCCTGAGATGTCACAAAGGGCCTGCAGACAGCATCATAATATAAGTAATAGTCATAATAATGATAATGATGATGTTAATGATACTGATGGTGATATGGTGATTATAATGATGACAATATGCTTTCCAGCTCATGATGAGCTAGGTACATGCACGCAGCACAGATACTATATTTCTATTGTGTAGGTGTCTTGCCCAAGGGTCAGGTACATGCAGTCTTGTTTCTGCAAATGTTCATGTAGCTATTTTGCAGAAGCTAGACACCATTGACTCTGGCAGCGTCTCATGCAGAGAATACTGCTTGGTACTGTACAGCTAAGATGCAAACCTATACACTGTCATGTTGCAAAAGATAGAGATATTTAGATTCTGACAGTATCCCACATTGCCTTGGCGCAACATGCATTCCAATATGAGCTTATGAGAAGCATGTTTGGGCGCGCCAGGCATAGCATGTGTTAAACGTACAACAAAGCAATCTGTACAAAAACACTGTCTGATTCTCTACCCAAGCGTGACAAAGATATCAATAGGCGCATGGGAACACTGATAAAGGCATTAAAAAAAGGCTGATAAAAGCATGGAAAAAACACTGCTAGAGGCATTGTACATCTGAACACACTATTTCCACTTCTGAACATGCTGCTGTTGTTGCTAATCACACTGTTGCCACTTCCATACACACTGTGGCAATAATAGGGAACTGACCTCAGCCCATCGGGAGGTGGAGTCAGCCATCATGGAGAAGTTGTAGCCCATGTCCCTGAAGTACTCGGCCAGCGTGATCCCAGTGTAGATGGAGGCCTCACGAGCCGCCACTGGCATGTTGGATGTGTTGGCCACCTGCAGTGTACGTAACAAGGCTTGTTACACTGCAGTATATGAGCGGTGTGTGTAAATGGAAGCCTGATGAGCTGCCGCAGGCACGTTGCATGTGTTGGCCACCTGCAGTGTACGTAACAACACTTGTGATGCTGTAATACATCAGTCCAGTGTAGATGGAAGCCTGATGAGCCGCCTGCAGGCATTACATACCTGCAATGGTATGTAATGCTGATGTAATATTGTGCAATTCCTGAAAACATCCTCAGGCGTAATATGTAATCCTGCAGTAGGGTGTAATGTCGATGTCACAATGTTACATATAAGCACTGTGTGTCGAAAGAAGCATGAGGTACCACGAGCATGTTACATGTGTTGAGATGTTGTCATGCTTGGCAAGGTGGTAGGGTTCCTGCCTCTCTCCTACATCACAGCAGCAAGAGCTGGCAAGCAAGTGGCAACATGTTTGACAAGATGGTACGCTTCCTGCCTCTCTCGCTTACATCACAGCAGCAAGAGCTGGCAAGGAAGTGGCAACATGCTCTCAAGCACCGATGAGCCGATGTCCCCTCATGGGGTAGGGCCTTGGCCTTGGCAGGAATGTAAAATATGCTGGCAGCCATCAGGGTATGCTATGTACGATAGGCCAATCACAACTGAGTAAAAAGAATTGCGTCTCTTTGTGCGCAGCCACTGCAAGGCCTCGAGCCAAACCCGCCTATTGATCTCCTCACAGTGGGGTTGCAAAGGCATAGCAGCATGCTTACCAAGGTGGTGCGCTTCATGATGGACTCTTCTCGGCCGTCTGGCAGGGTCATGGTGAGCTGGGGGAAATCCATCAGCACCTCTGCCATCTCATTGCCTCTCTCACCACACCCAACGTAAATGATGCCGTCACTGTTACTGTACTTGGATAGCGCCTGGGAAATGACTGTCTTGCCACATCCAAAAGCCCCAGGAATGGCACATGTGCCTAAGAAAACAGAGTGTGTGATCAGTTTGATGCTGTCAATTTGGTGTCATTGTTTACTGTACTTGGACAGCGCTTGGGAAATGACTGTCTTGCCACACCCAAAAGCCCCAAGAATGGCGCATGGGCCTAAGGAAACAGAACATGCCATCAGTGTGATGCTGTCGAGTTGGTGTCACTGTTACTGTACTTGGACAGCGCCTGGGAAATGACTGTCTTGCCGCACCCGAAAGCCCCAGGAATGGCACATGTTCCTACAAGAACACGATCGGTGTCAAAGTTGTTGTCACTGTTACTGTGATTGGACAGCGCCTGGGAAATGACTGTCTTGCCACACCCAAAAGCCCCAGGAATGGCACATGTTCCTATACAAACACGATCAATTTCAATTTGTTGTCACTGTTATTGTACTTGGACAGTGCCTGGGAAATGACTGTCTTGCCACACCCAAAAGCCCCAGGAATGGCACATGTACCTGGGACATCAGATGTGTGATCAGCATCATGCCGGCGCCTGGTACTGTAACTGTACTTACTGTAACTGTACTTACTGTAATTCTAGTTACTGTATCTGTACTTACTGTAACTGTACTTACTGTATTTACTGTTACTATACTGCTAATTTGCTAGTACTGTTACTGTACTTACACAGCACCTGAGAACAGACTGTCATGCCAGACCTGCCAGCCTCACAAACTTTGCATGTCTGTGAGAAATCACATGCTTGATCAGTGTGAAGCTGGCACTTTGTTAGTGTTTTGTGGCTTGAAATTCATATAGCTCAGATAGCGGAGATACATCTGCTGAATAATCATCTCACTTAGTACCTGAACAGTCTGGGGTGTGGAGCCAGTTGTGACTCACCCCAGACTGCAAGGTATAAAATGGAAAAATGAGAAATGAAATGAGAGGTGGCAGAAGGGCAGGGCAAACGGGCATTGCAACTGCTCCTACTACTGAAGGGAGAAGGGCAAGGCATCAGGGCAAGGCAGAAGGGCAGGGCATTACCTCCTAGCACTGAAGGGAAGAGGGCATCCAGCACGCGCTGGCCTGTCAGCAAGGGGGTGTTGGCAATCAGCTTCTGTGCAACAGGCCGAGGAGAGCGCACTGGCCATGCCTGAAGCATCGTGTACTCCTGCAGCCAATGACAGCTGGTAGCATCAGTGCGTGTTGCAAACCAGGTTAGTGTGGAACACCCAGTTATCACCAGTCAGCGTGACAACGTTAATGGCAGCAGTGGTTGCGAGAGTCAACACTTGGCTGCTGAACTATCAGACAGCAAGCGGTGGAGTCGAGCGTTATTGTATGTATGGCAGGCAAAGGCAAAGACAAAAGGCTGTAACATTTGCCTGCCAAACAGGTAAGTCACTACAGCAGCACAAGCACAGATGGTGATGGTGTCATTTTTGAACAAAGACAAAGAAGTTATACTGTTTGCTGCCGCCCACAATAACAATGATGGTGATGATGAAGGTGATGTTCCTCAAAGGTAATGTAGGGACCTGAACAGCTACATCTCCTATCCCTTGGCTTGAGGCTACTTTGCAAGGTCACAGCACCGTGCTGTCTTTGCGTTTGCTCAGTCCAGTGAAGCACAAAGATAGCAGAAGTCCAACACATGCAGTACACACCTTCTTGACGCCACCAAACTCGACCTCAATGACCTTATCTGTCAGGCTGTACTCCCCAGCAGGGGCAATGTAGGTGACATTGCCCCTGGCCCCAGGCGGCAGCATCATTCTGTGCTCCAGGAGGGAGTTCTCTTGCACTGTGGCATAGATGTCACCGCCTGTCAGCCTGTCCCCAGTCTGCAGGTTGACAATCAAGGGTTGTAATTCTGTACACGGTGACTGACAAGCTCTTCTATTGCAGTGTTGCATAGATGTCACCGCCTGCCAGCCTGTCCCCAGTCTGCAGGTTGACAATCAAAGGTCAGTAACAAGCTCGATGCAGAGATGTCGCCGCCTGTCGAGACTGTCCCCAGTCTGCAGATTCACAATCAAAGGTCAGTGCATGGTCACTCAGTAAGGGTAGTAGCATGTGCTCCAGGAGGGAGTTCTCTTGCACTGCTGCATAGATGTCACCGCCTGTCAGCCTGTCCCCAGTCTACAGAATGCCAATCGATGGCCATAAGTTGGTGTACGGTACGTAAGTTGGTGTACAGTGACTAACAAGATCTGCTGTTGCACTGTTGCATACATGTCACCACCTGTCAGCCTGTCCCCAGTCTGCAGGTTGACAATCAATGGTCATAAGTTGGTGTACGGTACGTAAATTGGTATACGGTATGTAAGTTGGTGTACAGTAACTAACAAGATCTGATGTTGCACTGTTGCATAGATGTCACTCCCTGTCAGCCTGTCCCCAGTCTGCAGATTGACAATCAGTGGTCGTAAGTTGGTGTCCGGTACGTGCGTGGGTGTGCGGTACCTAACAAAACCTGCTGTTGCACTGTTGCATAGATGTCGCCGCCTGTCAGCCTGTCTCCAGTCTGCAGTTTGACAATCAAGGGTTGTAATTTTGTACATAACAATGGTATGCAGTGTGCAATGTTCTATGATGGTGTCAGGCAGCACTGCTGCAGAGATAGCATTGCCTGTCCGCCTTTTTGGGCTGGCTGAATAGGAAAAGCAGCCGGGCAAAAGAGGTCAGTATCGGAGATGTTTTGCATGGCAGTTGTGCAGTGGAAAACCATACTTCTCAAGGCCATCCCGCACCCCAAAGTGTCCATTACATAAGTACTATTCTGTAAGGTCCCAATACACCACATGCATACAGAGTAATCACTCTGTTGCCTTGTATGAATGTGTCAAGGTATGGCATGTTATGGTCAAAAGTTGGGACTTTGAATAGTGAAAGCGTATCCTGCAGGACCCTCAGCAATTGCTCATTGTTGGATGATATTGAGGACATGTAGTGAGCACTCAGCGCAGCAGGCGATGTTTGGGCATAGCACCACTGCTGCTGCATCTGCCCAATGGGAACCACAGCCTTATGCCACACGAGAAGCTACCAAAATTGAGAATGCAGAGCAGCTGATTTGCAGATGTGCAGTTTTGGGCTGACTTGAATTCCTTGGCTGTATGTGGGGTTGCAACCATGAGCTGATAGCACACCTTGACTTTGCCGGGGTTGAATTCCCACTGCTTCTTGCGGTCAAGAGCCGGGACATCAACACCTCTGGGGATGAAGCAGTCCCCGCTGCTCAGGGCAATGGCCTTCAGGGGCCGTTGGATTCCATCAAAGATGGTTGTCAGAAGACCAGGCCCAAGCTCCACAGAAAGGGGCTGTAATGGTCAACACAAGCAATAAGCATCAACAACAAAATACAAGAAGATTTGCTGTGAAAGGTGCTTGCACTTCGATGTTAGTCTGGTTTGCAAACCTGTGCTGAGGGCAAGATGCGGTGCAGGCAAGAGAGGGGTACACAAGACTGTTTGTTGTGCTCAAATATCTTACCTTGCCGGTTCTTGTCACACCATCTCCCACAGTCAGGCCTGATGTATCCTCGTACACCTGTGAGGCAACATTGATGACTATGACTGAAACTTCGAAAACATTGGTTCCTCGGCTGGCTCTTTTGTTGTGATGTGTGCTGAATGCGTGATGGACCTACCTGGATGGTTGCACTGTCTCCCTCTAGCCTGATGATTTCTCCGATCAGGTTGTCAGCTCCCACCCGAATGAGCTCGTACATGGCTGCCCCAGACATGTTGTCCGCAATGACAACAGGCCCTGACACTTTGCGGACATACCTGCAAGGCAGTAGCGCACTGTTTAGCATTTTGCAGAGGGCATGCATACACGGCTTTTCGGGTAGGTCGACAAACGTATGTTTTGACTGCCTTGAGGAAGACTAGCAGACGTCAAACATCAATCAGACGCTGCAATGCATACCCAGCCTTCTTCTCCGAAGTTTTCGGGTCCCTGGCCATCTTGCCGAAGTTGCCAAGATCGCAGGGTCAACCCTGTTTTAACGCTCTTCTATGTGCAGCGCAATGTAGACAGACCCCCGATTTCGCAGCTAGCTCGATCGCGTGTGTTTCGGCAAAACGTCAAGCGCGTATGCGCTGATGCGGTGAAAGGGCAACAAGATGTCCTCAGCAGGGGTCAACGACCGAGGTCAAGAAGGACAATTGCATTAAAACCCTACACAAAATCCTGCATTTCCTGGCTGACTGTCAACGCAGTTGTCAATCTGAAGTTAACATTAGCGAGCAAACTTGACAGTCAATGCGTTAATAGTTCTACATCCAGCAACATGACATTACTTCGGCCAAGGCACATCTACTGTAGATGCTGTCTGCCTTGCAGCAATAGCAGCACACTTATCTCACTCTGATGCAAATTGTCAATTCAGAAACACCATCATTTCTTGATACATTTGGCAGGCAGATGGCTCACAACCATCTTGTCATTATGGTCACTGAGCATCTGCACAAAGGGCTTTTGGCACTTCAGGCTGTACGTGCTGATCAGGTCATGACAGGTTGCAGCCAGTATACACATCTGCAGGTATTCTCAAGATAACCAGATGGCATGTAGGGCAGCTGCCCTATGATGTGAGATGGCTGTGTTGGACTGCTTTTGACACCATAGAGGTGAGGTAGGGTATGACGTTTCTGCTCTGCGTTATATTCTATTTGCTAGCACTAGTGCTTACTGGTGATTTGCAGCAGTGGTTACTTAGAACCAGTTGGTCATCAGTGAAACTTGCTTGAAGCAGGAGTAGGAAATCAATTTGAAGTTGCAAATGCAAAGCATAAGTGGCCTGGATTGTATTGTTTGTAATTGCAGCATTGTATAACTTTTGGCGCAACACAGAAAATAGCCTTGGTGTTGCAGTCTAACCTTGTTCACGGGCTGCACGTCTGAAGGTCATACAACAGAGGTGTTTCTGGAATGGGTGGTGTTGAAATAACACCATTTGAAGTTTGGTTTGTGAAGACAGGGAGCTTCACTCCTCAGCCTTCTTGCCAGTCTTCTTTGGCAACAAAACACTGTGGATGTTGGGAAGCACACCACCAGCAGCAATGGTGACACCCCCGAGCAGCTTGCTCAGCTCTTCATCATTGCGAACTGCCAGCTGAATGTGACGGGGCACAATACGAGTCTTCTTGTTGTCACGGGCAGCATTGCCTGCCAGCTCCAGGACCTCAGCAGCAAGGTACTCAAGGACTGCTGCCTGCAACAGGTGGGAGATAAAGTCACATTATGCTAGGTTGCTGATGCAGCGGACGACTGATGTAAACATGGGTTCTTCAAGCAGTACGTTCAGTTTGTGCAACCCAAGCAAGTTAGGCTACAGGTCTGTTGAAGCTGACACGAAAGTTGAAATTACACTTACCAAGTACACTGGGGCTCCAGCACCGATACGAGTGGCAAACTTGCCCTTCTTGAGGTAGCGAGCAATCCTGCCCACAGGGAACTGAAGTCCTGCCTTGCTTGATCTGCTGACTTGCTTCTTGCCAGCAGTCTTTCCCTTACCGCGTCCAGACA
>JAABUP010006572.1_pt1 | contig 16392 bp, 15 predicted proteins | sample 5559201 | NCBI WGS metagenome assembly JAABUP01 (sample SAMN10711887, study PRJNA513373) | rock metagenome | isolation source: Antarctica rocks | place: Antarctica
AGTCCTTTTCTTAGCTAGCTGTAATTATATAGACATTAGAATTAAATCAATATTATGAAAATTAAGTCAGTAAAGTAAATAAAAGCTCTAATAGTGATAAATCAGCTCAGAGCGCTCAAAGCGCTCAGAGTGCTCAGTAATAATTAAATGACAGTTCAGATCACTCAGAGCAATTCTGAGCTGAGACATAAGATCATTGACTCTGAGTGCTCTGAGCTGAATTTTGTCACTTTAAGCTAGCTTTAAGCTGCTTTCTTAACTTGCTGATGTAGCTGTTTAACTAACTGTCACATTGAGTTCTTCTTAGCTAATTATTTAATATATATAACATAATTATTGTTAAAGATTGATGTTATTGTTATTTTAATGTGTGAAAACATCAAAGACTACTATTAATGAGTCATGTGACTTTAACATAGAAAATTTGACAATTATCTATTAAAAGATAAAGTGTAAATAGTTAAATATGTAATTGTTATTCTATTTGTTAAATATAAACATGTCATCAGATCAGATCAGATCTGATATAAAATTAATTTTTGATCTGATTTAATTCTCACAGAGTTGAGTGAATTTTCTGAAAAAACTCAGTCTAGTTACTTAAGACAGAACATTAATCTAATTCAGAAGATTGTTAAAAATATCATTAAAAAGTCTGATCATGAGAACTTAATTTAACAGCTAGCTAGCTAGCTATGTAAAACTCAATTTGACATGTATGAAGAACTCAATTTAACAGCTAGCTAGCTAGCTATAAAGAACTCAATGTAACAGCTAGTTAAACAGCTATGTAAAACTCAATTTAACAGCTAGCTAGACAGCTAAAAAGAACTCAATTCAATAACTAGCTAAACAGCTAAAAAGAACTCACTGTAATAGCTAGCTAAACAGCTAGAAAGAACTTATTGAGACAGCTAGCTAAACAGCTAAAAAGAACTCAATTTAACAGCTAGAAAGAACTTCATGCAACAGCTAGCTAAACAGTTAAAAAGAACTCATTACAACAGCTAAAAAGAACTTATTATAACAGCTAGAAAGAGCTCATTGTAACAGCTAAAAAGATCTCATTGTGACAGCTAAAAAGAACTCATTGCAACAGCTAAAAAGAACTTATTGTAATAGCTAGCTAAACAGCTATGAAGAACTCAATGTAACAGCTAGCTAAACAGCTAGAAAGAACTCATTGTAACAGCTAGCTAAACAGCTAAAAAGAACTCAATGCAACAGCTAGTTAAACAGCTATGTATGACTCAATTTAATGTGTAGAAAGAACTCAATTTAATAACTAGCTATGTGATCTTGAATCACTGTATTCTACTGTACTGTATGTAATTTTTAATGTTGATCAGATATTTTGCAAAAGAAAAATGATAAATGTAATAAGCTTAATATAGTTCTTCATAATGAGAAAAGAACATTGTTATACAAGTTAAATGACTTCTCAGCACATCATTACAGTGAGGGATTTTTATTCTGCATATACACTATAATTCTTTACATTTTAGCTAAGTAAGTCTCTTTATTGTTTGTTTATTTATTAACTGATACATAGCACCTTGCTGTCATTCTTAATAATTAATTACACTCATCATCTTATCATTTCTGTTCTCACTGTCACTCATTCATCTCATCACACTCATTATAACTGTGACTGTTCTCTTTAAGTTTTCTTTAACTGTAACAGAGACTTAGTGTCATCTTTTCTTCTTAAATGATGAGATTATTCTCTTCTCTCACAACTTTAAGACTTACTAATTACACATTAATAACATTTAATTCTTTACTGAGATTCTTTAAGACTCAAAAGAAAAACAAATAATCTACTATTACTGTTATCTTCACAATACACAAGACTGAGTGCTGAAAGAAGATGAAAAACATACTCAATAGAGAATAAAACTGTTAAGAATAACTATTAACTGTAAGATGTGTATGTGCATAGTCTTTCATAAAGATCATGTAACTGTAAGTTGTACAGAGAAATGTTCTCAGCACTTTTACATTTTAAAGAATTTAGATTAGTTTAAAAGATCTTCTCACTTTTGTAGTCTTGTTATTAATCAGATAGTGAGTGACTATAAAGTAATGAAAGTAGTCAAAAATCTTTGTGAGATGAATTAACTGACAGATTGAAAAGTTCTTCTTAATATCAGAGATTATTGACTGTTCTTAAAGAATGTTTATAACACAAGTGTTGTTTAAAGAAAGCAGCATTCAGATTTTAAACAATAAGAAAATGCAGAGATCTGAGAAGAGCAGTGTTTAGTGACTCAAAAATAATTAAAAAAGAAGAATTAAAATGTATTTAACATTAAGATAAGACTGTCTCTTCTTTATAGTATTTATTAATTATTTTATAGACTATTTAAGATAACAGATTCTCTGTTGACTTAATCTTCACTGACTCACAACAACTCACAATTCTTTGCTGTTGCAGTCATTTTATAATGATGAATGTCATTTATTGTATCAATAAGCTGAGATGACTACTTTACATCTTAATGATTTAAGATAAAAAAAAAAGCCGAGTTTCTGAAGTATACATGTTTACAGCAGAAAAGAACAGTGACATTATGACTGTAAAGCTTTAACAAATAAGTTTCTCTTATTTATAACATCTTTATTAATATTATTATCTATAGATTAAACATTGATGTCATTAAAGAAGACATCTTCATTACATGCTTATAAATAACTCTGTCAGTGAGCAGTGCACTGTTTAAAAGATCTTTTTAGATCTTAAAACTGATGAGTAAAAGATCTTTCAGCTTCTTTATAAAGTGCACTCTGTTTGTATTCTTCAAAAAGTTCTTTTTAATGAACTCAATCATTATTGTAAAGAGCATCTCTTTACTGCTCTCTATAATTAAAAGACAAAAGCTAAATGTAAAAAGAGCATTCAGTGAGCTTTAAACTCTGTCTTATTCTTATGAAGAACATATATTAAGAAGAAATAATAAAAGACTCAAAGAAAGTGAGCTAATTATACTTAATGTCACTTTATTCTGCTTTTGCAGATGCTCTTAATTAATGTGATTGAGTTATGACATGTCTCAATGAAGCACTGAATTAAAAAGAAAATGACTAAGTGATTACTTCTTAAGTTTGTTCAGTATTTAGTTAACATTGAGATGCAATGAAACTGTAAGCTCTCAGATTTAATTGAGATGAGAAGAATACTGAAATAGATATATAACAATGTGAAACACAACACTGTGCAGACTATTCAATGATATAACAATGATAATAATTTCTATTGATTATAAAACTAATCTTTAAGAAATTAAGTGTGCAAAGTGTCAGCATCTCATATATATATATGCTCACTTAATGACACTTAGTCACTTATGTCAAGACTGCTTTATAAACATGCTCTAGCTTTGACTTTAACAATTGTCTTCTCTTTATACACTGATTCTTCAGTGCTGAATGTGTACTTTATCACTGCAGAGTAGCTGTTGCAAATGTGCTTAGTGTGCATAACTCTAGCTAGCTTTATGTATTTGTGTTGTATATATAGAGTTAATCTTACACACTCAGTAAATAAGTTAATCTTATACACTCAGTGAATAAGTTAATTTTGTGCACTTACATAACTTAAATACATTACTACTTCACTTCTTCTTTCTCTTTTCTTTTTTTCACAATCAAGCATCATCATTATTACATATAACTTGCATTTCTGTTGCTTTTTTAACATCTTACTGACATATAGTAACACTTATATAGTTATTCAAACATTTACAATCTTCACAATGTTATTTAAGATTTGTACAGTTATAGTTCTGCAATTTGTATCTAATACACTTTTAAAAAATCAATATCTAACTCTGATAAAGATTGCAGTTGCTCATGTAAGCATCAGCTTAATGATGACATTAAGTTAGCAGACAATCTTACTGCAGATTTTATCTTTACTTCTTTTTTTGCTTTTAAACACATTCACACTGTTACTAGCTCTGTTTTATTTCTTCATTCTTTTACTTTTGCTTTATCTCTTCATTCTTTAAGTGTTGCATCTGCTGTATCTTAATTTGATGATATTTCTGTCTTTATCTGTTCTCAAGCTTTACTTGCTACTTTTATTATTAAGCACAGCACAGATTCTACATCTGTTCTTAAGTGTAGTTTCTGTCTTCATTGTAGTAAAAGAATCACTGAGAACTCAGAGCATGTTTGTGAGATGATAAAGAACTGACATTGTAATTACTGCACTATCATCAGAAAATCTTATAATCTTATAAGTTAAACACTGATGCAGCACTGTTCTTATGCTGATATTATTTTTAGATATCAATCAAATTTATAAAAAAGATTAATGCATTACTTAATTCAATCACTGCAGTTTAAGATGAAGATAAGATTACTGCTGCAGCACTGCTTATGTGTTAAAAGAAATACATTAAGAAAATAATTGCTGTCTTATGAGTTGCTGCTAAACACAGATTGAGAAAGAAGTTTAATAATGTTGTGAAAATTAAATTACTGATGTTAAATAAGTTGTGTCAAATTAAAGAGACAATGAAGAGAATGTTAAATGTTATACAATATGCAGTATATATTATTGTTTTCATATCATTATATTGTTACAGTACTAACTTTTAACAGTCTAATCTTACACTGTTGAATGCTCAGAAATTGACAGTTAAAAAGAAAATAGAAAAGAAAGTTAAGAATAATAAAAAAGTTAAGAATGATAAAAAGATTGAGAATTAATCTTTTTTTTTGTTATTTGTACTTTTAGTGTTGTGAAGACAGAAGGAATGAATAATAAAAGAAGGCAAAAGAAAAGGTGAAAGAAAAGGCTAAATTGAAAACTTCACAAGATAAATAGACATGAATTATTAAATATACACACTTCACAGACAGTTTCAGTTCTTCAAACAGTACTTGTTTTGAACAGTTTCATATAGGTGTTATGATCATACTCAGTTAGAACTAACAAGATGGGTCAAACACAAGAACTGCATAGTCTTCAGCATGAGATGACGAGTTGAGTGTCAACTTGACCATGAGAGTGTTGAGTTGACCCTTAGCAGGTTGAGTCAATTCTTTGAGAGTCAACTCTTGTTCTATATAGAAAGAATTGTTTTCCTTATGAAAATGATTGTGTTCAACTCAATACAAGTTATCAACTACTGGTTTACTCAACATTGCACACTGAGACCCTTATATCAACAAGCACAAACCTTTAGCCTTAACATTTGAGGCATCTCAGATCAGAATGTAACACTTTGAACATTCTTACAATATAAGAATGACAACCAGTGCGCAGAAGTTAGCTTTGACAAGTCAAGTCAACCTTCAAGGCCTTCAGCAAACAATTGATGTACTCAAGGTACCAGCACTCAATGCATTCACAGATGAGAGAGGAAAGCTGTGAGCCTTCTTAACTAAGCTTGAGTTATATATTGAATTCAATCAGACAAAGTTTCAATTCAAGATGAACAAAGGCCTGTTTACTGTATTGTACCTCAAGAATGCAGTGTTTGATTGAGTTGACCTCAAACTGCATGAGTTTCTTGACAAGACATCAAAGAAATGAATGAACAATAAGAAATTCATATTCAACAACTATAAGAAGTTCAAGAATGAGCTTTGAAGAGCCTTCAGAATAGTCAACAAGAAACAAGCAGCGGAAAGACAACTTCACATTCTAAAGATGAATAAGTTGACAGTCAAGTATGCAGCAGAGTTTCAGCAAATTGCGGCCCTAATGGATTGGGATGACAATGCTTTAGTATTGCAATACTATTGAGGACTCAATGAGACTATCAAAGATGAGATAGTCAAAATGAATTGACCTGAAGAGCTTCAGAATATGATCAATACCTTCATCAACATCAACAGTTGTCAATGAGAACAACAAATGAAGCGCATGAGGCACTACACACTGAAGATGTGAAGAAGACATCATACTCTCAGAGAAGATGACCCTATGAACCTTGACGCAATTGAGAAGCATTGTGAGCAGTGACCATGAGTAAAGCAAGAACAGTGCATGAGCAAGCTCTATAAGCCTCAACTCTGATAAGCAGAGACTTGTGAATGTTATAACTGTGAAAAACTCAAACACCTTGCAAGAACCTGCAAGAAACCTCAATGAGAGAGAAAAGAAGTTACAGCAACAAATACACGCGTAGTGCATGACGCTCTGAGCTGAACAGCCTGCTACAACAACATGTGCTGAACACATATGAGCAGCAAAGACAGAGCTGAATGATACTCACAGATACTCAAGAAAAGACAAAACAGTTACAACACAACAGGTCAATCAAAGAGATTAATTATTCTAAAGAAAGCTGAGATCAAAGAAACTGATACTCATGAAACTCAGGTAGAAGAAGCCTACAGCAATAGCATCTAAATAGTTTTGAATTTGAACACAGACTCAAAGAATGTCAACAACTGAGAAATCAACATGAGACTCAAGACAAAACATGAGCATCCTGAGAATCAGCACTGAGAGATGCATCAACAACTGTTAAAAAAACAGCAAGAAAAGCTTGAGAAAAGAGTCAATGACCTTAAGAAGCAACAGAAAGAAACAAAAGAAGCAAAAGCATGCTTAAAACTTGACAAGTTGATGAAAGAAGTATGAACAGTGATCAACTCAGTATCAAAACAACTTGTGTGAAAAACTAAGAGTCACAAAATCAAGATCCATTTACTCACAGAGTATCTGACATCAGGTGATGATTGTTGAATCTTTTCAGAAGGCTACATGCCACCTGAGTTTCTGAATAGAGTGAAAGCACTTCAGAACCAGATTCAGTGAGAATATGATCAGTACAAACTGCACCTACACTCAGAACAGTATATTGAGAAAGACAGTGAAGAATACATACAACTGATTGTACAAGAAATAGAACCTAAATGATTTCAGAATCTCTGAAGAAGAGCAAGCAACACAGTACAGTCAAAAAACTGCAAGCTCCCTCAAAGAGACTAGAGAACAAGAAGCTTCTAATGTCTCAGAAGAACAACAATGACCACAAGATATGAGTTGATGTTCAGGTTGAGTGAAATAGACTTCTTCAAGCAATGGTAGACTCAGAAGCAATCAACAACTATGTTTCACAGCAAGCAATAAGAATGCTAGAATTAACGTTGCAGTGAGCGCTGAAACCTATGCAGATATATATGATCAACAGAGAATTCAAGTGAATAACAGACCAGGTTCACATCAAAGTCATAATACTAGAAGATTCACAGAAGTTGACGTTTGATGTTCTCAATTCAATCAAGTATGACATCATACTTGAAATGCCCTGATTACGCAAAAAGAACTCAAGAATTGATTGAATTAGCAAAGAATTATACACCACAATAGATGCATATGAGATTTCTGAACAATCAAAAATGAGCTTATCAGAGCATAAGTCATGAGATCACAAAATATCGCTATTGAATGACAAGCAATCAAAGTGAATGCCACTGTATTCAATAAGTGAAGACCAACTCAAGAAAGTCAGAACTTACCTTGACAAGAATCTCAAAAGAGGGTTCATCAGACCATCAAAGTCACTGACAGAATATCTGATTCTGTTTGTATCAAAGAAAGATGGCATAAAGTGACTATGTGTCAACTACAGACAACTCAACAAGATAACTAGACAAAACAGTTATTTCTTATCATTGATCAGAGAGTTACAAGATCGGTTAGGCAGAGTCAAGTGATTCACAAGTCTGAACTTGAAAGAAGCCTATTACTGAGTACAAATGAAGAAAGGCAAAGAATGAAAAACAGCATTCTGAACAAGATATGAACACTATGAGTACACTGTTATGCCATTTGAGCTCAAGAACACCCCTGCCACCTTTCAAAGATTAATCAATGACATGTTGAGAGAATATCTTGATGATTTTGCAATCACATACCTTGACAATATTCTGATATACTCAGATGACCTTGAGACACACTGCAGCCATGTGCACAAGGTACTAGAAAAGCTTAATGAAAGAGCTTTGTATGTGAAGAAGTCAAAAAGCAAGTTCAAAGCAAAGAAAATTGAGTTTCTTGACTATATAATTCAATTTGAGCAAATTGAGAAGAACTTAAAGAAGACAAATGCAGTCAGAAACTGGCCTTTGCTGAAACAAGTCAAGAAAGTACAAGCCTTTCTAAAGTTGATGAACTATTACTGAAAGTTTGTACCTAACTATGCAAGAATTGCAGAATCCCTCACACAACTGACGCACAAGAACAAGAAATGATATTGAGATAGAGAGCAGAAGAATGCATTTCACACATTAAAGAAAAGTCTTAACAGAACGGCACACCTGAGAATACTCAATTCAACATGCGAAAAGGTACTGAAAACCAACGCATCAAATTTCACAGTAGGTGCATGCTTGTACCAGATCAAGGATGAGCAACAGAGACTCATAGCCTATCAATTTAAAAAACTATCAGGATCTGAGGAAAGATATAAGGTTCATGACAAAGAACTTCTTGTGATAGTGAAAGCACTGCAAGATTGAAGACCTTATCTTGCAGATACTGAGAAGTTTATTCAGATCTACACAGATCACAAGAATTTAAGGAACTTTGCAACAACAAAACAGTTGAATCAATGACAGGTTCACTGAGTCAAACAGTTAGTCAATTACAAATTCCAAATCCATTACAAGAAGAGTAATGAGAATAGTGAAGCAGACACTTTAAGTAAACAGCCTGACCACAAAGAAGTGAAAAAGATTCACACTGAAATTCTGAGTGAAGACAACAAGGAAATTCTCACAAAAGGCTTAGCAACAATGTACAAGATGAAGCAAACTTTCTTGATGAATGAAGAACTGATACAAGTATGTCATGACGACAGAATCAATGAACACCTTGAAGTCAAAAGAACTGAGAACCTTGTATGAAGAAGACACAATATCAGCAACCTTAGAAATTGAATCATCAAGTACATTGTCAGATGCAATTCATGTTACAGGAACAAGATTCAGAGAAATAAAAAATATAACAGAGTAACACAACTAGACGCACTGAATGCATCATGAAAGTCGATTACTATGAACTTCATAACAAAGTTACTGACATCAAAGAACCCGGCATGAGGTGTGAAGTTTGACAGTATATTGACTATAGTTGATAGACTGACCAAATACACCATGTTCATTTCATTCAAGAAAACTGCAACAGCATCAGTATTGATGTACATCATACTGCAAGAATTGATTAACAATCACGGGCTATCAAAGAAATTTATCACCAACAGAAACAAGCTGTTTACAAGCAAGTTTTGAGAAACGCTCACAGCAGAACTCAAAATAAATCATAAGATGTTAACAGCATACCATTCACAGACGGACAGACAGAGCAAACAAATGAATCAGACGGTCAAAACGTACTTGAGACACTATGTCAATAGAAATCAGGACAACTGAGTACAACTGTTGTTAACAGCACAGTTTGCATACAATAACACACAAAATGAAACCACAGAAGAAACACCATTTTGAGCGAATTATGAATATAACTCAAAGGTATGACAAGAACCACAAGCGCATGAATCACAAAGCCAAAAAGCAATATTAAATATTGCAGAGATCAAGAAGTTGCATAGGGATCTGATGAACAGAATTCAACAGCAAACAGAACAAACAACAGAGATAAAACCTTTTGTGGTTGAAGAAAGAGTTTACCTAAGAACAAACAATGTTCATGTAAAGTGAAGAAGCAAGAAATTGAACAACAAGAGCATAGAACCATTCAAGATCAAAAGGAACATCAAGGGGTTAAGCTATAAGCTAGACTTACTCAAGAAAATGTGAATACACTCAGTATTTCATGCGTTCATGCTTCAGTATTGCAATCAGTTCATACCGCTTCAAATCAACAAAACATCTGTCAAACTCAATGAGGAGTATCAAGTCAAGGACATTCTAAAACAACGGATGATTAGCGGAAAAACTCACTATCTTGTCAAGTGAAAAGAATACAGTACCTCAGAAAACACATGAAAGCTCAAAGAGAACCTACTCAACTGTGCAAGAACACTATGACAGTTTGAGAGAAGGGCTCAGAGTCAATAAAGAAGCTAAAACTCATTGACTTCAGTAAGGAATCAAGGTTAGAAGGATTGAAGAAGTTTTCCTCATCCTCAGTTTCATTGTTATCATTGCTCAGTTCAGAAGCAACACAGCAAACTTTGATGACTGCACAAGACTCATTCTGTTTCAAAGTCTTGAAAAGGTGAAGAACCTTTGCATTCAGCTTGAAAAGACGCTCAGCCTGTTTCACACGCTCATTCATAGCCACCTTGAGTTCAGATTTCAGCTGAAGGTGAGTACAATTCAGGGAATCTAACAATACCGACACACACAAACAACCATGACAGATGCACTCAGAACACTTTGTGTGATCTGTCATAATAATACAGAAAGAAAGAACAGCTGAACAATGATCACAAGCAGTGAGAGAAGTGAAGCTGAAGGTTGCAATGGTTTTCACAAGGCAAAGACAATTATGCTGCTTATGAGAAGGCATGACAGTGAGAAAGCTATCTGTCTTTATACTCTCGCTTATATAGGCACTAGAGGACTAGTGTTTAAAAGAAAAGAGATCGTGTTATGATCAAACTATAATCAGCTAGTATGCTCTAGGGAATACGCGGAGAAAGCGTATACCTGAACATAAGCTCACACAGCTCTATATGCTCAAGGCAAGTTCAATGAGACAATAGACCCTTAGTAGGTCTATCAGCTCTATTGCTCTATAGCAAGCAATGCAAGCACAGTGATTCTATAGTATATAGTAGAACCATTTCCTCTATGAAAATGGGTTGTGTTCAACTCAATACAAGTTACCAACTACTGATTTACTCTACACTGCACACTGAGACTCTTATATCAACAAGCACAAATCTTTAGCTTTAATATTTGAGGCATCTCAGATCAGGATGTAACATCTCTGTCTTAAACTTTGTAAATTTCTTGCCTTGTATGTTGATGAGACATTGAAGTGTAACAAGATATGTAGTCATGACTATTTGATTCTCAGAGTATTCAGACTCAGAATTCAGAACAGAAGTGATAATTAGCTTCAATTTTTGACTCACAGCATGTTCTGTGCTGACAAGATAAGCTCACACATTTAAGTAAAATAGTTGTGAATTCAGAAAGTCTTCTATAGCACTATTGTTGAAATCAGTCTCATCTTCTGTCTGCAGACATTATGATAATGTGTCTGAAGCTTGATGCTTCTTGTCAGAAACATGCAGAATGTCAAAATCAAACAATTGAATTCAGGCTATTCAGCAATTAATAAAAGCATCAAAAATATCAACAGTGCTTCTGTTCAACTGAGAAACTAGTGTTTGAGCATTGAGTTTAACAATAAAGAGCACTTCATATGAATATGCATGAACTTTCTTAAGTGCTTTTAGCAGCTTATGACATTCTTGTTTGTCTGTGTCATATCTTGATTTTGCATTTGTTCAGACATCACTATCATATTGACAGACATGATGACATTGACCATTTTTCACTTTCTGCATCAGACAGAACCCTCATTCTTTCTTACTTGAATTCACAGTCAATATTATATCTTTTGTGTCTGAATCATAATCTAGTTGCTGTATTACTGACTCAGTTAAAAGAAGAATCTTTAATTTATTCATAATCTGTTGTTGTTTTGACATTCAGAGAAAGGCAACATTCTTCTTAAATAGATCATATATTGATGATGAGATAATGACTAATCAATTTATTTATAGTCAATAGTAAACACATAGATCAATAAAGGCATGAGCTTTTTTCAGATTTTGACACAGTCTTCATTGCACAATCTTTAAAACTTTGTCAGTCACAGAAGAACACTCATTTGATTTGCAGACAAATTCTACTATCTTGAGTTGTTTCATGATATATTGTGACTTCTCATCAGACACACTTCTGTTTGTGCATTTAACATTGATTAAGACCTTATCTAGATTCTGTATTGTCTTTAGAATATATCAACAAACTTCTATCAGAACTTTCTCATCATTATAATCAGTTTGAGATTCTTTCACAGCAATATTGTTCAGAAACATGTGACAAACATTAAAAATCAGGTCTTTAAGAATCTGAACCATAGCTCTGCAGAATTGAGCAACAGAATTGATTTCTTCTTAAATAAAAGTGTAATGCTGAAGAAGATCAAGCACTGTCATAAAACCTGTTATGTCACAGCTTTTCTTGTTTAATTCAATCTGATCATATTTAAACTGCATATTCACAAGACTGACAGCTTGTAAGTCAGTGAACTCTTTCACAAACTGCTTAATATTTGAAGAAATATTAATGTCTTTAATTGTGACCTTGTTAATATGCATGATAGTATTGATTAAACAGTATTTTTCTTTCTGCAATTTTTGAACAAGAAATCATGAGTTTTGATATGGCCCTTAACATGATTTGAGAATGTCAAAATCTAGTCACTTCTTCAGCATATTAATGAGTTCTTCTTTTAATGCTTTCAGTACTTGAAATTCAGAAATCTGTCATGTCTTATGTGATATTGTTCAAATCTTCTGAGACAGCACAACTTCTAATCATAATCTTTTGAGATGACTGAAATATCATGACAATGCACTTTCTCAATTGAATAACACTGTCATCAGAATTTCTCACTCAGCTGATGTCAATTGTGATTCAATCTTTAGATTTGCAACATTTTCAAAAGTCATTCTAATGTTGTGCTTGATGTCAGAAAACTTCAAGATAATCAAATGATCATATAAATCTAAATTTGATTCTTGCTGCAGAATCAGTGTTAATTTTTCTTTGAGGATCTTCTCTTTTCAGTTTATTATACAGATTGAACATTCTCTGCTGAGATCTGCTTAATCTATTGACTGAACTTTGTTTGTCTTGCATTTGTATGCAGCATGAGCCTGACTGCAAAAAACATCAAATTCTGAGTCTCATTATCTTAATAAACATGCACATTTGTCTATAACTGAAGCAGTTAATCAAAATATAAGTGCTATATTGTTTAAACTGTGGTTTCTGATCATCTGATTGACTGTGTAATTGTGTTATGACTGTGGCAAACTTGCAGGTTCAGACTCATGAGTTTGTTTTATTAACATCAGCAAATTCTGTACTGCTGTGTCGGCGACCCTAGATCTCAAATTTCAATATTTCAACTGATAATGACAAGAAACAACATCAGTCTTATTGCTCATTAGTCTTTTTCTTTCTTGAATTCAGCCTCTGAAAATAAATGCAACAAGAATTTAATCTTTGAGCCTCTTCTGACAGCCTGAAACTTCACTTTTCTATCATCATGTAAGCTGCTGATTTCAATATTCACTATGTTGAATGAATCTGATTATGTCATCATTGATGTTGCTGCTTGATATGACATGTCAAGAATCATGAGCTGACTCACTTTCTTTACAATTAGCAAGAATTGCAATACTTTTATCAGATCAATTTGAATCTCAACATTCTCACAAATGTCATGAAGCATAGTCTTCTGACCATTGATGTCAATCAATTGTAAACAGTCATCTACTGTATAAAAAACATTGAGTTTCTGAAGAATGCATTCTTTAACAAGATTCACTTCTGTGTCAGTGTCAATCAATGCTGATACTTGACCTTCTTCAATCTTCACAATTGTTCTTGAACTGATGAATGAGTAAAGAACATTGAATAACAAAAATGTTTAAAGGCTGTTGATGTTGACCTTCTCAGTCTCTAAAATCTTGAATATAATGTCTGATTTGTCTGATTTAAACATTAGTGTTACAGTCAGACCATAAACAGCTAGTATGTTCTAGGGAGTACACAAGAAAAGCGTATATCTGAACATAAGCTTGCACAGCTCTATATGCTCATGATGAGCTCAGTGAGGCAATAGACCTTTAAAAGGTCTATCAGCTCTATTGCTCTATAGCAAGCAAGGCGAGCATAACGATTCTATGGTATATAGTAGGACCATTTCCTCTATGGAAATGGGTTGTGTTCAACTCAATACAAGTTACCAACTACTGATTTACCCTACACTTTGCGCTGAGACTCTTATATTAACAAGCACAAATCTCTAGCTTTAATATTCAAGGCATCTTAGATCAGAACGTAACACTTTGAACACTCTTACAATATAAAAATGGCAATCAGTGTGCAGAAGTCAGCTTTGACAAGTCAAGTCAACCTTCAAGACCTTCAGCAAACAATCAATGTACTCAAGGTATCAACACTCAATGCATTTACAGATGAGAGAGGGAAGCTGTGAGCCTTCTTGGTCAAGCTCAAGTTATATATTGAATTCAATCAGGCAAAGTTCAGGTTCAAGATGAACAAAGGCCTGTTTACTGTATTGTACCTCAAGGATGCAGCATTCAATTGAGTTGACCTCAAACTGCATAAGTTTCTTGACAAGACATCAAAGAAACAAATAAACAATAAGAAATCCATATTCAGTGACTATAAGAAGTTCAAGAATGAGCTTCAAAGAGCCTTCAGAGTAGTCAACAAGAAACAAGCAGCAAAAAGATGACTTCACATCCTAAAGATGAATAAGTCAGCAGTCAAGTATGCAGCAGAGTTTCAGCGAATTGCAACTCTAATGAATTGAGATGATGACGCTTTAATATTGCAATACTATTGAGAACTCAACAAGACTATCAAAGATGAGATAGTCAGAATGAATTGACCTGAAGAGCTTCAGAATATGATCAATATCTTCATCAACATCAACAGTCATCAATGAAAACAACAGATGAAGCATACAGAGCACTACACATCAAAAGTGTGAAAAAGACATTATATTCTCAGAAGAGGTGACTCTATGAACCTCAACGCAATTGAGAAGCACTGTGAGCAGCAACCACAAGTGAAGCAAGAATGGTGCATGAGCAAGCTCTATAAGTCTCAACTTTGATGAGCAGAGACTCACAAATGTTATAACTGTGAAAAGCTCAAACACCTTGCAAGAACCTGCAAAAAACCTCAATGAGAGAGAAAAGAAGTTGCAGCAATGAATACATGCATAGTGCACAATGCTCTGAGCTGAACAGTTTGCTATGACAACATGTGCTGAACACATATGAGCAGCAAAGACAAAGCCGAATGATATTCACAGAAATTCAAGAAGAAACAAAACAGTTACAACACAACAGGTTAATTAAAGAAATTAACTATTCTAAAGAAAGCTGAGATCAAAGAAAGCAATACTCACAGAACTCAGGTAAAAGAAGACTACAGTGATAGCACCTGAATAGCCCTGAATTTGAACACAGACTCAGAAGATGTTGACAACTGAGAAGTTGACATGAGACTCAAAATAAGATATGAGCACCCTGAGAATCAGCGCTGAGAGATGCATCAACAATTGCTAGAAAGACAGCAGAAAGAGCTCAAAAAGAGAGTCAATGACCTTAAAAAGCAACAAGAAGAAACAAAAGAAGCAAAAGCATGCTTAAAACTCAACAAGTTGATGAAAGATGTATGAACAGCAATCAACTCAGTATCAAAACAACTTGTGTAAAAAACTAAGAGTCACAAAATCAAGATCTGTTTACTCACAGAGTACTTGACATCAGATGATGATTGTTGAACCTTTTCAGAAGACTACATGTCACCTGAGTTTCTGAAGAAAGTGAAAGCACTTCAGAACCAGATTCAGTGAAAATATAATTAGTACAAACTGCACCTACACTCAGAACAGTATATTGAGAAAGACAGTGATGAATACATATAACTGATCACACAGAGAGTAGAGTCTAAGTGGTTTCAGAACCTCAAGAGAAGAGCAAGTGACACAGTACAGTCAAAAAACTGCAAGCTTTCTCAAAGAGACTAGAGAACAAGAAGCTTTTAACATCTCAGAAGAACAGCAAGAACCATAAGATATGAGTTGATGTTCAGGTTGAGCAAGATAGACTTCTTCAAACAATGGTAAACTCAGAAGCAATCAACAACTATATTTTGCAGCAAGCAATAAGAATGCTAGAACTAACACTGCAGTGAGTGCTGAAGCCTATGCAGATATATATAGTTAATGAAGAATTTAAGTGAATAACAGATCAGGTTCACATTGAAGCCATGATACTAAAAGATTCACAAGAGTTGACGTTTGATGTTCTCAATTCAATCAAGTATGATGTCATACTAGAAATGCTCTGATTACGCAAAAAGAACTCAAGAATTGATTGAATCAGCAAAGAATTATACATCATGATAGATGTGTATGAGATTTCTGAACAATCAGAAATGAGCTTATCAGAGCATAAGTCATGAGATCACAAAATACCGCTATTGAATGACAAGCAGCCAAAGTGAATGCCGCTATACTCAATGAGTGAGAATCAACTCAAGAAAGTTAGAACTTACCTTGACAAGAATCTCAAAAGAAGATTCATCAGATCATCAAAGTCATTGACAGAATAC
>JAABUP010006573.1_pt1 | contig 16390 bp, 12 predicted proteins | sample 5559201 | NCBI WGS metagenome assembly JAABUP01 (sample SAMN10711887, study PRJNA513373) | rock metagenome | isolation source: Antarctica rocks | place: Antarctica
TCTCGTTCTATCGCTATCTCGGCGACCGCCTGCACGTGCCGGGCGCCGTCAGCATCCCGCCGCTTCCAGACCTCGTCCGTCAGGCCGCAACGCCAGCCTGATTGCCCGGGGATCTGCCCCGGTTACATGCCCGCCAACCCTCGTGAATTATTCAGGTTAGTTCCCTTGCCCACCGTGCCGTACCCGGCGTCCCCGCGGCCCCCAGCCGAGACGGAATTTCACCCGTCGCCCTCGCTGCCTGTCATCGCGCTCGACACAATGGAGGCCGCCGGCATGGTTGTCGCCCGTACGGCGCGCACGCGGATTTCGGAGGAGTACCGTATCGTCGTCGGCCGGGTGCTTCGCGCGCTCCACGATGAACTGGACGGTGCCGGGCCGCACAACGTCGTGATGGTCACCAGCGCCCGGCCCGGCGAAGGCAAGAGCTTCACCGCGCTCAACCTAGCCGGCAGCATCGCCCAGCACAGCATGGACAAGGTGCTCTTGGTCGATCTGGACGCCAAGCTGTGCCCGATTTCTGCCCTGCTCGGCGTGGGCGACAGGCTGGGCTTTCACGACCTGGTCGTCGATCCGACTCTGCGGCCAGAGGACGTGGTCCTGAACACGGCAGTCAGCAACTTGACCTTCTTGCCCGTCGGCACTCGGTTGGGAGAGGACACCGGCGTCGCCCGCGTGCGGCCTATCACGCCGACCGTCGCCCGCTTGGCCCAGCGCTTCCCCAAGCACCTGATCATGCTGGACGCGCCGCCCTGCTTGTCCACCAGCGACCCGCACACAGTCGCGCCGTTCGTCGGCCAGGTCGTCATGGTGGTCGAGGCGGAACGGACCCAGCGCAGCGAAGTCGAAGCGGCGCTCGACCTCGTTCGCGTCTGCCCCACCGTCACCATGCTGCTGAACAAGGTGAAACTCACCACGAGCCACACGTTCGGCGCCTACGACTACTACGGCTCCTATTCCTGACCGATGGACGCTGCCGCGATCAAGCAAGCCTGCGCCAGAAAACGGCCCGGGCAACTCCAGGGTGCGCTGTTGGCGACGGCTGCCTATGTCGGCGCAGGTCCGGCCTGGGCACAGTACGGCGGAGGCTACCCAACCCTTCCCGCCACCATCGTCGACACTCGAATCGGCGATCTGCGCGGCCAACTGCAGCAATACCTGCCCGGCCTGCTGCCGAACGACACCGGCCCGGCCTTCCTCGCCACGGCCTCACTCGGCGTCAACGGGGGGATCACCGACAATGCATTGCGCGTCGACCGGCCGCGCCGGGCGGACGTCTTCACGGAGTTCAGCCCGTCCATACAGGTTTCTGGCGACACGGCGCGGCTGAAGGTGAACCTCAACTACGCGCCAGTCGTCAGCGTCTATGCCAAGACGCCCAACCAGACCCGGTTCGACCAATTCGGCAATGCCGTGGCGCTTGCGACCATCGTGCCGGATGCCGTGTTCCTCGATTTGCGCGGCAGCGTCACCCAGCAGTCCCGCACTGGCGGCTATGGCCAAACCAGCACGCAGGCATTGAACCGGAATGACCAGCTTCAATCGATCGCCCTCAGCGTCACCCCTTATGCCGAACACCGCTTCAGCGGGTGGGGCACCGGCCGGGTCGGCTACTCCTTGGCGCGGACCATACAGGACGGCCGCAACAACCAGGGCACGCTCAGCGCCAACCAGGCATTCGCACCCAGCAACAATGGCCTCGGCTCCACCGGCAACCTGACCACGCAGCGGGAGCGGGCGTCGTTCGTCACCGGCGAGAACCTGGGCCGGGTCAACGACATCGTAATCGCCGAGGCCGTGCAGTACAGCGGGGGCGAGTCGTACCGGGAAGCGCACCGCAACCAGCTCACGAACGACGTTGGCTATGCCGTCACCCGCACCATCACGGCGCTGGCCGGTTTCGGCTACCAGGACCTGCGGTTCAGCGGCGCCCCAGGCGTCCGCATCAACGAGCCGATCTGGAGCGTGGGAGGGCGCGTCACGCCGAACTCGGACAGCACGCTCACCGTGACCTATGGCCATCGGGACGGGTTCAACGCCGCTGCGGTGGACGGGGCCTTTTCCCCGACCGCCCGCACCCGCGTGTTCGTGCGCTACAGCGCAGGCCTGACAACGGACGCGGAGGAGCAGCAGAACCTGCTGCAATCCACCAACGTGGGGCCGGCCGGGTTGTTGGTCGACAGCGTGACCGGTGCGCCGGTTTCGTCGTCCAGCGGCGCGTTCGGCACGCAAAATGGCCTCTACCGCCTGCGCCGTTTTTCGATCACCGGCCTGTTGATACTGAGTCGTGACGCGGTGAGCGTAAGCCTTGCCCAGGAGGACAGGACAAGCGTCAACTCCATAGCAGCGAACGCAGGCGCCGCAGCCGTGCCAGCGGGAGCCAGCAACAGCGGCACGATCGCGACGTTGTCGTGGCAGCATGAGCTTTCACCCGTGCTGTCCAGTTCGGCGTCGTTTTCGTATGGCATTGAGAACAATGGCAGCACGGCCGGCACCGCATCGTCGGGTTCGCAGCGCACAATCCAGACTAGCTTCGCGCTCAACTATGTTTTCACGCCGACGCTCTCCGGCAATGCGCAGTACCTGTTCACCGACCGTTCGGGCGGCGCTGGTCGGACGACGCAACTCAGTTCCAATTCGTTCGGCTTCGGGCAGGCGGGTCAGAACCTGACTGAGAACCTGCTGCTGGTCGGCCTGCGGAAAAGCTTTTAGGCGACAGACCCGTGTACGAAACATTCTACAAGCTGTCCGCGATGCCGTTCCAGCTCACGCCGGACAGCCGCTTCTTTTTTGGCAGCGCCGGCCACAGCAAGGCCATCGCCCACCTCAACTACGGCTTGGCCCAGGGCGAGGGTTTCATCGTCATCACGGGCGAGGTCGGCGCGGGCAAGACGACGCTGGTCGAGTGGCTGCGCTCCAAAATGGACCCGGCCGCCTACACCATCGCCAGGATCAGCACGACGCAGGTGTCGGAAAACGACCTATTCCGCCTGGCGATGGCCGGCTTCGGCCTCACGGAGGAGGGCCTGGGCAAAGCCACCCTGCTGCGCCGGTTCGAGGACGTCCTGCGCGAGCACCAGGCGACCGGCCGCCGCTGCCTGCTGATCGTGGACGAGGCCCAGAACCTCTCGTTCGCAGCGCTCGAAGAGCTGCGGATGCTCTCCAACATCACGGTCGACGGCCGCACCTCCCTGCAGACGGTCTTGCTGGGCCAGCCGCAGTTCCGCCGCCTGCTGGCCAGCCCTAACCTCGACCAGCTCCGCCAGCGGGTGCTCACGTCCTATCATCTGGGACCGCTCAGCCTGGAGGAAACGCGGGCCTACATCGAGCACCGGCTGGGCGCCGTCGGTTGGGCCGACGACCCGCATTGGGACGGCGCCGCGTTCGAAGCGGTGTTCAGCCATACCGGCGGCGTCCCGCGCCGCATCAACCGCCTGTGCTCCCGTGTGCTGCTTTATGGCGTGCTGGAGGAGGCGCACGACATCACCGGCGACGTGGTGGACGCAACAGCCGTGGAGCTGGCGCAGGATCTGGAAGGCATGCAGTTGGAGCCGATGGGCACGGCGACGCCTGCTGCCCGAGCGGACGCCAGCGCGGCGACGCCCGGTGCCAACTCGCACGCCGACCTGCTGAACCGGATCGAGGCCCTGGAGCATCAGATGACCGAGCGCGAACAGGTGTTCCGCCGCCTGACCCAGATGCTGGGCGTATGAAGCTGATGGCGCCCACCAATGCCATGACGGTCGACGTTGAGGACTATTTCCAGGTCCAGGCCTTCGCCGGCGTCGTTGACCGGGCTGCGTGGGACACGATCCCCTGCCGGGTCGAGGCGAACATGGACCGCATCCTGCAACAATTTGACGATGCGGGCGTGACGGCCACGTTCTTCACCCTTGGCTGGATCGCCGACCGCTATCCAGCCGTCGTGCGCCGCATCGTGGCCGCCGGGCACGAACTGGCCAGCCACGGCTACGGCCATGCCAGGGCAGACGGCCAGACCCCGGACGAGTTCCGTGCGGACGTGCGCCGGGCCCGCGGAACACTGCAGGACCTGGGCGGCGTTCCCGTCAACGGCTACCGCGCGCCGACATTTTCGATTGGATCAGGCAATGTTTGGGCGTTCGACGTGTTGGCCGAGGAGGGCTACTCGTACAGCTCCAGCGTCTATCCGGTGAAGCACGACCTGTACGGCTCACCGGACGCGCCGCGCTTTCCCTACCGCCCGGCCGCCGGGCCGTTGGTCGAGATCCCGATGACGACCGTCCGGCTTGGCGGGCGCAACCTGCCTTGCGCCGGCGGCGGCTACTTTCGGCTGATGCCCTACAGGCTGTCCCGCACCCTGCTGCGCCGCTTCAACCAGGTCGATGCCGCATCCGGCGTGTTCTACTTCTATCCATGGGAGGTCGACCCCGGCCAGCCCCGCATCGAGGCGGCCAGCCGCCTGTCCCGGTTCCGCCACACGGTGAACCTCGGCGCCATGCACAACCGGCTCGAACGCCTGCTACGCGATTTCACATGGGGCCGCATGGACCATGTTTTCGCCTCCGCCATCGCGCAGCCGGCCCGGCCCCTGATGCTCGACTACTACAGCCATCCCGGCCTGCAACGCTGGGTGCGGGACAGCATGGCCCGGCAGCACATGGACGTCGTCTACATCTTCTCGGTTGCCATGGCGCCTTATGTCGAGGACGTGCGTCGCCGGGGCCTGATCCTGGACGCGCAGGACATCGACTCGGAGAAGTGGGCGTCGTACGCCGAACAGGCCAGTTGGCCCATGCGCGCCATCTGGTCGCGGGAGGGCCGGACCCTGCTGGCCTATGAGCGCAAGGCCGCGATGCGATGCGACCACACGCTGTTCGTGTCCCAACAAGAATGCGACCGCTTCATCGAGCTGGCACCCGAGGCCGCGAGCCGGGTGCATGCCGTCGAGATGGGCGTGGACCTCGAACGCTTCTCTCCCGACCGTGCATTTCGGACACCATTCCAAACCAATGGGCCGCATTTGGTGTTCACGGGCAACATGGACTACCGGCCCAATGCCGACGCGGTGCAGTGGTTCACGGCCGACGTGTTCCCGTTGCTGAGACGCCGATACCCCGCCGTCGAGTTCCATGTCGTGGGGGCCAATCCGGGCCGCGACGTCTTGCGGCTTGCAGGCACGCCAGGGGTTCACGTCACCGGCCGCGTGCCGGACACCCGGCCCTTCATGGCGCACGCCGACGCCTGCGTAGTGCCGCTCCGCATCGCCTGCGGCATCCAGAACAAGGTGCTCGAAGCCATGGCGATGGGCCGCCCCGTCGTCGCCTCGCGGCAGGCGTTCGAGGGCGTGCGCGCCGTTCCCGGCCAGGACCTGCTGGTCGCCGACGGCGCGGAGGCGACAGCGGACCGGATCGCGGAGGTGCTGGCCGGCGCGCATCCGGGCCTGAACGGCGCTGCGCGTGCGGCGATGCTGCGGGGCTACGCATGGCCCGCGACGCTTGGTCGACTGGACGCGATTCTGGCGACTATGAATGCAATGAATCTGTTGGGTTCGGCCGCATGACCGCCATTCCGTTGACGGGCCTGCGCCCGACCTTCGTTCCGCTAGCGGCCGGAATGACCGTCGGCGTGCTGGCTTGGGTGCTGCTGTTCCTGCCGGAATGCCAGGCGGCGGTTGGCGTGTGGCGCGCGTCCGACACCTATGGCCACTGCTTCCTCATCCTGCCCATGTCGCTCTACCTCGCCTGGGACCGCCGGGAGGCGCTGACCGGCTTGGCGCCCCGTCCTGTGCCAGCCCTGGCCCTCTTGACGCTGCCGGTCGCGGCCGTCTGGTTCGCGGCCGAACGGCTCGGCGTGATGGAGGGCCGGCAACTGGCTGCCTTGGCGGCGCTGGAGCTGCTTTTCCTGGCAACGCTCGGCTGGCGGCTGTTCCGCGCCCTGATGGCGCCGCTGCTGTTCCTGGTGTTCCTTGTGCCGTTCGGCGCCTTCATCACCCCGGCGCTGCAACAGTTCACCGCCGGGTTCGTCGTCGCCGGGCTGAACACCTTCGGCATCGCCAACTACGCCACCGACCTCAAGATCGAGATTTCCGCCGGTGCGTTCTATGTGGCCGAGGCTTGCGCCGGGCTGCGCTTCCTGATCGCCGCCGTCGCGTTCGGCGTGTTCTACGCCCTGCTCAACTACCGCAGCCCTGGGCGGCGTGCCCTGTTCATCGTCGCGTCGGTCATCATTCCCATTGTGGCCAACGGGGTGCGTGCGCTCGGCATCGTCCTGCTAGGCGCCGCGCTGGGCAGCGCCGAGGCCGCCGCCGCCGACCATATTATCTATGGCTGGGTTTTCTTCTCCATCGTCATGCTGCTGCTCGTTCTAGGCGGCATGCCGTTCCGCGAGGCGCCACCTGGCCCAGCGCAGTCGGCGTCCCTTGATCTCGTGCGCGCCGTAGGCAACCCGTTCTGGGTACCGACCGCGATCATCATCCTGGCCGCGAGCGGCCCGGCGGCGGCACTGGCGCTCGCCCGGCAGGTCACGCCGGCGCTTTTGACGGAGGCGCCGGCCTTCGCCATCCCAACGGGCTGCACGTCCGACTTGAGCCAGGCGCCCTCGATGCCAGTGCAACGTGTCTCGACAAGCTTCGCATGCGCGGGCCAGCCGCTGGTCGTCACGGTCCAGGCTTTCCCGCCCCGCTCGACGCCCGACAGCCTCGCGCGTGAACGCCGGCGCATCACCGGCGAACTGACAGCCGAGGAGGCTGCGGTCAGCGCCCTGCCGACGCAACAAGCAGCGAACGGCGCCTGGCTGTTGGTCCAGACAACCAGCCCCTTCCGCGCCATCGCGGTCGCAAGCTGGGTTGATGGCGCACCGGCGCCGGGCGGCATTGCCGGCCGTATCCGTCAAGCGCGGAACAGCCTGTTCGGCTCAGCCTTCGCTCCGATCCTGATCACTGCCACGATCGACTATCCGACACGGCCGGCGACAGCCGAGCAACAGCGGGCCGGCGCCATCCTAAGTGGCTTCGTGGATGCCCAGGCCAATCTCACGTTCAACGTGGCGGCGGTCTCGCAATCGGTCCGGCCGTGATCCATTGTTAAACTGACCAGGACTCGGCGCCCTCGGAGGTGAAATGCACCCCGGTCGCCGTGCCGCCCGCCCCGTTCAGCGCCTGGATCAACTGCATCCGGCGCGGCGGCGGCACCAGGAACATCATGAAACCTCCGCCGCCGGCGCCCGACACCTTGCCCCCCATAGCGCCCGCGGACATGCCGCGCACATACATGGTCTCGATCAGCGCCGTGCTGATCCCCGCGGCCGTTCGCTGCTTCGCCTCCCATGAGCGGTTCAGCAGTTCCGCCATGCGGCCGATCTCGCCGCGCAGCAGCGCCTCCTTCATCAGCAGCGCATCGGCTTTCAACTGGTGCAGGTCGTCGAGCTGTTTACCGGGTCCGGACATTCGCCGCTGTTGGTCCTCGATGATCTGCTCGGACCGGCGGGACACCCCGGTAAAACAGATGACGGTCGCCGTTTCCAACTCATTCAGCACGGCAGACGGCACCCGCAGCGGATTCACGATCACCCGTTGGTCCCGCAAGAACTCGATGAAATTGGCCCCCCCGAAGCACGCGGCATATTGGTCCTGCTTGCCGCCGGCCAGGTTCAATTCGAGCCGCTCGATCTCGAATGCCATGTGCGCCACGTCATAGCGCCCGAGCGGCAGCCCCAAATAGAACCGGAACGCCTCCACCAGCGCGACCACGAGGGCGGAGCTTGACCCCAGCCCGGACCCGGCCGGCGCGTCGACGAACGACGTCACCCGCATCGGCGCGATACGGTTCCCGCAAAACTGCGCCGCCATCCGCCGCAACACGCCCGCGTGCAGCCGCAGCTTGGCGCCGGCAACCGCGTCGACATCAGGCTGGAAGCTCTCTTCGACACCGATGTCGGGCGCGATGAAATGCACCATGCCGTCCTCGGACGGCTCGATGAACGCATAGGCGTAGCGGTCGATCGTCACGTTCAGCACGGCCCCGCCATGCTCGTCGCAGTAGGGGCTCAGGTCGGTGCCGCCACCCGCCAGCCCCAACCGCAGCGGCACGCGCGCCCGGACTGTCGGGAAACGAGGGGTCATGCGACGTGCTCCGCCGGGTACGTTTCGAGGATGGGTCGTATGAACGCGGCCAGATCGCCGCCTGGGAACAGGTGCCCGGCCACGTGCGCCGCCGCTGCCGCAGCCAGGTCCGTTGCCCGGTCGCCCACCAGCAAGCACCGGGCGGGATCGAGCTGCCAGGCCCGCAACAGGTCCAGGATCATGCCAGGCGCCGGCTTGCGCCAGGAACTGGCCTGGCGATAGGCCGGGACGGTGGCCTCGGGATGGAACGGGCAGTAGCGTATGTCGTCGATCACCCCGCCGGCCTGCAACGCCTCGCCCTGCATCCAGGCATGCAGCGCCTGGACCGCCGCCTCGTCATACAGGCCGCGCGCAACCCCGGCCTGGTTCGTCACGATAAAGACGTGCCAGCCGCGTTCATGAGCCATCCGGATCGCCGTCTTTGCGCCCGGCATCCACTCGAAGCGCTCCCGCGTGCCCACCCAGCCGTGGTCGACGTTGCACACGCCGTCCCGGTCGAGGAACAGCGCGGGCCGGGCCAGCCGCCGAGGCAATTCATGCTGGGCACGGGCGAGGTCGGACGGGATGCCGATGTCGATGAACCAGCCGTCGCTCTCGGTGCCGCGCAGCAGGCCCTCTCGGGCCAGGCCGGGCAACACGTCCCGCTCCAGCGAGCACACTGCCGCCGTCCGGTCCACGATCCGCCGGTCGAGCCGGTACGCCCCGCCGTTGATCAGCCCCGGCCGGCCCGGTTCCGGCCGCTCGCGGAATGCCGTGACCCGGTCCCCGCTGGTTTCGACCACGCCATACCGCGACGCATCCGCCACACGGCGCAGCATCAGGCGGCCCAGCACCCCAGGCTCCTCCGCTCGGGCCAGCGCCGGCGCCAGGTTACAGTCGAACAGCGAGTCGCCGTTCAGCAGCAGGAAACTGTCCTGCAACTGCCCGCGCGCATGGAACAGCGCCCCCCCGGTGCCGGCGCGGACCGGCTCCTCGCTGATTGCGAGCGTGACGGGCCGCGGCAACCAATCCCGCAATGCCTGCACGCCCTCCTCCACCACTCCCGAAAGGTGGCCAGTGAGCAGCAGCACGTCGGTGACGCCATAGCGCACGACCTCGCGCAGCAGCCACGCCAGGAACGGGCGGTCGCCAACCGTCAGCATGGGTTTCGGCGTGCCGGCCGTGGCAGCGCCGAGTCGGGTGCCGAGTCCGCCGACCAGCACGGCGCATTGCCGGACCGTCAACGCCCGTCCCTAAGACGCCTGCGGATAGATCGCGCGCTCGACCAGCGCGCACAGCAGATGCCCGGCGACCATATGGATTTGCTGGATGACCGGCGTCAGCTCGGACGGCGCACGCAGCAACAGGTCGGCGTGCGCCGCCATCATGCCGCCGCTGGCCCCGGTGAACCCCATCGTCGCAAGCCCCATCGCGCGCCCGGCCGCGAGTGCCCGAAGCACGTTGTCCGACCGGCCCGAGGTCGACAAGCCAAGCACCACGTCGCCGGGCCGCGCCAGCGCCTGAACCTGCCGCTCGAACACGTGGACGAAACCATAGTCGTTGCCGATAGCTGTCAGCGCCGAAGTGTCCGCATGAAGGGCAACCGCGGCAAGCGGCGCACGGTCGTACAGCATGCGCCCGGTGAACTCCGCTGCGATATGCTGCGCGTCGCCGGCGCTGCCGCCGTTGCCAGCGATCAGCAGCTTTCCGCCATTCCGGACTGCCTGCGTCACCCCATCGGCCATCTGGCCCAGCAGCGCCAACTGGCCGGCGTCGGTGGTGTAGAGCCGCAACGCCTCTATCGACTGGGCCAAGTAGTCAACGACGAAATCGCGGTTGGCTGCAAGCATCAGTTTCGGTCCTACATGGCGCGCAGTTGCAAACACGACGCGACAAACCTCATCACCGGCCTCGCGTCAATCGTTTGGCGGCTACCCAAATATGAACGCGCGAAGCAGTAGTCCGATCCCGGACCACAGCGCCAGTGACAGCGCAACGATGCACAGCAGGGCCACTCCCGGCGGAAACGGCCGCGGCTCACGCTTTGCAGCGCAGTCAAACAAAGATTCTCTAGATGAAGTCTGCTCGAAAGAAGACGGCAGCATGGCGTTCCCCAACCCTGGAATCCTATGATGCCGTATTTTCCTTAAGAAGACACTACAGCTAAAACAATCCTGACAATTGGATCAACAGCTTTTTTCAGACGACCACGCCCGCTTTGAGGAGGCGCAGCAATAGCCCGCTATAAAGGATCAACGGTGCCGACGCCGCAATGGCGAATGCGCCGACCGTTACGATGCGCCGGCCCAGAGACACCGCTTCGCCGATCATCGAAACTCCGCCTACAACCGGAAACCCCATGTCACGCAGGTCCTCGACCGTATGGAACGACTGGTCCATCTGCACCAGCAGCAACGCCAGTCCGACACCAGCCGCAAGGCCCACAGCCAGCACGCCGGACATCAGCACCACCCGCTTCGGCGCAACCGGGTTCTGCGGCACCTGCGGCGGGTCGATGACCTGAACCTTGACCTTGTCCCCGTCCGCCTCCGCCGCGCTTGAAATCCGCATCGACTCGCGCCGCGCCAGCAGGTCGTCATAGTTCTTCCGCAGCACCTCATAGTCGCGGTTCACGTTGGCATAGTCCGCCTGCAACTGCGGCGCGCTGCGTGCGATCTCCTCCAGCCGGTCCCGCTCGCGCGTCGCATCCAGGATTTGCCGCTGCAACGAAGCAATGATCGAGTCGTTCTCGACGTTGCGCACCTTCATCTGCTCAAAGATTGGATTGGGCACCGAATGGTTGCGCGGACTGCTGCGCGGCGCGGCGGCGGGTTCGCTGCTCCCGACCGCGCCGGACCGCATCGCCGCGACCAGGTCACGCTGGGCCACTACGTCCGGATGCTGCTCGGTGTAGCGCAGTCGGAGTTCCTGCAGCAGACGCTCGGCCTCGCGGAGACGGGACACGCCGCCGGGGCCACCAGGGCCAGCGGCCTCCGTCTCGGTTACGATGAGCTGGGGCGTGGACAACAGTTCATGGGCCAGGGACCCCCTCTTGGCGACCGCATCCAAAAGTTGGCCCTGCAGCGTGCGCACGCTGGTTTGCTGCGCCTCAAGCCGCGAGACTCCGCCGTCGCCAGCCGGCAAGATGTCGATGTACTTGACGCGGAACTCGGCGCGCTTGCGCTCCGTCTCCTGCAGTTGGCGCTCATACAGCGTTATTTGGGCCTGCAAGAACTTGCCCGCGCTCTCTAAGTCATTGCGATTGTTGCCGGTCTTGCTCTCGACGAATGTCGTCAGCATCGTCCGCACGACATCGAACGCCAGCTTTGGCGACGTGCTGCGGTAGGAAATCGTGAACAGGTTGCGCGTTTGCGGCGTGATCCGGATGTCGGTTGCCAACTGCGCCACGAGCGCCTCGCGGTCGGATGCGCCCTGCAGGTCCAGCTCAAGGTCGGTCTTCGAGATCAGCTTTTCGAGGTTGGGCCGGCTCAGCAGCGTGCGCTGCAGCACATCGAGCTGCGCCGCCGAGGCGCTGTCAACCGCGATGCCCCGCAACAGTGGCGTCAGCACGACGTCCGCATCGACATAGAGCCGCGCACTCGCCTCGAAGGTGTTCGGGATACTGTAGACAACGGCCCAGCCCACCCCGCAGACCAGCCATGAAAAGAGCACCGCAACCCAACGGTGGCGCCACGCAGCCGAGAGTTGCTTGCGGATCAGAACCTGTAGTGCGTGCATCGATGCGTTTCCCCGAACCTAGCCGTGGCAGGTTCGCCCGTGTGAATGAACCAGGGCCAATGGCCCTTGCCGATCAGAACCAGCTCTGTGGGATGATCAGCGTGTCGCCGGGCAGCATCGCGACGTTCTGGTCGATGTCGCCGTCCCGCAGCAGATCGCTGAGCCGAACTTTCAGGGTCTGCCGCTTGCCGCCCACCTGGCGCACGATCACCGAGCTGTTGCCAGCGGCGTAGCGCGTCAGGCCCTTTGTCTGGATCATGACGTCGAGCACCGTCATCTTGTCGCGATACGGTATGGCCAACGGCTCCGTCGCCTCGCCGATCACCCGAATCTGGCGGTCCAGCGGCCCCACGAACCCGCTGACGATAACCGACACGTTCGGCTGCTTCACGAAATTCTTCAGCTTGTCCTCGATATCTTTGGCGAGCGCCGTCGGAGTCTTGCCCGCCGCCGCGATATCGGGGATCAGAGGCAACGAGATCCGCCCATCCGGGCGCACGGCCAGGTTCGGCACGCTCAACTGCGGCGACTCGTAGACGAACACGCTCAACTGATCGCCCGACCCGATCAGATAAGGCATGCTGGCAACGACGCCTGCCGGTGGCGCGTTGACCGCCAAGGGCACGCTGCCGTGGCAACCCGCCAGCGCCGGCGCAGCCAGCGCCGCGACCCAGTACCAGGCTGTCCGCCTAAGAGCCTTCAACATCACCGCCTCATTTCTACGACGCATTGACCGGCACGCGAGACCGTATCGAACAGTTCACGCCCCGTAAGAGGCGTGACCCGTGGTAGGCGCGGAAGGAGTTGAACCCCCGACTTCTGCCATGTGATGGCAGCGCTCTGCCACTGAGCTACACGCCTGAACCGCTACGGAAGCCGAACTATGCCACGTTTCGGCGGCCAACCCACGCTAAATTGTGCGTTAGTGGAATGGTCCGCAAGTGCGTTGAGTCGATTTGCGACGGGTCAGAGCCGTTCGAGCGACTTCTGCTACTTCTGCGACGTCAGCATCGCCGCCAGCCCATCCGCAAGCGGCACGCGGGCCTTGACCCCGAGCACCGCCGCCGCGAGCGCCGGCGATCCGACAGACCGGCTGATGTCCCCTGCCCGTGCCGGTCCGTGCCGGATGACGGGCTCGCTCCGGCTGGCCGCGCCGACCGCCTGCGCCAAATCCTGCACCGACGTTTCGCGCCCGGTGCAAACGTTCAGCACGTGCGCGCCGGGCGCATCGCCGAGATGCCGCATTCCCGCCGTAAGGTGCGCCACGACATCGGCCACGAACACGAAGTCCCGTGTCTGCGACCCGTCGCCATACAGCGTGATGGGCCGTCCCGCCGCGACCGCACCCGCAAAGATCGAGATCACGCCGCTATAGGGAGAGGACGGGTCCTGCCGCGGCCCGTACACATTGAAGAACCGCAGCCCGACCGACGGCACGCCATGCACCAGCAGGCCAACACGGGCGTGCTGCTCGGACCCTAGCTTGTCGGCGCCATACGCGGTGCGCGGCGAAGGCGCCGCATCCTCGTGCGCCACGCCTTCGAGGTTGCCGTACACCGCCGCCGACGACGCATACACGACCGGCAGGCCGCCCAGCATCCGGGCAGCGTCGAACACCGCGATCGTGCCGCCCAGGTTCACCCGGTGCGCGCCCAGCCAATCCTCGTTCGCCCGCACCACCGACGCGATCGCCGCCAGGTGGAAACACCCCGACGCCCCCGCCAACGCGCGTCGCACTGCGGCCGGGTCGCAGACGTCGCCGCGCACCACCTCGCACCGCGGATCGAGGTTCCCCGCCTGCCCGGTCGAGAAATCATCCAGCACCCGCACATGGTGGCCCGCCGCCAGCAGCGCGTCCGCCAGGTGCGAGCCGATGAACCCGGCCCCGCCAGTGACCGCATAGGTCGTCAATGCCGCCCCCGTGTCATTCAACCGTCACGCTTTTGGCGAGGTTGCGCGGCTGGTCCACATCGGTGCCGCGGAGCACGGCGGTGTGGTAGGCCAGCATCTGCACGGCGATCGCGTGCAGTATGGGTGCGACGAACGGGTCCACGGTCGGCAGTTCGATGACCTCGGCCGAGATCGAGCGCAGCTTGGCGCAGCCGGCCGCGTCGCTCACGACCACCACCTGGCCGCCGCGCGCCCCGGCCTCCTGCACGTTCGACGCCGTCTTTTCAAACAGCGGGCCGGACGGCACGATCGCCAGGATCGGCACCTGCCGGTCGATCAGCGCGATCGGGCCGTGCTTCATCTCGCCGGCGGCATAGCCCTCGGCGTGGATGTAGCAGATCTCCTTCAGCTTCAACGCCGCCTCCAGCGCGATCGCGTGGCAGGCGCCGCGGCCCAGGCAGAGCACGTCCCGCGCCTCGGTCATCCGCACCGCGAGCCGCTGGATCGGCGAGGCGTTCGCCAGCACCTCGGCCGCCCTGGACGGCAACTCCAGCAGCGCCGCCACCAGCTCGGCCTCTCGCGCCGCGCCGATTGTGCCACGCGCGCGGCCAGCGCCGATCGCCAGGCACGCCATGACCGTCAGTTGCGCGGTGAACGCCTTGGTGCTGGCGACGCCGACCTCAGGGCCGGCCACCGTCTCCAACACGACGTCGCTCTCCCGCGCCATGGTGCTCTCCGCCACGTTCAGCACCGAAACCACATGCTGCCCCGCGCCCCGCATGAACCGCAGTGCCGCCAGGGTGTCCGCCGTCTCCCCGCTCTGGCTCACCAACAGGCCCAGCCCGCCATCCGGCAACGGCGGCATGCGATACCGCAGCTCACTGGCAAAATCGACGTCGGCCGGCAGCCGCGCCAGCTCCTCAAGCCAATGGCGGCCCACAAGCCCGGCGAAATAAGTGCTGCCGCACGCGGCGATGGTGACCCGCGGCACGTCCTGCCACTGGAATGGCAAGGACGGCAGCACCACCGCGCGGGTGGCCGGGTCCAACATGCGCGCCAGCGTCTGGCCGATCGCAGCCGGGTGCTCGTGCAGCTCCTTTTCCATGAAGTGCCGGTAGCCGTCCTTGCCGACCACGGCGCCGGTCTGCACCGTGACCCGGACTGGGCGGCTGACGCTTTCGCCGTTGCGGCCAAAGAACACTGCGCCCTCGCGCGTCACCACGGTCCAGTCGCCGTCCTGCAGGTAGGCAATGCGCCGGGTCATGGGCGCCAGCGCCAGGCTGTCGCTGCCGAGGTACATGGCCGTCTCGCCAAAGCCCACCGCGAGGGGTGCGCCGTGTTGCGCGCCGACCATCAACTCGGGATGCCCGGCGAACACCATGGCGAGCGCGTAGGCGCCCTCCAACCGGCCGAACGCCTGCCGCGCCGCGTCCACCGGACCCATGCCGCGGCGGAGGTTGAGGTCGACAAGCTGGGCCACCGTTTCGGTGTCGGTCTCGGTCTCGAAAACCTGGCCCTCGGCCTCCAACTCGGCGCGCAACTCGGCGTGGTTCTCAATGATGCCGTTGTGGACCACGCTGACGCGGGGCGTGCCGTGCGGATGGGCGTTGCGCTGGGTCGGCGCGCCATGCGTTGCCCACCTGGTGTGGCCGATGCCCACGACGCCCGGCAGCGGCTCCTGCTCCAGCACGGCCGCGAGGTTGACGAGCTTGCCCGGCGCCCGCCGGCGCGCGATGCCGCCGCCCACCAATGTCGCGATCCCTGCGCTGTCGTAGCCGCGGTACTCGAGCCGCCGCAGCGCCTCAAGCAGCAACGGGGCCGCTGGTTCGATGCCGATTACGCCAACAATGCCGCACATGCCCTGTCCGATCCAAACAGATAAGCCGGTTTACACCCTATAAGATTAGGACAAGATTAAGGCTTCATGTGGCCAGAGTGCCGAAACGCGGGATTAAAGGCAGCACAACTAAGCGTGTTCACATTACAACTTTTGGTATATTTACGCTAGTCTATAGCACGCATCTAGTTCAAACGCCATGGAAAGTGTCGGAAACCTTCATCGTCGCATGCGTGCAAAACGATCGCGTCGTTTCCGCAACACCACTCCCGCCCAATGCCGCGCAAGCGCCAGCAGTCCCCTGGGATCACGGGGGTTGGCGAGCAAAACCCCAATGCGTGGGCGGCGTAGGCTGGCCCACGACGCCTTGTACCCGTCGTCGCCGCGGCCGAAGTCAAGCTCCGCTGCGCCCTCGCCGAGCAACCCACGGATCATGTGCGCCGTCAGCACGGTGCCGGGCGACAGCGACCGCCACGCATCGTCGTGGGCCAGCTTCAAGACGGTGGCCGTGCCGTCCGCCACCGTCCAGTACTGGGCCGCAACCGGCTGCTCCCCCACCCACATCACGCCAAGGCGCAGCACGCCCGCCCTCGCCGCCCGCGGCAGCAGCGCCCCGGTGAAACCCGGCGCAGCCTCCGGCGCCTTCCAGCTCCGGCGATAGACCTCCTCGTACGCCGCGACCGCGGGGCCAAGCAGGCCAGGCGACTGGACGACCTCGATCCGCACGCTGCCGTCGCGCAAACAGGCGTGGCTCTTGTCGGGTTCCGGGGTGGTGATCTGGGTGGTGCGGCTGGCGAGTATCTGATGTGATGGCAGGAGCGCGAGCAGCCAACCGGCTCGCGCGAGGA
>JAABUP010006574.1_pt1 | contig 16389 bp, 17 predicted proteins | sample 5559201 | NCBI WGS metagenome assembly JAABUP01 (sample SAMN10711887, study PRJNA513373) | rock metagenome | isolation source: Antarctica rocks | place: Antarctica
TTGAGGTCGCTGCACTGTCAGCAGGGTCATCCTCTGTCGAAGTGAGGTCCACCGGGGGATCAGGCGCAGTAGCACTCATGCTTGAAACGCGGCGAGGCACTGTATTCAAAGCGCTTCTGTGTTAAATCAGTGCAAACGCCACCCTAGGGTTTCAGCAGGGTCTGGAGCATTCACCCATTCTGCCACTGACCATTGTGGCTCGGCCGCTGGCGAAAGCTTTCGGCACCTTTCGCCAGCCGAGGCTTTCGCCTTTCTGCCCGAACACTGCCCGAACATTTGAAATCAGCATCTGACCTGACCTTGCATGCGGGCTGATGTCTGGCATAGATCTAAGCGGACAGTTTATGAGATTTGAACCGTTCTTTGCTTTGATTCTGTATGGACTGATGCCGGATCTGATGCAGGCAACAACAGGCAGGATTGCATTGGCAGCGAGAGGTGCAGTCACGTTTAGTGCCCAAGACTGTCTAGGTACTCATCACATAGGCGTACGCGTGCAACTACGCAGCAGCTCTGCAACATTAATGAGTGTGTGCAAAAACACTCCCGCAGTTTTGTATCTCAGTAACAGGGGGAAAACATCTACACTTTTCAATTTCTTCGTCGACCCGTCTGGCTCAGAATGGCTCGAAATGTGTTAGGGAGTGCGCAAATGCCCCTTCTGAATGAAGCTGCTGCGACTTCCACTGATCAGGAAACAAGGCCGCGTATTCGTTCACCAACTGGACGGAGTAACAGGTCATCCCATGTTCAGAAAAATGTTGCAAAGCAAAACGGTGGGCGTTCTGAATGATCCGTGCCATCTCAGAGGGATTTGCATTTGCCCACTCTATCTTCGTCACGATATCGCTTAATGGATCATCCATGTGAGGAAAGTAACGTACAGGGATATAGTGCACAAACGGCTGAAGTAACGAATAATACCACTCGACCTCATTAGACTCTACCCACAGCACAACTGATTCCGAAGCCAGCAGTTCTCTCATGCGCAAAGCCGCACAGTGCCCATCAACGTTTACGATATATTTGAAACGTTGCACCTGTTTTGCTAAGCTCATAGGCGGTTTCGTAGCTTCCAAAGTAGGATGTTGTGAGTCACGAATGTCCTGGCCAATGTCAATTAGGGCAGTGTATCCACTGTATACATGGTCGGGATGCAGTATTCCTGCCGAAACAACAGCAGTGCGTCTGCCTGACAACCAGCCGGTAGAGCTTCCGAGGAAGACAGCCTTGGGCTCGCGGGTGTCCTTCCTTGTAAAAGGCGTACACTTAGCCCCACATGACAGAGGCTCCTCTACAGGACTGCCGGCCGGATACATCAGATTGGTGGTCTGAAACATCATATTACAGTACCCAAACCAGGGCCCTCCATGACGAGAAATGTCATCCTCAGGCTGGTCCATGATGTCACCCGCCAAGGCGAAGTCTGGCAAGCGCATTCTTGAGGACAGCTCGACGAGCAGAGGTATCAAGTTGGCGGCCACATTCAGATGTGGCTCGCTGATGGTGAGCAACGTACCATTCACCACAATGACCTGTGGAGACCCTTCCCAGCCATGCAGGCTTAAAATATCAGTGATCAACAGCCCGCTAGTTCTGTACTTTCCCAGCATGCTCGTCACCAGAGGAAGATATTTCGGTATGTAGCTGTCGCATTCTTCTTGAAGAAAAGAACTGGTGGTCGGCAATTTTGCAGGAGCGCCACAAACTGTCACCAATAGCAAGAGGACGACAACATTAAACAAATAGGTTTGTCCCGTCCTGTTTCGTATCATGACAGCCCCCGGCAAATTTACACATACGTGGGCTTTTCACAGGGTGCCTGTGCCGCAGAAACCCAGCAGCTGAGCCTCACTTCCGCCTCACCAATCCAGAGTTTGCTAAACGTAAGTACCCTCACCGCACGAAAGCGGTTAAGTGTAAACAGGGCTTGAGATGCGATGCTTTGTCAAACCGCAGCCACGACAAAGCTATGCTTTGCATACCGTGCGACATTTACCCGCCTTGCGCTTGGCGGAAATTGCTTCGGCCTGCAGAGAGCAAGTGAGTGCTGAGTTGACCTGTCACTTGCAAATTCCCCTATTTGACTCAATCAGCGAAGCATGGTTCGAGGGCGGTGCTCAATAATTACCCACGTTGATCAAAGCAGCTGTAATTACAATAATATTGAAAGTAAACCCACGTTGCACAAAATATGCAATGTATTTAGCCCCAAATTTTGGGTAAAAGAAAGGTTTTGGGGGGGGGGGGGATCGTTTCGCGGTTAAAGTACACTTCGACGCTGGAATCGTAGGCAATTCTGTGATGTGAACTTCAGGGACACTGATGTGAACTTCAGGGGCCAAAGTATGCTAGCTGATGTACTTGCCAAAACAATCGCAAACTGTTGTTTACAAACCCCATTGGCGAGACGAGCGAAATGCCGGTTTCAACACAGCAAACAATCAAATTACAGCTGTAAAGCATACTGCTCGATGTCAATCGTACGGTATCCATCCGATTCTCTCTTTCTCTCTCCAGGCCCGTTTTTCGAGGTTTTTCGAAATTCGTCACTGCACGGTTGTGTATTGCGACATGCGTGCGGCGTAATATTGTTTGTCAAGATGTGTCATCCTTGATTTTCGTCGCACCCAACACTAGTATGCCGCTCATAGATGCGTGCTGTCTGCGTCTGCTGTGAGCTTCGTGCGCGGGCAACAAGGAGCAAGATGCTGTTGCTTGCAACATTAGTATTGTAAGCTTGTCCTCCAGAGACAGAGGGGCCTGTGCAAGCCTCAGTGCTCTATGACCTGGCAGTTGCTTGGTTGCCAGTCACCGCTCTGCCTTGCCAAAACATGAACAAAGCATGACCCAGCAAGCTTGCATCAATATACTCTTACCCTGTTGCGAGACCCGTCTCATGCCATCCCACCGATTTGTCCTAGTTTAGCTGATGGATGACCTCTTGTGATGGCACCAGACTGTCTGTGCTGTGGCTCATATGCAGACAACTCTTCTCGCCAAAAGGCACAGATTTACATGCACTACAAAATGACCTTGATATAAGCATGCAGTACCACATTGCACTAACAGACCCTGAATGTCTCAGTTGCAAAGCTTTGCCTCTTAGATACGCAGAGTTCTTTCCACCGTCTGCAGCAGCAATCAGCAAAAATCAGTGAAGAAAGTCGCTTCAAGCAGCTGTGAAGCTAAATCATCAACCCCAAGGTACGATGAATACCCTCAGATATTGTATGCATCAATCTTGTCATATCACACAACGTTTTCAACGCACAACACAGGGAATTTGAGCGTTATTGCCTCTGCAAATGATTTGCTCGCAGTACACATGACCAGCATTTCAGGTAGCCACCTCCAGAGCCAGCTCATTCCACTCCCTAGACTCCATGTTTGACGTCTGCTGCAGTGCTGTAGCATGGCTTGTGATATCAGCCACAATGACTGCGCCTGGCAACACAAGTGAATACACCTCCAGGAACTTTGGTCCCACAGACAGAGCAAGCAAGCAAGCGTGCAGTAAGAAAGGTGACTGCAGAATCATGCAGCTAAATACGCACTGCCCTGCGTACCGCCGCGTCTGTTGTGTGTGCAATGCTAGTTGTGTGGTGATTGCTGGCTATGTGAGCTGCCTTGTATGATTTTGCAGAGAGATGCATTCCCATAACGGCAAATGTGGGGCCCACACTCGGCGGTGGGAGCAGTTAAGGTGAGCTTGGCTGGCATTTTGTTTTGAGTGCGTTGATGGCTCTCAGCCGGTGCACAGTGAGGTGTTGTTGCTGACGCAGTGTTGCCAACTTGGCTTGTGCTTTGGTATTGGCTATGCTGTTGGCAGAATGTTGGTGCTATAGCTCAGGGTGCACAACTGTTTGGATGCGCTCCTGCCAGCAACCGCTTAACATGTTTACATACATACATAGGATTGGCCGAAAAAGATGACAGTTGTAGTTGCGTCTATGCAGGCACCGCGTATGTGGCATATGATGACGTCTTCAAGGCTGCAAGTAGCCCACATGTAAATGTATCAAGTGAGTGCACTTGACACATGTATGCGTGGTCAGTGCACTAGGTAGCTCGCATGACGTGCATGCATTGTCAGATAGGCGTGATCATGTGTGGGTTGCACATGGACAACCATGTAAAACGTTGCATGCATGTGGTTGTGATAATGATTGTGCTGGCAGGTAATGGTGGCAGCAATGGTGCACATACAAGGAGAGAGTCTAGCTTCATTGTGCCCGAGGGGCTGCAACCGCACAGAGCTTTGCGTGCACCTACTGGTGCGTGTAGTTTCTTGTTGCCATGAAAGCATGGAAGCAGGCACATTACACTTGTGTTTGAGCTGCCACATGGTGGTGTTGGATGATCCAAAGTGCTCGTTGTGCATCAGTGGACACACACGACATGTTCCATTTGACTAGGTGTGCATGTAGGGTTGGACCTTGCTGACAAGACCGCTTTTGAGCAGCGTTTAGAAGTGCAAGACTTTGGTTTGTGTGAGGCGAGCACATGGAATGACTTGGATGACAGCCTGATGGTAGACAGGATGACTTCCAACAGGGAGGCAGGTGCAGGCTCTGGATCCATGGGCAAGACAAGCAACACAAAAAAGTACAGCTTGCGGTGTCATTGTAAATGTGTTGCTTGTGCGGCAATGCATTGTCATAGGTCATCTGGAAAGTTCTTGGTTGAAGTGAATGAGCTGACATGCCTTCCAACATGCAACTCAAGCATGCAACAATAGTAGTGGATGTCTAGACGTGAGGCTCCAAACTATTGTCAACTGTCAGTGTGGCTTTGTTGCAACCAATTGGGGTAGTGAAGCACCGAACGATTGTCTGTGCAGAGCATCCCTCCAAACGCCAACACCAACGCTCAGAGGACGGGACCTTGCCATGTCAAGAGCCAGGCAAGAGGCAGCGGCGACGCATTGCAGCAAAATCAATTGCTGCTTTGACTGACCTAACGGGTGAGTTTGCAAGCTGCAGGAACTGATGTGCATGTCAAACCAGCATATGCATACACACACGCATGCCCCCCCGGGTCAGTGGGGGCAGTCAATACGGTTCTGCGGCTCTGCAACATGCAGGGCCCCACTGTATGTGCCCTTGCTTTGTTGCTGTTGGCACACTCTTGCCAAGCTGCATGGACTACTAACACACTGTGCTCTTGCTGTGCTGCAGAACCCAGTGAACACTGTAGCATTCACCATGGTGCAGATGCTGCTGTTGGCACCTTTGGGTTGGGAGGGATGGCACAACTTTCTGTGTGTTTCCACTGCGACTCAAGCCCTTTCTCTTCATCACATGGATGCAATTCTTGCTTGTGACACTGCTTGTCATGTGCAGGCTTGCAGTGCATGCAAGGCTCTTCAGCTTGACACATTCAGCTTCGGCTTTCGCTAGAAATTTGAGACCCTTGGACTCTGGGCCGTAGTTATATTTGGTGTTGGCATGAGTACTGTCAGATGTGTCTTTGTCATCCAAGGGAGGAATCCAACCAATGCTTGCAGCTGCAGCCAGTGTCAGCACCCACACATACTAGGTAGCTGATGATGATGGTCATGCCTTGTGCTTGCAGTAGCTCGAAAGCCAGCATGATTGGTCCTGGCTAGCATGATTGCTGCTGAGCAGCGCCGCTTACAAGACTTGCACAGCGGTAATATCTGGGGTCTGCTGTGGTGCTCAAAGCATTGCGTTGGTTGAAAGACGAAGCAGCTTCATAACTACCACATCAAAGGGATATAGTCATATTTGCATGTGCGAGGAGTGTCTGGGTCTGCCCAGCTGGGCCGGATGTTGTCTATAAATTATTAGATTGTCATGCCTGTAATGAACAGCAGTGCTAAGATTCATGCATGTTGATGTGCAAACACACGCTGTACCATTACATGTTTTTGAACAAAGTTGAGCTGACAATGCTTCCACACAAGAAATCAAAGGACACAGCTGAACGTCAGATGCTGGCTTCCTATCTCTGTACACGAGAGGAGGTAAACACCTCTTGACCACACAAACCAGAAATGCTTACTTGGTACAAAGAAAAACAACAATAAAAAATCCTTCCCTAACCAGCAGAGCAGGCTGACCATACGCTTTACAAAGCTTGACTGAAAATCATGCTTGGTCATCCAGGACAGAGCCTGCATTGCAAATCCCAATAGCTGAAGCTTTCAATGTGCTTCTAGTAAGAATAGTCAATGCGACATACACGGGCAAATGTGGTCATGGTCAAGCATAAGCAGTCAGCAGAGATCGGAACCTGGCAGATTGCCAAGGCTTCAGTGTGCAGAGATTCAATAAATGCAGTAATGCAGCTGAGTTGCAGCAGCGACAATACACTCTGTGAACAGAGACCCTGCCCAGAGAACTATGGGGCAGATGCACGCGGAGTTGATGTTAGCTTGTACGGTCGACAGAGTAAAACAGGTCTCAGTCATATAGACCAGATGGCTGGCCTGGGACCTGCTGGGCCTGCTGCCATTTTATCAGATCATTGATGCCTGCATGGCATGTTGGACTGGCCCCCGTGTGAAAGCTGTTGTATCTGTTCACCACCATCTGCTGCATGCGCTGCTCAGAGGCTATCATGTGGTGCTGAGCAGCCCGCAGTACCCTGAGCAAGCAAGCTCTGCTGATACTGTCTGTATCTGTCAGGCGGTTGTCCTGCCACAGACTGGTGTCCCATGACTTAGCCATGACAAGCTCGCAATGTGCCACAAGTCGTGTCATGCCACACTCCTCAGCCAAAGCTGTCCACTCTATCACAGATGTGATGTCCAAGGTATCATGAGATGCCTCCACAGCTTTGGCTCTTGTTGTGAGAAAGGTTTCACATTCCCGCAAGAGAGCTTGCATGTCATACTTGTGTGCAAATCTGGCCAGGGAGCAAGCATCTTTGGCTGACTCTAGGCGTGGTTTGTTGGAGCTGAACAGCGTACATGATTGGTAACAATATCTCAGTACTGTGAGTACATCATCGAGCTTGTCTCCCGGTAAGGGACAGCGCAGCCTACCCCTTGACGTGCCTTTGTTGTCTTCCGAGGATGACAGGAAAATGTCTCCAAAAAAGGGAGAGTTTGCAGCCAGTATAGCTTGGTGAGCGGGAAGCTCGACGCCCTCCGCTATCAAGGTGACGTCTGCAAGCTGTGCAAACTGTTCGGGCAAGTCGTCCAAGTACGGTCTCTTGGTCATCTAGCGCGCTCGCTGCGCAGTTTGTGAGATTGGCTGTGAATCTGCAGAGAGGAGCAACAAAGCTGCAACGCAGTGGACGGAATCAACAAGCGACACATGCGCACAGCTGTACAGCTGATCTGGGAGTGCTTGACAACGACCGACTACGTCAGCCGCTTATGAACGTTCAAAAGGCTGTTATGTTGCTAAACTCTGGATGCAATCACGAGCGACCAGAGGCTCACCGGGAGGAGTGTTGGACGTACAAGCGGTCCGGTAGTGGCGTGGGGAGCAGGCACAGCCTAATCTGCTCAAAGCTTGTCTCGCACCCTCCTGCTGCAAAGAAGGCTTCTGCTCGAACCGAGAGTATCTCTACTTGTTCCCGTCCCCTGGCTTAGCAGCAACATCAGCGTTATCTGCTCACCAAAGTCAACGCCCCCACGTGTTGGAGGTAGTCAACCGGTGTACAATTTAGGCATACCTCTTCTACTTGTTTAACAGGTCTGACCAATATGCACTAATTTACACAGTCTGGTAAGATGCCTGGATCATAGAGAGCCTTTTACAGAATGCAATCATGCAAGGTTGTGTCAGGCTGCACAATGCATTGGAATGCATCTAGGAGCTTAGGCTAACAGTCATGGTGAGTAGAGCTGCTGGCTTTGAAAGCTGATGAGAAGACAATGGAGCATCTGCTGCTAACCGCTAAAACAATGCTGACAGTCCAGACGGCTGCTCAAGCACAAAGCATGTAGAATTGGAGGTTTTGTTGGTGGTTATTTCTGAAACACTCGAGAAAAGCATGGTTTTGCAAGTGTATAGGGACGTGCTGAAGCATCTCTCAGGCATAAGCAGTAGCATCTCCAGGCACAAAGCATACACCATGGCTGTCTGAACATTTCTGAATAGCCAAAGGTGCGTCACCCTGTGTTTGATGACGACGCCACAGTCAGCCTGTGGAGTTCATAGAAGCAGAGTTTGCAAAGCAAAAGCGTTCAGAGATAGCCCAGGGCGCATGTGTGCACGTATTCATCCAAAGGCATAGTCTGTGCCTCATATATATATGGTAGCGTGCGTTTCAGCTGGCACAACAATTATTGATAGACAGCCCATGTTCTGCATTGCATTCACTCATGTGTAACCCACAATGTGAATATAAGTACCCAACATATGTTACTGTGCAATGAAACTACAGGCAAACGAGGTTATTTAAGCATGCTGCTTTCACCTCAGGCCAAAGCAGGCTTTAGCTTAGTCGCCGTCTTGCTGATGCGTGTTATACATGTTGTCATCCATGTAGCATGCTTCATGCTATGTTTTTGCTGCTATTGGGGCTGCTGCTGCTGCTGTTACTGCTGCTGTTGTGGCTGACATAGACAAGGCTTTGGTGAGGCAGTGCAGTTTGCAGTACAGTACGAATGGCACTGTGCAGCAAGCAAAATATGCAGATGATACGTTGTTTCAAGAAGAGACATGTGGCAGTGACCCTCAGACCAGGATTGTAAAAGATCATGCCAAGCGTGATGCGGTTGTATGCAATTGGCACTGCAAATGGCAGCAGCTGCCCAAAAGTTGCATCGTCTTTGAAGAACCAGTTGCATAGCCTAGAAAGCCAATCCACCGCTCACAGCCACGCGTACACAACCAAATTACTGCATCTGCAACTGGAATGACATGACAATGCCAAAAATGCTTAAAAAGAATTGTTGGACTCCCTTGTGTACTCAACACACATATGTATATGCTACAACTAAACCTGCTTATCTCATCACCTACATCATCACCTCGAATTACAGATTTGCAAACAAGATTTTCAGGCAAAGATGTGGATCAACTTTTTCCAGCTTGCAGACCAGTTGCCTGTGCGCTGCTGCACTTGCTGCTGCATGTGGAGCAGCTGCTTTGAGGGGTTCTTGGGAAAGCCTTGGAACAGAGCAACCCACTGATCTGCCAGTTGTTGGTAGGAATCAAACAACAGGCCTGTCTGGCCCTCCTTTACGAGCTCATGGATGCAATCATATGAGGCTGCACACACTGGCAGCCCACAGCCAAACATATCCACCACCTGCATGGCCACTGATGTCTGTTCCATGATGACCAGTGGTGTCACACATGCTGTTACTGACCAAAGGCTTGGCATCAAGCAAGCTAGTGTTGGCTGCATGCTGATCTGTACCCCAAAAGAAGAGCTAGGCACATCACTGAGCCATGCAAGCCAACAAAAGCAGCTGAGTGCCCAAGTTCAGGTCCCATCCTGCGGCACGCTACCCAGTCTGCACATAAGTCATTCCAGATGCAACAACAAACAAGGCGGAAGAACTGAATGGCGGCATGCCATGCCCAGCTGATGGCAACAGTACTCCTGAGGCCATGTCAAAAGTAGCTCCAGCAGCCAGTACAGTAGATGTTGACACCTGGATACTGTGACAAAGTATCAGGGGACAAGTGCAGTTGTCATATCAAAAGATGACTGTACCTTCATGGGCAGATCCAGGCCAGATGCAGAGGTGTGCAGGCACACTCCAAGATCAGCCGACCCCAGCAAAAGAGGGTAGTCTGAGGCTTCTAGCCAAAGCGTCCTGAAGGCCACATGCTGAAGGCGCAGTTGCTGCATCTTCTCCTCATACATGGCTTTCTGTGGGCCTTTGCCTGTCACTGCTATCACCAAGTCTGGCAAGCTGCCATTGCTGGATGCAGCCTGCAGAACAGCAATTTGGTTCAAGATTGAGATCACGCATCAGTCTCAATCTCAACTTGGTCAAGCTTGAAGCAGGCAGACCACCACACTGTGTTTCTGGTTCTCTGGAGGCAGACAGCTTGCGTGTCCCAACTCCATACAATCTTTGTGAAAGATGCACATGCAAACAGAGTGAGCAATGTAACAGGCAAGCAGAGTTTTGCAGATTATGAAAGTTAGGCCATCTGTGCATCTGTGCAGCATTGACCGTGTGACCAGCAGTTCATGATGATGATGACACTGCATGCTGATGACAGCAGGCTCCTGGTAAGCTTACATCATGCAGCAGGTGACAGCATGGCAGAAATAGAGAGACCTGGTATATGATGCCACGCAATGCTGCAGGTGCACCAGCTGCACTGGCCTTGTGTGCATGAGTAGGGCCAGACATGCATGGAATGATGAAGTCGTGCTGTGTGACGGTAGGCATACCTACCATCTGCTCATACTGTAGGGCTGCTTGCAACAAGATGCCAAAATCCTCATCCATGGTCCAGCTGGTGCTGCTGACAAGCAAAGCCGGTCTGAGGGGCTTCAGCTGAGGCTTGCCGTCCACCAATTGAGTGAAGACATTGAAGTCGGCCCTCAACAAGCCATTAGCTTCAGCATGCTTGGGTTTGCCTTGCACTATGTCGAAGTGGTGTTGGCTGTATGGTGATCTCACATGATATGCTGGATCCTCATCATGCATTGGTGCATTCAGGTCTGCTGCAATGCGTGTACACAGCTCATGCTGCTCTTGCAGGTTAGCTTTGTGAAACCAGGTTGGGGGTGTGTCGTAGAACACTGTGGCTGTGATGCCCCACTCGGCTTGGAGGAAAAGCTGCATTGCTTTGGAGACGCACAGATGACTTGTGGCTTGACGCCCAAAGAACCACTCGTACCACCGGGCAATGACCACCTGCGTGCCAGTGTCAGACAATGACGACACTCCCCTTGCATTGACAAGGCAACGGCCCCGCTGTCATGTCAATTGTAGATGTAACTACCCTGTGGCAACCAAATGACCAGCATGCAGTGCGCAGAGCAAGTCTTGTTCTGTTGACACAGAGGCATGCACACAAGCCGCTGCCAACGTGTACACAGCTGGGCAGGCTTGTGATGTACAGAACAGAGGCACCCCAAAGCCTGGGAAGTCAACAGGATTTGGCTTACCAGGGGATGTCGCCTGCCCATGGTCAAAGACATTATAGTGTATCCAAAATTGTGCCAGTCGATCACCAGCTTTGCTCCATGCCACCAGCAAACCAAAACACACAGTACTAAAGTTGGAATGGCAGGTGGATTTTGTACTAGGACTGTGTCCGGCCTTGGCAGCTTGATAAACATGCAGTAACACAGGAGCAGGATTTGCACTGCAGCCTTCACAAACAATCTGAAACTGCGGAAGGGAAGCCGTTGAACCCAAGCTGGCCTGCAAGAACAAAGAGTGCTGAATATACAAGGGAAGGATAGCAAGGTTGTAAACTACAACATGCCAGTCATACTACGTTTCTGGTGTTGACCAAAGCGAAATATACGGGTCGGCTGCCACCTCTTTCACCGGAAGGCTGTTGTGCTGGCCAAGGACACAAACATTGTTGTCAGCCTGGGGACAAGCAGGCGCATAAGTCAGCGAGGCTTTGGAGAGAGCAGCCTGACCTGTACCGCGTGAGCGGCAGTACCTGCTTAGAAAGCGATACGGCGTGATATTGCATGCGCGGGCTCCGTCCAAAATCACCAAGCACGACCACCCAGGTAGTATTGTTACGCATCTTACAAAGAATTGTGCGATTTTTGACTGTACGATCAGTAAGCACGTGGGGGTTAACTCTTTTTGTGCGATCTAAAGCACGCTGTGCATTGGCGGCAACCACGCTCCGGCAATTCGATTGCACTCCGCAGTGTGGGGTAATACCTGCTCAGCGCGTGAACGGCAAGTCAATGTGGTCAAACTCTCAGGAAGGGCGACTCTCCAGGACGCCCTCGGGCTTTAGGCCTTCCTGGTCAACTGCGATAAACACCACTTGAAGGGCGTCGAAGTTTATGCAGCAATGTGCGGATCTGAATGACAGCGCCACCGCGAGGCCTGCCAGCGAAGTGCCATCCCCAGCAGCGGCAAAGCCGTGTTTGCTTTGCTCAGACACCACGGCAGATGGCAGGAGTAACGTTGGACAAAGTGCGAGAGGGCAGTACCGCTCAGCGTCCAATAGACAAGGTTGTCTGTAGTGGGAAGGTCTTTATCACTAGGCACGGCGAAAGGGCAGACTTGGCTGACGAAGCCTGGCTGGCGCAGGCAGAGGTGCTCGTGAGCCTTCTGTAGCATGCTAGACCGCCAATACACAAGCTCTCTCTATGCTGCAGGCTATTGATGACCCTCCACTGACACAGCAAGGTATTCAGCAAGCTCATGAGCTAGGCCTCAGACTCAAGGTGCCGTTCTTTCAGATTTCAGCATACAAAACACATACAGCTGTGCAAACTATCAAAACTGTGACCTTGCAGGGTGAACATATACAGCAGATATACTCAAGCCCTTTCTTCAGGACAGTTCAGACAGCACAGGAAGTGGCAAGCTGCATTGGGGACAATGTCACAATTCGGATTGAGGATGGCTTGGCTGAGGGCATGCTGACCCGTAAGGCTATCAAATTTCTCATTTGCCATGCAACTACAAGCTTGTTTTGGGATCACAAGGCAACTATCTGCATGCTTCGTCAAATTGGTGCTTGCCAGCGTTATCATGCTTTTGCTTGGCAGCGACTTGCAGTTCATTGTAGGGTTGTTTCCTGCTGGCCGGCCCAACTTCCAGACACCTGAAGAGCTCAAATCCACATGCAAGAGCGTGGATTCTGGCTACAATTCCTTGCTTCACATCAGCTTTCCTGAAGATTACAGCGACTCTCAAGAGCGGTGCCGGCAAATAGCACGTCAGCTTGCCAACACGCACCCACATGACAACATTTTGCTGGTACGTTTGCTGTTGCAGACAGTGTTGCAAGTTTGCTCCACACCAGACTGCAGCAAAATTGCGGTGCAATCATGCTGCCAGCTGCAGAAGTAAGTGTGTGGGCTGGCTTGTGTGCAGGTGGCACATGGGCTGTCAGTGGAGTATCTGGTAAGAGTCTGACACAATGTTACTTGTTGTGGCATACACAAGGCCCACCTGCAGTTTTAGCCATGTCCCTCACTTCTTATGTTGCTCTAAGATGTGTTTGACACTTTAGTAACAAGAGATGCTGCACGGCAAGATTGAATGATTGCAGCTGTCTGGAATGTCACTGAGGCTGAAGATGCTCGCAGGCAAGTGCTTTAGTGACCAATCAGAAGTGCAGTCTACATATCCCCTACTGCTGTTTGACTGAATGTATACGGGGCCCCGAAGGTGAATGGACGTACGGATTACACATGGATCAGGAGTTCCTCTCAAACAAACAGGAAAAGTCAGATGCAGATAAGCAGCGCGAAATGTGGGGCTTGGATGAGGCTAATTCTTGAATGTGACCTCACTATGTATACTCTGTTATGCAATGCAAAAAGCGCAAGGTCAATTTTGGGCGGCTCATATCACAGTTTCTAACCAGGAATGTGGGTTTTCAAGCCAGGATGTGACAATTACTTTTGTGTTGTTGAATCTGCTTCTGTCTGCTCAACTCATCTTTTCTTTCATGACATAGTCATATCTGCTGTATTGACACCAAGAGTCTTCCCTGTCATTCATTGCGGCATAGTGTTTAGCATCACTGTATCACTTGGGGAAAGCTAGAATTTTATACACTTGGCATTAGCTTGCAGTTGTTCTGTACCACTGATATTGCATCTTCATGGGCTGCAGCAGCCAGCTAAGGAGATGTGACACTAAATATCAATATCAGGCAAAATGCGACCATCAGGGCCGCTGCAAAGCTTGATCTTTGCTTGCTCGTACTTGTCCAGTTGGACGCAAGGCTCGTTTGAATTGTCTGCCCAGTCAGTAGCCTGTCCTGGTTGACACTAACAAACACTGCTTTGAAAGACTGGCCTGTAACGGTTCATGATGGAGCAAGTGGTCATAATATGTTGCATGCTCTGTTATGGGTGCATCGCAAATCCTGCTGTTGTCGTGTGCAGTCCACAGCGCAGCCTGTGCAGACTGATGTGTGCTTTGACATGCAATCGTCGTGCAAACCCTGGCATATAGCTTCAGCGCTAGCACCGTTTGACAAGACGGCAGTATAGCATCACAAGATCCATACAGCAATATGTCATCACAGAAACCATACGTGCATTTTTTGTTGTGAGAAATTCTAAGAAATGCATGCGAGCACACTGTTTCAATGCAAGCATACATGCAGCCACATAAGCATTCAGTACTTACAGGTCTACTCTAGTCTGGAAGCATGACTTGCATCAAGAACACTCAGCCCCAAGCTCACAATGCTGGAACAGCTGTGTGACAACAAAATATATCCACATCAAATTTATGCAGAAGAAAAATCAGTTGAAAAGTAACAACATAAGCTGCTATGCCAGACAGGACAGATCAACCACATACTGGAGCAACTGAAATCAAATCTTGATTGACTGTCAAAATGCAGGGTTCATTTGAACACCGAAAAACAAGTTGGAGTGCAACACAATATTTGGGGCCAGACCAAATGACGAGCAGGAATTTTGTCCAGTACCAATTTCATGCACAGCCTTCAAGCAAAAGCCTCTGTAATTAACCAGTGTATCAGTGCTCAGTCCATCCAAACACTGACACTAAACAGCATACAAAGTACACCTGAACAGCCAGATAGAGCTATCTAGGCTTGATAATGCCTAGCATCATGCGCTCAAAGGGGGATTCCATTGAGCAGCACCAGTCAAGTTGTTAAAGTAAAATATTCTGCCTTCTGGATCAGCCAAACTCATCCAACCAAAAGGCAGGCCATTGGGCTGTGCCATGCCAGGGTTGAAAGGAAGACTAGGAACAGTGCTGCTACTGCTGGCAATGTTGTTCAGACTGTTCCTGGTCATCTGCTCAAGTCCTCTTGTCAAGCCCTTGCTGCCAGCCATTGATATGGCCTTCTCATTTGACCCTGGCAAGGCAAGATTGCTGCTGAGGCTGAGTGCCCCAAATCCATCACTGATACCAAGCAGCCCTCCTCCTGCCAGCATCCCTGCATGGGTCTCAGTACTCAGCACCTTACCTAGGAGGAAGCACAACAAAGACAAAGGCCAACACTGAAAGCAAGTCAATCACTCTGTAAAGCTGTGGGAAGAAGTTGGCATACAGACCAGGCCAGGACAAGCAAGAGAAGCCTCAGGGCAGCGAGGTCAAGTATGCAACAACCTAGCGTGTGCTGTCAAGCCATAGACAAGCTGCACTGACAGAAGCGTGCGACATTACTGACAGCAAATGCTTGCGCCAAGGGACTGTCACCTAGAGGAACACCGCCTAATACACTAGGGCTTGTTGGCAGAGCACCCAAGCCAGAGATAGCAACTCCTCTTAGCAGGTCAGCCTGCAGCAGCAGACACCTTCGCTGAATGAAAGCAGGTCCAAACAGCACAAGTGGCACACTAACATGCAGTGCACACTATGCAACAATAGTCGAGTGGCCAACAATGACGTTGCATGCGATTCCTTGTGTGCCTTGCAATAGATGCGTGGCCATGTCGACCGGTGCTAGAGCCAGCACCAACTTTTAAATTGGTGACTAGCGTAAGCAACTGCATGCAAGCTCGCTGGCCTAAAAGACCGTGTGCGTACAGCCAGCTTTCGGCTGAAGCACAGCACTTTTATATACCAAATGTCACTGATAGCAAGGCCGACGCACCGCATGAGGACACACCACATTGCAAATGAGAATCCTCGTGACACCAGTGACTGTGTGCTTTAGTTAATACGCACCTGGGAGGGAGGGACAAAGCCATATCCTTCTACGTACACTGGCTGCGCTTGACTGAACTGTTCAAAACCTTGCGGTACTTGCGGACCGGTTCCGGAGGTAAGCTGTCTCAAGAGGGCAAAACCTTTGAAGTTGCCTGCCACTATATCTCGTACCATAGAAACTGCTAACTGCAGACTCTGTGCCGAGCCGGCAACCGTGACCTTGGTGGGTTCACAAGATTGGTCGATCTGTATCATCGCGCCCGTGTACTGCTGTAGAGCCTTGATAGTTTCTCCACCCTTGCCGATAACTCGCCCAACCATCGACCGCGGGCAGTCAACCACGGTCTGCTGTCGCTGCATTTCGGCCAGCCTAGCCTGGAGAGGGGTCGCGGCACATTCCTCCACCGGAGGACCGTGTGCCATGTATCAATGTCACCAGGGTGCTGCTATGTTTGCACAAGTGCAACCGTAACTTGTAATGTGTGTGTGCTAAGAAGCGTAATGTACTGCCTCGGCGCTAGGGCTGGCATATACGGATTGACATAGAGGGCGTAGGCGTAGCAATACAGCGTATATACGGCGTATTTGCCTCCACGGAGCCCATTTCTACGCCAAAAGCGGGTCGTAGACGCTAAGCGTAGAAA
>JAABUP010006575.1_pt1 | contig 16389 bp, 12 predicted proteins | sample 5559201 | NCBI WGS metagenome assembly JAABUP01 (sample SAMN10711887, study PRJNA513373) | rock metagenome | isolation source: Antarctica rocks | place: Antarctica
GACGGGTATGAACTCTATGGGAAGAACCTAAGTTGAGGTACTCTGTATGTTACATGGGATTTATCTCTTCTTCTGCCGGTCTCTTTCGTCGGGATCTGTTGTGTCAACCACTGCACTGCTGGGAACGTGTTGAGATGAGCGTGTAGATCATGTCTTGACAGTGACTGTTCCAGCTCTACCGTCTGAACGTCATGCATCTAATTTTTAGTACTGTAGGGATCCGTAAACGGCACCGCTATTTCTGGTCAACATCAGTGTTTATGTCCACTGAAGTGTCACCCAGCGACGTATCAACACATCTGTGAAGAATCTCAAAGATCTGATCTTCGCTTCCGATTCTACAGCATCATCGATAGTGACTTATGATGATGTTCTTGAAGGTCACCCTCCTGTGAGTTCCTTATTGTGTCGCTTCCGCCGAACTCCAATACTAGGACAAGCAAGCGTCCTTTGGAGAGTTGTCTCTCGAATCTACTGCTGGCTGCTTTCTTTCTTCGCAGGATGGAACATTATCGGGGTCCTCGCAACCCCATTTCTCCAGTCGGCAAAGACAAGGCGCCGACTAGCCCCGAAAGCCACGTGAGACGGCGTGACGCCACACGATGCATGGCGCTCGCTTAGCATCTATACCAGCTTGGTCTGCGGACTGCGGACCGCGGTGGCTGAGTTGTTTCGCGGCAAAGTAGGTGAGGGTTGTGTGTCTTTCTAACCTGACAGGGTGGGATCTAGTTGATGTTGAGGGGGAGTTGATCCTAGGGTTGTGGTCAAGCAGCTAGAGTGAGTACTCCAGAAGGAAATCTTTGATGAGCAAATAATGCAGAGCTCTCTCGTACGAGATGAACATGGCCAAGCGCGTTTCGTCAACTCTGCTGGCTGTAAGCGACCCCGTCTCTTTAGACGATCCATCAGCATCAAACCAAACCAGATATCTGATCTACAAGTACTTCTAGCCATAGGCCGATGGCACATGACATTCCCTGAATCAGATGCCGAGGCACGGGCCCGCTTGAGAATGCCACGCGAAGAGCTCTCGATGAAGGCGGACATGTGGATATGGATAATCTGCGGGCACTCCGACCAGAGTTTTAGATACCTAGGGCTTGCGAGTTTCAAGGCGCGCTTGTTGATCATTGCAAGCTGGGTGAATCGTAAAGTATGATGGTGAATGTTGGTTGGCGGAATTAGGCCGATGGAGGAAGGGTTTGGCGAGGTGATCTACAGGCGCAGGGCTGGATCGGGAAGAGACGAAGAAAGACGATTGGGAGATTATGGCTGTACTTGAGATCGAAACGGGGGATCGACGCGGCGTTGTCGTCTACGGAGAAGCCAATCATGAAAGAAGCTCGTTTATGTTCAGCTTTCGGTGAAATACACGTGTTTCATCGTCTTTGGTTTGAACGGGTACCCTTGTACGAGTACCGAGATCTTCGAATTCGCCACACCGAGGGTTGGAAGTCCCATCTTCGCGAAGCCACCAATGTCTTTCTAAACAGCATCTCGTTCGATCTTTGGCTGTTGCCGAGACGGGAATCAAAGCTCAACTCGGTTATGCATGCGGAGCATCTCCCCGGACCCTTTTAGCTGGAGGCGGTGATCATAGACTGCGAGGATCGAAATGCATCTCATCTGCCATTCCCTTATCAAGGTACGTAGTTCTTTCTCTGATACTGTATGACGTGCATGCAGATTGCTCCGAAGAAGGGCGGAGTGGCTGCTCATCGTGGGCGTTTGGTGGCTGACGGGACCTCCGCGCCCCGACCTCGTTTGTACTTGTACCTATCTTCTCTCCGTCAAAGCCACAGAGGTGTAGCCAAACCTTCCTCGGGTCGAAACCAGGGTTCTAGAAACGAAGCTCTAGCTGCCAGGCTCTTATCAGATGTCTTAGATACACTGGCGATCAGTGACGTGGATCGCGGGCGTATCATTCGATACAGCATTGTATCCCGGAGAGTTTCCCTCTGCGAATGATTGTGATTCGCGATAGGTTCTCCCATCGAACGCATTGCGCAACGCAGGGACCTCCATGACCAGGACAAGCGACCAGGGGCCAGTTCATGCCCGCTTCCACCTTCCACCTTCCGGCTTGGGTTTGTCTCTTAAGGTACTTGTGTCGTATGTACGAGTACGAGTACATGGACATGTATTGGACGGCTTTGGTTGAAGGGCTTCGACGATCATGTAACCTCTACACACCGCCAGCAGTTAGATTGACCGCAGGTACCTAGCCGCAATAATGGGTAAGATGAGCTGTCCGAGGCCCTTGTGCCGATCTCTCTGTAACTGGGCCGATCATCCACAGCCAAACCTAAACCGAGTTCTGTATCCCCATAAGGTGAGGTGAGCGATCTGAGCAATCATCTCCAGACCTCACCATCGACCGAGATTCCTCGAATCATTCAATCAAGACGCTGTACGATTGTCTCGCGACACCAATCAAGCATGGTCCATGCGCCGTGGCACGTTTCAACCGATATCTGAAACTATCAGTGACGTTTGCCCCGCTTGAGGCGGCATATGTTGTGCCTGGCAGCCACAGGCCGTCTGTCAAAGCCACACGATCCAAGATACGACAGTAGGGGTCAAAGAAACTTCGGTAGACTTCCTTGAAGTTCTTCTCCGGGGCGCTGCTATCTCGGGAAGGTCTTTCGGTTCGACCTGCGGATTTGCTCCGTTAAGCTTCCTGTGTTCGGCCTCGCATCTACCCAGGCGTCCTCATCGGCTGTGTACGCAGTACCGGATAAAGTAAAGTAAACGATAAGTGCAGGACTCGACACCGCCTCGGGCTTCTGCATCCAGCATTGATCGTCATCAGGATAAGGTAACCCTTCATCGATGGCGTAGCACCCGAATCGGTATCTGTCACCCTTAGAATTTGGTATGATAAGTTAACACGAATGTACCTTACTCGTACATGATTACATGTATTGTAGAGTCCGGTCTCGTTCTGGTTCTTGATCCGTGCATACTCGTACATGTCGACTACATGTCACTTCCAACATGCCTTTCTCACACGCGACGGGCACGCCATGATCAGACCTCATCCGTTCCATGCTCTGTGGCGCGTTGTTGTCACCTTCTTGGCCATGTTCGACTGAAGATCCTAATGCCTACAACTTCCCTAAATCCCTCCCCCGTCCTAGTTAAAGACTGGCATGTACTAGCACCAAACACAAAAGTCGTCTCGTCCCGCATGTCGCATCATAGTCCTAACTAAAAGCAACGCAACCCTACTTACGGTACGCATTGCGGTGTAAATCCTCCCTGCCTCCCTTTCTCGTCCGTCGTCCGTTACTCTAGCACCGTCTTCGAGTCACGCTTCTCTCCTCTTCCGATTCGACACCTTTCCTGTTGAGTGCCCACGCGACTCAGAAAAGGATCGGCCATGCAGGCGTAGCCTTCCGATTGATCCATCGATTGATCTTTGCAGCCCTACGCAGTTTCCGGCGAATCATGGCCGGCAGGTAGCGATTACCTGGTAAAGCGCAGTACACAGTACTTGCTCGTACTTTAACGGGCGGTGCTTCTGCATTCGCGTCTGCCGGGCCCTTGGTCGAGTGGCTCAAGGGCTTCGCCGACATACTGATTCCCGTCCAATTCGAGGTTGTACCTCCTCCATCACACTTCATGCCATTTCTGACCTTTTCCACCTTCCGCACTCATGTTGCTCACACTTAAGCCTCCACTGCAGAACGGTTTCACCGGTCCTCATGCGTACTCAACACCGCCTCCGACCTCTACCTCTCAACCTACCCCCACGCCGACCGGTCTTGGCTCCTTTCCTCCACTGCCGGCCGGTAGAACGCGAAGGATGAGTACGCCACTGCGCGGCCTGCCGCCGCCAGCGGCCATGACGCTGCAAAACGCAGACCGTGGTCAGCCTCTGGGTCAGCTGCCCGCCCCACCCGCGCAATGGCAAGGCGCGGACGAGTCCATGCGGAACTGGCTCCACGCGAAGGCAGAGGAAGACAGGAGGAAACAAGAAGAGGAGAGGACACGGCAGGAAAGTCTGAGGCTGGAACAACGGAAGATCGAGCAGACCATGCTTCGAGAGTCACTGCAAGGCGGTGTACCACCGTACATGGTGCCAATGGTCTTCGCCGGGATGGGTGGCGGCAACCTTCCGAACGCGAGCTTGGAGTGGGCGCAGCATTACATGGCTCAGATCAGCCTTCAGCAGCAGCAACAGCAACTAGAGCAACAGCAACAGCAACAAGCACTACCGCAGCAGACACCACCGGAGTTGCGACGAGACGACCGGATGGTTACGGGGCCTCAACCAAACCCATATGCTACTCTGCAGCCCATTCAACAAGCCACGGCGGCTGCGCCGGTTCAAGCAGGACAGCAGTTGCCCTCACAACCACAGCAATCCTCTGGATTTGTACACTCTTACCAACTTGCTAGCACGTCGCCTGCCGCAAGGGCACAAGCTCAGCAATTACCCCTTCAGGCGTCCGGGCCAACGTCTGCTCCCAGACCACAACCTCAATCCCAACTACCTCGACTCAACACCAACGAATTGCGGATCCAACAGCCACCGCAAGGTCCACAAGGGGCGCAAGTCGCCGGACAAACCCTGCATCCACTCCAGCAAGCGCAATCCGCCCAACAGCAGGAACAGCAGTCGTCGTCACCCAACATCTTCCTCCATTGGATGCCACCTACATCACAAGCAGGCTCCAACCAACCCATGACGCCATCAGGTAAAAGTCAACAAGAATCACCCTTTTCACAAAGCACGGGTTCTCATCTGCGATCAGATTACGCCCCTTCGCCCAAGAAGCGGAAAACGGGTACTAATCAGACCAATTCGACCCCATCCTCACAAGCCCAAGAGACTTCGCCGTCATTCTCGCAGACGTCATCATCTTCCACACCCTCGGGGCGAAGGGGAGCGCATTCGCGACAACGGAGCGACGCCTCTAACCGGCGATACGACGCCTTGGGCAGGCCCACGAGTCGTCAACGGCAACAGGAAAGCGTGAGCGCACCTAGCAGCGGTCAAACGGCATCGACGCCGCAGCAGACGCCGGCCACGACGGTGTCAGAAGACCAAAATCGTCAGGCCTCCGCCCAACCCGAAACTCGCCAACCTTGTTACTCGGCAGGACCGGAAATGAGACGAGGGCAAGAGGCTTCTGAAGCCCCGAAACACGAAGGATCGCGGTCATAGCCCTTCAAATGTACGACTATCCGATGCCATACCCATTTATCTTCGCTTTCGCATAAAAGTAGATCCATATAGGACTCGGCAGGCTCAGTGCGTTTCCTCTTGATCGATCTCGATTGTAGATGTAGCGCGTTTTTCCCGCTGTACAATATTTGCTTGGGTGTCGTCATCTACTTTTGCTCGAGCGGGTCTGGCACCTTGACATTAGCATGGCGTTTTTCACGATCGACGGCCTCTTTTTAATTTCGTTTCCCAAAAAACAAAGAGCCCTTGTATCAATTCTTCATCCGACAATCTTGTAATTACGAACCGCGGCATTCGCGGCACACGCAATGCGGAAATGAGAAGGGCCAAAGAGCGAAGATAATCACCCAGGGCGATGGACGGGATAATGAAGCACGTTACACGAGCGGAGATTATGCGTGTTTCAACTTGGCGTGACGATGTTTTGCCAATCATCATTCTCCCAACTCCACACTGACCCGAACCCCGTCCTCACCGCGCTTCCATCTCTCCACCCATGCCATTTCGAACCGAACAAACACCAGCGGCGCAGACCTTTCTCCCGTCAACGACGCTAAGAACAGCACAGCACGGCCGGCCGCACGAACCGTGACCGCATCCCCCCCCCGCTGGTGATCTAGACAACAACAACAACAACGGTCATCACGACGCTCTCCGGTACGACGTCTCTCTGGTCCCACGCACGATGGAGCTTGGCGCCCCCTCTGCCTCTCGGACGTGTTGTTGCGTGTACTGTACTCCACTTACATGTCTGTGTATGTCCAGACCCCAACGTATGTAGCACGCCATGCCTTACTCACGCGCTACCGGTTCCCGTGCGACGACATGACGAGATTTACATACCCATGGTTCCTCACATCTTTCCTTTCCTTTCCGACCCATTGCCACGACCAAGAGGCCGAGTAGAGTAGAGTACATAGTCAACACTACATACGTTATTGATATAGATGACATGCGGATCAAGGGTGCGGATTAGCGAAGGTGAGGTAAGGTAGATGCCAGCGCCGGGTGCATAACGATAAGGTATGTAACGGACCATGATGTTCTGACTGACGGACGGGATCTTCTATCGACAGGAATCCTCACGGGAAGCAGTCCGGTCCGGTTCGATCTGGTTGAGGGAGGGGGTGGCGTAAGGTAGTATGTTGCAGGGAGGTGCGCGAGCGACTTCGTAGATGGCGTCGCCTACACATATGTGGTACTATGTATGTGCGAAGTACTCTACTCACGGATTACGGTATGGTGGCGTGATGGGCCGTGGTGGTAGAGATTGATCTAGTGACTGAGAGAGAGGTCTGTCGGGGGTGAGAAGAGTGGGGAGGACGGGGACGGGGACGTTGATGTGCGCAGCGATAGGATGGGCTTTGTAGGTGTAGGTACAGGTACATGGTTTCGACTCCGAGAATAGTCATGGAAGACACAGCGACTTTGGTAGGAAGGACTAGGTCTTGAATTCCACCACGTCTCGACACTGGACTGCCGTCAGCACACGTTCTAGCCATGTGACCTCTTTCTGTTAGTTCCTAGTGAGCTAGAAGCCTGGCTGTCGGAATACCATGATCCGGCAAGATTGAAAGCAGCAGATTGAGAAGATGATGATAAGAGGACAAAGAGGGAAGAAGAAACTCTAGATGTAAATGTATCTCAAGTCAACAGCCAGTCGCCTTTGACTCCGATACAGCTCCCGGAATTAAGAGCAGCGCTCGCATGAACTCGACCCTTTCCCAAATCCGCGGTGCCTTTGGCTTTGGAATCTTCCGATACTAACAATACCTGAAGCGCCATGGGCTCCGTCACGTGCATGGGCTGTTTGCAGAATAGATGTCCACAACCTATCCCTATCCCTATAGCGGACTCCCACTCGTCGAGGGCTTCTCTCAAACCGTCATCCATCCGTATCTTCTCCGTCCTGTCTGTCCGGAGATGCATTCCGTTCGTGGCGATTATCTGAACTTCACGTGTCACAGCCTCATCCAGCACTTTCAGCGTCAGCACCGTCTTTTCATCTCCATGGCGAAACTTTTCTTTCACGTTAGCTACCCGCGTCGTAAACCAGGTGCCTTCCAGGCCGGACTCGGTAACGTTCATGCCATCGCGTACAACGCCCTCCAAACCGGAGAGGTATGCAGGCGCCCAGCCGTACGGGGAAGGGAGGCCCCTGACGCCGTGCATTGCCGCGATCCTCGCCGCATGATAGGGCTGGGACTGCATAATCTGCATCATGCCTTCGACTCGATCATAACCAGGTTCCCACGTGAGACCGAGCGTCGGGAAGAAGGCACGGGCATAATCTTTGTCAACACCTGCCGTTCGGTTTTGACAGGCGAGAGCGATATCTGGCAGGGAAATACCCTCCGGGCCGTGCTGCAATCTTCGGAAGGTTTTGTACAGTTCAGTATATTGGGACGAGTCGTTTTGGACTAGCGCCTCGAGCTGACGGATCGTTGCGCCAAAGTTGGTTCGGCCTTTGGCAGTTATGACCCAAGCGTCCTTTGCCAGTTTGATCTCTTGGTATGTCCATACCCTCGTTATCCACTGGCCACATGTCAACGCCACGGCGACGTCCGTCACGCTGCGGCTCTCGAATTGTAGGGCGAGGGCGTCAAAGATGACCACAGCATCTGCGTTACGATACACGTCAGACATGGTGTTGATTACGTCAGTCTTGAATCCCGGCTCGAGGTTGGAAGGTACAGCGAGTAAGTCGAACCACATCCATTCAGATCCAGCCCTGCTAAATGTGTCGAAGATCCGTGTAAAGTGCTCTTTGTTTAGACCTCTGTCGTCCATGGGGACCATCTCCTCGCCCTTCGGTGCAATCCAGCCCAGCATTTCGGCCCAGACGTGAGAAACTGCCATGTAGCCTGAAGCGCGGAGTTCAAAGTTTCCGTGACGGTTGACGCAAAGGGCTTGCTTCTTACGGGCAGCTTCTCTAATCTTGTGGAGAGGAGGTTTGATATAGAAAAACACACCTGGAATAGAAGTGTGTATCTCCCGAAGGCTGGCCAAAATCGGCTTGATTTCATTTCTCTTTCCTGTTAATAAACGGTGGGGAATCACAAAGACCAAAGTGATCGAATAGGCAAACACCGAGAGACAAAAGATGAATACCATTATGGCTACCAACTTCCAACCTTTTGCTCCAGGTTTGTTGAAAGCTGGGCCGAGAGGGAAGCAGGTCCAGTCCTTTGCAAGCGTCTCGAAGACAGACTTCACCTGCTGTGGGGCCCAGAACCGTAGTTCATTCAAGGCGGCAAGCTCTGCTCGAGTCGCATCGATGCCGATACGCTTGAGCTCATCCCGGACATTCTCGTGTTGATCTCTCTGGGATACTGGATTCAGAGCCTCGAGAACTCGAGCTATATACGGATAGTCTTCGTGACGCCGCAGGCGAACGTCGACATTCACCTCTTCCTCTGATTTGACGTTGAACAGCGATGTAGGTGAACGGCCGTTCTGGATCGCGTGAAGGGCCTCTTCGCTTGCAGTCCCTTCCAGAAGCATCAAGGGACCATCATCAATGCTGAAGCCATTGCGCCAGAAGGTGAGTGTACGGCGGGATGCTTCTGGCTTATCAATCTCAGAAGAAAGTGTGCCTGGAGGAACTGTTGTTGAAGAAGCCATCCAGATCCTAGCTTCAAGCCTGGTTCACGGAAGATGATGGTTGACACCGAGGTGTCTACAGAGTAGTTCAGCCAGTCTTTTAGCATCTTCACAATAAACCATCGTCCAATATTCTACGGGCATGGTTCATAGATATGGTACGAGCAACAAGGCTGAAGCTGAAAGTCTTGTCCGGTGTGACCTAGAGTGCAGCCGTGGCTTTAGAGCGCTACGTTCACAACGCAGTCATGTTAGCACCGCCTGAACAGCGGTATGTAAGCGGTAGGCCAGCCAAGAACAGCTTGGTGGCTGATGGTAAGTCGGAGTTTTCATACATATCATGCCAAGAAGCAGGGAATTCATGCTGCCTGGTTGCTGATTGGACTATGTACCTCGCTTAGTAAGCCCCTTGAGGGCTTAGCGCTGGCATCATGGCGTTATTGAGTTGAAGAGGGTTCAGCTACAAGTTACTAGATTCAAACAACTTGTAACAATATGAGCAATCTCATATCCTCGAATTGGAAGTCAATTGAGACATTCATCGTTGACTCATCTACAGAACTAGGGCATAGCCCATAACCTCCTCACTAAGGCTTTTGCGGGGTGAGTGAAGATTTATGGCTTTCGCCTTGTAGGTATCATGTTTGTAATGAAGTCTACTCAAAATTCTACTTTCCTCCTTCTCGCTTTCTGTTTGTTAGCCGGGGCCGTGGGCATATCTGCGGACATATCTGCGGACTGGATCCGGCCACGAGTTAGGTTTGTTCACATTTTCAAGGCGAATGGGACCAGAAAGCCATGAGGGAGTACGAAGTAGCCGGTCTGCTTTCGTTTTTGCGAACATGGCTCAAGAATGTTGGTTCTTACATGTGCCTTTGAAATCTGAGTGCTTCATTGTGAGTGCCCTGAGGGGAATAAGTGTTGGATGCACAGGAACACGACTGTGAAGATGATGGACAGAAGCACAGATCCCCGCCAGCGGGATCCCATGACTAACACAGTGACTGCTTTGAGAAACGCCGTCCCCCAATGCAAAATGGTCCATCATGTTGGTCTTTTCGCTTGGTAAAAGCAAGGTCATATCATGGAGTCATCTCTATCATCACCTCTCCTCATCCATCGTCCCACTCCTCTCTGCCACCGATCGATTTTCCATTCTTCCCACTGACATCAAGCTTGGCCAAAAACTCAGGCGGCACTGTGGGGATGTACTTTCTTTCCCTTTCCCGGTTCAATCCGCCAAAGCCGGCGCCGTAGCTTACCAGCATATCCGTCGATGTGGGTAGCGAGAAGGGAAGCATGAGTGCGGGGTCGAGGAGGAGGTGTTCTGGCGCGTCTTCGTCTTCGGAGACAGGGTCGAGATGATCTTGTGCGGCGGGATGCTTTGATGCTGGCGAAGGCGATGACGGTGTTAGTGGTGCGTTGGTTCCTTGTTCGGCCGTTTGAGGTGCGGAGTTCGAGGGTGCGGTCCTGGGTGGTCTCGGTGATGCAGCAGCTTTCCGCTGCTTGTCTTTGCGGTCTGAAGCTTCTCGTTGTAGTTTAAGTAGATATTTCATCGCACTCTTGGGGAGGCCCTTCTCGCCAACTTCCGGCCTGTAGTGCTTTACTGCGTGGATGAGCTGGCTATAGGTCAGGCGAGTGAGTTGCTGTAGTGTGCCGACTAACGATTCAAAGTCGTCTCCAAAGGAAGAGAAGCACTGAAGCCACTGCAGGAGCTGTATGACTGGCGCGAGGTGTCGTCTTGCGGCATCGATGGTATTCTCTCCTGTTGAATTCAGGGAGCCGTTCTCGTAATGTTCTGGCTGTCTGTTATTCGATCTTGCCCAATCTTCTAGAGTTGACATGTTCATGCGTATCTGCATCGCCTTTGTCCGTGCCATATATTTCCGATTAGACATGATTCGGTTGAAAAGCTCCGCACCAAGCCAATATAGGAGCTGCGCAAGGATCTGTGAGGCAATGACCGAATGAATATCGTAAAGGTCAAGAACGAAGAGTGTTGACGAAAGTAGTGATGTAATATTTCGAGGTGATATTTGTGCTCTGCGTTTCGGTGATGGTGGCCGAAACCGTTTCTCTATGGGTTCAGGGGCTTTGGCTTTGGCTTTCGAGCGAAAAAGCTTCCATTCATTCTGGAAGTGAACGTCCTCAAACCCAGGGATGGTTTCATGATCAAGCATCGCTGCATCAAGAACCTTGTCCATTCTTCGTTCAGCATCCCGGATTATAAGTATGAAAATTTCATTGATGAGCTCTGAAAGCTGGAGTTGGAATTCCGTTGTCGCTTCCAAAAGTCCGGAATCTTTCTTCAAATAATGCGACAGTAACGTAGCGTTAGATATCCAAAATGCCAAAATGGTCATGTCCCATTGATGTCGCTCAACCACATCGTTGATCTTGTCCATAGCTGTAATAAGCAGTGTTGCTAGCAGTTCAGGGCTTGAGTGATAGTGTGCGTACCGCGCGCTCAGGAATAAGATGTTTGCAGGTACCGGCTTCTGCGATGGCGACCGTTGTGGCGTCATGTTGGTAATGATGATGTCTAGTATTCGACCTAGCTCACCCTCCTGGAATACAAACATCTGGTCGTTCAGGCATTTGTCCCAGACGAACTCCTGCTGCTCGTTTTCAAGGTCCTCAGGAGACTGCACATATATCAGTATGGGATTTGGATCTCTGCCTGTTCCCAGATTCATACCTCTGGCTGCTCATCGAGCCCTAGACTAGACAGATCTACTTCAAGGTTGATGGCGCTCTCCATCATCATCCGCCTCTTCAACTCATTCTCAGCCATTTCTTCTTCAAACCTATCTTGCGAAAAGCCAGTGTCATAGAAATCATCATTGACGCCGACATTTCCAATGTGATAGCCGCTCTCATGTAGATAGTCTGATATCTCGCTATTTGGAGCGACGAAGTCGAATGCCGTCCTCCCCGACGACGATTTAACTTCTGTTGAAGCTCCATTATCCAGTAGTATCTTCGCGATATTCTTATGTCGGTTTGTCATCGCCCACATCAATGAGCTCCATTGATTTCGATCCTGCTTGTCTACATTCGCGCCGGCATCAACCAGAGCTGACACGACGTCTTGGTGACCCTATCTCACCCATTAGAGTCCACTCATTTCATAACGACATGCCAGACAAGCTCACAAAGCAACTCGCATATATTAAGGGCGCAGTCCCCTCCTCATCAGGCGCGTTGACATCAACATAATCCTTTGCTTTCCCATTGACCAGCCGCCGGATCCGCTCTACATCCCCGTTACTTGCAGCCATGTTCAATGACTTCTGTAACGTTTCCTTCTTCTCTATGTCTGACAAGTTCTGATCTATGACTAGTGATTCTTCATCCCCTGCTGCCGATCCATCTTCACGATGCGCCGCCTGTGCTGCTAGCATTTCCATCAATCGGCTGTCGCTATCTTCGAGCTTCTGCGCCGTGCGATCGTCTTCATAGCTTGGATCATCCAGGGTAAGGTTGAAGGAAAGAGGACGAGCGGGGACAGGGCTGGTCAGGAACTGTGATTGTCCTGCATCGTTCACACTCAGTCAGCGTTTGACCATGTAAAGAAGTACGGACAGGGTACTATAGCATAGCTGCCCACCTTGCCATGCGTCGTACATCTCCGTCTCACCACCATAGCTTGGGACTGTCCGGCGGTCGTCCAATGACGTTGGTAGATCATCTGGGAGCTTTCGTGGTTGTGGAGGCTGTGCTCCCTCGAAGCCATTCTCTTCCCCACTTGAAGGATCTCCAAGATCCATGATACAAAGGTGAAGAGGACATCAATGAACGAAGAGCTTATAAAGCGAATGCACACTCTATAATAGCTTGTGGTACTCCGAATGGTACTTCATGCATACATGCTGGAAGAGGGAATATTAGTCCCCGCAACAATATCCAGATGAGACGTAGCTTGATTGTTCTCAGAGATGCTCGAACATTTGTTCCGAAACTACCAACAACCTGAGTGAAATCTAATCGGCATCACTGTAGAGCCATCCACAGGCTTCTTAGGGTCAGAAACGGATTCAATTCTCAGTGAAGAGAGTAGGCCCTCTATGATCGTTAACCCAGTCGTTGCGCCGGTTAATGCCGTTCCGTGCAGGCGGACACTACGACATTGATCCCAGCGCATGCCCTCATGTTGCTTACGGCAATGTAGCTTGTTCAGCGACTGTCAATGACTTGATGGCTTTGCACATTCTCTTTCCTTTCCTTCTTGTATTTTGATTACGGTGCCCTAATTCTCTATCTCTTCCTTGGTCCTACAACTTCCCCAGCACTAGCGTCCTTTCCTGAGCACTTATCCGTCGACCAGCTCTCAGGGTGCACGGAATGGCTCCCTCTAGGTCTGCGCCCCATACATCAGGTTCTCAAAGAGGCCACTGACATACTCCCAGGAATGCTTCTCAAACCCATCAGCATGTCAAGCCCTCTGCGACAGCCAACGACGCTGAGGATGCTCCCTTACTTGTAAATGACGCTGACGAGGAGGATGTCGAAGCGCAAGAGCATGGCGATATGGTGCTAGGACAATCAAAGAAAGACAAACTAAGAGTCTTCTCTCGCCGTTGTTTCCAATGGGCACTGGAAAACATCATGTTTGTCATAGTGGCTTGCTTGTTAGCTGCCGGAACTGTCGCTCTTTGTGTGTACTTCGGAGGTAATATTTTGGGTCGGCTGTGATCGATGTCTACTGGCTGAGAATATACAGTGATCTATAACCGGAAGTCGAGTTCGAAGCCTGCTTCAATATGCTTGACACCAACTTGCATACATGCCGCCTCAGAGATACTGTACAACCTTTCTCCCAACCACCAAGATATTGACCCTTGTACCAACTTCGATGAGTTTGTGTGTGGTGGCTGGCAAGACAGGCATGACTTACGAGCAGATCAAGGAGATGTATTCACTGGCACACTTATGGCGGAGCAGTCCCAGTTGCTGCTCCGGCATGTTTTAGAATCGCCGTACTTAACAAAGCAGATACAGTCGGGCTCCGAGTCTTCCGTTGATGAGGAAAACTTCAATAAACTTCAAGATGCTTACAAATCTTGCATGGATGAGGGCACTATCAAGAGTGCTGGTGCGCGCCCACTTATCAACATTCTCCGCAAGGTGGAAGAGCTTTTCCCCGCTCGAAGGCCCCATGTGGAGGGTGAAACTGACCCGAGTATGTTCAATCAATTGCAGAAGAGATCAACGCTTCATGATGATGATCAACTTTCGAGTGCTGTTCTCTACTTGGCGAAGATTGGTGTTGGCGCACTAGTCGACTTGAGCGTTGGAGTAAGCCCCCGAAGTGCTTTTCGCACTGTCCTGTGGAGGTGGCTAAAGTGATGAAATGAGTGTGGCTGATGAGTTGTTCTAGGCGGATGAGATGGACCCAGACAATGTCGTGACATCTGTGACTGCCCCGCGTTGGATTGGACTTCCGTCTAAGGAGTACTACAAGGACCAAAAAATCCTCAGCAAATACGCCAAGACAATCGGCGAGGTCCTTGAAGCTTTATTGCAGGAGGCAGAACACAACTCAGCAAGCAAAGCTCCCCCGGATGCTCTAGGATATGCTCGATTTGCGACAAGAAGAGAAGAACTTGTTCATGCTATCGTGAATTTCGAGACCAAGATTGCCGAGGCCTCTCCAGACGCAGAAGATGCCCAAGATGTAACCAAGTACTACAACCCGCGGACCCTTGCCGAAACGGAGGGCCTCCTGCCCCAATTGTCGTTCTCCTACATCTTTTCCAATCTGGCTCCCTCGGACTACAAACCTGACCGTCTGATCATCAACACTCCCGCATATTTGGAGAGCCTTTCGAACACGTTGCTGGAGACCTCCAAGGAGACTCTGCAGGCTTACTTGGTATGGAAGGCTGTTCAAACCCATGCGACAAGGATCGAGCATGACGCAGTAAAACCTCTGATACGTTTCGATAACGAAATCCAAGGAAAGGATCCTGATGCGTCGGAGGAAAGGTGGAGAAAGTGCGTCAAAGAGGTTGACCATGATTTGGGATGGATCTTGAGCAGATTCTTCGTTGGAAAGGCTTTCTCAAAACAAGCAAGAGACTTCGGAGATAGAATTGTGTACGACATCAAGCACCAGTTCGCTCAGAAGTTGAACGCCACTAAATGGATGACGGAGGACGTTCGAGAGCTTGCGATCGAGAAAGTGAAGAACATCGTTCAAAAGATTGGTTATCCAACTAAAAGCCCTAATATCCTTGACCCAGCAGCGCTCCGGGAATTTTACAAGGCTGTCAACATCTCGAAATCCGAGTTCTTCGAGAACGCACTCTCAGCGGCGACGTTCTACACAAAGCACGAATTCGCTGCTTTGGGGAAGCCGACCGACCGTGACGAATGGGGCATGACTGTGCCAACCGTTAATGCTTATTACAACCCGGCTGGCAACGAAATAGTCTTTCCTGCAGGTATCATGCAGTCGCCGGTTTTCTACGAGCCGTCTGTACCACAGTATCTCAGTTACGGTGCTTTCGGTGCTGTTAGCGGACATGAGCTGTCTCATGGTGAGGCCTCAACTGTGTGTATCGTGCCAAGCCATTGAACTGACATGATTAGCTTTTGATTCGACCGGTAGGCACTACGATCAGAACGGCAACTATACGGACTGGTGGAACAACGAAACTGTTCGAGCATTCACGGAGAAAGCGGAGTGCTTCGTTGAGCAGTATGCCAAATTTACCGTTCCAGGGCCAGACGATAAACCTCTGCACGTTAATGGCAGACTGACACTTGGTGAGAATATCGCTGATGCCGGCGGATTAGCCGCGTCTTTTACCGCGTGGAAAAAACGAGAAACTGCCAATCCGGCAGAACTCTTACCTGGACTCCAGAACTTTACCAAGCAACAGCTGTTCTTCATTTCTTATTCCAACTGGTGGTGTGGAAAAACGAGGAAAGAGGCTGCTATAAATCGAATCTATCTGGACCCACATGCGCCGAAATGGGCTCGCATTCTTGTGGGTACTTTCAAGCAACTGTGTTAAATCAGCCATCACTAATGACGCATTAGGGAACCATGTCGAATTCGCGTGACTTTGCGGAAAGCTTCAATTGTCCGAGAAAAGAACCCATATGCGAGCTTTGGTAGACATTGACCGCTTGCTTGAACATTATCTACTGATAACAGCGGAGATTTGTCCTTCATATAGCCTTGGAAGGCACATCTTCACCAACCTTTTGACTCCTCTGTGGGTTTACTGTACGTTTTGACGTACCAAAGATCTACTGCTAGTGTATATATCCTTAGTTGTAACTAGGCGCAATAAGTGGCCCTTCTAGGGTAAGGAAGTCATCATAACTGCCGCGAAATTGTTCATCTGTTTGCGCCAACAGATACGGGTCGGCCTGAATTACGAGACAGCGTCTTTTGCGTGATATTTGCAGACCATTCTGTTGACTTGGGCGGCGGCAAGGTAATCACAGCGAGTCAATTATTACTATTCGACTGCCCACGCATTCCCCTCCCCAGCCACTCATACGGAACGCAGCACCAGTGCCCGCAGCAACACAGATGTACCCCCCGCAAACTTGCCATCCATCCATTTCCTCAATTC
>JAABUP010006582.1_pt1 | contig 16383 bp, 15 predicted proteins | sample 5559201 | NCBI WGS metagenome assembly JAABUP01 (sample SAMN10711887, study PRJNA513373) | rock metagenome | isolation source: Antarctica rocks | place: Antarctica
CCGTCGAACCTCCAGCACGCCGCCGCCTGCTCGTCGCTGAGGAACTCCACCGGCACGCGATCAACCTACGAGCCGACCCCGACCAGCCCGCTACCGCCGGATCCTGTACCGCTGCACCTCAGACCCCATCACCGCCGAGCACCAAGGCATGGACTCGATCGTTCTGGACGTCGCCGACCCTGCCTCAATCCGGCGCTGCTTCGCCGCGGTCACCGCGGCCCACCCTGAGCTGAACGTCGTAGTCAACAACGCCGGGATCATGCTGGCTGAGGACCTCACCGACCCTGCCCACCTGGACGTCGCCGAGGCCACTGTGGCAACCAACCTGCTGGGCCCGATCCGGATGCTGACCCAGTTCGTGCCGTTCTTGACCGCCCAGCCCGACGCCGCGGTGGTGAACGTCTCCTCCGGGCTGGCATTCGTGCCGCTGCCCGCCACCCCGACGTACTGCGCCACCAAAGCGGCGATCCACTCCTACACCCAGAGCCTGCGGGTCCAGCTCGCCGGCACCGGCGTCAGCGTCCTCGAGCTCATCCCCCCGGCGGTCCAGACCGACCTGATGGGCCAGAACGACAGCGACCGGGCGATGCCCCTGGAGGCGTTCCTCACCGAGGTCATGGACATCCTTGCCACCCAGGCCGGCGCCACCGAGATCTGCGTCCAGGACGTCATGTTCCTGCGCACAGCCGAAGCCACCGGACACCACGAGCAGGTGCTGGCCCTGCTCAGCGGCGCGCACTGATGGCCACCCCCAGGTGGACCGCAGCCAACCTGCCGGACCTTTCCGGTCGCATCGCCGTGGTTACCGGAGCCTCCAGCGGGCTCGGCCAGGTCACCGCCGCCGAGCTGGCCCGGGCCGGTGCGGCCGTGGTGCTCGCCGTCCGCGACGTGGACAAGGGCCGGACCGCAGCGCAGGCGATGGCCGGACACCCGCAGGTCCGGCCACTGGACCTGTCGAGCCTGGCGTCGGTGCGGGCGTTCGCCGCATCGTGGAGCGGCGATCTTGACATCCTGGTCAACAACGCCGGGATCATGCAGGTCCCGCAAGGCTGCACCCAGGACGGCTTCGAGTTGCAGATGGGGACCAACCACCTCGGCCCGTTCGCCCTGACCGCGCTGCTGCTGCCGCACATCCGCAGCCGGGTCGTCACCGTGTCCTCCCAGCTGCAAAGCGGCGGCCGCATCCACCTTGACGACCTGCAAGGCGAGCGCCGAGGCTATGACGCGCTGCAGGCCTACCGGGACTCCAAGCTCGCCAACACCCTGTTCACCCTCGAGCTCGCCCGCCGGCTCACCGAGGCCGGCAGCACCGTTCGTGCCGTCACCGCGCATCCCGGCGTCGCCCGCACCAACCTCGTCGGACACGTCGGCGGCGCAGCCGGCCGCGTCTATGGTCTACTCGGCCGGTTGTTCAACGACGCTGAACGCGGCGCGCTGCCAACCCTGTACGCGGCCACGCAGGACATCCCTTCCGGCTCCTACGTCGGACCCGACGGCTTCAACCACCTACGCGGCCACCCTCAGGTGCACCAACCGGCCAAGGCCGCGCGCGACGCCGACACCGCCCGCGACTTGTGGAAATTGTCCGCCCGCCTGACCGCCACCGCTACGCAGCTTGTGGCCGGCGAGACCGCGCAGCAGGACGCACCGTCCGGGGTCGAAGGGACTGCTGGAGTGCGCCCCAACCAATCTGGGTTCCCGTGTACTGGGCTGCGATGACTTGGGGGGAGGCGCAGCTTGAGGCCGGCAGCTAGGGGCTGCCGGGGCTGGCTTTGGTGATGAGCGCGTGGGTGCCGGTTACTCAGGTGAGCTGGCTTCGGCGCCGCGGCTTCAACCGGGTTATCAGCCCCGCCGGGTGGTCCCGGGTGCTGCGGGCACTCAGCGTCGTCGCCGACTATCCTGACCCGTGATACCTGCTTGTGGTCGGTCCCCCAGAGCCCTACACGGTCGACGGCGACGGGCTGCACCAGATAGACCCGGCGGCCTACAGCTCGGGCGGGGGAGTGCGGTGGTGGACCAGCACCCTCGTCGGCAGTCCGAATGCGCAGGCCTTTCACAATCGGGTGCACGCAGATGGGCAGCCGCTGCTGCTCATCGGCGACGTCGCCGCCTACTCGTTGGCCGCTACGCCAGGTGGGCCTCCCACGTTCGACCAGCTGTTCTCGGGCGGGAACTGGGCTACGTAGGTGGCGCTGTCGGTGCAGCTGTATGACAACGGTGCCGAAACCGGCCGAACTGAACGCCGACAACGTTCGGGGTCATCCGCTTGTGATGGTTGGGGTGTCCAGCCCCCCATGGGTTAGGCCGCCTGCCGCCGATTTCGGACGTTGATGGGCTGGTGGAGTCGGGGGGACTGGTCCACGGCCCCGGTGGCCAACACCCGGCGGGCGGCGGCAAAGTCGGCGCGGCCGTCACCGCGGCGGGGGTGCGCCGGCCACGCCGGGGGGGTGTCGGTCGGGTCGAGCGCGACCAGCTGGCCCAGCCCGGGGCGGCGGCTGGCAGCGGTGCGATGAGGGGCGTGCATCCAGGTGAGCTCGCCGGTCCACCAGGCGAAAGCCTCACGCTCGAGGGCGTAGCGCCGGGCCCGGTCAGCCAGCCGTCCGGCGACTCCCAGCCGGGCAGCGGCCGCGTCGCGCCGGTCGGCTCGAACCACAGACCACCCTTTCGACGTGCGTCTTGCCAGGCGTGCGGCTCGAAGTGCGCCGAGTCGAATGCCGGTGTCCTCTGTGGTGGTGCCCAGTTGATGGGCAAGCCGGCTCGTACTGGCAGGTTGGCTGATGAGGATGGCGTAAAGCTGGCCGGTGGCATGCCCAAGGCCGCCGGCAGGAGTGAACACGTCGTGGGCCGCGGCTGCCAGCCGGGTGCGCAGCAGCATGAGCCACCGGTTTCGTTCGGCGCTACCAGCGCCAGGGGGGCGCGGGTCCGCTTGTGACCGGCTTGGTACGTCTATGACTGTGGACAACGCCTCGTTCAAGATCCACGACGCGGCCCGGGGACCGTCGGCGGGGGCGTGGCGGGTGACCCAGCCGTCCCTGGCGAGGCGCATCAGGGCGGTGCGGGCGGTCTCCCGGCCGATCCCGCAGACCAGCCCCAGGCGGCGGATGTCGGCCTCCACCACGGTGCTCATCGCGTGCAGCACCAGCACGCACAGCGCGTCCAGCACCCGGCGGTCCGCCGGTCCGCCCGGGCCGGCCCACCTGCCCGCCGCGGCGTCGGCGCGGGTCTGGGTTTGCTCGACCAGGTCGGCCAGGGCGGCGGCGCGGGGCTCGAACGTCGGGTCCTCAAAGTTGCTGGCGCGGGGGTGGGCGGCGACCCAGCGCACCGCCCGGTCCCACTGGCGGGCCAGCACCGCCCGGGACTCGCCCGGGCTGCGGACCCGGCGCGGCACACCCGGTCCCTGGCCCTGGGAACGGACGTGCTCCAGACCAGGGGAGTGGGCCACCAGGACAGCGACATCGGCGCAGCGCCACCGGGCAGCCGCCGCGCCGACGAGTACCCGGCGCAGCACCGTGTTGGCGTCCATAGCGCTGGCATCCACCTCGAGGGCCTGCGTGCTGCCGGCGGGCAGCTGCCGGCGAACCCCCGGCAGGTAGAGCCGCCCCGCCCGGTCGGTCGGCAGCGCAACGGCCGGGTCGACCGGGTCGACTGGAGCCAACGGCTCGGGCCGGTGGCCGGCGGCCAGGGTTTCCCCCAGGCGGGCCACGTCGGCCGCCGTAGCCGTCGGAGCTGCAAGCGCGGCCGGGTCACCGCCCAGGACGGTGGAGCTGCCACCGGCCCGGTGCGGCGAGCCGGGGGGGCGCACGCAGCCGGTGACTGGGTTGGAAAGCGGGGCGATGTCCAAGCTCGGCAGCCGTGCCCGGGCGAGGCGGGCCAGGGTGTCCACTACGGCGGCGTCGACGGCTTCGGCGAGGGCGAGCCAGACGTGCCGGCCGCCGGACGGCCCCGAGCGGGTGAGCAGGTGGGGGAGCCCGGCGTGCTCGAGCCAGCCGCACATGGTGGCGGCGTCGGCGGCGGGGTCGCCCTTGGCGGCGTCGAAGTCGAACGCCAGCAGCCGGAACGCGCCGGCCTGGTCGGTCAGGTACACCGCCCACGGCGCGTCCGGCCGGGCGCCGGCGGTCCTGGCCCGGCGGGTGTAGGTGTTCACCGCCTCGCCATAGGCATCGACATCGGCCACCCGCACCAGCGGCCGCGGGCTCACCGCCCGGGTCAACGCCCACGCGCCGGACTGAGACAGGGGGCGGCCGGAACCGGCCGCCTGGCCGGTCACCGCCGCAGGCGGCGCCGGCTACGCGCAGGACTCAGTTGCAGGTCACGACACGCCAGAGCCCGTTGGCTCCAGACATACGTGACCCGCCCGTCGGCGGGGGGTATCGTTCCTCCTGAGTTACTGGACGAAGCCCTGCACCCAACTCGCGGCCAAACGACTTCGGGTGTGGGGCTTCGTGCTGCCCGGGTCAGCCGATTGCTGACCCGTCAGCTGGCCGCTAGGCGGTCAGCCTCATCTGGTCTCCTGGTTCGGGCATGGCGACAGGCGGCCGCCCAAAACTCGCGGCGACCGCGTTGGCTACGACCTCGCTGAACGACAAGTCATCTTCCTCCGCTCGCTGACGTACTGCGTCAGCAAGTGGCTTAGGCAACCGAGTAGTCATGATTACCCGGTCACCCTTACTAGGTCGTCCTGCACCGAGCGTGCCCGCCCTCTTCATGAAGGTCACTCTCGCACCTGCCGCATCAGAAATCTGAGACGCTGCCCGGGCGTGTCGCGGATACGCTCCGCGGTTCTTAAGCCGGTAGCGACCATGAGTGAGGTAGGCCCTTGAACGCGGCACGGCCTCCCTGGTGAGGAGGGGTCGACGGCCAATCGGAGCAGTATTCGTGGTCCGCGCCCGCCCCCACCGCTGCCGCTGCCGCTGCTCCCATCCGCCTTTGCCGGCCCCCCCCGAGCTCTGTAGGGCGCAGAGCACGGCGGCCCCTCCGGTCGTTGCGACTCGGGGATGCGCTCCATTCATTGCGTCCTCCCGCGGGTCGGGCGGAGGCAAGTCCGCTGCAGTTGCGGGCTTGCCCGACGGTCTACTGCCATTGACGGATGCGGCTTGGCGTAGCGGGACGCAAGAGACGTAGTCACTGGGTGCATCACCCGGCCTGGCCTGTCTCGTCGGTGTCGACGAGCCACTGCCCGTCGACCTTGCGCATCGACAGAAGAGCAGGGGGCTGGGATCCGTTGTAGCGCCAGATGCCGGGAAGGTCCTTGACGGCCACCGGTCCCCCGCTGGCATCAATCGTGCGGTCAGTGACCGAGCAGATCAGCGTCGCTTGGGTGCTGCTCGCCACGGCGGCGTCGGGGTTGTGCCGGCAGGCAACGGCGGCGCGCACGGACCACTGGCGCTGGCGGGAGGTGGCGGCGGGGAAGCCGCCGTTGTCGCCCAGCGAGGCGGACAGCCGCTGCCAGCCGGCCGGGGTCATCACCGCCTCGACCTCGCTCAGCCAGTCTCGGGCGCTGGGATGGCGGTAGGAGATCGCGTTCTCCCGAGCGGCGAGGTAACGGGTGGCGACCGCCTCAACGTCGAGCTCGGCCGGGGCCGCGGTAGGCGCGGCCGGGAAAGTCTCCCGCGCCGGTGCAGCTGGGCCGGGGGACGGGCGACCTGGCGCACTGGGTGAAGCGGGTCCGGGGGAGGGAGCCCCAGTTGTTGCCGCGGTGGAACTGCTGCCACAGCCGGCGGCCAGCATGAAGGCGCAGACACCGGCAGTGAGCCGTGCCAAGGTCGGCCGCGACGGCCTACCCATGGTTGATCTCCTCGAGGGGCTCGTGGCGGCGACTGGGAGGGCGGCGAAGTGGGTCATGACGCCACCGGTACTTTGGCCAGCGGCCGGGTCGCGGCGTAGAAGTCGCCGCCGTAGACGTCGATCAGGCGGGCGACGGTGCCGGGGTGCGCCTCCTCCAGCATCCGAGCGCCTCCGACGTACAGCGCAACGTGGTGGACCGACCCGGCCGAGGAGCCCCAGAACAGCAGGTCACCCGGTTGCAGCCGGGACAGCTCCAAGCCACCCGTTTCGACGGTTCGGCCGGCGGTGGCGGAGTACTGCTCGGCGGCGGTGCGGGGCAAGGTGATGCCCGCGCCGTGGAACAGGGCGTACCGGGTGTAGGAGCTGCAGTCGAACCCGACGATGCCGGCGCCGTCAGCGAAGCCCTCGCTTGGTCCCTCCAAGGTTCCGCCGCCCCACGAGTACGGCGTGCCGATCCGCTGCTGGGCCTGGGCGATGACCGCGGCGGCGTTGCCCGTCGCGCCGCCGGGCGGCAGGACGCCGCCTGGGCCGCAGAGCCCGTCGGCGCCGGTGTAGCCGCCGCTTGCAACGGCCGGGCTGCCCGGCGGCGGGTTGAGCACGGCGACGGGGGGCGCGTCGGTGTTGGCAGCCGCTAGCTGGGTGGCCTCGCCCTCCCATTTGGCGTAGGCGTCGGGGTAGGCGCTGACCTGCACCTGCTGCGCGGCTTCGGTGACCGGCAGGGACTGCCAGCCGGGGATGTCGAGCAGACCGGGGTTGACCGGCGGGACGTCGGGGCCGCCGAAGAACGCTGTCGCTTCGTACGTGGGGTTCATCAGCTGGGCGACCGTGCCCCACCCGGACTGCGGACGCTGCTGGAACAGTCCGAGTGAGTCGTGGTCACTGCCTGAGCCGTCCTTGGTCATCGACAGGCTCTCGGGATAGGTGAGGTTGGACAGGTTGCGCAGTCCGGATTCCTGCAGAGCCACCGACAGCGCGACGATCCAGCCCTTTTGGGCGACGGCCCGCGCCTTGCCGACGCCGATGATCGTGCGGACGTACGCCGTCTGGCCCGCCTCGATGGGCACGGTGCCACCGCCGCTGGTGAGGGCGCAGCTGGCCTGCGCTTGCAGTGCCGAGCTGCCGCCAATAATGACCGCCAATAGCAGGACGACGGCCAGCACAGCCATCGCGCCCGTAGCACTGACCATGCGGGCCGCACTCAAGACCGCTCGCGCGAGCTAGGTGGGGCCGTCGGCGAGCGCGGTACGTCCTCGAGGCGTGCGACAGCAGTTCCCATATGTCCGCCCGATCCTTCTATTGTGGAGGAAGATGGCAGGCGGACTCTACGTCAGTCGAGAAGCAGAGAGCAAGCAGGCCGTGCGGCCTCGGGCTGGGATGCTGCGGGCCCAAGCGCTGGTCCTCGGGGTCAGGGCTTCCGGCAGGTGTAGACCTGGTAGCGCCAGCAGTCCTGGTGCCGGTAGAACTCCACGCCGGACATGGCGTTAACAACGCGGTTCGGGTGGGCGAGCAGGCGCCCTACCGTGTAGGTCGGCCAGCTGATGAGGGCAAGGACCTTGAGCATCGGAAGCATATGGCCGGTGATGTCTTCGGCCTGGATGTCCACGAAGCCGGCCTGGTCCAGCAAGCGCTCGAGGACGCCGTGCTCGAGGCGGTCGAAGCCGGGCATGACCGCGGTGCGGGTGACGTCGCTTATCACCCGGGCGGCCGCGGGGTTGGTAGTGGTTGCCGGTGTCCGCGAGTACTCGAAGTGAACGAGCCGACCGCCGGGGCGCAGCACGCGATGCAGCCCTGCCAGGACCTGCTCGACCCGGTCGCTGTGCACCAGCGTCTCCATCGTGTAGGCCCCGTGGAAATGGCCGTCAGGGAAGTCGAGCCGGGCGTAGTCCATGTGGAGGAACCGCGTGCGGCCCCCGACACCACGGGCGTTGGCGCGACGTCGCGCTTTGGCCAGGTTGAAGGCGAGGATGTCAATGCCGGTGACATCGAGTTCGCGTGGTGCCGCAGCAAGGTAGGTGGCAACGTCGCCTACGCCGCAGCCAGCATCGAGCACCCGCGATCCGGGCGGCAGTGCCAGGCGCAGGGCTAGCTGGTCCTCCATGCGGCGCATCGCTGCCCGCAGCCGCCATGAGGCGTCTCCAGGCCAGTAGTACCCGAAGTGCTTGGTGCCGCCGAGGATCAGGGAGTACCCGAGGCGGGATTCGGGCTCGTGGTAATAGCGCGAGACGGCGCGCAGGTGCCCCACTCCGTCACGGTCCGCCGCCACAAGCGGCTCTTCCCTGCTATGACGGCTTCTGGTCACGCGGCGCGGGCCTCGTCGGTGCCGGTTCCAGCGTCCTGCGGCGGCACGGCGCCAAGCGGAGCCCCGGCGGCGAACGTGCGCACGAGCGGGCTGCGGGCGTGGGCGTGGGCGACGAGCAGGAGCCACCGGACTTCCTCGTCGAGGCTCTGGCCGCCGCTCACTTCGTAGACGGGGTCGTAGGGCTGGTCGACGATGGGAGTGGAGCCGGCGGCCTTCGCCAGCCGTGCTGCCTCCAGCCATGCTGCCTCGGCGACGGCCTTTGCCTGCTCGCCGCGGTATCCGTCGGCCCGTGCGGTCTCGAGCGCGCGGCGAGGGGCGTCCGGGCCGACGTAGGGGCGCAGGGCGAGTTCGCGGTCACGGATTTCCAGGACGCGTCGGCTCAGGCGAGGCCGGATTCCTGAGGTGCTGAGCGTTGCGGCGCTGCGCGGCGCGGCTTGGTAGAGCACCAACCACAGGGGTCGCAGCCGTCGCAATGCGCGCAGCTGGCCGGCGGTACGCACACCGGCACGGGCGCGGGCCAAGCCGGCGTCGTACGTCGCACCGGATGCGATGAGGGCGATCGAGAAGAAAGCGATGCCGATTGCGATCTGGTCAACGACCAGAAGCTGGGGGCCGACCCCCAGTGCCCAGGCGGCGACCACGACGACCTTGAGCGCGACGTAGCCGTAGCCGATCGTGCATCCCGATGCGCCCAAGCGCAGGCCGGTCGCGAGGCGACCGGGGGTGGCCCGGTCAGCGTGGCCGGCGGCCTCGGCCGTCACCTCGGCCATGCCCACCAGAGCCCACGTGACAAAGGCCAGCCACACCGACCAGCGGGCGACAGACTGCACCGTGCCGGCGTAGAAGGCGGCTCGTTGGAGCAGCAGCGCGGAGGGGTGGTGGAGTGCGGGCTGCGACGGGGTGAAGACGAACGAGAGGGTGACGACTGCGAGCGCCGCCGCGGCCAGGGCAAGATGTAGCCGCCGCGAGCGGACGTCCTGGCGCCCGGCTCGGGTATGGACGACGAGGCTGCGGGCGCCGGCGGCGGCGAGCACCGCGCAGCAGGTCCAGACCCAGGAGGCTCCGCCGACCGCAGTTAGCGCATGGTCGGCGAGCCGGCGGGGGCCATCCATGTCCACCGTGATGGCGCAGGCGAGCATCGCGAGGACGAACCACAGGCTGCGCTCGGCGCCAGGCCGGCGCACCTTGTCGATGCGCCAGAGGACGAGCACCCACAGGGGTGCGGCGCCGGCCGCGTAGACCAAGTTGACCATGTCAGCTCGCCGGGGCTCCGAAGGCCCGCGCGAAGCGGTTCAGGACCTCGATGACCTCCGCAGGCTCGGTGAGATCGATCAAGGCCGGGGCTGCCGGCTGCCGAGGCACGCGCTCCTCGATCAGTCCGGCGAGGGTCTCGGCCTCTCGCTCGATGGGCGTGTCGTACCGGCTGCGCAGGAGTACCCCGGCGACGACCTCGGCGTCCCACTGGCCTGCCGGTAGGAACTGGCGGACCCAGTCAGCGACGGCGCGCAGCGACGGAGGATGCGCGCAGATCATGTGAGCGCACTCGTGCAGGATGATCTGCTCGCGGTGCCACACACTGGTTTGCCACTTGACGAAGATGCAGTCGGCGTCGGGTAGCGGCACCCAGGCGCCGCACACATCCTCAGTCCCGGCCGTCGCCGGGACCGGAAGCAGGTGCAGGGGCCGACCGCGGCGTTCAGCCAGCCGGGCACAGAACCCGTTGACGTCCCAGGGGTCGGGGATGTCAACGTCGGCGAGCCGGGCCTTGCACTGCTTGTGCAGCTTCAGCGGTCTGAAGCTCATCACTCTCCGTCCACGTCGTTGCTGCTTCCACTCTGCGGAGGGCCATCGCCGCTCGCATCATCCTCACCAGCGTCAGCGTCGACATCGGGAAGGCCTTGTGCCTTGCGGGCCTGCTCAAGCATCACGGTGATAGCGGACAGTACGTCGGGCGTCAGGCCAGAGGCGCGGAGCGCGAGGTGCTTGACCCCGGCGTCGCGCATGGCCTTGAGCAGGTCGAGTTCCTTCTCGATGTCGCCGGCGACCTCCTCGTCGAAGAAGTAAGCCGGGGTGACGCCGAAGTACCGCGCCAGTGCTTCCAGATGGCTCGCCGTCGGGTTGTTCCGCCTGCCAGTCCGTAGCAGCCAGAGATAGGACGCGGAGATGGTGGCACCGCCTCCTGCGGTGATCTCTGCGGCTACCTCCTCGTTGCTCAGCGGGCCCCGGCCGCGGGGGTGCATGACCTCAAAAAGCCGATTGATCTTGTCCGCAAGCGACGGGCGCGGGGGGTCGTCGGAGGCCTGGTTCGTCATGGCCGCTGAATCGTCAGGGCGAACGAGCCGCACCGACGGCAGCTGGCCACGCCTTCTGCCCCCGACGGCCGTGGAACCCCAGGGAGTGTTGGGAGCACGGCAGTAGACACTAGTGATTCAACTAACGTAGGGTCAGCCCGTTACGAGGATCTACAACAGTCATAGGCCAGGTTCACCACGAACTTGACTTCTGCTCATCCCACGGAAGGGGAGCTGTTGTGCTCGCCTCAGGCCTCACTGACGCTCGCGGAGTCGGTTCCCCCGAAGTACAGCAGCCTGCACCGATGCTTGTCACGCCGCCCGGCCTCGAGCGTCGGCTGCCGGTGCGGCCCGCCTCGGTGTCGGGTCGTCGCAAGAACACGTCGCCGGCCACCGGAGGGTGGTCGTTGCTGGCGGCCCACGGAGGCGCCGGTGTGAGCAGCCTGCAGCGGGCAGGTGCTGGCGGCGAGGACGCCCAGCGGATCTGGCCCTCGACCGGGCTGGTTGTCGTGGTCGCGCGACGGACGGCTTACGGGCTGGAGTGGGCGCGCGACGCAGCCAGGCAGCACGCTTCTGGCTGCGCGCCTGCAGCGGTGGAGCTTGCCGGCCTCGTGGTGGTGGCGGACGCACCCGGCCGGGCGCCCAAGCGGCTGGCCGCGTTCCTCGATCTCGTATGCGGGGCCTACCCCCGGGTGTGGGAGGTCCCGTGGGTGGAGGAGTGGCGACTGGCTGGCTATGCCGAGCCGCTGCCCACCCCGCCGGCGGTCCAGCAGCTGCACAAGGACATGCAGGCGCTGACGGGCGTCGGCACTCACCAGGAGAAGGAGTAGGTCGGCAATGTCAGTCCTCAGCGCCGCGTCGTCGAACATCGCAGGTAACGGCAACGCCGTCGTCCTTGCCGCCGGCAACATCCCCACCCCGACGGGGGAGCAGCCGCCGGGCACCGGCGGCCTGACCACCGTCTTGAACTGGACCTTCTGGGGTGTCACCTTCTTGTGCGTTGTCGGCGTGCTGATGGTCGCGGGGACGATGGCGGTGGCGCACCGGCGCGGCGAGGGCGGCGAGCACCTGGCCAAGCTCGGCTGGGTCATGGGCGCCTGCGTCCTTGGCGCTGCCGGCGCCCAATTGGTCAACACGCTGGTCTGAGCATGACTCTCGACCACACGAGCGACATCGAGCCCGAGCCCGGACGGCGGCGACCCGGTCGGGCGTGGACGGTCGCCGCGGCGGCCATCGTCGCGCTGATCGCGCTCGCTGCCGTGGTCGTCATCCTCGCTACCCGGGGAGGTGACAAAGCGCCGCCGACTGGTTCCGCGCCAGCGCCGGTCGCCCCACCCGTCGAAAGCCCGAACGCGGCACCGCTTCCGGCGCAGAACCAGTCGGTGCCGGACAGCCCGCCGCCCGGGATCTCCTGGACCCTGTTCCAAGGCGTTGCCCTCCCGTCCAGCGCCACGGCCGGACCGACACGCGTCCAGGGACCGGTTCTCGCCGGTTATGCGCAGACCCCGGTGGGCGCGCTGCTGGCCGCCGCCCAGATCAGCTACCGCTACCTGATCAGCCCCGGAGACGACTGGCGCCAAGTCGTCGACCAGCAGGTCATGCCCAACTCAGGGCGGGACGTTTACGTGCAGAAACGGGCCAAGGTCACCGCCGCCTCAGCCGCTCCCGGCACATACGGCCAGCTAGCCGGGTTCCGATTCCTCACCTACGCACCTGACACCGCAGTCATCCAGTACGTCACCCGCTTCTCCAACGGCAACCTGCAGCTAGCCACCGACACAGTGCACTGGTTCGCCGGCGACTGGAAACTCCAACTGCAGCCAGACGGCTCGGAGACCCCCACGGTGCAGAGCGTGGCCAACCTTGCCGGCTTCATCCCTTGGAGCGGTCTGTAGTGCCCGGGCCCTGCGACATTCCCGTGCTCGGCAAAGCTTGCGACGCCGCGGGCGGCGCGATCGGGTCGGCGGCTGGGAGCGTGTTCGACGCTGCGGCGCAGAAGCTGGCGGAGGGTTTGGGGGACGCGACGAAGGCGCTGGTGACGTTCTGGACCGACTTGCCGATGCCGCAGCTGTCCACGGCCAGCGGCCCGGTCGCGCAGCTGCAGTCGATGACCTACTGGCTGTCGGGGTTCGTGGCGGTGCTTTCGCTGCTGATCGCGGCCGGGCGGATGGCCTTGTCCCGGTCGGGGGAGCCGGCCGGGCGGGCGGCGAAGGGGTTGCTGACCCTGATCGTGGCGTCCGGCGCCGGTGTCGCGGCGATCAACGCTTTGGGGTATTTCGGGGACCAGTACTCGCAGTGGATTTTGAACCGCTCGGCCGGCGGGAACTTGGGGGCGCGCCTGGCGAAGCTGGCGGCGATCACCGCAGTCCCGGGGATGGGCTCAGGCCTGGTGCTGATCGTGGCGCTGGTCGCGATCCTGGCGTCGCTGGCTCAGATGGGCCTGATGCTGGTCCGGATCGGTGTGGTGACGATGCTGGCCGGGACGTTGCCGCTGTCGGCTGCTGGCACGTCGACCGCGACCGGGCAGGCCTGGTTCGCCCGAGTGGTGGCGTGGCTGCTGGCGTTCATCCTCTACAAGCCGGCGGCCGCCACCGTCTACGCGAGCGCGTTCCTGCTCATCGGCAAGGGCCAGGACGCCGCCTCGGTGCTGTCGGGACTGTTTTTGATGATCCTGGCGATCGTCGCGCTGCCTGCGCTGCTGCGCCTGCTCACCCCGGCCGTCGCCGCCGCGACCAGCTCCGGGGCAGCCGGCGGCGCCGCTGCCGCCGCCGGCGTCACCGCACTCGCGACCGGCGCACGCATGCTCGCGGACCGCAGCAGCAGCCGTTCCTCGGCGCCGCCTGCCGGCCCGCAGCAACCCGGGCTGGTGACCGGCTCCGCCGGCGGCCTTGGCGGGCCGACGGGCCGGTCCGCCGGTCCGGATTCCACGATCCCCAGCCCACGGGGCGGCGCTGGTGGCGAGGCGGCAACCGCAGCGCCGGTGGGAGGCGGGGGCTCGGCGGGCGCTGCCGGCTCGAGCGGGGGCGCCGCGGCGACGGCGGGGACGGCGGCAGCGACCGGCGGCGCCGCGATGGTTGTGCGCGGCGTCGCCAAGGGCGCCCGGGCGGGGGTGAACGGCGCGAAGTCCGCGGCGTCGAACGCGACCGGCGACGGCGACTCGTAAACGGGGGCTCGTAGCCGGCCCGAGCGAGACGAAGCCGGACGGGACATGAAGCTGAGGAGAAGCGTGCGATGACGACGGTGGCCGCGGACGAGCCGCGGACCTACGGCAACTGGCGCAAGCCGACCTCGCCGGGGCTGCCGCGCCTGGGTCTGCTGGGCACGGTGCTGGCCCTGGGCGGGCTGGTGCTGGTCATGGTCGTCCAGCTCGCCGCCGGGCTGCTGGCAGCTGCCGGCTGCGGGCTGGCGGTCGTGGCGCTGCTGGCGCCGTTGGCGTACCGCAACCGGGCTGGCCGCAACGGCTGGCAGGTCGGCACCGCCAACCTGATGTGGGCGGCGGGCCGGCGCCGCCGTCAGCACGTCTATGTGTCAGGGCTGGCCGGGCCGGTCGCGTTCGGCGCCACCCGGCTGCCGGGTCTGCTGGCCCGCTCGGAGCTGCTGTGCGCGCAGAACAGCTACGGGGAACAGTTCGGGCTGATCGCGGTCCCCGCCGCCAGGCACTACACGGTGGTGCTGCGCTGCGACCCGGAAGGCTCGCAGCTGGTCGACACCGAAACCGTCGACGCCTGGGTGGCGATGCACGGCCGGTGGCTTGCCGCCCTCGCGCACGAACCGGGCCTGGTGGCGTGCACCGTGACGATCGAAACAGCACCCGACCCGGGGAGCAGGCTCGCCGCCGAGGTGGGCACGCTGCTCGTCGACGGTGCCCCCGAGCTGTCCCGCCAGGTCCTGGACCAGACGGTCGCGACCTACCCCAAAGGCTCAGCAGCGGTGTCGGCGCGGGTGGCGTTGACGTTCACCGCCAGCCGGCCCGGGGCGGGCGAACGCGAAGGCCTGGGTCTACGCCGACGCACCGCCGGCTCGGCGCCCCAGGGCCGGCTGCGCACCCCCGAGCAGATGGCCACCCTGGTCGGGCAGCGCCTGCCCGGCCTGGTGCACCAGCTGCGCTCCACCGGCGCCGGCAGCGCCCGGGCGATGACCCCGGGCGAGATCGCAGAGCTGGTCCGGGTCGCCTACGACCCGGCGGCCGGCTCGGCGGTTGAGCAGGTCCGCGCCGCCGGCGGCGACCCGGGGGTGACGTGGGACAACGCCGGCCCCGCCGGCCAGCTGGAGGCGTGGGACTCGCTTCGGCACGACACCGCCGCCTCGATCACCTGGCAGATGGTCGAGCCGCCGGCCAGCGCGGTGCAGTCCCGGGTGCTCGAACGCCTGCTTGCCGCGGATGAGAACGTGGACCGCAAAAGGGTCACGCTGATCTACCGGCCGCACAGCCCGGCGTCGGCCGCCACCATCGCCCATTCGGATGTGCGGACCGCGCTGGGCCATGCCGGCGCCGGCCGCGGCGAGACCCACGCCGCCGACTCCCTGGCGGTCCAGGCGACCCGGCAGTCCTCCGGTGAGGTCGCCGGCGGCGCCGGACTGACCCGGCTCTCGATGCTGGTGACCGGCACCGTCGCCGACCCGGCCCGGCTCGGCAACGCCGCCGAGGTCGTCACCCAGCTGGGCGCGGCGAGCCAGCTGCGGCTGCGGCGCTGCTACTTCGCCCAAGCAGCCAGCTTCGCCGCCGCCCTGGGTGTCGGGGTGATCCTGGCCGAGCACGTCGCCGTCCCCGACCTGCTGCGCGACAACTGAGACCCGACAACCACCCACCCGCGACACCGGCATCCGCGACACCACTGATCCGCGACAACACTGAGGAGATCCCGTGGAGACGGCAGCATCGACGCCGGGGCTGACCAGCCGGGGGCTGCGGGGCCGCGGCCGGGGCCGGGTTTCCTACGTCGAGGCCCCGCCGGAGTGGCGAGCCACCACGGTGCAGGTCTGCGGCTTGTTCCCGTGGGCGGTCGGCGGCTTGTCACCGACGATCGGCGTTCCGCTGGGCCGCAACCTGATCACCGGCGGCACGGTGTGCTGTGACCCGATCAGCTGGTTCGAACGGGCCCGGCTGATCCTGAACCCGTCCGCTTTCGTGCTCGGGCTGCCCGCCCTGGGAAAGTCGACGCTGATCCGCCGGCAGGTGATCGGCCTGGCCGGCGCCGGCGTCGTCCCGCTGGTTCTGGGCGACTTGAAACCGGACTATGTCGACACTGTCCGGGCGCTCGGCGGCCAGGTGATGCGCCTGGGCCGGGGGCTGGGCTCGCTGAACGTCCTCGGCGCCGGCGGCCTGGACCTCGCCGCTGACCAGCTGCCCAAGGAGGAGGCTGCGCGGCTGCGGGAGGAAGCCCACGGCCGGCGGCTGATCATGGTCTCGGCGCTGGTCGAGCTGGGCCGCGGTTCGCGGATCAGCGACACCGAACGCACCGTGCTGTCCGCGGCGCTGCGCCTGCTCGCGCAGCGGCACCGGCGGCGCAAGACCCCGCCGCTGCTCGGTGACCTGGTGGCCGTGCTGGAGGAAGGACCGGACCCGGTCCGGGTCCCGACGCTGGACCGCGGACAGGACGCCCGCTACCGGAGCGTCGTCGACCCGCTGCAACGCAGCCTGCTGTCCCTTTTGGACGGTCCGCTGGGTTCGGTGTTCGCCCGGCCCACCACCGAACGGCTCCGGCTGGACGCCACCGCGGTGTGCGTCGACGTCTCGGGGATCAGCGCCAGCGACACCACGTTGCAGGCCGCGGTGCTGCTCGCCTGCTGGTCAGAAGGCTTCGGCGCGGTGGAGGCGGCCAACGCGCTGGCTGATGCCGGCGCCGCCCCGCAGCGCCGGTTCTTCATCGTCCTCGATGAGTTGTGGCGGGTGCTGCGCTCGGGGGAGGGGATGGTCGACAAGGTCGACGCGCTGACCCGGTTGAACCGCAACGAAGGCGTCGGGCAGGTGATGATCTCCCACTCGCTGGCGGACCTGCGGGCGCTGCG
>JAABUP010006583.1_pt1 | contig 16381 bp, 21 predicted proteins | sample 5559201 | NCBI WGS metagenome assembly JAABUP01 (sample SAMN10711887, study PRJNA513373) | rock metagenome | isolation source: Antarctica rocks | place: Antarctica
TGCATCTCACTCTTTCAAGCATTGTATGATGATCAGCATCTCTTTATCATAAATCTCATAATTGCACTCTGCAGATGTGTTCTTCTTTGAATAGTAGGCACAGAGCCTTCACACATTGTTTATTAACTGTAACAGAATTTCATTTATGCATCAATCTGTGAAATCTGTTTTCATCACTGTTGTACATGTGTGATCAAATGAAACTAGAATTGACGCTGAAATGAACATAGCCTTTAGCTTCATAAAACCCTGATTGACTTTCTCTGTTCACTTAAAAGATGTGTTCTTTTGTATGAGAGTCATCATTGACATAATCAGATTAGAAAAGTTCTTGATGAACTTTTAATAAAAGTTTGCAAAGCCTATGAAACTCTGTACACTCTTTACTGATTTAAAGGCTTGTCAGTTCATGATTGCCTTCATCTTTTAAAGATTCATTTGTATATTCTTTCTCACTTTCAGAATGAATTCTAGGTACTTAATTGACTTGACTTCAAACTCACATTTGTCAATGTCAATTTGTAGGCCGGCTTCTCAAAGTTGTAGTAGTATCTTTCATACATGATTTCGGTGTTGATGCAGCAATTTATCAGTGAAAATAAGAATATTGTTCACATAGACTGAACAGAACTCATTCAGGAAGTTCTGCAAGACTCAGTTGATATATCTTTGAAAGGTGCTTGAGACATTGACTAGCTCAAAAGAAGTCATCATTCATTCATACAACTCATACCTCATACAAAATGCCGTCTTTCATTTGTCTTCTGCAACAATTCAAATCTTGTGAAATGCTGCTATGACATTCAACTTGATGTATCATTGAGCTCATTTGATGTTTTACAGAGTCTCATATATCAATGAAAGAGGGTAACAATTCTTCTGAGTGATTCAGTTCAAGTCACAGTAGTTCACACAGAATCAAAGTTCACCTTCTGACTTCTGTATGAATAAAACAGATGCTGCAGCAAATGAGTTACTGACTTATATGAACTGCTTATTCAAAAGTTCTGTTAATGTCTTGTGTAACACTAGTAGCTTCTCTTTTGTCATGTTGTATAGAGGATCTCAGGGTACTTTTGGCTCTTTTTCATTCACCTCTTTTAGTTCAATTTGATGATCTGTGTCTTCTTCCCTTAAGGGCGGCAACTTCTCAGTCATCATATGATTGAACACATCTAAAAACTCATGATAATGATCAGAGAGTATAGTTCTCAGGTCAGTCTTCTTTCTTGAGGTTAAGGCTTTTTCAATATTGATCATGCTGGTCAAGAACACCTCAATCTTCTTCTGTTTCTCTTCTTTCTTCTGTATGAGGTTTGTAAAGAATGTAGCTGACATTATAACATGATTGAACTCGTTCTCAGCAGAAGCTTCTCTGTTTCATATGATAGTTTCTGTAAATTCAATCATAAGAAAGACTCTGCCTGCATTCAATATGATCTCATTCTGCTTCATTCATGATAGACCTAGTATAAGATCGTAGAATGCTAACTTAAAAACAATATAAAAGAATGTTCTTGACTTCTGATGTCTGTCAATATCAATTTGTATGACAGCTACTTCATTTACTGATGAACCTGAAGGTTCATCAAATTCTGTAATCATACAAGGTCTTATCTTCATGCACTGTAGATTGTGATTTCTAGCAAAGCAAGAAGTGATTATTTCATAGAATAAACATTCTGTGTCATACAAGGTATGTGCATATGACTTCTTATTGACTAATGTTGACATAGTAAAGGGGACACTGTTCATCTGGTTCTCAAACTCCTTTCAGCTCTTATCACATCTTGTACACTCTCAGCTGTGACTTCTGCTAAAAGCTACTCTTTTTCTGAGTTCTTCTCTTCTTCTGTCACCTTCTTCACAGTCTCAGCAGCAGTAACATTGATGACACAAGATTGTACAGCAGACAGAAGTTTGCAGTTCTTAATGAAGTGGTCATTGTTTCTGCAGTGCATGCATAGTTGTTTTGTACAATGTTTTGCCACTTTCTTCTCTGACACTCATTGTGCTCTGCGTCTCTCTTCAGTTTCTGTAACTGTGACAATGGTGTGCTCAGTGAGTTCTCAGTTCATGTTGTTTGTGTGAGACTGTTGCATGATGATGATAGTTGTTGTACAACACTCTTGAATAACAGCCTTCTGAATTGAGTCTAAGTTGTGACTGATCTGCTGTAGCAAGATAATGTACTCATCATACAACACAGAGATTGAGGTAACAATCAAAGCTTGTGTGAGTGTTGTGTCAAGACTGTTACTAAGAAATGTTCTCTTGACAGCATTATCTCATTTCAAGCCTTCTGCTTTCAACAGCATTTGTTCAAAGGTGGTCAGGTGTTTAGCAAATGGTTTTCCCTTCTGTTTTAAAGCTTTTAAGATATGAGTTGCTCTCTTCTTCAATTTTGAGTCATTGTACATGTGCTGAAGCTGATTGATCAGCTTCTCAATGATTGTATGGTTTAAAACGTCATTTGGCTTGATACAAGCCACAATTCAAGGTGTGACCTGACTTAGAGCCAATTCTTCAAGCCAACTGTGTAAGTATTAGAACTGCACACTGACATTGTTGTTCAACATGTTCACATTCAATTTAGCAACAATTTGTTGTAGTCAAGGTCTGAATTCCACTCTCTTTTCTTCAAATCTGAGTGAATCAAAAAGACACCATTTTGAGTGCTGATTCACACTCATTGCTGCAATGAGCTGCTTTAAAGTGGGACCGTTTGTACAATTAACTGATTCTTGAGAAGAAGGTGATGTTGCAACAGCTGATGTTGAGATAGCTGTATCTACTGATGTAGCTGATGTGAAATTGTCTCAATTCATCACAAAAGTGTAAAGAAGATTCATACAAGTCTTCATGTTTCACATGTTCTCTTTTGTACAACTCTTCATACTGCATAGTTTTGTTATAAGTATTTGCACTCAAGAAGGAATCTCCTCAGCAACAGTCTTCACTTCATCTGTTATAGAGGTTTCTGCACTCATTCTGCATTAATTTCAACAATTGTACAGCAAGGCCTTTATTGTAGGTCAGGTCTAAATGAGAATAGTATTTTAATGTCACAGGTTTGCAATGAGACTGATGCTCAATTGATAATTTCTAAATACAAGAAGAATACTATGAAGAGAAAAAGAAAAGCTTCATACAGAAGTGAAAAGATAATGTGCTTTAGTCTTAGGGTCTTAGTAAGCAACTAGACCATAAGACCTTAGTATAAGTTCAACTCATGACAAGATCTGACTGAATAATGTTCTGATGATGTTATAAGTAGTTCAGTTTGTTTTAATCAATCACTGCATATATATCACAAATATACTGCTGTAAAAGTCTGTTAACATGCAGTACAGTGAAGAACGTATTAAAACAAATATGTAAATGATATTAAAATCATGAACACTCACTGTAACAGTTCTGCATATGATGTTTCTCATTATTTCAGAGCTGTAGACTTCAATTTTAGTTTGTTTAATTGATAAAAAAGAGCAGAACATAGTGAAGTGACATATATGCAGCATTGTTATACTCAATTCTGTAAAAATGCAGCTTTACACTGTTCTGTCAACACTCTGTAAGAATGATGTCATGAAATTCAGACTCATTGTACTCATCAGATAGAAACACAGTCATTTTATTGTTTATAAGCAGATTCTGACAGCACTGATCAGATTTAACTTTTATAATCAATTTCATTTACAGATTAATTATAACACACATGACATTTGTTAAATGCTGATAAGTGTTTAAGCACTTACATGCAATCTTATAATACTTAATAAATGAATTGTCACAGTTCTACATCATATCTGTCAGATAATGAAGAAGATCTTTATAAAGTGTGAGATGTTGTGTAAAGTAACTCACAGATGTATAAACAGAATCATAGAAGTATATCTGTATAAAAGAAGATAATTGACTCTGTGCATTGTGTAAAGAACTCTGTAAATGAAAAAGTTCATTACAGATTTAAAAGATACAGATTTCACTCTGATCTGTAAGTCTCTCATTAAAAGTGTACATACATGATGTAAAGATAAAAGTGTTATTATAAAGTTGTACATACTGTTAAAAGTGCTGTGTCTTTGCTGTGTCATTTTGATAAAGATCACACAAAAATGATGAAGAAGATTATAGAGATGTAAGTAGTCTGTTTTCTTTACTGCAACAGACTGAAAAGATGTGTGTATTAAAGTAATTATAGCTTTCATTTACATGCTTATCAGCTCAATGTAGAGTCTTGCATTATCTGCATACAGCAATTATAAAATCAAGATCATAAAACTGCACATTATTATAAACTGAACAGAGTCTCTTCAGAACATATAACTAAGATGAATGATTATACAGACACTGTGATGAAGAAAACAGAGAAAGTGATAGAGAAGAATGAGAAAGATTACAGAATTAATCATTGTTTATAAGAGAAAGATACAGATTTAACAGCATATTGATGTAAAAGATGACAGTCATGCATAAATAACTGCTGTCTCAGAATCTAAGTATTTAAAGAAGCATGAGACTGAGAATCATTCAGATTAAGACTTTGTAGACAGAGAAATAAGACAGCAAAGATGTAAGAATGTTTTGCAGACTCTGAATGATCTTAAATATTAAAATCAAGATCTGTTAAAGATCATTAAAAAGATCATGCATTGATTGAAGATCTGTTCTGTAGTAATCAGAGTGCTAGCATGACAATAAAGACAGTGAAGATGATAGTAAAAGTTTGAAACATACTCTACATAATGCACAGATAAGAAAGAAACTTGATTCTGTGTCTTTAAAAAACAGTGTAATGTCTTTATGAGTCTTGCAGTTAAAACACAGACAATTAGCAGGTTGTTCAGACATGAATTAAGCATGAACAGTAACATATAAAGGTGCACAGTGATTGAAAAGAGCTTTTCACTGGGAATCACATGACCCGTGTTTGCCAAGATTTGACAACAGTGAATGATTAAGCGATTAAAATTCTTATTTCCGTACAGTATAGACTTCTGTGGTGGAACACCCGGCCTGGGTCTGAGGTTCTGAGGTAACAACCGGCAGACTTCTATTAGCAATTCAGGCAGCATGAAACTACGGCCTTCTTAACAATCTCTCTCTTACTCATTGCTAAAGCTTCTCACTCACTCTTCTTGACATCTCTTTAGGCGTTTCTTGAAGGGCCTTCTGCAAGACCGCAAAAACGATAGGAATGGCATCAAGCATGCCCATGTGCGCAAGACCCGGGAAAATCTGAAACGGACGAAATCACCGAGTTAGCGAACACGAACAAGTTTCAAGAACCATACAATGGGTGTTGGACTTACCTAGCTTCCTTGGAGGAACCATGTTGAAGAACGAGGGATGAGTCTTCAATAGGGAAGATAGAGTCATCCATGCCCTATGGTCAGCATGATCAATCAGCTTACAGTTGCGAAGAGGATGTGGCTATCTAGCAGGATATGAAACAAAAAAGAAAAGAGGTCTTTACGTTTACAAGTAGGAGCCGTGCACAAGGCTGGTCCAGAAGACCTGAACCAACCAGTGAGAACCTTCCTTGGCATCTGCCTCCATATCCTCGACGCTGGAATAGCCGAACTTGTAGGCTAGGATGTACTCAAAGTTCCAAAACGCCCCGCGCAGCAACCTATGTCACTCGAGATTTGGAGGATCTGTACTGGAAGGCATATTCCCCTCCGTCAGCCATATCCAGCCATTCACTGCTGAACACGAAATGCGAGCATCCGCCATGCGCCACTACCCGCATGAGCCTCTCGGCATGCGTGTGGACAACGCGAATGGCACAATAACCACCGGTAGATGTTCCCAGAACACGGTCCTCGTGTGATAGAGATTTGGTTGAGCCTCTATCCAGTCGAGGACCGAGGAAAAGAGGCGATCAGGACTCTTGGGGTCGTTCGGAGCGGCGGGGCAATCTCCTGTTCCCGGAATCTCGACGGCCATTACAGCCCAGCCTTCAGACACGAGCCGGGCTGCAGCTGGTGGTATCGTATCGGTTCGATAGCCATCGATGCCGGTGAGGTATAATAGGCAGGGAGCTGGAGATCCCTCGGCTGCCTGTTGAGGAAGCCGTACAAACATCTGAATCTCTGGTCCGTCGCCGTTCGCGGCATGGGTGTGGGGAAAGACCACGTTCGTGACAGGTCCTTTCCAGAAGCTGGCTCGAATATCAGCGGATGTCCACCATACTACCATGGACTGCTCTAGCAAAAACCTAACTCCTTTCAGGTACAGCTTCTTCTGTAATTCCCACGCTTCTCGCTTGAGAGGTGTGCTGAGGATTGGAAAGTGCGAAACTTGGCCAAGGGATGCTGCTCTCCTGACGGCGTGGGTTAGAAATCTACTCTCTTTGTCAGAGCATAAGAAGAGGATGTACAGATACAACTTAGCTGCTCCGGCCTCCGTGGCACGCTGTTCAAGCTTCTTCATGAACGGCAGAAAGGTTTCCGTCCAGGCATCGTCACATGCATGATTGATATTCTTCTACGGCAAGGAAAGAATAACGTATCAGCAATTGATACAGCTACAACCTCGAAAGACTTCGTTCAAGCTGACTCACCTTGACGAGTTCCTCAAAGACCTCGTCAAAATCTGCTACGTCTGAATAATTAAAGGGGTAGAATCCTTTGACGCAACGTGGTCGCCACTCCAGCTCCCACAACGCCTTTGTAGAAGCATGATGTGGCAGAACTGTTTTCATCTTGTCACCCAAGGTCCACGAAATCATGTTGGCGAGTTGAAGGGAGAATAGTTAAGGGAATGTTGATTTCTAGAGCAGGAACGGAGCTTTCTCTAATGTCTTTAAAAAGGCAGCGGAATACAACTGTTCGGCTCAGGGTTTACGAGAGAGCATCATGGCCTTTATACATTGCCCATGAAGACTTCACACGTCGTCCTCCAGACTATTTGAGACCTGCAGTCGAGACAATGGGATCTGACCCCGGTGCAGTACGTGTACACTTATTCGCGTCATTGAAATCCGTGTAGAACGCTTGTGTAACATGCGCTCTCTCTTTTCCTTACGTATCTCGCCAAATAATTGACGCTGAGCGTTGACTGTGCCAAGACGCAGAGATCTGAGAAGACCCCGGCCAACAGTCACTCTTTCGTTTGTTGGAAAGTCTGCCCAGGGGCTGGGGAACTGACATCATTTGATCTCCACTGTAATTATAATAATTCATCCACCCCGATGAATCAATAGCGGCATCCTTGGCGATAGTAACTCCAGAATAAGAACCACAAGCAACCCACCCTTCCTTGCTCGATAGAGAGCCTCTCACATTGATGATAGGGCATAGCCTGGAGCCGCCTCTTTCCGTGTCCACGCACATCTTACTCAGTCAGTTCCAATATGCTGTTTTCAACCTCGTACAGCCGTGCGCCGAACTGTGTCCATGAAATCGTAGATAGTATAGGCGAACTGATCTCGCAGCTCAGCTATCATAAGTGGTTCTCTTCTTCGGTGTGGAGACCTCTAAAGGGTATAGAGTGGACAAAGCTACATAAGCTTCCTGCTTTTCTCTACGCTCTCCTCCTCCTTCGTATCTGGTCTGGCCTCTTTTGACAAGCTAGAGGGTGTGTTGATTCCAGCAACAGCGTGGAGAGCATTCAGGCAAACTAAGTATTTGTTGGAGTCGCTGTGCTGCTAAATGGCAGTCGGCCGGCAGTTGTAACAAGTTATAGGAGGGATAGCGGATGAGAGCATCTCATCCATGCGCTCTTCGCTTTTGGCAGCGTCAAGGGACATGGTGGTAGTCATGCTCCGTAGAATTGCCCGGCTTACAGAGAATAGATATCGTGTTGCGGACATGGGGTAGCATGAAAAACATAGGTCGTCCTCCAATAACTTCGACTGATGATTGAGTACCTTGATCAGTCCACCATCATGGCTGACGAGAAATGTCAGGGGCCGCCTAGGATAGGCGGTCGTGGAGATGTTATGGCACTGGTGCTCATGGTCTGCGAAGAAGAGGAAGTCGCTCGTTGTCGCGTAGGGCTGATATGGAGTGGACCGTGTACGCGCTAAATTCAAAGTTCGCGAAAAATGTCATCGCCAACGGAATCACTTGCTCTCTTCTTTTCTCTCTTTCCCCCTGGCAATAGCCAGGAAAGGCACCCCTACTTGTCGTAACCTCTGCATCTTCCCATCATGAAATACGTACTCGTTTCTGGAGGTGAGAACCCAATTCAAACCTTTTCAAAAGACATTATTGACCCTTGAACAGGTGTCATTAGCGGCATCGGGAAAGGTGTTATCGGTACGCTGCAACCACTCAACGCGGTCATGGATTCTGACTGACGCGACAACAGCCTCTTCTACGGGTTTGCTGCTCAAAACTATTGGCCTGAAGATATGTTACCTACAATGACACGAGCAGCTATGCCTGCATCAGCTTCAATGGCGCTGACAGGCTTTGCACGTCTCTTCGATCAAGGTCGATCCATACATGAACGTTGATGCAGGAACCATGGCGCCTACGGAGTATGTCTATCAGTCATACTGCGCACGCAAGAACAGCGTCAGGCTAATGTACTGGCAGACATGGTGAGGTCTTCGTACTCGACGACGGTGGAGAAGTCGACCTCGACCTCGGCAATTACGAGCGCTATCTCAATATCACTCTCACCCGCGAGAATAACATCACGACTGGCAAGATCTATCAGCATGTTATTGAGCGGGAACGTCGAGGAGACTATCTGGGTCGGACAGTGCAGGTAGTGCCTCACTTGACCGATGCTATACAGGACTGGATTGAGCGTGTCGCAAGGATACCAGTTGATGATACGAATGAGGAGCCTGATGTGTGTATCATCGAGCTTGGAGGAACTGTGGGAGATATCGAGAGTGGACCGTTTATTGAAGCAATGAGGCAGTTGAGGAGACGGGCAGGGAAGGATAATTTTCTGCAAATACATGTCTCGTTGATACCGGTGGTCAATCGAGAGCAGAAGACGAAGCCAACGCAACAGGCAATACGGGATGTGCGAAGTGCTGGGTTGAGTCCGGATTTGGTACATAAAGAACCTGTCCCAATCGAAGAGGTCATCGCTGATTCCTGGCTAAATGTAGATCGCCTGCCGCTGCAGCGAACCGTTGGAGAAATCTACCACGGACAAAATCGCCATGTTCTGCCAAGTGGAACCCGACCAAGTGATCGCTGTACACGATGTCTCGTCAACCTATCACGTCCCTCTTCTTCTAGAAGGGCAAGGTCTGATCGAAGTCCTCCGCGATATAATCAAGCTCGACGCGCTTACCATTCCCAAATCTCTCATCATGAAGGGCCAACGGACGTGGCACGAGTGGAAGACGCTAACCGTCTCACAAGAACGCCTATTCCAAAGCGTCTCAATCGCCCTCGTAGGCAAATACACCATTCTCCACGATTCATACCTCTCCGTCATCAAATCTCTCGAACACGCCGCCATGGCTTGCAGAAAGAGGCTTAACCTCATATGGGTGGACGCCTCCCATCTCGAAACCCAACCCGCGCAATCTTCTCCCGCGGACTATCACAAAGCCTGGCACGAAGTCTGCACCGCCAACGGCATCCTCGTCCCCGGTGGTTTCGGGCACAGGGGCACAGAAGGCATGATCGCTGCCGCAAACTGGGCACGCAAGAACAAAACGCCATATCTAGGCATATGTCTCGGCATGCAAATCGCAGTCATCGAATTCGCTCGCAACGTGTGCAACATCCCAAACGCCGCATCGATCGAACTCGACGAGCGAACAACGGATCCTGTCGTAATCTTCATGCCCGAAATCGACAAGACCACCCTTGGAGGAACGATGCGTCTCGGTCTCCGCCCTACCCTCTTCCAAAAAGGCAGTGAGTGGAGCAAACTTCGCGCTTTATACGGCGCTTCGATCACGGACAATACCATCAACGAGAGACATCGGCATCGATATGAGGTCAACCCCGCATACATCGAGCGACTGAAAACTGCGGGTCTGGACTTCATCGGCAAAGATGACCGTGGCGAACGGATGGAAATTCTGGAGTTGAGGAACCATCCCTGGTTCGTGGGCGTGCAATTCCATCCCGAGTATCTGTCAAGGGTGTTGAGTCCGAGTAAACCGTACCTGGGCTTCGTGGCTGCTAGTGCGGGGTGTTTGGACGAGATTGTTGCGAAGAGTAAGGTCTCCAAGGAGGTTTTGACTAATGGGGTGGGGAACGTGGAGGAGTCAGTCAATGGGATTGGGGGCGTGAGGATTTGAGGGATTCTGAGGACCACGGAGAAATGATGACGGCCTGGTCGATGGCGAGATATAGACAGAGTTGCTGGCATGGATGATCTAGGATCGCAAGAAATGGTTTGTGGAGGAATGAAACCATGACATGAATGCCTGTGCACGGCTTCACGATATAGAGGTGCTTCGCACCGGCAGGCGCTATATGGTTGTCTTGGCTTTTACAATAAGGTATCCACTCAGATCAAAATAGAGGTCTTGCTAGCATCAACTACCAAGAGAGAAGATTTTTTACCCATATCTGTCTCCGAACCGTAAAGCCCCATGAGCTAGCAACACACGAAAGCTGCTCGATTCAATGCCCACGATGCTCATCTACGAGCACGGCAAAAGAGTAGAGAAACCATATAAGCTTCAAGCCCCAGTACCCCGCAGGCCCAGCACATCCTTCATCTTTCCTCATACCACAAAACCCAATCCTAACAAGCTTCCCCTTCCGCCATAATCACATCAACCCCACCTAACACTCTCCCTCTCCTCCTCCACCCTCTTAGCCCTAGCCTCCCCACTCTCCTCATCCTCATACTTATAACTCACCCTCCTGCCCCCGACCCCACTCCCACTCTCCCTCCCGCTCCCACCCGCAATTTTGACACACTCCCACCTCTTCGCCGACATCTTCCCATCCCGCTCCGCAAGAACCGCCTCCCTTCTCTGCTGTTCTTTTAGAAGACGCTCGCGATTCCGCGCTTCGCGCTCGAGGGTGTGTGGGTCTTTTTCGGGTGAAGGGTGTGGCTGTTTGGGTGCCGTGGGAGGGAGAGGTGCTGGTTTTGTCGTCTTGTCCTTGCTGCCTCTGGGATCATTATTGTTGTTGGTGGTGGTGTTGTCGCGGTCGCGGTGGGGTTTCGACGATGCGTCCTTGTCTTTATCGTCGCGGTCGCGCCTGCTGCGCCGAGACGAGCGGTGACGGTGTGAGTGGTCGCTATTTTCGTCGTCGGGGGAGACGGAGCGATCTCGTCTCGAGCGTTTGCGCTCGCGGTGATGATCGTCTTTGTCGCGGTGTTTGCTCGAGGGGCCATCTTTGTCTTTGCGTCTGCTGCTGCTGGGGCTGATGGGTTGTGTTGGGTCTTTGGGTGGTTCTACTTGCGGGTTTTCGTCGATTGCTTCAGATGGTGATCGGGATCGTTTCCGACGATGGCGATGCTCTCGGCTTCGACTTCGGTCACGGTGTGAGCGGTGAGAGGATCGATGCTTGTGGCTGCTTCGTCGATCTTTGTCTTTGTCTCGGTGACTTCGATAGGAGGATCGCTTGGATGATGAGTCAACCGAAGAATCTCTTGAGCGTTCTTCTTTTTCCTCATGGGTTGTCGTATCGTCGTCTTCTCCATACCTGCGAGATCGACGGTGTCTGCGCTCACGTCTGCGGTCGCGCTCGCTGTCGTAGCTTGAGCTACTTGGAGAGCGGTGTCGGTGGCGGCGATGGTGCCGAGAATGATGGCGTGATGGCGAGCGTGATCGGGATTCAGAGCGGCGGCGGGAAGGTGATGCGCTGTGAATTTGGAAGCGTCAGCGACTCGTCAACAGCTACAACATTCATGTAAGCACGATGAACCGACCTTCTCGATCTTCTAGATCCATTCGACCGCCCTTGGGCAGCCACAGAAGCCCTCCCAACGATAGAAAAGCCCCTCCCACCTCGTATGCCAGTATTTGGCAGACCTTCCCTCAACGCCTTTGGCGCTTTTGGGGCACCTTCAACGCCAAGCCCTTTCGGTTCAACGGGCACGACCACGGGAAAGTCACTTGCTGGGGTAGATAAACCGTTAGGGGCTGAGGAAGCACCGATCCCATTGGTCATAAAGCCAGATCCTCGTCCACGAAAACCTCCTCGAAAGTCAGGACCACCACGGAAGTATCCTCGCCCTCCACCTCTGCCTCGCCCCGGAAATTCCTGTGAGATATCTCCTTTGTAGAGAGCAGCTGGCCCAAGTGGGGCTGCCGGACCAGTAGGGGGTGGCATCAACGTCATTGGGCTTATAGCGGCTTCTTCAATGGGCTGCGTTGGATTCGCATCTGCCTCTGCTCGGTCGTCGCTCACCATGGTTTCTATGGGTGCCGGTCTGAAGTCTTCTGCTTGTTGTGTGGCCTCACTGGCTGGAACCAGCACTGGGGTTTCCGATGTATTATCATCTGAAGTTGTATGTAGACTTACATCACCTTCCGGTAACGTGACTGGCGCTGCGTTGGTTTTCGATGCGCCTGCATCATCATCATCTTCACCTCCAGGATTAAGGTCGTGGTTGATCGACTCTGCCTCAGCCGTTTTAGTGTCTGTCTCGTTTGGCTTCCCACCTCGTTCAACCCCTGGGGTAGGCTGTTGTTGCTCTGACGAACTCGGTGGTAATAGTTGTGATGGCAATTGATGATGGAACGGCTCATAGTTCTTCTCTTGCTTACCCTGATTACCTTGCATTGTTGGGCCGTAGCCACCTCGGCCACGACCGGTGTGACTGTATCCACGGCCACGACCTCGACCTGATTGATTATAGCCCTGTCCATTGAAACCATTCTGGTAGTTATTATTTGGGTACTGTTGCTGATGCATCTGACCATAATTTCCTTGGTGTGGTGTCATATTAAATCCACCATAGCCAGCATTAGCTCCGTAATCACCGCCCATACCATTGGCATGGCCGCCAAATGCATTTGGATTGAATTTATCTTGTCCTCCGTTCCAAGTTGCGGCTTGACCACTGAATCCTCCGTACGCGCCCTGACCCGCACCGAATCCCATCCCCATGTTCATGCCGTTCATGCCCATACCTTGTCCACCAAAACCACCATACATACCCTGAGACATGGTCATTGGATCCATTCCCATTCCAGACATGCCTGTAGTATTAAGTATTAGCAGTTTATACATGAGACCGGATTTTGAGATGTGGAGCAGCGTACCCATCATGTTCGGAAAGCCTCCCATTCCATTGTTCGGCATGCCGTTTGGCATGAATTGCATCAACTGGTTGAAGTTCCCTTGAGGATAACCACTCATGTTAGGGAATCCATTGCCAGTCCCGTCGAAGCCGAAACCACTCGCAAACATCTGCCCTTGAACAGGACCCGCTCCAGCTCCCCGTTGACCATTGTGGCCCTGCTGCTCTGGATTTGATAGCCCTTGCTCTTCTCCACCGATGTGCTTAGTCTCCGCGTTCACTTGGCCTCTGTCTGTTTCAATCATTCCATTTGCGATCGCGAGCCCCGCAGTAGGTTCTTTCGATTGGTCGAATTGCTGATCCTGACTAGTAACCTAAGAGACATTCAGCAAATAGGTCGCTTCGCGTCTGTGTAAGAAGATGAATACAGTGCTTACCTCGACGGAGGGCCTCGGAATGTCCATCTGAACCTCAACTGACGCTGGACCGCCAACATTTTGGGAAGGATCACAGTCAGCACGGCCAACATTCATTGGCTGATCTTGAGGTATATCGACGGCAGCGCCACTTGCGTCCATTCCGGCAATGTGTGCACCATCTACACCTGCTGTCCCAACCACGACAGGTGTGACAGGTGGTGGGGGCGGAAGCTCAGTCTGGTCCTTCACTTTCTGTGTTTCCCTTTTCTTTTCTTCCGTTCTAAGGAAGACTTTGATGGTTGTGCGTAAGGCTTTGTTTGGTTTGCAAAGCTCTGCTTTGACAGGTTCGTGCGCGCAGACAGGACATGCTTCTGGAAGGGACGCTTGGCCTTGCACAAGGTTAGTCTCAAATTCTTAGAGAGCATTGCCAAAGAAGACAGAAGCAAGGAATCCTTACAGTTCTCGCATATGGATTGCTCACAACAAGGTAGGCGGAACGCGTTGACTGCGAGCTTGTTGCATGCGGCACACCGCAGCTTGATGGGTATCTCTTCCATTGTGAGCGACCTGGTAGTCTGATGTCAGCCAAGTAAATCCGGCCAAACGTCGAACAGGACAAAGGTACCCAGCGATATCTGTTGAGGCTGACGTTGAGCCCACTGCAGCCATGGCTACAGCTGCTTGCTCAGTAGGAGCTGGTGGACGACGTGCGTCTATCCTCCAATATCTCGTTTGATTGGCAGTAAAGGATCCCTCACATCGGCAGTTCGACTTGGCGAAGCGTACGCAGAGAAGGGTGGACTAACAGTGATAGCTCTGGACGCGGCGTTGTATGTGACATTGCAGTGGGGACCTTCGCTTGATAGGAGTCTGCGTTGATCACGCACGCGAGTCAGGAACAACTTCCATCCAAGCGACCATACGATATATCCATACAATACCTTCCTCGTCCAAGGATCTGACCTGGTATAACAAATAGGGACATGTCTGGCAGTATCTGAAGAGCTAAGTCGTGGCCTTTACAAGAAATGCGGAAGACTTTGGGAGAAAGAGACGATATTGCTTATGTAATCACCATCTTGGTCTTTGCCTTTACCTTAGTCTCCAGGCATCATCACATTATTAGTATCTGGTTACAATTTCATTGACTTTATTCTCATGATGATTCTGGGTCAGGTCTCGTATCTAGACTGCTTTTCCTTCCTGGGGTTTCTCGCACCACAGCTACTAATCCATGTTGGTTTTTGGCAAACGTTCGTTTGTGTATTGCAAGCACTGCCGTTCCTCCGTAAGCAGACCTTCCAATGCATAATGCCCAGTCCCTGTTGTCAGCAAATGTGGATTGACAAGTTCCTAGTCGTGCAATTACCGCTCCAATTTCTTTTCGAAAGGTTTCTTACTCGAAAACGAAATCAATCCCCTTTCGTCCAGCAGGCATCGATCTTTCAAGATATTGTGATACGATGTGTTCGGTATGCCTTTGCTGGGATCCCCGCAGACATTGGCCGTGTATTCTTCTCGAAGGGCGTGGCTTTGCCGTTTCTGAGGTTTCGAATGTTGCGGCATGGTTATTTGCGTTCCCCAATCTACTGGCGTGAAGTCAACTGCGTAAGTCACCACCATGCTATTTCCGACGAGTTACCCTCGTACGAAGGTGCTGAGTCGATGGAAAGAACGGTGTTAAAGGGATCTGGGCTACGGTTGATGAGCTTAGGGAACCGGACCTTGTAGTATACTACTGCCATGGTAAATCAGCCCTTGAACCAGTCCGTTAGTGACCTTGAGACTAACCAGTGAAATCTCACAAATAGGTGGCGGCTTCTCTATGGGATCTAGCTATTTCTACCTAGAATTCCTCCTCGCTTGGATCAGCTTATTGAAGGATGCTGGATACCGCAATCCTGCTCTATTCGCACTCGAGTATACTCTTGTGCCAGATGCTGTCTATCCCACGCAGCTGCAGCAGACCATAACCGGTTACAATCACGTTCTCTCAATTATTGGTGATGCCTCGCGGATTTGCGTGGGCGGAGACTCCGCTGGAGCAACGCTAATTCTCAGTTTGCTCCTCCACATTGCCAATAGTCCGGACTATGAAAAGCGACGTCCGGGTCTTGCGACGCTGATCTCCCCATGGGCGACGTTGGTCTCTCCGAGAAATCGAAATACGCGGAGCGACTATCTCAACGCCGAGAGCCTCCAACTTTATGGAAGTCAGTATGCAGGATCAAAAGCGGGCCTTGACGATCCCCTCGTGTCCCCTGGGACATGTAAAGATACCAGTTGGTGGATGAGGGCGTCTCCATCGAGGGGGTTTTTCATTTTGTATGGATCCGAGGAAGTTTTCGGCCCTGAGACACGGAGTCTCATCCAACTTTTGAGGAAAAGTGGCTGTTATGTTGTATTCAGGGAGGAGCAAGGGTCAATCCACGCGTGGCCTGTTGCAGCTTTGTTCCTCAGCGATTCGAAAGCGGAAAGGAAAAAAGGCGTGGTCAGTATCACAGAAACTATCTATAAACGTATGGTTTAGAATCCTGGGTGACCGGTACAGACACCCCTAATATACAAGGACTGTCCCCTCAATAAAAATCGAGCAATAGGGCAGTACGGCACATAACTACGGTAGCTAGCCATTCGGCAGGTCTTTTTGTTGATGCAGATTAGTTGCCACTAGAATCCTTCATCAGTCCACAATGCCGGCCTCGATTAATCTGGCAACACTAACATCTGCACCTAGTAATTAGTTGTATCCAGTTTTAGTGTAGATTACATAGTAAATAAACACTGACGCGTCATAGAAATCGCGTGTCCATGGATTTCAGTGG
>JAABUP010006584.1_pt1 | contig 16380 bp, 19 predicted proteins | sample 5559201 | NCBI WGS metagenome assembly JAABUP01 (sample SAMN10711887, study PRJNA513373) | rock metagenome | isolation source: Antarctica rocks | place: Antarctica
GAGAGCCCAGCCTAAACTGAAGAAACCGCTGCATGCGCCTACCAGAAACAGGCAGCTGACAATACCGCCTATGCTGGCTAAAAGGTCTAAACCAATGGTGGTATGTACATGCAACAACCCCAACAGTGGTGGCGTGCCTGACCTTCGAAAGGTCAGCCAGAGAGACACGAACAAGTTGCCGGCTTATCATACCGCCCTACATGATGCCTGCCAAGGCAGCCCATGCAACGTCTTCAGCAGCACCCAGACCCACCAAGAAGGGTCAGCGACTACTCCTGCTGTGCATCAGGGCTGCTAGACAAGTCACTGGCATGATGTGCACACCGTGTCACATCTGCATGTGACACTGTAAGAGTGCGGTGTGGTCAAACTGCGTTTTGCAGTCCAGCCTGTGCTGTATAAGGATGCTTTGCTTGCCATTTGGGAGTGTCAAAAAGTCCAGCATGCCTGACATAAACAATGTGCTTTAGCGTTGTGTTTCTTGTCAGGTATCATGCATCCAGGTGGAGAGGGATATTTACTTTGCACTGCAGTGTCTAGAGGTAAATCATGCAAGCGCTCACTTGCCTCAATAGCTGACTGGGAGGATGAAGACCTAGTGCAGGACGCTGGAGGTGCATTGGAGCGCCCAGCAGATGATGACAATGTCTCAACGGTGCGCACTTAAAGTCCAGCTGTAATTCACCAGACATGCGCAACCATGCTTTGAATTTTAAGGCAGTATTGCTGCGCATGTTGAGCGGAATACTGTGTGATGTCCTTGACAACCTCTGCTGCCATGCAAATCATGCACCAATCTGTCTCACCAGGTGTTGCTGGATGTGCACTATCTCCTGCTGCAAGCTTGTCTGTGTTCTGCACATCATTGCACTGCTATGGCATTTATCAGGCATGCACAGTGTGCTCACACACTCAGACCATGGCATCATATCTGAAGTTACTCAAGCTGTTGCAGTGCAAGGTTGGGGTTCACCCTGAGCATGTGTGTGAACAACAGAGCAACAAGGGCTGCATCAACATGCTGGGCCCAACAGGCCACTGTGTTCTTGCATGCAATGAACAACATCAGCAGTTGCAACACATAAAGCCATATCTCTGGCTGTCTATGTGCAATATAGGAGGAGGCATGTCATCGGGCAATGGTTGTGAAGGCGCTTTACCAAGCTATGAATGTGCTGACCCCAGACAAGCCTTTTCTGGGGCGCGGGCAGGTGACGCAGATTGCTGAGGAGCGACCGCGTCCTGTCTGTCTGTGTTACAAACATATCATGAGTCTGTGGCTGATACTGCAGTACTGAGTCGTATCTTGAACAAATGACATGCGCAAGGTGTGTGCATGCATGCAACAGCTTTGTGCCAGACAGGTGATGGTTTTAGCATGGCTTAACACGAGCAGTGCAATGTACACAGCAAGGCAACAGAACCTGGGAACAGCAGGTGTAGACGTAATGCTGAAATATGTAGACATCACCGTAAAAATTATCACGGTGACTCAATCCTTGCCAAAACATACCAAGTCTAGGCTGCCTCTACTCGAACAAATGGGTTGTGTGCAAAAGTCTGTGCTGAAAGAAGTTGACCTGATTGAAACACTTTGTACATAGATGCAGAGCATGCGCTGCTATGATGCAGCTCAACCAACATATCTCCTATGGTCAAATCGTGTAGGTTGTCTTGCCACTTGAGGTGTTACTCAAGGACACTTGTATTGAGCATGCCATACTGCACACAACAGAAACATCTAATCCCTTTTTGCAATTTGCTGAAAAATGTAGCAGGTTGCTCCTGCAATTACAACTGCAGCCAGTACATGCTTGAGCCCCTTGTGAAAGGCCCCTTCTCCTCCTTCATCCTCAAGAGCATGACAGGGGATGGGTTCATGAGCATCTTCAACAGCATGACTTGCAAGATCTCCTGTGCCTTCAATGGCATGACTGGACACCTCTGGTTCTACCTCCACAGCTTGAGTTGAAAGGCTGGCGGAAGCTGAAGCAGCAGCCTGCGACATACATGCAGTGTGGTTCAAACATACATGCAGTGTGGTTCAAACGCTGATCATATGCATAACTCTGATGATCAAGCTTGGAGTGATTGAAAACGGAACAGGGTTGCACTGCACTGAGCACCATGGCGCTATCATCATATGCACGTGCGCAGGAAAAGAGTGCATGAGAGCTCAAACAGATTTGCGAGCGACAACTGAGCCTGGTATGTAAGCAATACAGCTTAAACAGACGCAGAACAGAAGATGCTGCAACTTGTGCAAAGACAGGTTGATCATCACAAGAAATCACTCAAGAGCACTCAATAACTATGAACACCTAGCCACATGCAACGTTTTTGAAACAGGCATCTGGTGCTAATGCTGCTGCTCATACACAATATGCGAGCATGCAGCTATTCTTGCTGCTGAGAGCAAAAGCCAAAGATAGCCCAAGCCAAACAGAGTTGACCTGGCTCAAAATTGGATTTTAAGAAGAGAAGAGCAGTGCTAGAAGTTGTCTTACTGGATTGGTGAGACTGCCATTCAAACATCATGCATTCAGCTTGCAGCTGAAGTAGTTGAGCTCAGAGACTGCTCACTAGGACATCTCTCTGAGTGCCAAAATACAAGGCCAAACATCACAGCACATCCGACCTTGCGTGACATGCCAATAGAGTCAGTGAAAAGGCTGGCGCAGGCTTTAGCTCGCATTTCATCATATTCCCCAGTGCCCTTCCAGGCTTGTGAGATGAAGCTGGGTAGCTGGCTTATCTGAGCCAGCATCCTATAGAAAATGGGATCCCTATTCAGGCATCTGAGGCAGGGAGCAGGGATGGCACTTGAGCCTGTGACCTTGGCAGCTGCCAGTTCTGCTTCTAGAGTAGTGATGCGCTTCTGAGCATCTGTGAGCTGTGTCTGCAGACACAGCAGATCACGGACAGGACAGGACTGGTTGTAGATCATGGACGCCAAGGACCTTGACACAAGTCAGCGCTATGGCTTTGGGTGCAGTGCCTTCAGAGAGCACCATGACTGTGAAGATGCTGAGGTCAGAGGAGGAAGGTGCTTGTTGCCGCAGGACTGTGCATAAGGTCACTTTCAGATATATGAGATTGTGTTCAGAAGCTTGAATGCGCCTTCACATGCATAAAACAAGGCTTGATAAAGCTCTCCTGGTGACAAAAGTAGTCTGAACTCATGCAGTTAAGCAATGTTGTGCAATGCAAGGGGAATAGCGGATGTGTTCACCAGGACGTCAATTGGTCCGGAACTTCTTGAACCGCTTGAACCACTGGATCTGCTTGATCCTGTGGGCAAACCAGGGCTGCACCTAGATGTCTCAGGGATGCTGTTGTTGTGCATCATTGCCGGGGGGTCTGACTGCGGCTGCAGCCTGCCAGGGTCATGCTGTAGGTCAATCTGACTCAGCAGAGACTGGATGTGGGCATTGGCCCCAGCAAGGTCATTCTGTAGTGACTGGACCCGCAGATATGACCCCTGCAGCTGGTTACTAAGTGACTGATTGTGATGGCGCTCCTCTGCCAAGGTCAATTCCAGTGCATGCACATGACTTTCTGCTTGCTCTCTCAGTGAGTCATACTCAGCCATGGCCTGCTGCATAGATTCCAGGAGCTCAGCACGTCTGCTTTTTCAGCAGTTGCAGCTGCTCAACCCAAGCTCATCGTTGCGCTCAAAGGTTTTGTGCAGCTGACCAGAGGTGTCATGCAACTCCTCCTGCAAGACATAACAATTCACTAATGAGAAGTCACTGATGCAGCTTGACCGCTTTATACTTGAGAATGTGATCAAATCTGTGAGGCAAAGACAGGCAATGTAAGCAAGAGTCGAACACAAGGAGCTCATGGAAGCTGCTCAGTCTGTTTTACAAACATATCACGAGCTCGTGACTGATACTGCAGTATTGAGTCGTACAAATGACATTCTCAAGTTGTGTGCGTGCTCGCAACAGCTTTGTGCCAGAGAGATGAGTATTTCAGCAAGGCTGCGGTGCGTGATCTGCAGCAAGACAACAAACCCTGGAAACAGCATAATATCAAATGCACCGAGAGGAGCAAAGGTGGATGCTGGTGGACCACAGCATATTTGCCTTACCATACCGTCACGATGCCTTGATCACTATGCCTTGTAAGCTGAGAGTGTTGTCACAACCAGCAAGATCAAAAGGAAATCAACGGCGCTACGCCCCAGCGCAAATATGTCAGGCTGAGCAGAGCTGACGTCACGACAAGCGCTACACTTGTGACAAGGCGCAGCAGCGATGGAGCTCGATAAGTCTACGGAATCGAAGAACGGGTCAGGGTATAGAACCGAATCAGTCCCATACTTCACACCTTTCCCGCCTTGTGACTATTGGTCTTATAGGCAGACCCTGAGCTTGGTCAGGCCATCAGCTCGGCAATGCACCCATTCCAGCTCTTCAGCTATAGCGGCAGCGGCAATGCAGCCATGGCAGAAGAGGCATCGCAGCTTTGGCAGCTCAGCAGCAGCTTAGCTTTTACAGCTCAGCAGCAGCAGCAGCGCAGCAAGTTGCAGCAATCCCAGCTCATGCAGCCATGCAGCCATGCAGCCATGCAGCCATGCAGCCATGCAGCCATGCAGCCATGCAGCCATGCAGCCATGCAGCCATGCAGCCATGCAGCCATGCAGCCCAGACAGCCATGCAGCCATGCAGCCTTGCAGCCTTGCAGCCATGCAGCCTTGCCGCCATGCAGCCTTGCAGCCCTGCAGCCCTGCAAACTAACTTCCTTGCAGCCTTAATTAACAGCTGCGCAGCCATGCAGCTGTTGTCAATAGCCTTGCAGCCATACCTGATGAACTTGCAGCCTTGATCAACAGCCTCACAGCTTCAACCAAGGGCCTTGCAGCCGTGTAGCCTCGTGACCATGCAGCCTCGAAGTCCAAACAATAGCTTTGCAACCTCAGCGTTTTGCAGCCATGCACAATAGCACCTATGCAGTCTTGCAGCTCAAGCTGCAGCCTAGCAGCCCCATTCAACAGCCCTGCAGCCCTGCAATCCCCATCAACAGCCTTGCAAGCTCAAACCATCATCAAAGCAGCAGACAGCCACGCAACTGGTACGCCAGAGAAAGCTTGTAAGGTTCAACAGTTAACAGTATGCTGCGCCATTGACCTTGTACTATGACAGCGTGTGTAGCTCTGTCAATACTCGAATATCATTTCAATGATGGCTGCTGATCAAATGCTGCCTTGTTCAAGCAATTCTTGCAGCTGATATCACTTTTTGACATAGCAATGAGGTGTTATCATACTTTGTCAAGCATCACAAGCAGATTATATCTTTGACACCTTGCACCTTTGAGGTGTCTTGCAGGTGCTGCACTCATAGTTTGCAGCCTGACAGAATCTAGCTATCAGCGTGTCACATGTGACAGTCATGGGATGAACAGTCGTGAATGTCCCAGAGACATGGCATTCAAGATGCATTGATGTTTAACAAAGGTTTGCATCATCATGATGGCATCACACAAGACTTCGCATGGTGTGCTGCACTACAGCATGGCTACTTTGTCACTCATGAGTGAGAACCTTTGATGATGGCAGCTTGGAGATCAATCGGAGGTGCACAGGGTAGAACACATTGTCAGCTTCTGCAAAGGGCTTGTTGCACATGCAAAAAAGTATTGCTAACGACTACATCATAGCACATTGTTCGTCAGTCATTTCGCCTTGAATTAAGAGCAATGCATAAACAGCTGTTGACGCTTACAACGTGCAAGACGACATTGAGTTACACTTACGAGACTTTATATCAAGTAACACATACAGGCTGCACATCATCAACTGCAGTCTCAACATCTCAACAGTGCAGAAAATTTCTCGATATCACAACACAACCCACAATGGCATATGCGCCGTTGATAAACAGAAAAAGCTCATGCTAGACGAAAACTCTCATTCAACTTGGTTGCCTGTAGAAACGGCTGAACACCACATGAAATAAAAATCAGGAAACACCAGCACCGTTCTGAGTTTAGCACTGTGCTCATGCGTTGCAGAATACAGGGCTCATAAGCATAATGTGATTCAGAACATTGAGTTTGTGCTACGCCACTTGTTCATGCACAGCGTGTGATATTCAGTAGTATTTGCTGCCTGCTGATGACCAGTGTTGCCAGGTATCATATTCTGCAGTGGTTGCAGTCATAGTTTTGGAATTGTGTGAGTTGCTGAAGAACCCAGGACAGAACAAGCCTCCACATTTGGCACCAAAATTGTAGCCTAAACAGCTCCCTAAATCGCTTCTCCATTGCTCCTCCTCCTCATGAAGAAAGAGGTGCAGGAAGCTGTCTAGTCAGACGGGCAAAGGAGACAGCCCCCTTGCCGGCCCTCTGGGCCCAGCGGGGTACGCTGTCTGCAAATGCACTACCCCTCTGGTGGGGGTAGGGGATATGCAGGCGCTGACTTGGCAGGAACATCTTCATTTTGATGCTCTTGTGCAGCTCAACGAGCTCGTCAGCAGCCTGCATTGTCAGTCACTCTTGCATCAGCCTCTGGCATGTTGGGCACACATCAACACACATGCAAGCTGCTAGTCAGATGAAGGCCAGCAGTCCCACACTTGTGCAGGTGGCAATGCGCAACTGACCTAGTGTCAAGGTCAACTTGCAGCTAGTGTCATAATATGCCTGGCATATAAGTTGGAACACTTGCTGATGTACAGGGACAATTTCCAGCAGAACTCTGCAGCAGTCGTTTGACACCCAAAAAACACAACGAACAAATGGTACATATACTGAGAAATTTATGATGCAGAGATCAGACAGATATCATGATGTGCTCTGAGCTGACATAAACAGCTGCCACCACAGTATACGTCCGTGTTGTGCCACAACTCACCTTCATTCTGAGCTTGAATGTGAGGTCAGCTTTGATCTGCTGGGCCGGTCTGTCAGCCAAGGGCTGAGCATGAGTGGAAGTATCCCAGATGCCGAACCCCTCCCACTTGCCAATCCCCTCTGACAGGGTGCTCACATCCACTTCCTGTGCGTCATTGCCTCTGCCTCCTTGCAGGCGGACGCGCACAACACCATGCACAGGCAAGGCCATGAGGCCATGGGAGCTGCCGTGTAGCACACTGATGCGCACTGCATAGGTTGCTCCAATGTGCATGATGAACAGTGGGTCATCTGAGTTGTTGTTGGACTGTGACATGGGTGCCTCCTGCAGAAAGACACACCGAGACAGCTTTCAGCTGCAAATGAATCATTTGACATGATTAACAGCTGTTGGAAGACGCCTAGAGAGACACTAAATTCTTGCACTGGCCTGCCACTGTGCAGTAAAAGAGTGATGCATGCAGCAAGCTTGCAGCCTTAACAGGCAGCATCTTCTGACACAGTACAAGCTTGACTTTCTGCATCAGTGAAAGATACTGATCTCACGGGATCCATCAGCAACATGGCAACAGGTCCATTTGCTCAATGACAGTTTGATATACGTACTCCATGCATACACAGCAGGCACCCCCAAGTCTAGATGCCGGTGGAGAGGGGGGGCACACGGAAAAAAGACAAATTCCTCAAGGGCTGCGTAGGTGGACATACCTTGACAGACAAGATCTTGGTGCGGTACATCTCACGGATGACAGCGCCACTGAAGAGGGCAACGGCAGCACCAGCACCACGTGACACAACCTCTTCAAAGCGCACAGCCAGCATGAGCACCGAGCCCCTGGACCCGATGCTCTTCACGTTGACGAAGGGAATCTCCTGAAGGCTGTACTGCCTCGACCGCTGAGCACTGCTGGCCTGCTGTGCTGCGCTCACCTGTATTCAAATTTCAAACGCTCCGTGAATGCAGGGGCTGCAAGCTAATGTCATGCTTCTCACCGCTTTGACTGCTTTTGGAACAGCATGACAACACTATCTACATGTGCAGGGGGAGGTTACTGAAAGCAACAGTGCTCACTGGTGACTCAACTGGATTCAGGACGAAGCTACAGCCTAGCTTGAGCAGTGGCATGTGGTACTATGACTCAACTGGATTCAGGAAGAAGCTACAGCCTAGCTTGAGCAGCAGTATGTGGTACCATGACTGATGCAGTGTGAAGGGGACAGACCTGTAGCTGCTCAATGAGGTCATCTCCAGTCTTGAAGATGCTGCACTCCATGACCTCCTGGATGTGCCACCTCTCCTCTGGATCACGCCTGCACATACCAATGCCCCACTCACAACACGATCATCATACCACCTGCTCAACGATGCTGAGCATCCCAGCTGGCAGGAGACAGACAGCATTTGATGGTGAGTAGAGAAGCTGTCTGGCAAAGCTGGGGACAAGTGAGCAAAGACAGAACTTGTGTCACTGACATGAAAGTTGCAGAGATCACAAACAGAAAGAGACAGGGCCAGCAATACTACGGAATCCAAGTTGCAGCATCACCCACAAGAAGCACAGCATGGTCCAGACGCAATCAGACCCTCAAGATCAACCAACTCACATACAGCCACAAACAGGAACAAGCCCAATCCAAGCAAACTTTCAAGACGTAACAGCTCACAAGCACAAACAAGCACAAGACAATCAAGATATGAGCAGATGGCGAATGAGGCGGCCAGCTCACAATCACAAACAAGCACACAACAAGCTCAAGCAGTCCATGGGGGGAGGACGTACTGCAGCAGATGGGGAATAAGGCGGCCAGCTCACAATCACAAACAAGCACACAACAATATACGAGCAGAAAGCTTACTGTAGCAGATGGCGTATGAGGCAGCCAGCAGCAGGGGAGTGCACGTGCTGTGAGATCATGGCTGGGTTGGCTTCCCAGGGCAGGGGCTTGTACCCCAGCAGCATCCCCACCAACTCCTGCTCACTGTACCTGGGGTGGAACAGAGCCTCCCTGCATCAACAACCATCCATTCCTTCATTCATTGCATTTACAGACATCATTGAAGCCAACTAAGGCCATTTGACCAACCAGGCAAAGAAACATTGGCACCTGAATGTTTGAGGTCCACGAGGAACAAACTGACAGATGGAAACAGGACAATTTGACAGCAAAGGTACTGCGGCGCAGCTATTGCTCCAGAGCATGATCAGCAAAGTGGCAGGCGCTGCAACACATGCATGCTGGAAAACATCTCACAAGGATTCAGATTGCATGCTGCACAGCAACAAGGTTGCAAGGCACATGAGGGCACATCATGATGGGGGGAACTGTCAGTAAGTGGGTCTCCGAAAAATGCAAGGACTCACCCAGCAAACATCTCATAGGCGAGCACACCTAGGGCCCACATGTCAGTGGCAGGGCTTGAATGCACCACCTTCTCTCCATTAGCATCAGCTGCTACCAGCTGCACAGTTGACAGGCAGTGTCAGTCATGATTACTATGCATAAGTCATATAAAAGACAAGAGCATAAACTCAAAGGTTGGGAACACAACAAAGAACAGCCAGCTCAGACATTGTCTGGTACATGCAGCCCAACTCACTGCAGCAATGACAGCTAATGTACAGCGCTCCTTTGAGCAGACAGGCACAATTGCAGGCAAAGCTATGCAAGTTGACACAGACAAGATTGCTGCAGCTGAACAAAGAGAGAAACGCATGCACACCCATGTGAGTGTGAGCAAGGTGCTGCAGCTGAGACAAGAGAAACACACACACACCTCAGGTGCAGCACAGGTGAGGGTGATGTTGAGGGGGGTGGGCATGCCCTTGTCAGACCAGCGCGCAAAGTCCACCAGTTTCATGCTGAAGCTGCTGCTGAACCACATGACATTGGCAGGCCGTAGATCTCCATGGACAATCTCCCTCTGATGGAGCCCACTCACTGCCTTGCAAACCTGCATTGCACAACTGACATCAGCATGAGCTGCTGTAGAAGGTGCACATGGCTTTGTGACTTTGTGTTCAAGCAAAACCTGCTGTACCCATTGTGCAACGCACATCAAAGCTCAAAGCACAGGGCAGAAGACCAAAATACACTCAAGCTGATATGGCACAGCAGCTTGCTTTGGCACAGCAGCTGATTACTTTCAGCATGCAGAAACAATGAGCCCAAACTGCAAAGCTTGGAAGCATGCAGTACAACGCCATGCAAGCTGTCAAACACAGCACGTGAAGGTCACTGATACCAAGACATATGTGCACAAGTCACAGAGGAGAGATGGCAGGCTGACCAGTACAACGACATGCAAGCTGTCAACGAAGCGAATGAAGGTTACTGGTGGCAAAACACGTGCCCACAAGTCATACGGAAACAGCGAAACACGTGCCCACAAGTCATACAGAAACAGAGACAAGATGACAGGCTGACCATGTAGAGGGCGCTCTTGAGCTCCACATCATCGGGCTGACGCTGCAGCTTGTTGTTCCAGTCAGATAAGGAGTAGTCCCACCGCTCCAGCACTATGCAGGCAGGCATGGCACCGCTGCCTGGCGCCTCACCCTTGGCAAACGACTCCAGCACCACTGCAGTACCATTTCATATGTGTAAGTATGTTCAAGGACAGGACAGGGCAGTGCACTGCAGACACACCAAGAATGTGTGATGTTGTACAGACTCCAGCACCACTGCAGTGCCACTTCAGCTTGACTACAAAGGCCTCATGACACACAAATGGGCTCAGCATCACACGCACCCACTTTGTCAATGTGCTCAAGAACAGGACTGGCATAGCCAGCCGACAACTCTAACCACATTAGGGTGTATATGTGTACATAGGGCAGTGCACTGCAGACACACCAAGCATGTGTGGTATTGTACAGACGTCAGCAGCACTGCTGATTCTATCAACCCTGTACAACAATTGACTCCAGCAGCATTGATGAAATCAGTAAAGGTAGCGTGGTAGCATAACACCTGGCCAACGTGAGAGCAAAGGCTGGCAGAGGTTCAAATCAACCAAGTAATCAATCAGGTAGCATAAAGTGGCTGGAATTGTGTTGTGCTGTGATCTGAGGTGTCACCTGGCACAAAGTCTCCGGTGTGGACACGCTCAAAGAACTTCATCTCGCGCCGGTAGCTGTCCTGATCAGAGAAAAACTTGCAGACAACAGGCGTGTTGCTGCCCCTGCGCTTGGCCGAGAAGACAAAGGAGTTGCTGCCGCTCATCTGCCCAGTCTCCAACACATACTTGCCTGCAACCAGTCACACTTCTCTGCAACAGCTTTAACAACAAGAAGAATCACAATGCATTTCTGGCCAGCAGCTCTGACAGTTACTTCAAGTTAATGCCTGATGGCTGCCATCTGTGCAAGACAGTATCAGCAAGCCTACAAGCCTACTGGCCAAGCAAAACTCCAACATGACAATGGACCCTCAGCCTTTACCTTGCAATCTGGTTTACATAGCTGATGCAACCAGCAATGACATGTAGCAAGGCAAGTGTAGAAGTGTGACACTCACCTAATACATTTTACATAAATAACATCACAACAACATGATCTGACTGGCCATCATTATTTGTCACATGACAAACATTCTTGAGCTAAACCAAGTGGGATGCATGCCTCAGTTGTGCATATCCTCACAAGTCAGTGAGGGCACAACACGCAGATTCCCACGTGTCTGCACAAACTCAGCTGTAGTGCACAGCAGCATAGTGCAAGCAAAGCACAATGAGCACACACCTGCAAAGGCTTCACCCTTAGACACCATGTCTGCAATGGCATTCTCAGCATTCTGGATCTTATCAGTCTTCAGCTGCTTGTCCTGCAGGCGGGGTATGACAGTCTGCAGCACAGCCCCCAGGGGTTGCCCGGCCACCTTGGGGTGCACTTCCACCCTGCGTGATCTCATCAAGCCTGCATTCACAATAGCATCAGTCAGTTGGACATCATTTAGTGTCTCATGCTAGTGCATGTTGCCTCACAGGACTAGGGTTTAGGCACACCTAGTAGGTACATGGCAAGACTGACTAGCTAGGTATAACGAACTATCACACCACGGATATCTGCTTGTGTCTAATGGCTCGTGACCAGCAGCGCTCAGCTCAGATCTAGCATCCGGACTCAGCTAACATCGTATACAAACTCAGCACGGCACAGACAGGCTCGGCCGTGAGTCCACGCTCTGCGCGTCAAGGCTTGCGACTGGGGACAACGGAAAGACTGATAAGCTGGAACGCCTGTAAATTAGTTATTATTCATCGTTATTTTGAACTCATTGAGCTGCACAGGCCCTAGAGTGCAACATATTACGTAAGGCCTTGAGCTACGTTATACAGCCAGAGGCTATATTGTACAGCCGGGATGTGGCAAACTCCACAATATATGAAGACACAGAAGCCAATACTAGGCTCAGGGGCGGGTAAATGTGCAATAGTGGCTTGTGAGATGCCCTGAGGTGGGATGCTCAATATGCCTATGCTTTCAAGCCAGGATGTCTGATAAGTCACAACTGGCTCCACACCCCAGACTACCCCTACACCCTAGACAGGAGTAAAATGAGAATAATGAATAGGCAATTACCTGAGTCCCCGCTGGCAAGAGATGCAGTGTCCATGTCGCTGCCAGAGCCTTCAGAAGCCCGGCGGCGGTGAACCCGGGGGGTGGTCTGGGCCGGGGTGGTCACCCCTGTGTTGGCTGAGCCAGCGCTGAGCTGGCGAGTGAGGGGCCCTGGTGCATTACGCAGGCTGCGAGTGCTGTTACGCCTAGACTTACGCCGCCGCTGTGTGGGTGGGGGCTGCAACAATCAGAGCTGCTGGTGTCAGGATCATCTGCTCAAATTGAACACTGACAAGTCGACCCTTTGACTGTGCTTGACAGCTTGTCCTGACAAATCTGCTGCAGGTGTAGTCAGATGACATGCAGTTGTACATGTAAGCAGTGCAGCTGTGCATGCACAAGTGTCAGCAAAACGAGAGGAACAAAAGAGGGGAGGAGTGTCTTACCGGCCTGATTTCAGGCTGGGACAGCACACCCTTGCCCTTCTCCTTAGCCTTGGCAGCAGCTGCAGCTTCATCGAACACAAATGGCTCCTCCTCTTCTTCAGCCACAGACGAGCTCACACTGGATGCACTGGGTGAGTCAGGCACTCTGGTTTCGCTTGCTGGCTGTGGTACAGTAGCAGCAGGTTGAGAGGGCAGAGTTACCACCCTTGAAGCCACAAGCTGTCTGGTTGGTGCAGTGAAAGACCCTGAGGTGTCACTGCCGCTGTCTGATGGCGTAGCAGGCTCAGCATGCTCAGCAGGATGAGCGGGCTGGTGAGATTCAAACGGCGCTGCAGCTGCGTGCGACTGAGCTTGTGCTGGAGCACTGACTGTGTCAGCCAGGCTGGTGGTTATTGGCTGCTGAGAGGACTGTGCAGCAACTTCTGCTGCGCTGACCACAGACTCCGGCACTGCGCTCTCAGGCGACCAAGAACGGCTGGGGGGTGTGGATGCTGCCGCAACCTCAGGGGTGGGTCTGGCAGGCGTGGAAGGGGTGATAGGTGTCACAGTGCCTGACTGAAGACGTGGTGTCTGCATTGGCTTTACAGAAGAGGCCTTGAGAACTGGCTCAGCTGTGATTTCTGGTCTAGCAGCTGGTGTGCGCTCAGGCATAGCTGACCTGCTGAGAGAGATGGCAGGTGCCACACGCTCAGACCTGCCTGATCTGGCGGGAAACGACTCCACTGGCCGCAGCTGCTGCCTTGCTGGCCTGCCCGTCAGGGGGGAGATTGGGCGGGAAGGACCAGCTGGTCCTGCAAGACCTACGGAGCCCCGGACAGGACCAGCAGGCAGCCGTAAACGCTGGCTACGTTCCTGCTCAAAGTCAAAGTCCGAGACACGCTCCAGCCTGGGCGCGGAAGAACTGCGGGGGCTCTCCTTCGCTTTGTCTGCCATGTTGCGCAGTCTGGCAATGGCAGCAAGAGCGATCGCTGATAGATCCTCAGAGCTGCCCTGCTTGGGCAGACTGAGGCTCCTGGCAGTGGTCCTGTCAGCCGTGCGAGGGGACCCCAGCTCAACTGGTAGCTCATCAGGTTGCATGGCCCTGCCCCTGATCCTGTCAATGGCCCCCATGGCCATTGCGGTCATGTCCTCGGAACTCATGCGAGGCATGAATTTGCCTTGGGCTGCCGCAGCGAACGGCGACTGCATCATGTCCTGCTGGTTGCCTTCACCAGCAGCCCTTGGGTCTTGCAGCGGCTCTGCCTCGGCGATAGTTTCTGGTGCTGCGCCCTTGCTGTGGCGAGACATGGATGTGTTCTGTGACAGAGACAGACTGGCTTCCACAGCAAGCGCGTCTTCGATTGGCTTATTGTCTTCCAGCTGTTTCGCCAAAGCCTTGAATTGCTTAGCTGTCAATGCCTTGGGCTGTTCGATCGGGCCAGAGCTGGTGCTGGCATCCCCAAAAGCAAGCTTGCTGGGTGGTACATCCACTAGGGGGGCTGTTGTGGTAGCCCTAGGTTCAGGGGCAATGGCCCTGGCCAGCTCAGCCGATCTGAGATCTTCCAGGATCTTGGCCTTTGGGTTGGTGGGAGCTGGCGTCTTGATGGCAGCCAGAGGCTGGCCAGAAGACGAAGCAGCTGATGAGGAAGCTGCGTGAGAAGCTGACTGAGAATGCGCCTGCTCGGCTGCTACCTTCTGCTTGGCACCGCGCACTATGCGGCTGGAGACACTGAGCGGCTGCTGCTGAAGCTGCTGCCCTGTCTGCGCTTCCTGTTCCCGCCGCATGGCCGCAGCCCGAACTTTGGCGGGAGGGAAGGCTGCCAAAGCAGCTGCAGAGTCAGCTGCTTGAGCCTGCTGACTCTTTGACTCAGGCTGCTGCCCTGTCACGCCTGAGAGCTGAGTAGGGATCTGAGGATCAATCCAGGCATCGGATGGAGGAGTTGACTGAGCAGGTGCCAGCTGGGCAACAGCAGCTTCTATGGCAGCTGCTGCTGGTGGAGCTTGTGTAGGTGGCCTGAAGGGCTGCTTAGGGGGTCTTCCTGCCACAAGAGTGGGTGATGAAGGCCGAGCTGACCTGCCTCTGACAGGTGAGCTTGCCCTGGAACTTGCCGGGGAATTCCGGCGGGAGTTCCTGGCAGAGCGCGTAGGTGAACCTGGGCGGGAATTTGCAGGAGATGCATAGGGAGAAGCTGCTGGAGAAGTTCTCCTGGAGCCAGAAGCTTCTGATCCAGGTCTGGAGGTGCTCTTCCTGCCCAAATCGGTGAAACTCTTCTTGGGGGCGGGTGAAAGTCTGCCAAATCCCATGAAGGGGCTGTGAGAGGGGCTGCCGCCCTGTGCCCTAGCCAGAGCAGTGGGGACAGGACCGTTGTTCCCGCCAGAAAGTGGCTTGACTCTGGTCCTGTCCTTGGAGTTGACATCTGTATTGCGCGGCGTCTGAATTGGCGCCAAAGTGAGCTCAGGCTGAGCGTCATCCAAGGCAGCTTGTATCTCCGGCACAGATTCCACAGGAGGGGGGATGTCAACTACCACTGGGCCCTCGGGGGTGATCACGGGGTCTTCCATGGGTGTTGCCACCTGAGAGGCCATGTGACTGTCCATAGGCATAATGACCGGCTCACTAGCCAAGATTGGCTCAGAGCTGAGGGGCGCAGCAAGGGCTACTGGGGGGTCCCTCATGAGGCTGCCTCGAGCCAGCATTGGATTGAACATCATGGGCTTAGTTTCCCGCTGCTTTGTGGGCTGAGAGCCGTTTGCCATCAGAGGGTTGGCAGCGGTGATCTCAGGCTGTCGGGCTGCCAGCACAGGGTTGGGAGTTGTGGTGGCATGGTCGGAAGCTTTTGTGATAGCCATGATTGGGTTGACTGTACTTTCCTCTTCTGCAACACAAGACAGGAAATAAAGGCAGAAATTACTGAACATCTGGAAGCGTGCCAGCAACACAAGCAATGACCTAGAGGAATGGCGCATGTGGTCAATGTAGCTCCAGGATTGCAAGTGGTCATGCCCTTGACACTTCACATGACTTGAAGTTCTGAGCCTTCTTTGACAGTCATGCAGGGTGGATGCAAAGATGCAAGAAGTGAAGCTCCTAGATTGAACAGCATGTGCATTCTTGCTATCATATCAACAGCATGTGAGGCATGTTGTGCAGTGTGGTCACCTGGCCCTGGTCTCTTCACAGGATTCAAGACAGCATCTTCAGGCAGAGAGGTGGCTGAGCCACCAGTGCTGGACTCTGAATCATGAGGCACCTCGACAAGTGGAGCGCCTGCAACACAGCAAGCAAACATCAGACAACATACACACGAGCAAAAGGATTTATGATACACCGATAACAAACAGTTTTGTGACCTGAGCAGCCTACTCAAATGCCAGACCTGATCATTCAAGACTGGCCATCACATGCACATGCAAAACATAAGATGTACAGTGACAACACATACACTATCCCTTCACAAAGATAGAGACATGTAACACATGGATGCAGGGGGGGGGGGGGGGGGGGGGGGGGGGGAGAGGGGATGGGGGCAGAAAAC
>JAABUP010006585.1_pt1 | contig 16380 bp, 11 predicted proteins | sample 5559201 | NCBI WGS metagenome assembly JAABUP01 (sample SAMN10711887, study PRJNA513373) | rock metagenome | isolation source: Antarctica rocks | place: Antarctica
ATGCGTTCAGCACATGTTGTTGTAGCAGGCTGTTCAGCTCAGGGTGTTGTGCGCTATGTGTGTATTTGTTGCTGCAACTTCTTTTCTCTCTTGTTGAGGTTTCTTGCAGGTCCTTGCAAGGTGTTTGAGTTTTTCACAGTTATAACATTCATGAGTCTCTGCTCATCAGAGTTGAGGCTTATAGGGCTTGCTCATGCGTCGTTCTTGCTTCACTTGTGGTCACTGCTCACAGTGCTTCTCAATTGCATCAAGGTTCATAGGGTCACCTCTTCTGAGAGTATAATGTCTTTTTCACATCTTTGATGTGTAGTGCCTCGTACGCTTCATCTGTTGTTCTCATTGATGACTGTTGATGTTGATGAAGGTATTGATCATATCCTGAAGCTCTTCAGGTCAATTCATCCTGACTATCTCATCTTTGATAGTCTCATTGAGTCCCCAGTAGTATTGCAATACTAAAGCGTCATCATCCCAATTCATTAGGGCTGCGATCCGCTGAAACTCTGCCGCATACTTGGCTGTTGACTTATTCATCTTTAGGATGTGAAGTCATCTTTCCGCTGCTTGTTTCTCATTGACTACCTCAAAGGCTCTTCAAAGCTCATTCTTGAACTTCTTGTAGTTGCTGAATATGGATTTCTTATTGTTCATTCATTTCTTTGATGTCTTGTTGAGAAACTCATGCAGTTTGAGGTCAACTCAATTGAATGCTGCATCCTTGAGGTACAATATGGTAAACAGACCTTTGTTCATCTCAGACCTGAACTTCGCCTGATTGAATCCAATATATAACTCAAGCTTGATCAAGAAGGCTTGCAGCTTTTCTCTCTTGTCTGTGAACGCATTGAGTGCCGGTACCTTGAGTACATTGATTGTTTGCTGAAGGCCTTGAAGGTTGACTTGACTTGTCAAAGCTGACTTCTGCGCACTGGTTGTCATTCTTATATTGTAAGGGTGTTCAAAGTGTTACGTCCTGATCTGAGATGCCTCAAATATTAGGGCTAGAGATTTGTGCTTGTTGATATAAGAATCTCAGTGCGCGGTGTAGGGTAAACCAGTAGTTGGTAACTTGTATTGAGTTGAACACGATTGTTTCCATAAGGGAAACGATCCTTTCTATATAGAACAAGAGTTGACTCTCAAAGAGTTGACTTGACCTGCTAAGGGTCAACTCGACATTCTCACGGTCAAGTTGACACTCAACCCGTCATCTCATGTCAGAGACTACGTAGTCATTGTGTTTGACCCATCTCATTAGTTCTAACTGGGTATGGTCGTAACACAAAGCAAAAAGTAATCATTTCATAAAACAGACATTTTGTGTCATACAAGGTATGTGCATATAACTTCTTATTGATTAATGTTAACATAATAAAAAAAGCACTGTTTATCTGTTTCTTAAACTTCTTTTAGCTTTTATCACACTTTATATGCTCTCAGCTGCAACTTCTACTAAAAGCTACTCTTTTTTTAAGTCTTAATCTGTCTCTGGTTTTTTCTTCACAATCTCAGCTGCAGTAACATTAATGATTTAAGATTGTACAATCAGTAAAAGTTTGCATTCTTTAACAAAATGTTCACTCTCTTCACATTGCATACACAGTTGTTTTGTATGATGCTCTGTCACTTTCTTCTTTGACACTTATTGTGCTCTGTGTTTCTCTTCAGTCTCTGTCACTGTTACACTAATGTGCTTAGTGACTTCTCAGTTCATGAAGTCAGAGTGAGACTGTTGTGTGATGATAATAGTGATTATATGACACTTTTGCATAACAGTCTTCTGAATTAACTTTAAATTGTGACTAACCTGCTGCAGTAAAGTAATGTACTCATCATACAACACAGAAATTAATGTTGCAATCAGAGCTCATGTGAGCATTACATCTAGACTGTTACTGAGAAATGTCTTTTTAACAGCATCATCTCATTTTAAGTCTTTCACTTTCAGCAATGTGCATTTAAAGGTGATTAGGTGTTTTGTGAATGACTTTTCTTTCTGTTTTAATGCTTTTAAGATATGAGTTGCTTTTTCTCTTAATTTTGAGTCATTGTACACATGCTGAAGTTGATTGATCAGCTCTTCAATAATTGTGTGATTTAAAGCTTCATTTGACTCAATATGAGTCACAATTCAAGATGTAACTTGACTTAAAGTCAACCCTTTCAGTCAACTGTGTAAGTATTAAAACTGCACACTGACATTGTTGTTTGACATGTTTACATTCAATTTAGCAACAATTTGTTGTAGTCAAGATCTGAATTTCACTCTTTTTTCTTCAAATCTGAGTGAGTCAAAGAGATGCTGCTTTAAGTGCTGATTCACACTCATTGCTGCAATGAGCTGCTTTAAAGTGAGACTGTTTATACAATTGACTGATTCTTAAGAAGAAGATAATGTTGTAACAGTTAATGTAGTTGATGTGAAGTTGTCTCAATTCATCACAAAGATGTAAAGAAGATCTATACAAGCCTTTATGTTCTGCATGTTCTCTTTCATATAACTCTTTATGCTGTGTAGTTTTGTTATAAATATTTGAGCTCAAGAAAAAATCTTCTCAGCAATGATCTTCACTTTATCTGTCATAGAGATTTCTGCACTTATTCTGCACTGATTTTAACAATTATATAACAAGACCTTTAATGTAGGTTAAGTTTAAATGAGAATAGTATTTTAATGTTACAGGTTTGCAATGAGACTGATGCTCAATTGATAATGTCTAAATACAAGAAGAATACTATAAAGAGAAAAGAAGAAAAGAAGAGCTTCATACAGAAGCAAGAAGATAATATGCTTTAGTCTTAAAGTCTTAGTAAGCAACTAGATCATAAGACCTTAGTATGAGTTCAACTTATAACAGTACACTTTGTCTGTGTAACTCTACATTCACTAGCCTCTTCTTAAATTATGATTGTAACAAATTACTTATATCTGTAAGTTTTACTATAAAATGAATGTTACTGTTTAAGAAAGTTATATTATCAACTAAATGTGATGCAATTGCAATTAATGAATGAAAGAAGGCTATAAATTAAGAACAGTGAGATAAAGACTGTCAGAATGAAGATAATTAAAATGTTTTAAATGTATAGTGCTGAGCTTATAACCTGTTAAATGTAATAAAGTCAGAAGAAACATTCTTGTATTACTTAAATTGCTAGAATAATATCTAGCTGAGTTTTATGTGTGCTGAGGTCACATGACCTCAGAACAGAACCTAAAATGATCTGATGCAGAACTGTACAATTTTCAACAGTTCTTAAACTTAACCAGTACATATCACTGTCTTTATAGAGTAAGTACATAAAAAATCAAAGTGAAAATGACTTTAATAAGACTGTAATCAAATTATAACAGAAATCTGCTTTACTGCAGTTCAGATTTAAATTGTAATGTATGATTTCAGTTAAAAATATCTACCCACAACTCCTGGATCGCGCTTTCGCCAAAGCTTCATTGAGAGCCTCCTTAAACAACAACCCCATGACAACCGGAAGTCGCGCAGGACGCCGTCACTACGCATCATATCTTTCCGATATGCCGGGAAACTCGATTGCTTGTTGAGATACTGACGCATCAAGCTTGCATGAGCTGCCTTGAAATTCAATGCTCTCCATACAACCGAATGCAATAGCACAGACTAATAGCCAGCCATCACCTTGTCGGCCTCACGAGATTCCAGCGACGGGTCGTCCCTCGCCGCCGCGTTGACGCATCATCACTCCCCCCATCCGAACAAGAACCAGGACTTCTACACCGACCCTCCTCCACACTCGCCCATCTTCTTTGCTCCGTCGTCCTCCTCTGCGCCTCCGCCCCCCCGACCACCTCCGTTCTCGTCCCTATATTTCCCTCCCCAGAACACTTTTGATCGCATAAAGACATCAATCACCGAGACTGACTCGGTCTCACTCCCGGCTTTCGCGCCTACACCGCCATTCGAGCCCCAAAACACATTTTCATCAACCGCCCCAAGCTCAGCTGAAGTCGAGACCAAGGCAGCGCTACCTGCAGATACAAAAGGCGAGTGCCCTAGTAAGAGTGCGGACGACGGAGAACCACCGCCGCCATATACGGAAGGGTCGAGTCCGCTAGACTCTTTCACGTACGTGATGGCTGCTGCGGGTGGGGCGGCGAGCATTATCACGCAAGTACAACAGGGTGGTGGCCCGCCAATCAATACACTGGGAGGTATGTAAGCCGCAATCGATGGCGAGCAGCAAAGAGCTGTCTGCGCATCTGTAGATCGGGTTATATCATGCCTTGGGTGCTGACGCATGGTGGTTTGTAGATGTTGGTGCGGATGAGCACATAACGCTTGACCTTCGGTATCTTTCGAACTCGATCTCCGCTCTAATATCTGGGCTAATAGTAGTTGCAGTGGCACACGCTTCACACTGTCTCGAGATGAACTGCTGACATTGCCGGAATTTGTGCTCCTATCTCTCTTCCCCAATGGATTACTTCCAGATGGTCACATGAACTCGTTCCACGAAGGTGATATCTACCCGGTTGATGTACGTCCATCTACAGAAATATTTATGGTGCTTTGTAATCCCCATGTTTATCTCGGTGATCTGACCTTCTCCTCGCAGTACGACCCGGCCTCTCTCCAGTACATGTTGGACTTCTTCCGCAAAGTAGCCCAGACAATTCCGTCTGACTCGCCATCTCCAACCACTTCTCCAGATGATACTGTTCCTATAGAGCCAGTACCTGGCTCAGCACGAGACATGTTGCAAGATCGAGCGGGCATCATTGTGCTGAGGGAAGATTTGGACTTTTATGCCATTCCTCCCAGAGCAGAGATTGAGCAGCCGGAGATGATCGAGGTCAAGAGAGCAGCTGGGAAGGCACTGCTGCACCAAGACGGCATCTTTTCTGGGCTGAGGAGAAGTGAGGAGACGGGGACGACGGAGCAGCATCTTATTGAAATGTTGACGGCTGGGTAAGCTTTTGAGTGCTCCACCGCCCGATACATCGCTGATGCTTTTGCAGAGGCTTCAATAATGATGATCGGTGGGGCCATCGAGCTAGCGAGCCAAATAAGGCTGTCATTTGCAGTCTGGCGCTTGCTCGATTACGGACGGACATCAGAGGTAATGATCTTGCCAACAGTACTGCCGTGGGTATGGCTCAGAAGCTGCTTCTTTTCTGGAGGAAACCAGCCAGGAGATGCTGGTGGGAGGGAGTGGAGCTTGACCATGTGGATGGAGTAGAAGGGAAGCTAAAAGTTTGGATCAGGAGGGTGTGGACTTTGGAGATGGTACGTGGTCGTCACAGGGTAATTTCCATGTGTCGTTGATTCGCTGACATGTTGTGCAGAGCGTTATTGGATTGCGTTAATATACATACGTTCTTGGCGCATGTTGAGCATTACTGCGGACGCATTCTTCGAGAAGGTTTATTGTATTGTCAGAGCTCGATTGCATGACACCTTATACAGCTCTCCATTCCCATTAATAAAGTGTGCTGTACATTGTGAAAGTTTTCTATGCCCTTGTGGCATTTTTACGCTCCAACTTGGCCGTCGGCGGTCCCTTGGTGGTCATCGTCACTTGCTCAGCACCGTCGCCATATCACGATTTTCACCACCGCACCCTGACATTCTACACACTATTGCCGGTGTTCAAATACATTCATCACCGTCAGTCGACGATTGACTGAGCTTCGGATGCGCATTACCGTCTTCGAACTGATGAATCTCTTCAAAAGGGAGATCAAAACTATGGTCTGTACAGCAAACTCAACTATTACTCGCCCTAATAGTGGTCTCAGTCCTCTGTATTCTATCAACAACAACACAGTGATCCCAGATTTTTCAACAACAGAGGCTGCATTATCTACCTTCTCAGGTCAATCAATCAGCAGTCATGAATCACTGAATGTGCTGACTTTCAGTAGGCGCCCAATTGACAGAGATACTACAACTGTTGAGTGTAGATGTGAGAGGGCCTGTTGCAGAGAAGAGGGCTCGTCTCAGACACTGTATTGGGCTCAGGGTTGTAGCATAGCTTCTGTAATTCGTCGTTACGCGGAGTATGAAGTATACGTTCGTGTTGCAATCCACTGGAGTCCTAGCTTGAATAGACTGCGTCATTGTGGAGGTAGGGGAAAATCCACGGGGGAGTGACTTGTCCCCTCAGCAACCCGGGAACGAATTCGATCGCCCACTCAATCTCTCACGCGATCTCCTTCCGCACACAGCTCCCCGCTTCTGCTCGGCCGTCTCCTGAACGCTTCCCTACCTGCGCAACGTACCTACACGGCCCGAGCTTCAAGTCGCAACTTGTCCAGGACGACACTTGAGATAGCATCCCTCCTGGAGGGCCTCGTATGGGCCAGCTGCAAGTGCTCCGAAACCATCACATCCACAGGGCTCAAAAGACCATCCTTGGCCGAGGATCTGGGAGGATGGTGAAGGACACACCTCCCACTCCACCACTTGTGTCGACGGCCTCATGGCTGTGATAAGTTCCGCGCCAGTCAATAAACCCGCACACGAGGGACTGTACTTCGTCTTCTCACCGGGCACCTAAGCACTCCGCGCTTGCTACCTCCAGGTCCTCCCACTGGGCCATAGACTGCAGATCGCACTGTGTCGTGCGGATCTCACACGTGATTAGCACATTGATAATGAAGGCTGGAAGAGAGCTAGACCTTGCACAGCGCTGCTAAACCCCTGTCAATTCATACAAAGCCGTAAGGTTCTGTGCCGTATGCACAATTTCCGGAATCGAATCCCGCCATCCCATATTTCTGGTCAGGGCTATATATGCTGCAACGACATTCTTTACTGAGTCAGTGAAGCTCTTGTACAATTCAACCACGTAGAAAATCGCCAGGTTGGAGGTGACGAAAAATCAGCCACTTAGAGTTTCACACAGCGCTCCTTTCTTGTTTGAACTGGGTTGATGACGCTCAGAAACCTAAGGAATAACGCACTTGGCGAATATAAAAGCATCTCCAGACGTCTTCGTAGTCTCCGATGGGGATTTAGAGGGGTGGAGTTGAGGCTTGGTGTCAGTATTGTTTCTGAAGACTCCTGTGTCTGTATAGTCCTGCATGTTCATCTGCGATAATAGTGATGATTCCGGGTTGAAGAAGATGGATGATGCTTGATAAACAGTGCCACAAGAGGAATATTTCGTCATCAGGTACCTGGCGGAGAAGCTTTGGTTGACATGATGTAATAGCCATTGGCATAGAGTTCAAAGCTGGCCGCATGCTCGGCTGCTCCCATGCCAGGGCTGTGAATGCGGAATGACGCTGTTACTAAAACATTAGCAGTAAGTACTGTAACGGTCTTATGTAGGGTATTCTCTTGGTTCAGATAACTGGGTTGCGATCGCATAATATGCCGGTTCGCCGAGAGGACAAGTACAGTTTGAAAGCGAGATCGCATGGCTAGGCAAGAACCTAAAACAAGCAAAGAAGAACGGTCACAACGCTATGCGAGCGCCGGTGTTACACGAGATTCAGTCGCAGCTCTAGCGATCGAAGCTATACCGCAACCACTCCCCTACGGCTCTCAGGCTCTCCCACCGGACACTCTCATCGCTCTCGCTCATGAGCGCCATGACCCTCGATTTCAGACCGTACTTCTCCAGCTGGCTTCGCTTTTCAGGCACCTCCTTTACAAGGTTTGCGACGTCATTACAAGCAATGGCCAAGACTTGCTTGTCATTGTCCCAGCTCTTGCCCATGATCTCTGCTAGTTTCTTCGGAAGCGCACCTTTGTCGTCTTCTAGTATCTTCCTGGCGTTCTCGGCCCAAAAGGTTGGGTTGCGATGGGGAGGTGACCATCTGAGGTGGCCTGACTGTACTTCGGCAGCGTATTCGTCGAACGTTGTCTGATTCCTGGCATACTCGTCTAACATTTCATCTAAGTTCTTTAGGTCTTCTAGCAGGTCCGAATCCGTGAAATGACGACTGGCCAGGTTGCCGAGCAGAGCAGGTAGTCTTGCCAAGACAGCAGCAGGGAGTAAAGTAGAACGGTTGGAGGATGTTAGGTTATAGAGTGTCGAAAGGAGCAGTCGCGTGGTCTTCTCTTTAGGTGACAGGCGTAGGAGCTGGGTGTACAGCGCGACAATCTCTTGCTCGCTAAACCTTCGTTAGCCAATGCGTTCCTAGACAGGAGCTTAGATGCATACTCCTCCAAACCTTTGCCCACCATTGAACCTTCAAAACTCAATTGCCATATGACCAGTAAGACGTGATACAGTAATTGTAATCCGACTCCACCACCAAGACCAGCTTCTGTTGCACTCCTGATGCTTGCTCCTCCACTCCATAGCGTGGAGTCAGAGTCCTTGCCAGCACCTGCAGCAGATCGCAAGATGTCGATAAGGGGGTTGACGGTGTCTTCCCGCTGCTTCCAGAAGAGCTCGCGAGACTTCTTCGTCCGTAACAAAGCCGAGAACTCTTGAACTGCGATATCCTGCAGACCACTGTCCTGGCTTTTCGCAAGTGTCGCAAGGTACTGGTAAAGCTTCCGTAGTGCTTCGTCAATTTCCGAAGTTGACTTCGCCGAAACGACCAGAGCACTTGATATCAGACTAGCAAGGAGTGAAGATGTGAGGAGAGGTATTGGATCTTCAAGATTCGCAGACTGGCTCAGCAGTGGGAGGAACGGTTTATATGGATCTGGATGCTCCAGAAGAAAGGGTGTGAGAGATGGAACGTCTGTGAGATAACCTCGTCAGCTTCACAATCATGCCTCTCAGCTCCGAATATGCTCTGTCTTTGTATGCAAAATGTTCTCCTTACCGTTAATTAGATCGCCGGCCAGGACTAAGATGTACTGGATAACGTCCGCCCTCTTCTTCGCCGCTTCCAGTACGCTCTGGCCATTGTCGGCTCCTAAAAGTAATGCCCGGTATGCCCCAAGGTCCCCTTCTACGGTTTGTTTCCTTTGCTCTTTCCGTACTTTGTCGACAGCCTTGATCTTCTTCAAATCCCCGTCAGTGATATGCCCGGCTCGAACAGCACCCTCCCAAGGAATCGGTCTTGCGCGAATGTTATTCTGCAGCGAGTTTAGATATGTTGGAGGATCTAGAGACATTACGTAGAGGAAATGGTGCTGAGAACGACACCCTGAGTCTATAACGAGCTGCGATTGCTGGTGCGGTATGCACAAGAACCGTGAAGCTAATTGTCTCTTGTCGCTACCTTGGAGCTTGTTGAAGCTTGGGCGTCATGATTGCTTCTTTCGGTTCATCATCGCGCTAGTGCTGTAATCATCTGTTTAACTCGATATTGGGCTAGTATATGAGCTTCAATATCACCATCCCAACAAAAAGGGAGCTGGGTCTCTGATCATTTCTGCTGGTGCATGTTCGTTTCCGGAGACGAAAGAATTACATCTTACGGAGTCCCCGAGAATGACGAGCCTGAAGAGAACCCTTACAGCTGATGCTCATGCTTCGAACATTTCCAGTAAAGTCTTTGTAAGATCTACAAAGAGCGGGAAAGTACAGAAAATAGTGAGGGAACTGTATCTAAGACAGGACATTCCGTGCTCATCAAAGCTTTGCTCAATCTGCATATCCAGTGCCCCAGCAAACGCTGATGGCGTTGGTACGTCCACCCACTGCAATTTCGTAGGAGGAATTAACGACTGATAATACTATCACAGTATCACCATTTATTCTATCTGATCGACCTGCTGGCACCAAAATCTTCCAAAACGGCCACTATTTGATCCCAGATACTAATGCCTTGCTCAACGGTCTTGACCTGTTCGAGCAGACCTCTGCGTTCTACGATGTTATCATCTTGCAGACGGTACTTGAGGAGCTCAGGAATCGATCCCTGCCACTCTACAATCGTCTATTAGGACTTACTAGAAGTGAGGATAAACGGTTTTACGTCTTCTTTAACGAATTTAGGCTGGAAACGTACGTCCTCAGAGAGCACGGCGAGTCCATAAACGATCGTAATGACAGAGCAGTAAGGCGAGCTGTCAAATGGTATGGCGAGCATCTGCAACTAGCAGTCAAGAGTGGTGGGAGGTCGAAAAAGGTACCACAGATTGTTATGCTTAGTGACGACAAGGACAACCTACAGAAAGCGAAGGCAGAAAACCTCAGTGCGTGCTCCCTGTCCGAATACGTTTCTGGGCTCGAGGATGCAGATCGCTTGATGGACATGATCAGTGCTTCCCGGCAAGGCCAAGACTCAAGGACGGCCAAGGGAGAGCTTCTCTATCCCCAATATTTCTCGCTATCGAAAATGATGACTGGCGTCAAGGCTGGCACCTTGCACCAGGGTATCTTCAATGTTTCTCCCTACAACTACTTGGAAGGATCTGTACATGTCCCTGCATTTGACAAGTCGCTTCTAGTACTTGGCCGTGACAACAGCAACAGAGCTGTACAAGGTGATGTTGTCGTTGTTGATGTTCTGCCAAAGGCTCAGTGGAAGGCGCCATCGACGAAAATCATCGAAGAGGAGACTTTGAATAAGAACGAGAACGCAGATGCAGACGAAGGAGAAGCAGTTGTGACGGAGCAAGAGCGCAGAGCACTGCAGGAAGAAGTCAAAAAGACCCAGGGTAAAAACATCGAGGGTCGACCGCAGCCTACCGCTCGTGTTGTTGGGGTGATCAAAAGGAATTGGCGGCAGTATGTTGGACATGTCGACACAGGGTCCGTCAGCTCGTCTGTAAAGCAAGGTCGGAGACAGCAAACAGTCTTCCTGATTCCTATGGATAAGCGGATACCCAAAATTCGTATTCGCACGCGGCAGGCGGATGAACTTATGGGAAAACGAGTTCTTGTGACCGTTGATTCTTGGGACAGGGAATCACGTTATCCCGTAGGCCATTTTGTTCGCTCACTGGGCGAGCTCGAGACCAAGGGCGCGGAGACTGAAGCACTACTGCTGGAATATGATGTTCAGTATCGGCCCTTCCCTCAGACTGTTCTCGATTGTCTGCCAATTGAAGGCCATGATTGGAAGGTACCGGAAAGTGTCGAAGATCCTGGATGGAGGGGAAGACGAGACTTGAGGGACCTACTCGTTTGCAGTATCGATCCAGTGGGCTGCCAAGATATTGACGATGCGTTGCACGCTAGACCGCTACCAAATGGCAATTTTGAGATTGGGGTGCACATTGCAGATGTCTCTCATTTCGTCAAGCCCAATAATGCCATGGATGCAGAAGCCAGTATACGAGGAACAACAGTGTATCTAGTTGACAAGCGTATTGACATGTTACCCATGTTACTAGGAACGGATCTGTGCTCGTTGAAGCCGTATGTGGAACGCTACGCCTTCTCGACAATCTGGGAGATTACGCCAGAAGCCGAGATTCTCAGCTCAACTTTCACAAAGTCTGTTATCCGCTCAAGAGAAGCGTTCAGTTATGAACAAGCCCAGATAAGGATCGATGATAGATCTCAAGAGGACGAGCTCACGCATGGCATGCGGACATTACTGATGCTTTCGAAGAAGCTGAGGCAGAAGCGTATGGATGCAGGAGCATTGAACCTTGCGAGCCCGGAAGTAAGAGTGCAGACAGAATCAGAGACGTCTGATCCAGTGGATGTGAAAACCAAGGAACTTCTTGACACCAACTCACTTGTCGAGGAGTTCATGCTACTCGCCAACATCAGCGTTGCCGGCAAGATCTATCAAGCCTTCCCCCAAACAGCGATGCTCCGCCGCCACGCCGCCCCACCCAAAAGCAACTTTGAAGAACTCCAGAACCAGCTCAAAGTCAAACGCAATCTCGAGCTCCGCACCGACAGTTCCAAAGCCCTCGCCGACTCCCTAGACAAATGCGTCGACCCAAACGAACCCTTCTTCAACACCCTCGTCCGCATCATGGCCACCCGCTGCATGATGTCCGCCGAGTACTTCTGCTCCGGCACCCAAGCATACCCCGAATTCAGACACTACGGCCTGGCCAGCGAGATCTACACGCACTTCACCAGCCCCATCAGACGATATGCCGACCTCGTCGCCCACCGCCAGCTCGCGGCCGCCATCGAGTACGAGCAGCTAGACGCTAGTCTGCACAGCAAGGGCAAGCTGGAAGGCGTGTGCAAGAACATCAACGTCCGGCATCGCAACGCGCAGATGGCCGGCCGGGCGAGTATCGAGTACTACGTCGGGCAAGCGCTTAAGGGCAGAGTCATCGAGGAGGAAGGGTTCGTGATGAAGGTGTTTTCGAACGGCTTTGTGGTGTTTGTGCCGAGATTCGGCATCGAGGGTTTGATACGGCTTAGAGATCTGGCCAGTCCGGAACCGGTAGCGGTGTTTGATGCGGAGAATTATGTGCTGAAGACTTCGGGGGCGAGGGAAGCGGTGGTGGAGTTGTTTGAGAAGGTGGTTGTGAGAATTAGTGATGTTAAGGAGGAGGCGACTGGGAAGCGGAAAATCAAGCTTGAACTGATATAGCCAATTTCTCTTGAAGAGCAATGCATCCGTATCAAGTCTAGGGGTTGGGGATTGCAATGAGTTTGATTGTTAATGAGGGACCCACAATCAACCCTGCACCTTGAGCCATCTCGCGATACTGCTCGTCACTAGAGCAGGGTGGTTCGCTCAGAGATGCCGTTTTGCGGATAAGATACATAGGGTACCCTTCTCACTTTGAATGCATCAGGCTGAAAAGTTTACTAGGCCGTGCTACTACCAGAAAACAATCTACTTCTGCTCTTGAGTTTTCTCCGAGCTGCTGGAACGCGTTCAAGAGTACAATGCTCTATTGATGTTCTGGTTTTAGCAAGCTTTAAACTTTCTCCCCCCATCCTGGAAATAGGTCGGAGTGCTCTCTCCGAAGGGCAGCTAAGTCTCCAAGCAGATCGCCATCAATGAGCGCTATGCAAAGAACCATAAAAGAAAATGGGCAAGCATGTCCGTTGACGAGTGCCAAATACGAGATTGGTTCGTAGTGACTAGACCAAATAGAGAACTCTCCCACGCGAGTTCAGCATTGGTTGATTTGAGTTTCCAAAGTCCTTACAACAAGAAGTCAAGCCTTCAGTCTCCTTTCCTCGCACTTGACACACACAGGATCCTGGCTATCGCCACGAAGGAAGTACCGTCCGTCAAAGAACTGACCGTTGCATTCCTACGGCCACTGGTTCAGCGAACGCCCCATTCTCTGGAGAGATATAGACTTACCACGCAGCAGAAGCAATCCGCATGCCATTCAGCGCCAAGAGCCTTGACAACCATATCCGTGACCGGACGTCTGCACTTTCTGCACTTGGTAGAGTACCGATTGGTGTGGCAATTGACGCACCAGGCGTAGCCATCCTTCTCCACGAACGGCGTGGCGGAGTCAAAAGGCTGCGGTCTAGCGTCAGTATGAAGCGGTAGAAGATGCTGTGATTGGGCTGGCTGGAGACTTACATCTCCACATTCAGCGCAGAAGAAATGTCCAACATGCCATTCGCCACCGCAAGCTACTACCACCTCGCCCTCTATCGGTGTTTTACAGCTTCGGCACCTTGGACTGAAGAACTCATGGAAGTCCAGATGGCAGTAGAATCTTAATCCGTCATCACCATCTTCCATTTCGCTCATGCCCTCTCTTTCCTCGATAAACTGCCCATCAGCTCTGGCTCTTATGCGCGCAACACGTTCTTTGCGTTTAGTATCTGGCTCAGGGTAGAAAGCCACGCATTCGAGTCCTTCACCACAGTGATAGCAGACGAAGCATTCCGGATGGAAGCGCTGACCTGCTGCACTGACAATGCGGCCAGAGATGGGGAGGACGCATTGAGCACACTGGGCGGTGGGACGCCGAGCAAACGAGGGAGACCAATGGGATTTGGAAGAAGTCACTGGTGCGGTAGATGAGTGATGCGGGAGCGGGCGACCTCTGGGGACGTTGGCCTTTGGAATTGGGAGCGGCCTGGAGGATGAGCGAGCGTCGGGTGCATTGATGATTGGTAAAGGCGGCTTAGAGATAGAGATCGACGGTGTGTCAGAAACGCTGATAGTAGGTATAGGTGGAGTAGACAAGTCGTTGACTTGGATCGAAGGCGGCTCTGGCAAGTTTATGGTCGGAATCACAGGTGCTGAAGCTGTAGGCTCCCGAAAGCGAGGCTTGCTTGGAAGCGTCGGTAACGCTTTGTCCAGGCTATCGCAGCTTACTCGCCGACTGCCCCGTGGAACTTCCTGAATGAGCTCTACCTCTTTCGGCTTCCAGTCAATATCAAAGCTGACAATCGGCCTTCCGGGACGATCGCTCACTACTGTAGGCGTTGGTAGCCTCGGACTGCGGTTCTTTAATCTCATACTCGTAGCTGCTCGAATATCATCACCTCGTATCTCGATGCCATCCTTCATCATCGCATTGTCGCCACTCCCGTTGGGATCACTGTCACTTGCACTCCCTGAATCGGGTGGCGTAGGCGGCAATGCGTTGGACATGTACGAGGGGTTCCGCGATTGTGAAGGTGGATTCCTATGAATCTCATATCTCGAGACCTTCTTCGTTTCCATTGGTGGAGCAGTCATCGAACGTTCTGGAGGCTCACGCACGAGATGGCCCTTTGATAAAGGATTCCGAGACTTCGAATGCAGAGGAGCCGGTATAGTGCTTCTCTCCTCTTGACTCTGACCGGGATTCTCACAGGCTTCTTCGGGTTCTTCATAGATCTGGTCCTCCGGATTCCTGAAGAGACCCTTTCCACTGTCCCCACTTACATTCCTTGGTTTGTTTCCGCTGCTTCGGCGACGATTCGACGAATAAGAGGTAGGTATGGAGAACTTCAAGTTCATGTAGCGTTTTTTCTGTGGAGAATCCCACAGTGCATGCCCCTTCTCCTCGGCAGGTCTCTCAGACTTTTCGCCTTTATGTTCCACGTGCTCGGGAGAAGAGCCACTAGCCACTCGGCTACCCTGAGAGCTGACCCTACTACCATTCCTTCCAGAGGCAGAACCATCAGACGCGGAACGATGGCTCTGCGTCTTTGCATGTGTTGACGTGCCCAATCCAGAATATGGTCCGATACTCTGACTTCCAGCATGGCTCCCCTTTGCAAGGTGCTGTCGGTAGTTGTACGGAGCATCTGGGTTCCTGTATGTCGATCCAGGATTTTGATGCTTCCAGACTAGTTCCGAAGCTTCGTCTTGCGCAGCGGTATGCAAGCGTGTTTGCTCTTTCAGATCCATCTCCTCCAAGGCTTCGCGGAGCGAGTGAGCTTCCTGCTTCTCCATCCACCGATATCCACTTTCCCTGTAATTGCCACTTGGTTTGTTCGATGATGTAGCTGTCGAGGCACTGAAGTCCCTCGCAGTCACCTCAGGGTGTGGTTGCTGCACAAGAGGACGACCTCCGACGACAGCTTTGGGCGCCATAATTAACAATGCAGACTGTGCTCGTCTGTGAGACATCGCGCTCGAGCTCCGAGCAGGTGGAGTCATATCGTCCAGGTCTGTCTTGCCGGTTGAGCAGAACGGTCTTGACATCGCTGAAGACGTTCGGGCAGGAGCCTCCAATTCTGGCGCGAATGACACCGTGGCATTTCGACTTGGCAACGGCCGCGAACCACTGGGACGGACAGGTCGATTGGAGCGGAGATCTGCAAGATAGTCGGCTGTCCAAGCTTTCTGTGAGTCGTGCACGCTCATTCCAGGTTTTGTAGTTGCGGAGGAAGCAAAGAACTTCAAAGGAGAAGATCGATGAGAGACAGTAACAGGAGGAGGAGGCTGACCAGACCGATCTGTGGTCATGAAAGAGGGACCAGGCGCTGTATGAGTTTGAGTAGCATCCTTACTCTTCGCTCTGTACAGCATCATGAGTAGGATTTGAGCTGGATCAATGGCCCAGCAGATCAAGGGCTAGGGAGGGCTAAGTTATTGAGATTGTTGACATCAACGGAGAGCAAAGAGCGTGGCTTGCATGAGACCAAGCGAATCACGAAAAGGAGAGGAAAGTGAGAATAAGTTGTAGGAAAAATGATTGGTAGTGTAGTCAGAAGCGTTCTTCAGATATGATGAGTCAAATGCTTCCGGGTCCAAACAATTCGTTACCCAAGACAACAGCCGAAAGCGCGACGTCATTCCGTCTCATACACTCGCTTCAGCAAATCTGCTTGTTCCGTCTCAAATGTCACGTATAAGGCTGACAGACACAGTGACAATGACAGATTCAAGGACTGCACTTCATTAAGTTGTATTTGGTGAAGATGCGGACGAGTTCATTATTTTGTACTCGTCCTGGTTCAACTCGGGAGTCGGCACACTAATGAACCTTGCTCTCGTCTTACATAGATCCCTTCCCCACTAGACGCCAGAATCTCATAAGAATGGATGACACACTGGGGGGCGTCAAAAGCTACCCACTTTTCCTCTCCTCCAGGCCGTTTTCCATGTATATATGCATACTTAGCATTGCTTACCTTCAATCATAATTTCTC
>JAABUP010006586.1_pt1 | contig 16378 bp, 17 predicted proteins | sample 5559201 | NCBI WGS metagenome assembly JAABUP01 (sample SAMN10711887, study PRJNA513373) | rock metagenome | isolation source: Antarctica rocks | place: Antarctica
GACGGCGGCCAGGTAGGTCGCCCACAGATAGCCCCGCAGGGCGCGCGTGGTCCCCCCCATGCCCGCGCCCTCCTCTCGTCCCCGCCCCGTGGTCCCGACGTATGGTCCCGACGTATGGTCCTGACGTGTGGACATCCGTCCCACTGCACCCCTATCGTGGCGACCTACGTCATCCGCCGGTACATAGGCACGGATGATGTAGGTAGCCCTGACACTGGTTGCACTCGTCGTCGCTAGCCGGACGAGGAGCGCGGCCCCACGGCCGTCCTTCGACCAGCTTTTCGCGCGCTCTCAGGGGCCGATCGACCGTCACATCCGCGGCCTCGTCGGCGACCCCGCGCAGGCCGAGGACCTGACGCAGGACACCTTCCTCAAGGCGTACAAGGCGTGGCCCTCGGCGCGCGAGGGGGCCGGGGCGGCGTGGCTCTACCACATCGCCACCAACACGGCCCGTGACGCCCTGCGCCACCGCCGCCGCCTCACCTGGGTCCCCTTCGCTCCCGGCGACGACGACCGCCTCCCCGCCCCCGACCGCGACCTGCCGACGCACCTCGCCGAGAGTGAGGCCCTGCGCCATGCCCTCGCCCAGCTCACCCCGCGGCAACGCGCCTGCCTCCTGCTGCGCGCCCGCGACGGCCTCTCCATCGCTGAGATCGCCCACGCCCTGGGCCTGTCCCCCGGGACCGTCAAGATGACCCTCTACCGCGCCAAGGATCGCGTCCGCGCTGCCTATACCGACCCTGACGGACACCCATGACCCTGCCCTGCCCAGTGACCGCATCCGCCCGCCGCCCGTCGGCGATCAGGACGACCAGCCGCCTCGCCCCCGGTGTGCCGCGCCAACGGGGACGTCAGCGCGCCGACCGACGTGGCCAGGGTGGCGTCAGGGATGGGAACGGTGACTAGCCGCCCCACGACATGGTAGGCGGCCGACGCCGTCCAGAGGTCGGCCTGCGCCAGCAGCGTCACCCCGTCCACCTCCATGTCCAGGTGCAGCCCCTGCGTCCCCGGCCCGAACCTGCCCGCGCGGTCGCGCACGTACGCCGCCCCCGCGCCGCACAGGTGCGCCACGTCGCCGTGGTAGGTCACCCGCGCCTCGCTCGCCACGCTGACGGCGCCCCCGCCTGCGCCCCCACCAAGGCGCGCGGCGCGCGCGACGGGGCCGACGACGACGAGCCGCGTGTCCGCCCCCTCGCCCAGGCCGCGCGCCACAACCACGCGACGCACCCCATCGCTCAAGACGCGGGTGGCAGGATGCGGCCCCAGCAGGGCCGGCAGCTCTCCCAGCGCGGGCAGGCGCGGACTCGCGCAGGCGTCGCCGGGAAACGCGGCCCCCGTCCGTGGGGCCGCCCGTCCGGCCACCCCGACCGACAGCGGGGGCAGCGGAGGCGATGTCGGAGCGGCGACGGGCGGCGGCGACGCGCCTAGCCGCAGCAGCAGCACGGCGGCTGCCGCGCCCAGGGCGGCGCGGGCGCGGGTCCAGCGCACGGCTCCTCCTCTCTATCCCGGTGGGCGGCGCGGCAGCCGATCTCCACGACGATTCTCCACGACGATCAGCCCACGAGCGACACGGCATGCGTGACACGGGAGAGGCACGATACGCGCCACACCCGGCGCACACCCCCCGACGCGCAGCGCACGGCCGCACCTCCGCCAGACCACGCCGCCCCCGATTCCCCTGCACGCCCGCCGCCCCGCCGCCCTACCGCCCACGTCGCTGCCGGCCCGCACCGCGCTGGCCACGGCACGCCGACGCCCGCAGTTCCCTCCCACCACGGCGCGCCGCTCACCAGACGGTCGCGCCGGCCCCCTCCGTTCGCACTGGAACGATACCGTCCTTATCTGCTCCCATGGGCACAACCCTCCCTGCGGAGGTCCATCACACCAGCGACAGTGACGCGCCGATGACGCGTGTGCCCCTCTGGTTGCGTGGTCTCGCGCTCCTCGTGGGCCTCGTCCCGCTCGCCGGCGCCACCCTCCCGTCGCGCGACCATGCCTCCACCGTCGACGAGGTGCAGGCCGGCCTCGCACGCCAGCCCGCCGCCTGGGGCGGACGCACCGTTCTGGTGCAGGGCGCGGCATCGAGCCAGGGCGCGCTCGTGACCTGCTGGCGCGCCACCGCACCCGCCGCCCCTCTCAGCGTCCGCGCCCTCTGCCCCGCGCCCGGCACGCTCACGCTCCGTCTTGCCCCCACCTCCTCGTGGGTCGTGCGCCTCGGATCCCAATCTCTCCGCCTGACCGGGCCTCCCCTGATCCTGGCACAACAGGGCGGCGTCGCACCGCGGGCACCCACCAGCCTGTCCGCCCTCGTCGCCCCCCTCGCCCAGATCCCCCTGCGCGCCCCGCTTGTGGCCGCCGTCGTCTCACCACCCGTCGCGCTCTACCGCGTGCGCCTCATCGGCCCGGGGCGCTGTGACCTCCCGCCCGCCCCTGCCCCCAGGCCCTCCTGCCCTAACCGCCCGCCCCCCGCCACCTGTACGCCGCCACGAGGTCATCGTCACCACGCCCCGCACCGCCGGCCGACGCACCCCCAGGCTACTCTCTTCCCGCGTCGCACCGCCGTCACCCACACCGCACGCGCGTCGCACCCTGACGACGCCCCGCGCCGCCTGCTATAGTCCGTCCAGCAGCCCATGTCATCCATGTCCCGCGTCGTCCCGGCGCCGTCGCTCGTCCCACCGCCGGACGCCCGGGCCTCCGCGCAAAGGCTGCCCCCCATGCGTCGCCCCGACCCTCGCCCCCCCTGCCCCGACTGCGGCACCGACGACGTGCTCGTCCTCCACGCCTCCTACCGCCCTCGCCCGCCCCGCGCTCTCCGCTGGCTCACCTGTGTCTTCCCTGCCCACCTCACCCTCGTCTATGCCTGCACCGCCTGCCACCATCTCATCTGGATCAACACCCTCCGCCCCCGCTCCCGCACCCTCCTCCCATCCGCCGCGCCGCGCGCCCGCGCGCCGGCGACGACGCCATCGCGGCCACTCACCGGTCACACGTCTACGAGGACATCAGTGCTACAGGGAGGTCTCGCCCACCGTGACGGCGAGAGACCGTGGACCGCGCGGGCGTGGCGCGTACCGAACGGGCTATAGCGCCGCAGCGCGCGGCCCTGTATCGTCCCCACAAGAGAGGGCCGTGCATGGGTGCAGGCGCGCACCAGGGCGCGCATCCCTCGCCGGCCACCAGACGAGAGAGACGAGAGAGAGGAGGAGGAATGAGGATGGGACTGAGCTGGGGTGTGTGGACACTACCTCTCCTCACGGCGGCGCTGACCCTCGGTGGGGTGTCCGGCGCTCAGACCCGCACGATCCACCCCGCCCCTGCGGTCTGGCGCACCGCCGCGCTCGGCCGGCCTGGCCCCGCCGCCCCCGACGGGCCACGCCCCTCCATCGTCATCCGCACTGCGCAGGGCGACACGGAGTACCGCTGGGGCGTCATTCCCGTCGGGCTGGCTCCGTCTGGCGCTTTCCTCGACGCGGCGGTCTGGCCCACGCTCGTGCTGGCCGCCCAGCACAACGCCCAGGCCCGCGCCCAGAGCGTGCGCGGCGAGGGCGGCGCCGTCCTGCCTTTGCTCCCGCTTGGGGGCCACGCGGTCGTCGCTCCCACGGCCTGGGCGCGCGGCTATCGCACGCCGACCCATTGCACGTTGCTGGCCGGGGAGACGTACCACAACGTCCAATTCACGCTCGCGCTCTACAGCGACCACGCGCCGCGCACCTGCGCCCCCGAACAAGCCTGGCTCGTCCGCGCGCTCCGGCTGTTGTGGGGGCAAGCCGACGCCTATGACCGCGCCCGCCGGCCCTGACTGCGCATCCCCTTCATCGGATGTCTGGCTATCAAGAGACGGTCGAAAGTGCATCGGTGATGAAGAGAGTACGTCCGTGACGTTGGTGGGCCGCATGAACAGGTGGCCGTGGGCGCGCACGTCGGGTGGAATCCTACAAGGGGTTTTCAAATGCACGCGGCGAGGAGGTCGAAGAATTTATTCTAAAACTGAGAGTGAACGAAAGAGACGAAGTGCAATGATCGCGGTGGGATACGTTAATGTAGGCTATGACTCCATTGTGTTCCGAGTCCTGACGCATTCCGTGGGCTGACTCCCCTGCCCTACCGACGCCAGCACACCCTCCTTTTTTGCGAACCTCTATAGTTATGTCGAGTTTAAAGGGCGAGGCTGTCTCCTTTCTGGCGGTGTATCGGCGACTACACAATATCCTCACGTTGTGATAGCATAACGTCGGGATAGCCCGATAGTGTAACGTCATGATATCGTGACGTTGTGATAGCGCGAGGAATGGTATGCGTACAATCAGCATCCTGAACCAAAAAGGGGGGGTTGGTAAAACGACTCTGACGACAAACCTCGCCCATGCGCTGGCAGAGCGCGGCCAGCGCGTCCTCCTAATCGATTGCGATATGCAGGCGAACGCTTCGATGCTCCTGCCAGATGTGACGCCGCCGACGCTCACGCAGGTCCTCAAACGCAGCGTCCCGCTGTCCGCGGCCGTCCGCGAAGCTCGACATAACTTGTGGATCGTGCCGGCGGACCGCGATCTGAACACGGCGGCCAACTACATCGTCTCCGAGGGCCATCGGGCCTACACGACACTGCGCAAGCAGATCAACGACCTGCAGGGCTACGATGTCGTGCTCTTCGATCATGCGCCCAGTTATAGCGCGATCACCGAGGCCGCGCTTCTGGCCAGCCACGAGATGCTGATTCCGTGCGAACTCAGCAAGTTCTCAGCGAAGGGGATGGAGGATATGGTACAGAAGCTCCGCGACACGCTTGAGGACCACACCATTGACCTGCTCGGGGTCGTGCCATTCAAACTCAACCGGGCGCACGTCGACGAGCTGGAGTTTCTGCGGCAGTACGAGGTGGTCTTCGGACACTTTCTGCTGCGACCCGTGCGGACGGATGTTAATGTCCCCCGTGCCCAGGCCTACAGCCAGACGCTCTTCGAGCACAGCCCCAAGAGCCGAGCGGCCGAGGATATCGCCGCCCTGGCCACCACGATTATGAAGGGAGGGACCGAGGATGGCCAGCCGCAAAGGGCCGCCGCCGTCGGCCTTTAGTTTGCTGCAGAGCGGGACGCTTGGAGCGCCACGCGCCGATGAACAACATGATATCACGATATCACAACATCGCGATAGCGGGATATCGCAACGTGATGATAGCGCCGAGAAGAAGATGCCCCATACCACTCTCTATCTGGAAGCGGAACTCCTACGGGAAATGCGGGCATACGCACTGGCGGAAGGGACGACCATGAGTAAAATCTTCCGCGACTTGGCGAAAGAACGATTGAGGGAACTCGGCCGCTGGGACGACTAGCGCAAAGACACTCGGCATACTAGACCCACGCAAGGAGGTTAGCGCGCAAAAGCCTTGGAGTATGTTGATCGCCGGCGGCACGTCCACTGCTGAGGGCTCACTCTCCCTGGATGGGCGCCATCACCGCTGCCCCTCCAGGCCCACGCTGAACGCAGTGCCGTGGGATGCCAGGCTAATACTCTCGCCGGCCACGCTCCTCATCCAGCACACCAGGGCTTTTGCGCGCTAACCAAGACGATGGTTTGGCCAGGGTCAACGCGGCCGAGGAGCTCGCGCCGTCGATGCCGCGCCGACGAGGAACGCATACGGATGCGAGGCGTACAGACGATGACCCTCTTCCAGTCTTCCAATAGCTGTGTCGCACAGGAGCACGTGCGGACCACGCTGTTAGTGGACGTAGCGGTTCTCTCCACCTGAACGGACAGAACGATGGCGTCCACCGGTGCAGAGCACGGGAAGGCGTGGCATGGTAAGCGACACAATACACACGGGGACGACACATTGGCCGCTGTCCGTCACCCTGACCACAGATCACGTCACGGCTGACGCCGCTGACCCACTTGCCGAGGCGCTGCATGCCGCTGGAGTCACGGTCGAGCGGCACGCCTTCCTGCCCGTGCGCGGTGAGGAGCAGCACCCCTGGGGCGTGCTTCTGCTGGCCGCGTCCGGGCCGCCCCTCCCGCTGGCCCGGCTTGTCGTCCCCGCGACGGCCCCGGCCGGCGTCACCCCAGCCCTCGCCGCCGCCCTTGGGGTCGGGATGGGGGCGCGTTCGGCGCCGGCCACTCTCCAACTCAAGGCCGACGGCGTGTTTATCTCCATCAGAGGCCGCGACCTATTCGACATAATACAGGCGCTCGACGGGCTCCCGGCCCAGCTCGCGCGCCTGGACACACGCCATGAGGAACGTCGCCTCGTCTATAGTGAGGGTGCCTGGCGCATCGACCCCTAACGAGAGGACACAGGATGGACCACGACATAACAACGGAGCCCAATGATTACATGGCGCTCAATGTGGTGCGCCTGGCCAACTAGTTCGCCGGGTACCCACGCATCCGCACGAAGCCAGCGCCCTTCGTCGCCCTCTTCCCGGCCGCCGCGTGACCCTATCGGACTTCGCCAATGATATCGAGAAGGGCGCAGAGCCGCCATCATAAGGCTAGGCGTGGTCCACGCAGTTGCTCAGCAGATGCTTCGCCCACGTCATCTTTTTGCACGCGATGCACTGGTGTCATGCACCTCGTTACCTGCGATAATATCAGTCAAATACCCACATAGATAAGAGCAGGCAGCAAAGTGGATGGCGCCTGGAGCCAGCGCAGTCTTGGACACGAACGACACGCTCTTTAGAAACGGGACGGAGGTCAACGCGGGATGCACCAGGAGATCCTGGATCTAGTGGCTGCCCGCCATGGGCATTTCCGCTTGGAATCGGGCCATCACGGCGACCTCTGGCTCGACCTTGAGGTGCTCTGTGTCCGGCCGGGACCGGTGGAGCGGCTCGCCGCCATACTGGCCGAGCGGCTGAGTCGGCACCCCATTGATGCCGTGTGCGGCCCTCTCGTGGAGGGCGCGTTTGTGGCCCTAATGGTCGCGTCCGAACTCGGGGTCGAGTTCTCCTACACGGAGCGCCATGTGCGGCCTCAGGGCGCGTCCCTCTACCCGGTGGAGTATCGACTGCCGCAGGCGCTAGGCGCGCGTCTACGCGGCCAACGCGTCGCGATCGTCAACGACGTCACGAACGCCGGATCGGCGGTGCGGGGCACGCTGGCGGCTCTGCTGGCGTGTGGAGCGCGGCCTATGGTGATCGGATTACTGCTTGTCCTAGGGTCGATGGCCGCGGAGTTCGCGGCCACGCAGCACCTGCCCTTGGAGACGCTGGCCACGCTGCCGAACCGGGTGTGGGCGCCGGAGGACTGTCCGTTGTGCGCCGCGCAGATGCCCCTGGAGGACGGGACTCCCTGAGCGGGGCGACATGGTCGCGCACGGACGAAGGGCGTAGCTGACGCTGGCACGTCCGGCCAAGGGGAGGAGCAGGCCATGCCGCGCGATTGGTTCACGATGGTGGTCGCTGTCCATCTGTTCCTGCTCCGTGACGGCCGGGTGCTCCTCCTGCGGCGCTACAATACGGGCTACGAAGACGGCAAGTATAGCGTCGTCGCCGGGCATGTGGACGGGGGCGAGGAGATCACGGCGGCTATGGCCCGGGAGGCGCGGGAGGAGGCCGGCATCGCGGTCGCGCCGAGGGACCTGGAGGTGGTCGGCGTCATGCACCGCCGGTCGGCCGAGGAGCGGATCGACTTCTTCCTGGCCGCGCGGCGCTGGACGGGCGCGGTCACGAATCTCGAGCCGGACAAGTGCGATGAGTTGGCCTGGTTCGACCTGGAGACACTCCGCCACTATTAGGTTGACACATACGTGCAGTCCATGATGAGACGGAAAACACCAGTTTGACCTGCCGGTTAGAGCGATTTCACGCGTGGTAGGGCCGCGTCAGGGGCCACTCACGGCCCAAAACCGTCTCACCGTCCACTGCAAATATGTGTAAAGGGAATCGTGGCGGAGCGTGCGACCTGGATGCGCTCCCGGCCAACGTCATCCCCTACGTGCGCCGCGCGATCGACAACTATCGGGCCGGTCGCTGGTTCGATAGCTTCGGCTGGGGCCGGCCCTGATCGCTGCGGCAAGCGTACGAGGGGACGCGGCGCGGCATGAAACAGGGGGGCAGGACGCATGTCGGGATCATTGCGAGGCAAGGTCGCGCTAGTGGCCGGGCCACGCGCGGTCCCGGGCGCGGCATCGCCGTCACGTTGGGCGCGGAGGGTGCTGCGGTCTATGCGACGGGGCGCAGCAGCAGCACGCGCGAGCAGCGATTGGATAATGATCGCCCCGAAACGGTCTGGTATTACGGAACGTGACGCCGTGGACCTAGGACCACGAGGTGGAGAGCAAGGGAGCCATGGATTACAAACCGGAAGATATCTTCACGCCCCAAGGACGCTTAGCGGACGTGGAACGCCAACCCAACCTCGATCTCCTCATGAACCTCTTCAATATCCCGCGCGCCTTTGGCGTCAGCGGCTTCGGCGGCAATTGGAACGTCGGCATGCATTCATTCGCCGCCGCGATGATCGCGTTCATGTGGGCCAACTTCAACGGATTCAGCGCCGAGGAGCGGGACCGCTTAGTGACGCTGGCCCTCGTGCATGACCTGCACGAGGCGGCCACGGTCGATATCTTGCCCATGTTTAAGACGCCGGATGTCAGGCAGCGGTTGGACATGCTGCAACGGCACATGCTGGACGCCCTCGGGATACAGGCCGACGCGGCGCTCGCCGTCGATCTCAAGGTGATCGATCTCATCGCCTTCCTGTATGAGATCACGCAAGTATCGCCGAGCATCCTGCACGAGAAAAAGCTTGCCCTGGCGCGGGCGATCGCAGACAAACAGCGTGCTATCTTGCTCAGCTACGCACGGGATAACGCTATCGAGGAGGAGAGGATCAATCGCTTCCTAGCGCTGCTGGGCGTGTGACGTGGGCTGGGCCACGCCGCTAGTAGACCGTCACATGATGAGCGTATCACATCTCCTCACCCTTTTGGCACGGCGGCGCAAGCTTTATGGCAGAAACCTCACCCTTCTCGGCAACGTACAACAGCGGGGTGAAGGTAATGCATCAGGGCACGGATTACCTATAGTGACAGAGGGGCCATGCCATAGCCCACGACATAAACGAGCGGCATCGTCGGAGGGATAGGCGAGCCGCGGGAGACGACGCATGAACGACACCCAGGCCCGCCGCCCGCGTCTGGACGCTCTGCTTGCACGCCCTCGTGCTCGCGGCTCTCACCGGCCCCCTCGCCGGCCTCCTCACCCCGCTGGCCCATGCCTCCTCGCCGGCCCTCCACGTCGTAGCCACCGTCCTCGCCGCCGCCCTCATCGGCGCCTATGTGGCCCTCGCCGTCCTGCTCGCCCGCGCCGTCCTGCGTGTCGCGGCCTCGTCTCGACGGCCGCCCCTAGCCCGCGTGGAAGCCCGCTGCACCCCACTAGAGGGGTGTGAACGGCCCTCCCAAGGGCCTCACATCGTAGCTCTATTTTGGCGCCATTGTAGCGCCATTGGCCCCCGAATCGGAGAGTGCGTACTTGACGTTGGTGGACGATCGAGGAGACCTACACAGCCGCACACGGCGGGGCGGACAGGCGTGTATCGACGGGGAGATAGCGCCTGTGGCATCGTGCCGAGGTTTGGTGACGCAGCCTACCAACGTCAAGTACGCACTCTCCCGAATCGTGGCGCCATGCGTAGCTCTAGTGCTAAAGGCATGGCGCTACGATAGAGCTACGTTTCACACGGGAAAAGAGGGGATTGGCCCTACCATGGCGCTACTCTTTATCTTGGGGTGGGCGCCACCCGTAGCGCTAGCGCCATGGACGCCGTAGCGCCATCGGTGCGCCCCACGTCCGCGCAGGCTGGGCATGGAGCCGGCCCCGCGCGCAGCGACGGGGCGGAGGGTACGGGTCAGGGAGTACGCCGGCATAACGACAGGCGGGGGACTGGGCAGGAAGCTCACGGCCCCGCTGCCCATCAGCCCACAGACACCGGCGCCGGCCTCTGCCCGTCCCCCGCTCCATTGATAGAAACGCACGAGGTCCGGCGCTGGTTACGTCCCATCGCCTGCCGATCCTCTCGCTCAGAGGGTCTCGCGCCGTCAGCGCGCCAGCTCACCGGCCGGCCGCGCGTCCGCGCCGGCCTCGGCGTCGCCGTCACCCTGGGGCTGTTGGCGCGGCGAGATGTCCCGGAGGAAGAAGGCCGCTAGGAGGGTGATCACGCAAAAGACGAGCACGGTGACCAACCCATTCCGAATCGCCACGTCTAAGGACAACGTGAGGTCGTGGAAGATGACATCGAGCAGGCGCCGCGTCTGTTGCGCGGCCTGGGCGAGCGCGGCGGCTTGCCGCGGTCCCGGCGGCACCTGCGCCGTCACCGCCTGCCGCGCGAATCCCAGCGCCTGGCGGGTGATCTGTTGGCGGGCGCTGCCGCTCACCAGGACCTGCGGGTTGGTCACCGCCTTTACTCCCGCCGGGGTTAACAGCCGCACGGCGGCTGCCGGCAGCCGTGTGGCGATATCGGCGGTGAGGGTGTGGTTGACCACGGTCCCGACGACGGCCACGCCGAGGACGATCCCCAGTTGGCCGAGGTAGCGGATGACGCTGGTGCCGGTGCCGATGCGGCTCTGGGGGAGCGCGTTCTGGGCCACGAGGGGGAGCACCGAGAGGAAGGGACCGATGCCGAGGCCAGCGATGACCATGGCGATGGTCGTGAAGAGCAGGCTGGTCGTGGGGGTCAGGCGCGTCAGGAGAAACGCGCCGATGGTCAGGAGGACGGCTCCGGCGATGATGATGCGCCGATACCCGTTGAGCCGATTGATCAACAAGGCCCCGCCCGTCGCTCCCGCGACGGAGCCGAGCGTGAGCGGCGTGATGAGGGCGCCCGCATTGGTGGCTGACTCGCCGCGCACGCCCTGGAGGTACAGGGGCAGATAGATAACGAGACCGATGAAGGCCATCAACGACACGAGCGAGAGGGCGGCGGCGGGCGCGAAGACCCGATTCTTCAAGAGATCGAGCGGCACGATTGGCTCGGCGACGACGCGCTCGACCAGGATGAACGCCGCCAGCAAGACAACCGCTGCCGCCAGGGTCCCGACCACCTGAACGGAGCCCCAGGCATAGGTGGCGTTGCTGCCCCAGGTGAGCCCGAGGACGAGGCACGTCGTCGCGGCGGCGGCCAGCACGGTGCCCGCGACGTCGATGCGCCGGACGGCCGCCCAGCCGGTCCGTGTCGTGGCGCGGATGGACAGATCGCGGGGGAGATAGATCAGGAGGCCGGCCAGGGCGATGAGGGCGATTGGCATGTTCACATAGAACACCCACCGCCAGCGCGTCTCGGTCGTGACCAGGCCGCCCACGAGGGGGCCGTGATCCGTGAGCCAGCCGCCGAGGGCTGGGCCGACGAGGTTCGACACGCCATAGACGGAGCCGAACAAGCCGCCCCACGTGGCGCGTTCCTGGGGGGGGAAGATGTCGGCGACGACCGCGAAGCTCAAGCCGATGCCGATGCCCGCGCCCAGCCCTTGCAGGGCACGGAAGGCGATCAGCTGATTCATCGTCTGCGCGGCGCCGCACGCGACCGAGCCGATGAGGAACAGGAGGACACCGCCAACGATAAACCACTTGCGGCCGAATTGATCTGAGAGCGACCCCGCGACGGGGACCACGGTGGTCGAGGCCAGGGTATAGGCGATGACCGTCCAGGTGTAGCGATCAAACCCATGGAGGCTGGCGATGATGCGCGGGAGGGCGGTGCCGACAACGGTTTGGTCCAGTGCTTCGAGCAACAGGGTTAAGAGGAGGGCGGCGAGCACACTCGCCAGGGCGACGCCGTTGAGGCGACGCTCGGTGAACGGGTGGTCGGGGGCCGTCGTGGCACCGGTGCTCCCGGTCGCGGTCTGTGTGTCACCGTGGTTGGTGGTCATGGCGCGGCTCCTTTGGCGGGGGCTCTATGCTGATCAACGAGGGCACATCCTGTCCTCTTTCTTCATCGTAACGTCATAAGCGGACAGAAGCGTGCCTGATTGTGGCGTACACTGGCGGCAGGAGGGAAAATCACCATGTCTCAGCCGTCCTATCCCACAACACGCGTCCTGGCCCTGTTGGAGTTGCTGCAAACGTACGGCCGGGTGGGCGGACCCGAGTTGTCGCGCCGCCTGGGGGTGGGCGAGCGCACGGTGCGCCGCTACATGACGCTGCTGGCTGACCTCGGCATCCCCGTCGAGGCCGGGCGCGGGCGCCACGGCGGCTACCGGCTGCGCCCCGGCTACAAGCTGCCGCCGCTCATGTTCAGCGAGGACGAGGCCCTCGCGCTCGTCCTGGGCCTCCTCATGGTCCGGCAGGCGGGCCTGATCGGCACGCCGGCGGATGCGGAGGGCGCGCTGGGCAAGGTTGAGCGCGTCATGCCCGACAGCCTGCGCGCGCGGGTCCACGCCGTGCAGGCGGCGGTTGTGCTCACCGGCGCGGCACGCGATACACGCACAGCGGGGACGATCATCGGTGCGTTGAGCGAGGCGGCGCACCGGCGGCGATGCGTCTGGCTGCGCTACCGCGCGGCGCAGGGGGAGGAAACCGCGCGCCTCGTCGATGTCTACGGCGTGGTCTGCCGCGAGGGGACGTGGTACGCGATCGGGTACGACCACCTGCGGTCGGACCTGCGCACCTTCCGGCTGGACCGCGTGCTCGACGCGCGGATGCGCGATGAGATCTTCACGCCGCCCGCGGACTTCGACGCGCTCGCGCACCTGGAGCGCGCCCTGGCGACGGCGCCCCGCGCGCTGCCGGTCGAGGTGCTGCTGGAGACGACGCTGGACGAGGCGCGGCGCCTGGTCCCCGCAGCGTACGCGACGCTGGAGGAGACACCGCGCGGCGTGCTGGTGCGCGGGCAAGCGCAGGATGCCCGCTATCTGAGCGAGTTGGCGCACACCCTGGCCGGGCTAGGCTGTCCCTTGGTCGTCCTGCACCCGCCTGAGCTGCGCGACGAGCTACGCGCGCTGGCGCTGCACGCGGCGTGGTTGGCGGAGCGGACAGAGCAGTGATGAATTGACGCGCACAAGGGGCATGCGAACAACGTTGCCCACGCGCTTGGCTCGGACGTCCCACCCCACCGAGAGACACGCGCGGGGCCGCCGTTGCCCGCGCAGCGTTGCGACACTGAGCCAGGACTGTCCGCACACCTATCTCACGAGAGGGGGACCGTATGAACGAGCCCGACACTGCGGAACGCTGGGCGCTCCTACGCACGATGCTGGGGACCGACGGCATCGTGGCGAGCGAGGCCCTCATCGAGATGTGCGCTATGGTCGAGTTGATGCTCGACCCGCACAAACACCATCAAGACCGCCTGCGCCACGGCCGCCCCCTCGCCGAGGAGCTGCTGCGGCGCTATGACGCCCGCCACGGCACGCCGCCTGCGGACGCGGGTGGCCGCCGCTTCTACGACGGCCCGCGCCTGGCCGCCATCGTGGACGAGATGGAGCGCACCCTGCTCCATGGCGGGCCAGGGCCGGCCGACCCGGATGCGCCGACGCGCTAGGCCCGCCCCACCAGCGCTAGGCGCGGCGGTTCGCCGGACGCGCGGACGCAATCCTTGCCCGCGTCCTTGGCGGCGTAGGCGGCCTGATCGGCGGCGGCGATCAACGCGTCGCGCGTGCGCGCGTGCCGGGGCAGCGCCGCGACGCCCAGGCTCGTCGTCGCGCGGATGGTCGCGGCATCGGCCGGGAGCGCGATGCCGGCGACGGCCGCGCGGGCGCGCTCCGCGACGGCCAGGGCCTCGCTCAGGTCGGCCTCGGGCAGCAGGGCCGCGAACTCGTCGCCGCCGAGGCGCCCGGCGCTGTCACCCGCGCGCAGGCTCGCGCGCAGCGCCGCCGCAATCGCCACGAGCGCGCGGTCGCCCGCCTGATGCCCGTGGGTGTTGTTGATGGCGCGGAAGTCGTCCAGGTCCACCAACAGCAGGGCCAGCGGCCGGCCGCCCCGCGCGGCGCGGGCGATCTCCTCATCGAGGCGGGCGTGGAAGGCGCGGTGGTTGAGCAGCCCGGTGAGCGGGTCGGTACTGGCCAGCGTTTCCAGGCGCGCATTGGCCGCCGCGAGGGCTTGGTTGCGCTCCTCGACCTGACGGTAGAGCTGGCGCGTTTCCAGCAGGGCGACAACCTGGCGCAGCACCACCACCGCGCCGAGCACGCCGGCCCCGATCCACACGCCTTTCTCCAACGGGGTCGCGTCGCGCAGGTGCCCGGTCGCGATCACCAGCGCGCCCACCGTCGGCAGGAAGGCGTAGGGCAGTAACGCACGCCAGAGCGGCGGCGTCGACGCGCTCGCCGTGAGCGTCTGCGGTGTCTGTCCCTCCCGCGCCGCGTGGGCGAGGGCCTGGCGCGCGGCGCGCGTGGCCAGCGCGATCAGCATGTAGCCCAGGGGCCAGCCCACATCGACCACCCCCCCCGTGGCATAGGTCCCGTGCAGGTTGCCGTAGGCGAAGGCCGTGTCGATGACCAAGATACAGCCCAGGCCCAGCGAGAACAGGACAACGACCGGGCGCAGCGCCCGCTCTTGGGCACGGCCCCACAGCAGCAGCAGGCAGAAGAACAGCACGAGGTCGCAGAAGGGATAGGCGGCGCCCACGAGCTGGCCGAGCAGGGTTTCGTTCCCGTGCAGCATGGTGGGGCCGAGCACGAAGTACCAACTGAAGGCGACCACCCCGGTCATCATCATCACGCCGTCGAGCAGGACGCGCAGGCGCACGGCGCTCGGCAGCGGGCGGCGCGGCAGCAGGAGCAGGCCCCCGCACAGGAACGGGTAGGCCGCGAGGTAGCCGGCGTCAGCCCAGGAGGGGAAGGGCGGCTGGTGGATGATCTCCTGATAGTACGTCCAGATGACCTGCCCCACGGCGTAGCCGAGCACGCCGAGCCCCAGCAACACGGGCATCCAACGGGAGGCCGTCGTGCCCGTGCCGGCCGCAGCCTCCCGGCCGCGCCGCCACGGCCACGCCAGCCCCCCCCAGCACAGCGGCAGGGAGAGCAAGGGGCCGGCGCACTGGGCCACGTTATCGACGGCCTGGATGACCGGATAGGGCGCCGGCCGCAGTGCCAGCCAGGCGGCGAGCAGGCCGTTGTAGAGCACGACGAGGGCGAGCCCTCCCCACAGGGGCCGCAGGATCGCGGTCAGGGAGCGGGAGGAGGCGGTCGTCGGCATGGGAGCAGTCCGTTCTCAGGGTGTCCGGCCGCCGCCGGCGAGCTGGCGGGCGTAGCGATCCACCTCGGCGACGTGGAACCGGGCGTAGCCACCGGGTGTGCGGAAGGCCGGCGCGATCGCGCCGCGCCGGGTCGCGCGCAGGAGTGTCATCTTGGAGATGTGGAGGCGCTGCGCGGCCGCGCCCGTCGTCAGATAGGCGTCGCCATTGCCGTCGTGGTTCCGCTCCATGTCCCCTCCGTCCCGTGGTGCGCATTGATGCGCGTGTTCCAGTTGGGACCATCATAGAGGCCAAGGGACGGTCGGCGCAATACCCCGGTCAGGGAGGTCCCCTTTCGGGTACGCCCATATGGGGGGTAGCGCCTGTTGTAGGCGCCGGTGCCAGGCGTCGGCGCACGGACAGTGACAGCCCTATCGACGGAGGACGGACCACGCGGCCGCCCTCACGGCCGATCGCGGAACGTGACGGTGGCGCGGCCGCCCGTCGTCGTCGCCCCGCTCACTGGGTCCTGGCTGGTGAGTTGCCGCGCTGCCCACACGGTGAGCGCCCAGGCGACGGGTAAGACGAGCCACGTTTCCCAGGGCCGATCGGCGGGTTGGAGCATCAGCAGCAGCAGCCCCTCGCCCAGGCCCGTCCGCACGAGCGCCGCCCAATGCGAGGCAAGCAACGCTAGCACCCCGGCGAGCAGGAGGGCGCGGCCGGCGCGGGGCAAGGCGGGCCACGCCGCGACGCCCACCACCAGATCGAGGTCCACCAGCGTCCAGCCCACCGGCCGGCCGAGGTAGAGCAGCGCGAACGCGAGCGCGAACGCCGGCGCGAACGACAGCCGACGGTCGCGCACGAGCCAGGCCGACGCGCCGAGCGCGGCTAGCCACACCAGGCCGGCGACGACTTGCGCCAGCGCGGCCGGCAGCCCGAGCGCGATCAGCGCCTGCAGCGGCGTGCGGTTCCACGCGCTCATCGGCGTCTGCTGGGCGACGGGCAGCACGAACCACTGCGCATCGAGGGTGTGCGCCAGGTAGCGCACGGCATCCCCGCGCAGCGTCGGCCCCCAGCGGATGACCTCCCCCGCGAGCAGCGCCAGGATCAGGCCGGTAACGGCCCCAAGGGTGCGCAGCGTCACGCGGCGCGGCTCGCCGCCGGCGAGCAGGAGCACGACGCCAAAAGCGGCGAAGAACAGGACATAGAAGGGCTTGGCCAGCACGACGAACGCGACGAGCACCGCGGCGAGCGGCACGACAGCTATCCC
>JAABUP010006588.1_pt1 | contig 16374 bp, 15 predicted proteins | sample 5559201 | NCBI WGS metagenome assembly JAABUP01 (sample SAMN10711887, study PRJNA513373) | rock metagenome | isolation source: Antarctica rocks | place: Antarctica
CCCCTCATCACCCACGCCAACCCCCTCAGAACCCATGCCAACCCCCTCAGATATCATCCCTTCCTCTTCTCCTTCACAGGAACCTGCATCAGCGCCCTCGCAGGCGTCGCCATCAGCCCCCTCCCAGCTCTCCCCTTCCTCTTCGCCATCACAGGAACCGATGCAGACACCCTCAGAGCCCACACCAGCAGCTTCCCAGCTCTCCCCTTCATCTTCTCCTTTACCAGAGCCCATATCAACGCCCTCAGCCCCCATCTCTGCCTCTTCGCCATCACTGGAGCCTGCACTAGCGCCTTCAGAGCCAGACTTTGCCTCTTCTTCGCCTTCACACGCGCTGTCTCCAGGATCTCCTGAAGGCACACCATCTGCCAGTCCACTTCCAGAGGCTTCTCCCACAAGGAATGGCAGCACTGCCCTTGCCCCTGCATCTGGACCAGCCCTGCCCTCCCCTGTCGCAACACCATCACCCACTGCAGGCATGGCAGCTCCAGAGGAAGGCCCCGGGGCTGCCCTGGTCAGCCCTGCCACCAGCCCTTCCTTGGCTCCTGCTGAACAGCCACAGCCCCTGACTGCAAACTCCAGCGAAGCTGCTGCGGCACCTTCTGCTTCCCCACCCTCAGAGACCCCCAGCACCGCAACCCCTGAGGAAGGCCCAGCTGCCCCCCCAAGTGCTACCCCTACAGGCCCAGCTGCCCTCCCCACTGCTGTCCCTATGGGCTCTGCCAGCAGCCCTGCTGCCCTGCCTGGTGTGCCTCCCAGTGGCCAACCAGACTCGCCAGCTCAATCTGCCTCATCTTTTTCTTCTTCTTCACTGCAGAGTCCAGGCAGTGCAGCTCCTGAAGAGGGCCCAGCTTCAGCCCCCACCGGTTTGCCTGTGACCCCTGCAAGCAGCCCTTCTATGCTGCCCACTGGACAACCAGAACCGGCAGGTGCTGCTCCCCCACCTCCCCAGACCCCAGGTGTCACAACCCCTGAGGAAGGCCCGCTTGCCACCCCCACCCTTGTGACCCCAGCCAGCACCCCTGCTGCGGCTCCTGCCGGAACGCCACAGTCTGTCCCCACAGGCTCTCCTGCTCCTTCTCTGGCTTCTCTCTCTCAGAATCTTGCTAATACCCTGGCAGAACTAACGGCAGAAGCTCCACTGGCCATGCTGGTAGCCTACGCACCCCAGGGTTCTGCTCCAGCCTTGGCAGAACCTGCTGCTGAGGGCATGGCTCCAACCCTGGCAGAAGCCTCCAGCCCAGGTCTGGCACAAGGTACAACCCTAGGCGTGGCAGCACCTCTGGCAGAAGCTCCTGGTGCAGCTGTGGCAGAAACTCCTGCTGCAGCTGTGGCAGAAACTCCTGCTGCAGCTGTGGCAGAACCTGTCACCGCTGCTCCTCCTGCTGGTGAGCACCCCTATGTACCTGCACCGCAACACTGTGGTTGACTGGACTCTGGTGAAAGGTTGCCTATGCCTTTATGCTGGGCCAGTATGCCCTGCAGTGCAGTGCTCAGCAATGTCATGTTTGCCTGCTATCTGTGTCTGCCACTTAACAGCCATGGTGAATGTAATGCAGCATGCTGTCAGCAATTGGATGGTGCAAAGCATTGCTAGTCACACGCACTGCCACCAAAAGCCATTGTGAGTGAGCAAGTGCACAGGAAGATGGCGTTTAATGTTAGTGCACATGTCTAGCAATGGTGTGCACCCTCCAGTTGCTGACAGCTTGCTGCATCTCACTCATCAACCAGGACCTTTCATTGAACACGAGCATCAAATGCCTGTCACATACCCCCTCACGGGGCAGGGCCTTAGCCTCAGCAGGAATGCAATGTAATGCCGGCAACCATTGGGTTATGCCATGTACAATGAGCCAATCACGACAAAATAACAACCAACACAAACATCAAATGACTGTTTGCGTTGTTCGATGCAGAGAATGTGTGCGACTCCACATACACCCAGACGTTCCAATTCATCTATCAGGCCAACAAGCAGGCTGTGGGCGAGCAGCCCTGCGTGTGTGCCAGCCTGGCATACTCTGCCAACACACCAGGCTCTGATGCAGACACCAGCCAAGCCTTTCTTGACAGCTCTCCAGCAAACTCGACTCTGAAGTATTTGTCCTTCTCCCTGCTGGGTTTGTCATGCAACAGTGGTGGTATGGGACTTCTGCTGAATGGCTTCCCTCTAGGGCAACTGCCTGCAGCTGACTTTGACTGCGCTTGTGGTGCGCAATGCGTCACCAAAGCTTTCACAGCTGCGTTCCCTGAGGCAAACAACCCATACCAGATTGGTCAGGTCAACAGCTGGACCTTAGCTGATGATGCTGACTATACATTGTTCACCAATGCAACATTGCAGGTGGTGAACTGTCTGCATTGATGTTGGTTATATACTGGGCTTCTACTGTTGTACATGGCAACGCAAGCCCAGACTGTCAAGAAGCATGTGTTGTTGGCACACAAGTTTGTATTGACAGTGAGTTTATAATCTGGCTTTAACAATCAAGAACACCATGACCCTCAATCAATTTGATGTTTCCTTCAAGCCCATCGTTATCTGGTCTAGGACCATAGTGAAGTAAAGAAAGTACCAAACGCTTAGGAATTGTAGTGACATAGAAGTAGTAGTAGTAGAAGAATTAGTTAATCAATGTGTTTTATTATTGCTGATTTGCAATCAGGCTTTGCTGGAAGTGTTTGTATGAAGGCAAGCAAGTTTTCCAAGACCCCGCACTACAGCTAGACTCATTGGTTGCGATTGTTCTTATAAGGATGGAGTACTGCCCTGTAGAGTCTTCAGCATGATTGTTGATGTAGGACTGTATACTGCAAGTGTACAAGGTGTGATCAAGACACAAGATGATGCAGTTGTCGTACTAATGGCCGGTCTAGCCGGGAGACTCTATGTATGCTGCACCTGTACATTTTCTGCTAGACGTGTTAAGAGCATCCATCTTCTTGGCAGTTGTCAAACGCATCGTGCACACAGCACTCATGCACTGCATATGCAACCAAAGTTCATCACAATCACTGATGTAGACAGGGCATTACAATTGCTGGTGAGTAGCAGTCACTGTTGCTGTCAAGATATTTACAAACCATTCCGGCCGGATCAGAGACCCACTGAACAACACACCTACACTTCGATGTCTGCAATATCTGTACAGTACATGCTTCATGCATTTACAGTTCTTTATTCAGCACTCTGAGCATACTGAAAACTGCCCGGAACACACATAGCACAAACACCTACACACAACCTCGAGGACAGTCAATGCAATCTGATGAGTCAGTGTACAAAGACCAGTAAAGTGACTGATCTTGTAATATAATGAGTGCGGTAATCACTGAAGAGTCCTTGCAGACAGCCCAAGCCCACTTGCGCATTCTGCACAACCCTCAGCCTCTACAAGCGCTTTCAAACACCCTTTATGATACAAATGACAACATGGGGCAACCATGATCTTCATGTCATCCCCTTGATGTGGCTGAGAAGGGTTATGCGCATTGATGACTTCCTGACAAGCTGCACATTTGCGCGAGACCTCTTTCTCCAGATTCACCATCTCCACCAGCAGCTCTTGCTGGAAGCCAGCCGCATTTTCTCGCAGGCTCAAGTCGGCATCTGATGCTTGCAGTTCACAGCTGTTGGCTAGCCTCAGGAGAACAAGCAGCTGCTGCTCTGCGTCAAGTGAGAGCTCAAGTACTGCATAGCACAACAAGATGAAGTCAGCATCTGGCGTGTGCAGTCTGCAATTGTTGGCGAGGCTCATTGTAACATGCAACTGCTGCTTTGCAACAAGTGAGGACTCTGTATTTTTGAACATTCAGATGGCACAGGCACATACAATAGCACTGCATTGTGCTCTATCTTGTTATGTCATACTGTGCACTCACCTGCACTTTGGGTTGACATGATGCATGACTTGTTGGTGCAGCCTTTGGCACTGCATCCACTGTATCTAGGCGACGTCTGATCCGGAGCTCATGTTACATATTGCCTGCAGGCTGTTGACAGTGCCTCACAGCCTGCGCAGCAAGTGATGCAGCTTGCAGCAATCTCACAGGAAGGCATGACAGCTGAGCCTGCGCCTAGCAGTCACACATCCTGTGATGCCAAAGACAGAGTCAGAAACAGCAATGACTCCACACATAGCAGACAGCCCTGGTCAGCAATGGCAAGTAAGGCGGATTGCAGCAGGTGCATCTTGCTGTAGACTGTCCATTGCAGCAGCCACTTGTCATGGAGCAACCTTAAAAGGTCTGCGCAGGCCAAGGCTCTGCAGCTGCACACAGCAGCCATGGCCACAGACATGGCCACAGACGTGGCAGGCACAGCAGGACACTGCAATTGCAGCTGATGCAGCTGTTCAAGATCTTATCGTGCAGCATCCAATGCGCACAAGACAAGCTATTGCTGCAAGTGAGAACCTTGATAAGCTCTACACAAGAAGCACAAAACCAACAACAGCTATGCAGCACATGAGCTCAGCATTGAAGGTTGTAGCATAGCAGAGGCTGCAGCATGTGAGGAGCCAAGCGAGCAAGCAAGGCCAATCGCAGGCGCATTGCTTGCTGTGTCCAGAAGCGCCATGCCTTGCCCGGCAGGAGCGTTCAGACAAACAAGTAACATTTTTTTGTACCATTGCAACGCTGCTGGAACTTATTGACGCACCCCACATGCTGTGTGAAGCTAATCTGCTCCCATACTCAGCTCATCCTTTCCACAGCCAGAGAGAGTGATGTAAGGATTGTGCAACTCGGATTTCGTTTGGACAAAGTGTAATTGCACATGATCAGCCTGGTGCCCACTCAAGCCTTGGCTGCTCAGCCTGCCACTTGGTAGAGCTGTGGGGCAGGGTGAGCCATCCGAGCAATTGTGTGCGGGCGACTGTAATCTAAACGTATGAAGAAGAGCCATGGCCTGCTGTGTTCCATGCTTTGCTTTGCTCTCGGAACAATAGTAATCTAGCAGTCAGCGAAAACATCGCGCATCTTGTCGCCCAAACATCTCAGCAGGAGGCAGCGGCCCCACCAGCATTAGCGCGCAGCTGCAGCATCCACCAGAACGTCACCTGGGTATCGAGGTAGATCTAGCTCTAGAGGTTTGTACGCCTCGTAAACGACGAAGGATTTCTCAGGCGCAGGCCAGCTTCGCGCATGCAGGGTTCTTAGCTATTTAGCAGCCGGCACCTACACGTTAGTTCAATTGAGTCGCTCACTGGCGGTTGCTGGCGGCACCTGCTTGCAGTTGCATAACCAGACATGGCCTCACGGTCAGCTTTCGACAGTGCGGTAAGTGCAGCGAAAGACTGCAAACATTGTACAGTCGCTTATGCAGCTCCCCGCGAAATTCTAGTCCCCGCCCGCATGCTCAAGGCAAGTGTTGCTTGGTCGTGACCAGTAGTACGTACATACGTCCTGGCCAGGGCCACGGCCCTGTTGCAGTGCCGGTCGCCAGGTCGCACTTGTGCGGCACGTCGCTGCGTCCTCCTGCTGAGCTTCGCGCTGCCATGGCCGCGTGTTGCACATATCGTTGTTTTTAGACTGCCTTGAGTGGAACAAAAATGCAAATGCTGTGTGTGGAGCCCATGTCAAGCTGCTGCAGGTCCCGGCTGATGCAAGCTCACCTGCCTCTAGCTCAAGACGTCATGGGAATGCACAGCAGACTGCACAGCGACCTGCACAGAAGCAAAAAAAAGGACAAGGAGGCGTTACTGAAGAAGGAGTAAGTATGAGCTTCCAGCATTTGTTTGCACTCCTGCATTCTGGAGAGTTCTGCTGCCCCAGGGTGTCCATTGTGTAACCACTGCAAACGCAATCAGTTCAACCGCAACACCAATTATTGACTGTCTGCGCTATACTTTGGCTCTTGCAAATTGTTGGAGTATCAATCTAGGTTGCATGGAAAAAGGTGTCATCTCAGGAACTCAGCAGGGAAAATAGGTGCACTACTACCTGATTAATCTCAGCAGTATATCATACTTAGTGCAATCTTAACTGGCTAGGGGTTTCCTTCTGGGTAATTCCGTCACTGCAACCTGGGTGAATGGCTGGATGACATCTGGGGGGCGTTGATCTGACTCGTTAAGCCACACATGCCTGATCAGTTGTCGTTCACATGCACTTGACATGTTTTCACTGCGCTCAGACCAACTGATGCCAGTGATCACTACAAGCACCATACTCATAGTATGGAGCCAAAGTGCAGACAGTCTGCGCACTCTCACTTTGGAGGAGCTGCAGCTTACACATCTGCCTCTTGCTGTCCCCCAACTCCAACACAAAGTTTGGACCGCCTTGACAGGTTCAAAAGGCTTATGATCGTGACTTAATGTGTTCCTGCTTGCAGATAACGCGGGAGTCATATCGGTCATTTTGCCATTACAGAATACTGGGTGGGGATCATCTCCAATACCCCAAAGTTGGCACTGGTGTACAAATAGCTGTAGAACCGAAAGACCGTCGTAAGAAGCCTCCACCGGGGTGGCCCCTTGGGAGGGGAGGCAAAAAGCCTCTCATGACCATCAGAGGACGCAGGGCCCTTTCAACCAGTGTGCACGCCTATGAGAAGTCAACTGGAAAACGCTGCAGCGTGCGCCCAGAAGAGGTCTATGAGGACATGGCAAAATGGGAATCAGCCACATGTGTCGATGACTTTCCAAAATGGTCTGTGTATGAGCCTAAGACAGAGGACTGCGATGCCAAAGTACGTGCAGAGGCCAAAAATCTGTATAACAAGCTGGACGACTGCTACAGCCGCAAGGTAACTGGCTCTGCAGCTGATTGTTGATGAAATTATGTAATATAGCACAAACTGTGTTTACCTGTCTTCAATATGATTCAATGTCGGCTGCAGGTGGCTAACAAGCCGTATGTTGAGGACGACCGGCATGTTGATGGCAGCGATGAGCTTGCAGCAGAAATCGCCAGCAGTTCTCAAGAGGTATGTCCTTTCATTGTGCAATACCTGACCACAAGTAGCTTATGTCGTTGATAGTGCTTGGAAATGAGCTTCCTTTGTTGGCACGCTCATCTGCCAACATTACCTGCAGAACACAATGCTGCTGTGCAGTTGCATTGCAGTCATTTCATGCAATGCAGTCATGTCTGGCAATGCTAAGGCAAGAAGCATCTTGCATGTTTGATGTAGGGGTGCTGTGCAAAATGCTGCTGGTGGCACTGCTGTCTTGTTCAGGGGTAATAATGCAAAGGAGTGTTATTCTGGGTTTGTTGCCCCTGCAACCTATCCAACATTCCTAACGAGACTAAAAGTTTGCAATTTTCAGCGCTCTGCAAAACCCTAACGGTGAGAAACGATGAGAAATAACGCTGGGGTTCCTGTGGCTTCTCTGCAAGTATAACATGCAAGGAAGCTTGCGTATGACTGTGGGCCGTTCATCAATCTGGTACTGTCTCTGAAGTCAGACTTGTATGCAGTGGCAACCTGTTAAGCCTTCAGATTCCATAGTGCCTCAGACAGCCGTGTGGAGTGAGACAGATGAGTATGTTGCCACGAGCAGACAGATACTGAAGGATGCTAGTGAGGACAGGGTAGACAGAAAGAGACTGGAAATTGCAGCCGTGGCAGCAATGTACTGGATGGCTAAGAAAGCAGTGGGAGACACAGGGCTTGTCATGAAGGAGCTGGGGCTAAGCTTGCTGCCGTATATAGCCGCGTGCATTATGTGCAAGGAGCGCTCAGTGGATCTCGTGGTAAAACATCTTAAGGCATAGTGTTGCAACTCAAGACCTTTGCACTACTAATGATCATGATTACTTGAGCATTGTAATCTTGGACAGTCCACCAGAAGCTATGCGGGCCCTTGCAAAGAGGCCTTACTGCTGCTGCAGCTGCAGGAACTGTCTTCATCTTGGTCTGTGGCAATTGCGGCTCAGCAGCTTTGCATATAGAGTCTATTGGCAGGTGCAATCTGCATGCTGTTACTAGCTTGAGCAAGCCTTCAACAGGTTCAAAGTTTGAACTTCAAACACACCACCTGCAGTCCTCACACATTGCACACATAGTTTAGTCTTGTAGCACACGTGCATTTGCAGGGTGACTTGTGTTATCAGCAGTGATACTCTCTGGGTACAGCACTTGATACGCAAGCACAAGCCCTGCTTCCCCTGTGTAGTATGTTTGCCATTGTGCTGTACTATAGTTAGCTAACTGTTCCAAGTCTGGCTGCAGGTTTGTGATGTGCAACAGCTTGATACTCATCGCGCCATCACTGGTTGTTTCTTTGAGGCTGGGCTGAGCTGTAGAGTGGACCACACCAGGACCCAGCTTCAGGACTGTCACAAGCCTGCGGCACACGGAATCTTCAAGAAAAAAGTGCAACAGAAGATAGGCATACGCCCAGGAGATACCTTTGAATTTGTCTACATTTCTGTGGATATCTTCATCAGCAAGGAGTCCATCAGCAACAAAGCTACTGAGTTGGCAAACTGGAGTTATCATGCTCATCACTGCAGAAATATGGGTATAGTTCCCCTTGCAGTCTTGCTGAAAGCGCCCCTTGACAGTGCAAACGAGGTCATTCATTCTCAGCTAGGCATGCTTGAGTTGTCAGAGGATCCCGAGACAGGCCAGCTGTCAGAAGATGGGGCCAAGCCGTTTGCCTTTCCCAGACGCTGTGAAAAGGCAGCCTACAATGCCAACTGCCAGCTACCGTTTTCCGATGAGCCTGACATTCCAGAAGATGCGTTTCTGGAAAACAGCTATTCAGGTGCCGATCCTTCAGGTCTTGCATGGGGAGCCCCAGGGACAGAGCCCTGGTCCCCTGAGAATGTAAAGCGCCGTCTGTGCCACCCTTCCGATTCCAATGACCCCATTGTTCCTGCCACCCCACAGCCCCAGGCTGTGCACAGGCACATGTCAGCGGCAGCCAGCCAGCATGCAGCAGCTGGCAAGCGGCAGCGAACAGCAGAGGAGCAGCCACGACACCTAGAGGAGCCCAGAGGTGAGCCACCAGCCAAGGTCCCCAAACCTAAGCAGACCAAGGCTGGGCGTGGGTCTCGGCAGTTCAAGGCTGGGCGTGGGTCCCGGCAGACCAAGCCCTGCCGAAGGTCTCAGAAGTCCAAGACTACCTCCCAGACTCGTTCAGATGAGTTCATTCCCAGAGGCAATGCCCCACAGCCATCTGTGGCTGAGACGCTCTGTGAGGGCAAGCCTGGTCCAAGTGAGGTGGCCATTGACTCTCAGGGGGCTTGGGGGGGCGGCTTTGTTCCTGGTCAACTCACAGACTCACAGCTCACAGAAACTGGCTGTGGCATCCCAGTCAATGCAAGCTACAACATCCCACTTGACTGTGAGTGCTAGGTGTGCCGCTCTGCCAACTCTCTGCTGGTATTGTTGGCATGCAGGCTTGCTCATGACTAGCAAGCACATTTGTCATGAATTGCTGGATCTGCATGCCTTGCACAAGCAAGGTCCTGATATGTGAATATACTGGGTAGTAGCAAGACAGCTTACTTCTCTTACTCCAGCTTTGTAACCTCAGTGTGCTGTTGATATTTGCATGCCTGTTCAAACATGATTGCTCTCTCTGCATGGCTGCTTGTATTGCTGTTGCAATGCTTGCACAGCCAAACTACTGTCTCATCAGTTTAACCAATGTTCTGCATATGTAGCTGCAGCTTTTACATGTGCAACTGCTCTTATGTTGTGTACTAATACCGTTTGTGCCAAGGCGTTTCCTGTCTGCACAGCTGTCATTATCTATGCAGCATTGTCTTGCTTTTTTACCCTCTTGTCCACTCCTGTCTGTAGCCATACCACACCTGATGAGCTTATGATGCATCTGCAGGTTGCTGGGCTGGAAGTGACATGAGCTTTAGGCGCTGATGAAGACCTACAGTTAACTGACTCTCTGCATCTGAATGGGATTCATGAAACTACTGGTACATGAGAATGGCTGGGTCAGAGTGGTGAACACAGTGCTGCAATGACAGGATTGTTGATGACGTCGTCAAGCCAATGGCTATATGAATGTGCATATTTGGACATAGAAGCAACCTAACAGCTTGTGTTTGTTTCAGCTTGACTACAAGCAGTTGACGACATGCTTGAAACATGCTCCTTTGAAAGTATAACTTCTGTTGATTGATGGTTGACCTGCATGTATCACCAACCTCACTCGTTCAAAATACTCAGCTACCTGTTGTCTAACACTGCCAAAATACTGTACCTCAGTCTTTAGCTTATTTAATCTGTTGCAGCACAACAATATTGCATAAGCTAGGCATGACTGGACAGCCCAAAGCCATGAAGGGCTGTCAAGTGGTGTTGTCCTAGGCCACGCACGAACGAAAGGAACAGACAGCAATGTCTTTTAGCCGTGCTACATGAAAAGATGAATAGAAACATGTGCTGCACATTCTGCTATCAAAGCAGGGCTGCTTGACATTTCTGTGTGTGGGTACCTGCATCATGCAGCAAGACAGATCTTCATCGAGTCAATGCTGCACAGCATGACCCAGTGAGACTGACGCTGTTATGTCATATGTCAGCAGTCAGCAGTGTAGTGCTGCTGCTTTTTCAGCTCTCACAACAGTCTGTCAGGGTAGATACGATTCACGTGGTTCAATCCTACCCAGCATGCAGGACTGGCCTACCAAGATAGTCCCAAAACAGTCAGACCGCATCAGGGGTGTACTGAAACAGTGCACCAAACATGCACTTCAGGGTTTGCAACAATCATATAGTACATGCTTCATGTATGTGCAATTTTTTGCATGCAGCACTCTGAAAATACTGTACACCGCCCGCAACACACATACCCACAATCTTGAGGACAGTCAAAACAACTGATGAGTGAATGTACAAAGACCAGCAAAGTGACTGATCTTGCAATATAATCTGTGCATTAATCACTGAAGGGTCCGTTTAGACAGCCCAAGCCCACTTGCGCATTCTGCACAACCCTCAGCCTCTACAAGCGCTTTCAAACACCCTTTATGATACAAATGGCAACACGGAGCAACTAAGATCTTCATATCATCCCCTTGATGTGGCTGAGAAGGGTTATGCACGTTGATGACTTCCTGACAAGCTGCACATTTGCGCGAGACCTCTTTCTCCTGGTTCACCATCTCCACTAGCAGCTCTTGCCGGAAGCCAGCCGCCTTTTCTCGCAGGCTGAAGTCGGCATCTGATGCTTGCAGTTCACAGTTGTTAGCCAGCCGCATCAGAATATGCAGCTTTTGCTCTACGTCGAGTGTTAGCTCCAGGTACTGCACAGCACAACAAGATGCAATCAGCATCTGTCACTTGCATTCTGCAGTTATTGGCCAGGCTCATGACAACATGCAGCCTCTGCTCTGCGTCGGGTGTTAGCTCCAGGTACTGCACAGCACAACAATCTGAAGTCAGCATCTGGCGCTTGCATTCTGTTATTGGCCAGGGCCATGAGAATATGCAGCTCCTGCTTTGCGTAAAATGAGAGCTCCATGTATTACCCAGCACAACAAGCAGGGTGAAGTCCGAGGGCTGCACACGCATGAAAGGCTGTGCAGGCAACAGCTGAGACCTTTAGACTTGAGAACATAATGTACAGCAGGTTGTGATGATGCCTGAGAGGTGCGGTGGGTGCAAGATGATACATGATGCAGTCCTCTACTGTGCTCACAAACAGCATGTGCAAGGACGCACTTGGTGTCAGACGGATTCTATGATTATGAAAGAAAAATATATCTTTATGTCCAAGAGTTGTCCTGAAAACGAACAACAAAAAAGCCAAAAGTACCTTCTGCGCTTCCAACGCCTCTGCTTCAGCTCGTGCATGTTCCCTTCTACTCGTGGCCATCAGCTCTTCTGCATAGAGCAGGTGAACACTGATGATGCGCTCAGCAGCCATCTGCAGTCCAGGCTGACCTGCATCCCCCCTCATACTGCAAGCCTTCATCATGTCTAACCAGAAGCCCTTGCTTGCGTCTGAGTATGCATCCCCTTGGCCCTGCCTACAATCACATTAACTGTAAAAAAACTTCACTTGAACTTGGGCGGCCCGGTATAATACTTGGCTTCTCATGAAATTGACGCCAAAAGGCGTAGTCTTTTCTTGTCTGTTCTTTCTATAAAATCACTTGAACACCACATATGTTGTATACACACTGCATTGAGCTCATTCAGGCACCATGTCATGGCACAGCTGTCACCTCTTGTGTTCTCTGTCTTGTAGACAAAGCACGCAAGGAGGCTCAAGACACCCAGAACTCAATGTTGAGCATGACATCGTGGCATTGTGATTGACATCGCGATCATCCAAGCATGACATCAAGCATGACATCAAGCATGACATCAAGCATGACATCAAGCATGACATCATGCCTGGCTACTGCCATCATCATATCAGAACAAATCACATGACATGACACTTGAGCACAGATGCTGTTGTACCAAAACACTCACCCTTGCTCGAAAAAGCTACAGCTGCACAATTGCAAGTGCATATCATGCAGCAACCTGCAACAAGCTGCAGCAATCAGCAACAATGCAGCAACACTGCAGAGGTCTCACCCTTGCTTGGCAGTCAGCTCAGCTCGTATACAGTTGGCCAGTGCTAGCAGATAAACGTCCTGATGCCGTTCTGCTGACTGCAGCATCCTGTCACACAGCTGCAGGCTTGTGAGCTCACCCGTGACTGGATCAAGGTTTGATAGCATGCCAGCTTGGTCTGTGTGACACACAACTGGTTGGCATAGCGCATGCTTGCACGTAGAAGGACATGTTGACTCAGCTCTGGCTCCAGCACAAAGTGTGCACGGCTGAATCTGCGGCTTTGACCTTTTCCCCATGCTTCTCTTGCAAATTGGGGATATACATTAACCTCAGCAATTTTCCTCAGCATGCAATGCGTGAAGGCAGGCAGGCCCAAAGACTGGAATCTGTTGATGAATCGTGAATTGGGTACAAAGCAAAGAGATAGGTGGCAGGGGTTGGTACCCTTCATGGCGTCACTCCTCAGCTGGTAGTACTTCAGACGCTTGGCTATGTCCACAGCATCTTCTAGATATACCCACGCCTGAAAAGCAGCATTTTTTCCCCTATTTTAAATAATAATAATAATAATTTACAGGCGTTCCAGCTAATCGTTGTTGCCAGGTACCTACTAGGTGTGCCTAAACCCTAGTCCTGTGAGCCAACATGCACTAACATGAGACACTAGTTGCACCCAAGGGGTGTGCGCTGACAGGGCGAGTGCCATAGACGCATTTGCGAGGCAGAAATTTTCTGCCCACTATCCGACACGGAAGCCTGAAAAATCAGCATGTTACCACTGAGGCTATTTTAGGCATGAGGTTAAACAAAAGTAACCAGGCACTCCACAGTGTTGCTACACCCTTTGCTCTTTGTGATATCTGTTGCACACAGGACAGCTTGGCATGCAAATGCAAGCCTGCTGAGTGAGTGAGTGAGTGAGTGAGTGAGTGAGTGAGTGAGTGAGTGAGTGAGTGAGTGAGTGAGTGAGTGAGTGAGTGAGTGAGTGAGTGAGTGAGTGAGTGAGGTGATTCAATGCGTGAGTGAGTGGTGAGGAAGGAAGGGAACGCCTGTATGACTGTATGAGTACAGAGACAAAGGGATGAGTGTGCATGTGTGTGTGTGGCTCATCTGATTGAGTGGGCAAGTGGACGAAGACAATGCTTAATGAGCCTGTGATGAAGTTGCAATGCACAACATGAAAGTTAATGCCAATATGCTACTGACACTTGTCCAAGGAGGGTGCCATACAGCATGCCCAGTACAATGTAGGTAGATGAGAAGAAAGCCACAGCACATGTTGATCCTGTAGAGTCTATGGTCTATGGTCTTGCATCAGACAGAGGTGATGGCTACTGACCTCTTCTGGCTCATGCGTTGACAAATAATATTCGCCCAGCGCAAGTGCAGCAGACCCTGCTGCGTATTGTATGGAGATATCGGCGGTGGGCAGCTGTGTGCCCTCCTCATGGACTGCCAACAACCCAGCCAAAGTTGGGCGTATCAAGACTCCCTCACATATCACTTCATCCTCAGTGAGGGCAGTCTCGAGCATGGCCTGCAAGAAACTGCAGCAGCAGTCATGGTGGATGGGAACGTTTGTCAGGACAAGGTGATTGTTCTAGGCTTAGGGATCTGCAATGGAGGCCTGTTGGCGTTGCTGATGATGGGACGCACCCTTGTCTTGTGATTATACTGGCAGCCCCGGCTGGAGGCAGTAGTGCTTGTGTATAGGGTGAGCTGCTAGCTGACACTGTCTGTTGCAGTAGTGTACCTGCATCAGCATCATGTTGACTGCTGCTAGTACTGAAGTAAACGTGCCTGCTGCAGCGGGAAACTGAGAGTTACCAGTTTGCATTTTGAGCAACGAGACTCGGCCTGAGCTTCAGGAATTACAGCAGCGCAAGCAGCGCATTGATGCGGGCCTGGTGCTACAGTGCCAGCTTGCATCCAGCCGTACCCTGCGAACTGCGCTGACCACACGGTCGCTGGGAGCCAGCGTGGGTTCTGTTTGTTCCAGTCCGGGTCGGCAAGAACACCTTGCATAATTCCGACGTACGACTGTACCGCGCAAACGATGGTCGTACTGATGCCAAGGGCTGTTGCGGTACCACCTCAGCAGTACGGCGCTGCACACTGTTTGCCGCAACAGGTTGGTGATGCTTTGTTGTCCAAAGACTAAAAACAGCGTTGACTCAGGAAGGATTACAGCAAGGTTGCCAGCCACCTACACATCCTTCCGCACAACAAGGTGGGATCAGGAGGCGAAGAGATGTCGCTTCCCTGGGCAAACGAGGCCTGGGATCTGACGATTCATCTCCTCTACACATGTGGAAGTTCTTCAGCTTGTACACACACACCTCATCATCTACTATTGTACACTATTGGCAACTTGCCATGCTCTCTAGAGCTCTGAAAGCGACTGTGCATTCATCAAGAGCCTGACATGCACACCATGTGTGACGCCACAACAAACTCACTGACTGGGGGAGCATATTATCGCCATACCAGCTGGAAACAAAACTGTGCCTCAGCATGCATTTGATGTGCTGTATGAAGATCAAACTGCATCACAGAATAGTTCTTGCCGTAGAGCCAGTACCCCTAGCGTCTACAAGTGAACTTTTGAGTCTGTCAACTTGATACACACGACCATATGGGCATGTTAATTTCTGCAGCATAGTTGTCATATGCATTGCTTGAACACTGTGCCCTTCCTTGCATCAAATTGTCACACCTAGGAGACACTAGATTAGTGGCAAACTCACAGGCAAGGGTAGCAAATGAAATGAAGGTGATCAAGGATCATGCTGACTGCCACCAATGATACATGATCACCTTCTGCTTAAGCTGAACCTGAACGCAACACAATCTGTACACAGAATTTGCAGCACCCAACAGAAAGCTTTAGCCCAACAAACAGCTGCTGCAGAACAACTTCCAAGGCATATTTGCAACTCAACACACAAACCTGCACAACTGACCACCAAGTCTTGGTCTGCATCAAGATGCCAGCTGTGAAGAGGTCTGCACACCCCTTGACTCTAGATACACAGTCAAGTTCTCTGTTGCACCCATCCAAAAAACAAACTCTTGCAGAGTCCACCTGGTTGCAGCAATGTCCTTCCCTACATCACTGCGTTCCAAGTCCGACAGAAGCAACTGTCTTTGACAACGACGAGTAAGCTGCGCATTGGGCTTTGATTTTCCAGTGGTGCAAGCCAAGCTGTTTGACTTTCAGGCTACTGTTCATTGGTTGGTGACATAGATGTGGATGGCAGACTGGCGGCCTGGCCCAGTATGTACCCACATGGTTTTGATACCCAGGTGATCCACATAGAAGTGCTTGGCATCTCCACCTGAGAATGCAAGCCGCATGCTGTGCCCCTGCACACACACACACAGCTCACATAAGATGCCTGCTACTGGAGAAAGGAGCAGGGTCAAGGTTGCTTGCATGCCTGCAGCCACATGCACTTGAGGCAGCTGCTGACTGTGAATCTGATGGTGCAATCTGAGTGGGGTGCACTCTCAGAGGCGAGGTGAGGTGAGATATGGTACGGTGAGGTAGGGAGGGTGGGGGCGAGCTGGGGTGGGGTGGGGTGAAGAGACAACGGAAAACAACGTGTGCAATGTGTCCAGGCTTATGCACCAACTTGATCAACATGACAGGACCTGCCCAACTGCCAGCAGTGTCGTATGGCGAGCAATATTGAGCAAGACAGCGCAATCAAGCCTGCTGTGATGACATACATTTGCAAATGACATATGGCTCTTTTCAACCCTGAAACGTCTTCATGAGTTCAGGAACGTCATCCCTACACTGGAAATTTGAACTCAGAAACGTCTGGGGACAGTCAAAACGCCTTTCTGCATTGTGGAGATGTTTTAGTTCCCCCCCA
>JAABUP010006591.1_pt1 | contig 16371 bp, 14 predicted proteins | sample 5559201 | NCBI WGS metagenome assembly JAABUP01 (sample SAMN10711887, study PRJNA513373) | rock metagenome | isolation source: Antarctica rocks | place: Antarctica
GGATTTATTTTCGTTCGTCGATTTAAATAAATTATTAGATTAGTATTATATAATCTTATTTTAAAATATATTTATATCCCGGGTAATAATCCCTCCCTAAAAAATTATTAATATACGAATTATATTTAAACTATATTAATTTATTAGAGTATAAAAGATATTATTTATACCCTCGACGTTTATAATAAATCGAGATATTAATTATAATATATTCTTCTCTCTCTTAACGTCGTTATTTCTAGATTTAATCTCCCGAAAAAAGACTACGATATCTTTTATATATTTAATAATATATTAGCGAAGATATTTATTAAAGCCTCGACGTTTTAAATAGTTAAAAAGAGAATTTATAAAAGTATAAAATTTAAAAAGAATCTAGATATATTAATATAATTTAGTTTCAAAATATTAACGATATATAAAATTATATAAATATTTATTCTTTACGTAATAAATATACTTTATATAGTATTTTATTATATAGAATATAACTATCTAGGTCTATTCGCTTAAAATAGCGGAGGTATAAAAATTTAAATAAAAGCGGGGTAGGAGTAAAGCGGGTAGTTATTTTACGAGGAATAAAAATCGAGGATATATTAAATATCTAAATACTATCGTTAATATTATATACCGTAGAGATTAAACTAATATATTAAATATTAAAGTAATCTAGTTATATATATATTATTAATAAAATAAAGTATAGAACTAATAATTTAAAAATAAAATAAATATTACAATAATATTAATTCTTTTAAAATATAAATAAGTACTTTATTTAAAGATAAAATAAACTATTTGTTTACTTTAATAATTATAAAATTAAAGAAAGAATTTAAAAGAAGAAAAGAAAGATTTATTTATATTAACTCTAGCCTTATTTACGGAATATATATATAATATTTACGACCTCGAAGAAAAAGATTAAAGATACGACCGAGATTATTATAAATTAACAAAAGTCTAAATATAGTATAGTTATTAATAATAATATATAGGAGTTTATATATATAGAAGATAGTAAGATATTATAGAAAAAGAAAAGTTAGAGAATTTAAAGATTTTATACTTACGCTAAAACTACTACCCGTATATATTTACTCCTATAACTAGTATTCTTCCTAAATAATATAGTAGAATAATTTATTTTACCGCCGATATTATTAAAGCTTTATTAATAATAAAGATTTATTATTTTCGATAATAATTATAATATTCTTTCCCTTATTTTTCCCTTTAGATTTTAAGGTTTTTATCGAATGCCTAGTATAATCTATAATTATATAATTACGTTAGTAGGCGAAACGTACGCGACGGATTATTAATTATAAAATATGATTTATTTCCCTCTCTTTTTCTTATTAAGTTTAGAGGTTTTTTATTAATATATTATTATTATAAAACTAGGAGATTAATAAAATTAGGTAGAAGGCGTAGGTATTATATATATACCCTATTTAATTTAGACTCTCTTATATTATATTCTTTTATTAAAAATATTAAAGTATTAAATTAATATTTACTAGTTTCGAGGGCGAAACTCCTAGAAGAGGAGGTAATTATTATACTATATTAAAACTAGTTTTATAATAGTTATTAAATATAATATATAAGTCCTATAAAGAGAGTATATAACGTAGTTACGCTATTTATATTATATTATTATATTATAGTTTCCGGTACTCCGGAGTTTTTTTAGAAATAGGAGGCTCGGAGTCTTTACTCTAACTCTTTAAAAATTAATTCTATTATCTAAACCTAAAGATTATTTTCGTATTAAGGTTTTATATTTATTTTTATATTATTATAAATACCCTAGGCACTATAACTTAATAATAAAATTATATTAATTTTTATATTAAGTTTTTATTAAAATCTTATCCTCTAGCGAAACCCCTTTTTATTTTAATTATTAATATTTATTTACCTACTTAATATTTTCGTTAAAGTTTTTAAAAGTTTAATATTCTTCGCCTATAAAATAATACGTTTATTATATATAGTATATAAATTAATTATTAAATAATTTAAATTATAATTTATCTAGGGATAATACTCTAAATAAATTTATTTAAAAATATATATATTAAATAATCTTTTATAGTCTTTTATAAAGCGCTACTTATATTACTCTAAAATCGTATATTTTTAAAAAGATTTTAGTAATAAATCTCGCGGATTAAATACGAAAAGAGTATTTTTAAAATTAATAAATTAAAAATTTTCTAATATATTTTAATTTCCTTGAATATTTTCGCTAATAAAGATTAGTACTTTAATTTAAATAAAGTATTTAAAAATAATATAAAATTTACTATCTAGTTTTATACGTTATTAAATAGATATAAGAATTTAATTTATTTTCCCCCTTTATTAGTAAAGCGGTGAGCCCGTATTTTATTAAAAAAGACGGAAAAGGCGCTTAGATCTATTTAGCTCATGTACTAGCCCTAGAGATCGATTTAATACCAGAGTTACTAATTACGTATTTAGTACCTCGACTCATTTTAAATAATTTTAAATAAATTAGAATAACCTAGTCTAAGTAGTACTAGTTTATAATTAGATATATATAGTTATAAGTAAATTATATAGTCTATAATACCGCGCTAATTTAGGGGGTATTACGCGCGTATTTAATTTTCGTGAATCGACGTAATTTAAAATCTAAATTAAATTAGCGTAGTTATAGCGCTCTATATAGCCTTAGCGAGTTACCCGGCGCTAATAAAAAATCACGGATTTAAAATCTTAAATCCGAAGTTACTATTTCTAGGATTTTTATTTAAATTTTTTTTTTTTTTTTTTTATTTAACGTTCTCTTTTTATTATTTTTCCGCCTAAAGTAGTAAAAGGTATATTTAGTACCTCGACTTTCTTATATAGTCTCCCGCTTTACCGATATCTTCTTCCGTTTAGTTTTAAGAATACGAGAAACAACTTTATATAAAAATTTATTAAATATTAATTTTATAATAATTTTATTATTAAGTAGAGATTAAATTAATAAAGAATTAATAATTAAACTCTCCCCGTTATTTTATAATATTATTTAAATTAACTAGAGGCCTTTTATTTTCCCTATTTTTATATATTAATATAATACTTATATAGGCATTCACATCGTCGTGCGATTTCTCTAGGCGGAACAGAGTACTGAGTACGAGAGCCGTCATTATCAAGATCTGGCCTTCCAGAATGCTTACGCTGTGGACCATCTCTCAAGACACTGGCACTGCTCTGCTTGGATTTCGAACTATTCGAAAAACTGTTCTCACGACACTGAAGATAAATCAACAACAATAATTCTTACGGTAATCTACTCCTAGTAGAATTGTAGCTGATTATCTGAACTAGATTTTATCAGGCGACTATATAAGCGTTAAGCTCCTGGTCGTAGACCTAGAGAGGCTCGAAGCTAACGGTTTTCGAGAGGAAAAGCGAGCTTGGAAATACGAACCCCGGCATCAGTGGGTGACAAAACTCACGGCCGGTCTAGCCAAATGTAGCTTAACCACCTCCCCCAGTGCCTATAAGGTATGGGTGGTACGCAGGCGTATCGTAGATATGCCACGGCTGTGTAGGATACTACATGGCAATGGGCGAAGGGTCCCTAAGTCAGAACCATAATAGTAGTTATTTGGAAAGGCGTTGAAGATAGTAGAATCACTTAGTATATTAGCCTACACATCTTGCCTGAATGAGTTAGACCGGCCATGAATTTTGTCACCCACTGGTGCCGGCTTCTGGTAGCTCGGTGCAGATTAACGATATCTTGGCGTCAAGGTTTCTCGTCAATGACCTTCGAGGCCCCTTCACAGTCGAGCTCCACCATCATTTCTCATGAGCATGCTACCTCGAGGATAACGCAGAAGCATGCCTGTACAGGCTATACGTAGAGCCTCAACAGCCCGAGTACGTCTCCCTACTCCATTCCAGCCCTGTTCAATTTATTGCCTATTCTAATATATCGACAGAACGGCGTCGGCGCCTTCATCCTCCAGTGCAAGCGTCTCGACTTCCACTACTGCGACAACTGGGGGAGTTCAAAGGGCATGAAGTACGTCCTCGATCCACCTTGATTCCCATCCAAACCCTGTCTCTCTGCAACGGTACCGCACACAAATACTCGATCTGCATCCAGATCCTTCCACGACTCTTATGTCCTTTAGAAGCTAATCGCTACCACAGCACATTCCTCCGCTCTCCCCTCTTCCCCCTCTTCGCGTCCCAAAACCCCTCGATCCAAATCCACATCTCGCCGCGCCCTTCCAGTCACCCCATCATCCGCGGCGTCTACATAAACGGACGGGAAAAAGTGATTTGCGTCCGGAATCTGGAGAAAGAGCAGATTTTAAAGAAGGTGGAATTATTGAGGGATGCGAATGGGGAGAAGGTTAGAAGAGTGAAGGGCGGGAGGGTGGTGGGGAGTCTGAATGAGGGGGTGAGGGGGATTTGGGATCCTTTTCATGGTGGGAACAAGGAGATTGTCGGGGATAGGCTTGTGTCGTGAGATTGTACATCAAAGTACAGGAGACGGAAGAGCATACTGTTGGGCGTTTGGGTTGTACATAGGTGGCAATGGCAGTTGTTGCGGGCTTTTGTCCAATTTATTGTTTCCCTTCTCGAGAGGCTCTTCTAAAAGGCTTCGGTCTATTGCTTGGAGTTGATGATATCCACGACTGCAGTCTCTGTCAGCACACAACTCCTCGCTCAATGCAACCGCCCCGTGAAGATGGGAATACTCACAAGCAGGTTTCAAACTCGCCCCACCAACAAGAAACCCATCAATATCCGCTTGCTTCGCCAACTCCTTACAATTCTTCTCACTCACACTCCCCCCATAAATAATCCTCGTCTTCTCCGCCGCCTCCTTCGACACAATCTCCCCCAACCACTTCCTTATCGCAGCATGCACCTCCTGCGCCTGTTCCGTGCTCGCAACCTTCCCCGTCCCAATAGCCCACACAGGTTCATAGGCCACAACGATCTTGGACCAATCTTTTGTTTTCTCGGCGATGGCTTTAAGCTGTGTGGTTACCACATCGATAGTTTTGTTGGCTTCGCGTTGTTCGAGGGTTTCGCCGCAGCAGAGGATAACGCCCAGGCCGCCATCGAGTGCTGCCATTGTCTTACTCGCCACAAACTATGCAACGAAATCCTCGTCAGCATATAGACATGAAAGCCTCACCCACCCGAATAATCGTATCCCTGAACTATTTCCTCTTAATACTACACCTCCAATCTACCACCGAACGCATTCCAACCCCTCACCTTCTCCCCACTCAAATTGCGAAATCACACTCACCCGATCATCTTCCTTCAAAATAACCCTCCTCTCCGAATGTCCACACAGCGCCCACCCAATCTTACTATCACTCAATTGCTCCGCGCTAATCTCGCCCGTAAAAGCTCCGTTCGGCTTATCAAACACATTCTGGCTACAGACTTCGATTTCAGATTTCAGATGCTCGCGAACTAGGAGGAGGAAGAGGCCCGGAGGTGCGACGACGACTTCTGTTTGTGGGAAGGGGGGTCAGTAAAGGTGCGAAAATTGATGTAGAGAAGGGAAGGGGTTGCTGGGGACTGGGACTGGGACTGGGGAGTCAGGAAGGTATGGCAGCGTACCGGTCTTGGGGTCTAGAGGGGCGTTGTTGAGGTTGTGAACTATATCTGTGATAGACTTGATTGTGCCATTCCTGTTGAGCGGAGTCAATTGGAGTAAATGTCTGCGAAGCTGTGGAGGACTGACATCTTGAAGTTCCCGCCGACGAAGAATTGGCGTGCCATGGTTACGGTCGAGTGTTGATATGAAGGGCTGGAGGTGTGTAGGTTCCTAGGATTGGGAAGGGGCTGCAAGAAAGGATTAAGGCGACTGGTAGAAGTGAATTCTGTTGTGAAAAATATGAGGATGTTCTGCTTTGGTGGCACCAGTGGGGCAGGCCGGCGATTCGGCGGGGCGGTCTCGGCGGAGAGATTTCCACTGTAGAACTGCGACTGGGATTTTATTTGTTCAGCTGGAGCAAAATCAGAGCGATGGAGGTACCAAGGCCATTGAAGACGGTAATGAGAACGGTTTTGATCAATTGTTCACTTTAGGAAGCGTGTAGTAGAGAAGCTATAGATATCATACAGGCCGTTCCTCATAGGACATTAACCTCCCATTGCTTTAAACATAGGACATAGCTGGCACGCTGGTGCTGTCGAATCCCAGCGATATTTTGTATTCAGACATTAAGTCAAACCTCCTGGTATCATAACTCGTCAAATACCCAGACCCAAACGCTGGCAGAGGACCAAGCCTAAGCCATCAAAACAGAAGACTCGTAAGACGAAAACCACGGCGGAAGCGAAGTCATCAGTACTCTTCAGGGTAGTAGGCCGGCGGCGCTCTTCGCAGTGGTGCATCATTATAAACCGTTCCCCTTCGTGACGTCGGAAATCCATAAGTCGGCTCTCTAGCCACCCTCTCCCTCCTCATATCCTCTTCGATCCTCTCCCTCAGCCTCCTCTCCTCCTCTTTCCTCGCCACCTCATCCCAAACTCGTCTCTCCATCTTCGCTTTCCGATCTCTTCGATCCAACTCCTCTCCAACCCGCCTCTGGAACTCGAGCTCTTCCTGTTCTCTCTCGTGCTCATAATCATAGCGATCCGGGCTAAACGCTCTGTTTGAAATTCTCTTCGGATAGATAGGACCGCGACGGCCGGAAGTGGTCGAGCTCCGAGAGTCGTGATCGACGGAGACGTTGTCATCATAGCTCATTCCACGTCGATGAGCATGGAGTTTTCCAACGTAGCTCGATTGAGAGTCGCGAAGTCGGCGAGAGCTGTTTCCAGGCTCGATGGTGACGTCTTCGTCGGAGTAGCGGACACTTGCGGGTCGACGTGATGAGACTGAGGTTGGGATCTGTTGCCTGTAGTGACGAGAGTCGCGGGTATGTTGGCGATGGCCTTTTGGCTTAGACCCGTGATCATGACGATCGCGACTGTCTGACTTATGGCTGCGGGTGTCTGCGAAGTACTCTTTTTCTTTCTTGGAGCTGCGGCCTCCAGTAGAGACTGATGAAGGGAAGCTGTCTCCGCTGACCCTAGACCAGCCTTCGCTATTGTCTGTGAACGAAGAAGACTCCGAGGAGTTTCGGCGCTTCTTCTGAGTTTGATGCAAGTCACTCTTAGAGCCTTTCGTCTTGTTGTCTTTCTTGTTGTCTTTGGACTTCTTGCTCTTGTGGTCGGAGTAGTAAGCGTCAACATCGTCATCGCTGCTGTCTAAAGATTCAGACTCCGAAGGGCCTCCTCGATGCTTCTCATGTGACTTGTGTGAGTCAGATTTCGAGCCTTTCTTTTTTCTTTCTTTGGATTTCTTCTTCTTGTGATCGAAGCCGTAATCATCACCGTCATCAGAAAGGATTTGGACCACTTCATCCAACATTGACGAGGTTTCGGAGAATACTGGGCGGTCCTTCTGAGATCCATGTACGTGGAAGATCTTGGCGGTGTTGCCCTTCTTACTGTTATCATTGCCCTTCTTGCCCTTGTCTCCAAAGAGATGCTCGCCAAAGCCTGCATCTGCGAAGACTGGGGGTCCTTTAGAGTCGCCCTGGTGCTGCTGCCCACCACGAAGGGGAACTTGCTGTTTGGGAAAGAAGCTGTCATCGATATTATGTATTCCAGGATGACCACCATGATTCTGTTGCTGAGGGACTTGTTGCTGATGGAATTGCGGCCGCTGGTGGACCTGGGGTTGCTGATGAACTTGCGGCTGCTGAAAATGGCCAGGGAATTGGAAAGCTCCTTGGGCAGGTTGGCCAGGATGAGGACCTTTGAACGAGCCCTGGCCTGGTTTCTTGGGACCATGCAGAGCTTCCAAAGCGACGACTTCGCTTCCTACGCTGGGCCGAGGCGGGTTGATGATCATGGAGGAATCATAGCGGATCCCCGAGCGGAGCTGTCGTCTGATGATCACGTGCATTGCTGAAGTCTCTTGACTCTTGCCACGTTTGTCCAGATTGAGTGAGGCGAGCACATATTCGAATAGTCTAGGGTCGTCCATCCTTGTCCGGCGCTCAAGCAGCTCTTCGACCTGTCGTCGCTTGTTGCCCTTCATCTCGGGAGCCTGGAGCTGCTTCGCTGGTGAAATTGCCCCCCATCCCGATTGACTGCTCTTTACCTGTTCCCGCAAATCGCTCTGTTTCCCTGGTATCAATGTCTTCCTGCTTATTGCCCAGGCTTCCGGCTGCCCAGGGCGCAAAGCCGGCTCCTTCGTGAAGGTGTACTCTTCATAATGGACAGGCTCTTTGCCGGAAGAGCGGCTAGCAGGAAGCTTAGGACGAGCTGATGGTCGACCGTCGGTGTAGGTGGCATTGTGCCTGTCGCGACCAGCGGAACTGGGTTCGACGATATCAAAGCGTTCAAATCGCTCTTCCAGGTCGGCCATGCCGGCATTCATCCTGGAAGGAGGGAAGGGTGCTGTCGGAGGATTGTGATACTGACTCATGGTGATCCTAGTTGTGTACAGCAAACGAAGGCGTTAATGTTTGAATGATCCCGAGTATGCCTTACACAAGGATAATGGGTCAGGTGAGAACAAAGGAAGGATGGTAGAAGAATTTGAGCGAGGCGGTGCCGGCAGCCTTTTTACTTATAAGCAATCGAGGTTACCCTTGTAAAGATTGAAGAAAACAAGGCAACAATGTAGTTGTTTGTAGTAACAATCGGGCTGTTGAAACAGAGCGAAGGATTAATGAGAGAAGGGTTTAGCAGGATTAAAGGAAGTTGCCTGATTTTATGCTGGGATAGCAGACACAAGAGGGTGTAAAGGTTGCCTGGATAAGTTCTAGGCTGCGCCCGAGTACAAGGGCATTCTTTGTATGATTCAGAGAAGTGTAGTGATTCAAAAGGGTCGTTTCGCAGAAACAGGGCGAGCTTGACCCCTCCACTTATCGTGGCTTCGCCTGCATGAATCCTGCGCCCGTGACTTGCTCCGCGCCCACTGGGGCGAAGCGGGCAAGAGGGCTGCATGAAGCCAACGTTTTAGTTTGCGATGCATGAGCTGGCTTGCTCAATGACACGACACGTACATGTTTGATTACCAATTGAGTGCCAATCGAGAGCATCGATGAGCTGGCGGTAACGCATCCCTAGAGTTGCAGGCGCTGGATCTATGTTTTGCAGGATGATGTGCACTTCATGCGCTGGTGAAACAGCGATTGGAGCTTCTCACCCTGCCCAATGCAAACTTGGCAGTAGCAGAAACGCTGTATCGAGCCTCCTAGGTGCTGGCATCTAGACGTCAAATTGCCAAATATATCTTACTCGTGTTATCGAACAATGCAAGATTAATCCAAATAACCACCATGCGGGGCTGTGGCCGCTGTCCTGCTCTCCAGGCCCATGGCGATTGGCGGATGCCTTCCTGACCGGTGAAAACGACCACACCTATGTCTACAACAGCAAAGTATTGATTGGATCGATTAACTGTCATGAGTCTCCTTTAGCCTATTCCAGAGCGTCAGGAACGAGGCCAGCAGTATTGGGGGGTGGCGAAGTAGGCAATCCATCCGCAGGGCGTAAGGCGCAAACGCCCGGTCTGCGAGGCATATTTGATCCATGGGCCCCCACATGTTCAGGATGTGCCCGCGTTTCCGAATTGCTAAATCACAGTCCAAGTAAAGTGTCTGCGAAGGCGAAATTTGAGACACAGAAGGATGAGGGGCGCTAACGGAAACACTTGAGAGGGGACGTAAGCCTCAGACAGTCACACTTGCTTGGATGGGCCTGCTATGAATGATTACAATGGGTAGCTGCTTATTACAATCTCCCCAGCAGTAGGGCTAACACTTACACTCGTAATTGCCAATAGACTGTGCATGGATAATTGAAACCGAGACGAATTGACGCTGCGGTTTTTCGTCAGGAGAATTGTGTAGGGTCGTACCACAGATTCGTTCCTTACCACGTAACGAGAATAAGACGAGACGACTACTATCTGTGGTATCAACTACACGGGACAACCCCCCTATATTTGGCTAGTGGCCGTGGTTAGTCTATCTATTTCCTAAGTATAGCTACCTAGGAGCAGCTCCGGAATACTAGCGCCTAGAGCCACTCTTTAGGGCCCCTTATGGGATTCGTGAAGGCGACCATCCTAAGACTCCTCCCTAGATAACCCTAGAGCGTAGACGCCTAAGAAGTATACCTAATAATTATAACAGCGAACGTTCCCTATACCAAAAGCTATAGCTCGACGTCTTAGAGATATCCTTACTCCAAGGAACAGCTCACGATACCTGTAGAAGTAAGCCTTTCGACGTCAACGTTGGATGGGAGGTTACGAACGACAATCATCCATGCGCATTTGCTGCCATGGCTGAAGAAAGTGATGACGGACGACGAGTTGGAATCCTGGTCTCGAAGAACAGTAGAGATCATTGGGTACATTATTGGATAATTCGAACGATCATTCGGCTGTCCCGTGGCAAATACTCTTCATGATTTCCTTGCGGGAAAGATTGTCGAGAAAAAGTACACATGGCTTCCCTCGAGGATTTCTATCTTCGGTACTGCGCACAGAAACTTTTGGATGGGGAGGTTGAGAAAGTGTATATACCCAAGGGTAATAGCGCTTTGGAATTGACCTATAAGGGTAGCTTCATATGAGGCGATCCGAAGATACTGGTAGAAGCCAAACAGGGAATGAGATGGCCAAAGATCTAAACTGCTTAGGGGCCACTATGGCTGTAGATGTGGAGCAAAATGGACGCCGCTGGAACAATTGAGGGCTGCAATCGCTGCTACGAACACGAGTACGACGAGTGCGATGAATGTGGACCGAGGGCAAAGGTGGACAACGGGCTTCAAGAATCTCTCGATAGATATGTGGATGCCAACATCAACCACTTGTTACGAGCGCCTGTAGGAGTCACATCTACGCTCAGTAGAGCCAGCATAGGAAGCGATAACTTGAGAAAGACTCCTATAGGATTCTCAGGCACTACGGAAAAGATGTCGCAGCGGTGTCTTTTGCTACTTTCCATATTACCATTCTTTAATGCAGCCTAGAAGAACGCCTTTTGTTTCTATTTTTAAGCCATCATCAACATCAACATCATCATCGTCATCATAATTTGAAAGCAATACGTTGCGGTACTGGTCGATCTCCCTCACTGCAAACCGTCATTCAAGTACCTACCGGCCAAAAACCGATGTTTCTTCTGCTGATCCAGAACACAATGACCCGAATCTCCAAGCCCACACTTTTTTCCATACGAATTCACACACTGGTACCCATTCCAACACGGAATATACATCCACCCGCAAGTCCCCGACCGAGTCGCAGTCGGCCCGGACAACGTCGCCATCGACGTCAACTTCACACTCGAACTGCTTGGACCTGGTGTGGTTGGCAGCGTCATCGTCGTACCCGGCGGCAGAGGAAGGGTGTTGATCCAAAGCCCGGGACAGGTCTGTGTTGGCAAACAGTATTCATGGGTGGGACAACCACCGTCGTATACAGGCCTACCGATAAAACAGGCTTTTGATGCAGTAGTGTAAGGGGGTGGAGCCGGATTTGTTGCAGTGGGCAGGGTTGTTGGAGAAGAGATTCCGCTATGGCAGAACCCATAGCAATTGGCTAGTGGAGTGCAGACTGAGCCGTAGGAACACGAAGCGTCGCCGCCAATGGTGCAACTGGGCAGAGGGGAGAAGGTGGTTGTAGGAGTAAAGGGGTGAATGGAGAGAGTAAAACTAGGGGAAGTGCTAGTGCTTGTGGGGGTAGTCGATCTTGGAGTAGAAGTCCCTGTCAGAGGAGCGGTGCCGGTGCCGAGGCAAACCCCAATGCATGCCTCCGTCGGGGTACAGAAAGCATTGGTGGGACAGGAGGAAGATGGGCCAACCTCACAGGGAATCGTGGGCAGGTTTGCGGTGCCGGGAGGAGGCGCGCTCGTCGTGATGCATTGTCCGCCGCAAGGTGCTGTGATGCCAGCCGTGCAATACTCGGTGGGCGTGCGTGTTGAGCCAGTCGGACAGGGGCCGTTGTTGCCTATGGTGCAGTGGATGACTAGGGGGAAGGTTTGGGAGGTGAGGCAGAGCCCGCCGCATGATGAGGTTTGAGTGCAGCCATAGCCTGCCTGGGCACATTGGTTGCCGACGATGCAAGCGGATAGACTGGCGCTGGGGGAAGAAGCCGCGAGGGCCAAGGCTGGAAAGATGATAAGGATGAAAGGCTGCATTCTGATTGAGGATGAGGTGTCGAGAATGCGGTATGGCAATTATATGTTTTCCTGAATATCAATGTGGCTCGTTTGACGCCCCAGCAACAAAGACCGAGATGGAATTCGCGGGCAGAATTAGAGAGTACGCTGCTCAATTCCGAATTCAAATTGAATCGTACGAGGCTATCAAGACTTTCACACTGATGTTAAAAGCCCATCTCGGGGCCAGTGAATTGACACCGATTCTCGAGACAGATGTGTTCCATGTTCTCGTGCAGTCCACATTGACTGGAAGAGCAGGGTCAACATTGGTAAATCCTGAGTGAGATGGTGGGATCAGTCGACTTCGTAAGATTCGTCATGGACCGTTCAAGTATAACGTAAAGATTAGTAAATTATAGCTACCAAGGTATCTTTAGATGTCACACCTAAATGATCCTGCATTTTATCTACTTGAAGACTTAGAGACTACAGAGAAGGAGGGAGGGTGATAGAGAAGTAAGGTTTACGAAGACGCTATGTGCTATCAAGGAGCAGATCTGAATTTCCTCCATCTTCCTCTTCGCTCTCTCAGCCCAAGATCTAGTATCATTATCAACATCCTCTCTTTCCACGATCGCCCCAAACCTCTCCCTCCAAAAATTCCACCGCTCTATACAAAAGGCTGTCTTCCCCAGCCAAAGCGTTCCACCGTGAGCCACACCCTGATGTCCTGGCACCCCTCCCTCAGGTGCAGGCCCCCACTCCCGCTGACTTTTAAGAATGAAGTCTCCTGCGTAAAAGATCCACACCACAGCACCAGGCACATTCATCCAAAGCTCATCTGCATGCAATTCCTCTTCTAGTGCAGCACGCATTGTATGAACAGCATACGCCTCGTAGTCGAGCGCTTTGCATTGCTTGGTCGCTAGCCTAGCAACAAAAGCATTGCATCGAGTCCATTGTTCTCTTAGCGAGTCATAGTCAGGAGCAAAATCTGAGTCGAGTCGTCCGGTTAGTGCCAATTCATCGTGGGCGTTACTGGCAGCATCTCCCCAGCCACCCAGGAACTCTGGGGCGTAGTAGGGAAGATCAGCCCACAAGATGTTGTTCAATGCCTTTCCCACTGTCCTAGCCTCGTGGGATGGTGATGGTCGTTCCGAAAGTCCTATGAGTATTCCTGCTAGCTTGGTATGCCACGCAGAGTTCTCATGGTGAATTTGGACCATAATGCCATTGAATGTTTCCCATGTGAAATAGAGGGACTGGTCTACAAGATCGTCAAATTCGCGTTCATAGTATGAGTCGATTGGATCGGCGAGCCGATCCACCGTCTCCGCGAGAGTGGCTTCGTCTTCTAGATATGAGCGGATTGCGTTGAATGGACGATCTGCTGGTGCGCGAGGCTCGGGAAGTCCGGGGCGGATTTTCGGCTGTTTGAGTTGGGGGTTCATGGTTTGGAGACAGCGTGAACTTGGGGGATAAGGTAACTGAGTCTGGGAATTTTTGATAGACTGCCAGACCCCTGGATTGAAGAGAGAACTTTGCCAGAGAGGACTACTATTGGGGAGCCCCCCCAAGGGTTGACTCCCCAGGCCCTGACCCTATTGCCAAGAGCTAGCCCACTTCTTGGTGGCGGCTCTAGGGCCGCCTTTGCCAGATTATTAGCCGCCTTCACCTAAGCTCCTTGAAGGTCACGTGACCTATGCCAAGGCATCGCCGAGCTGGCGCTCCGGGCATCCTATCGCCGTTGGAGATGTGTGAGAGACACAGACCTCTTGTAGAAAAAATCAGCCGACAACTCAAAGGCAATCAGTGAGAGTCTGAGCTCAAAAGATGTTGAACAGAGGTATGAAGCACGAAGGATTTTGGTATCGAACCCAGAATATTTGAAGTAGCGGCATGATATCGATTTATTTATATATATGAGGAAGAGTTACTCAAGTGTTGGAGGTTGACTCGAGTCTGTTGTATTGTTTGACTTGAAACAGGAGGAGAATGAACAGAAAAACTCAAAGGTTCGAGGAAGAAAACCCAGTATATATATCCATTTGCGACAACTAGTCCAGAAACACAGCAGGCTTGACTGAATCACTGCAACATCTCACTCTCAACCGAAAGAAAACCATGTCCGCTGCTTATTTAAACACAAAGACATCATACATCCCCTACCAACCACGCAGAGTTCCAGGCGGGCTGTGGATTGGTGAAATGTTCCGGCACGAAGTGTTTTAAATGTTGTGGAGAAAGAGTCAGAAGTCATCAGATAAGGAGGTCTACGGTAAAACCAGGCTGAAAAATGTGATTCTGTTGAACTTTAGAGAGCAAATCGGCCAACAGGAGGTGTCGCAGCTCGATTGGTTTTGACGGTTTGCAATCGCTTCGCTGAATTGTTCTTGGCTGGTAACGAGGACAGGAAAATGCTCCAAGCTCAGTTTGCAGCTTGCTGCCTTACCACCCGAATTGTGTGATAAGGTGCGCAAAGAGCGTGAAGGTTTGGGCAGGCGTTCCTTAATGTAGGTCGAGGTACGTAGCTGGTAAGATGCGCACGGTGGATACATTTCGCACCCACAACGCTTCCACAATAGAAAGTAACTGTAGCTGCGTGTGGCTTAGTGGAATTTGCCCGGGCCATAGCCATTTTAGTCACAACAAACTGATGACATCTATATGGATTAAAGTAGGGTCTGACTTTACTCCTCCAGTAGGATAATGGCTGCCCTATAATCGCGCAACAAGGCTAGTTTTCGCAGGATTTGGGTATTTGACCTTGGTTGAAGGTGAGTTTGCGATGGAGATAGTTAAATTATCTGCTATATATTTGATATTTTCTAAAATCATTTCATAGAAGTATTGGTGGTTGAGTGGTACAATCAGTGTTTGCCATATACTGGGCCCGGGTTCGATTCCCGGCCAATACAACTAATCTTTTTGCTCTCTTTTCGCCGAATTAGCGCACTATGCATTTTGTTTGTTTACTTACCCATTACTCTCTACTATGAACGGGGGTAAGAGGGCTGGAGGGGTAGCGCACTGATCCGGTGCCGAGAGTCGCTACCTACGCCCCGGAGTCCTGAGCAACAATTGGAGGCTTGCAAGTCCCGAGGGTAGCAGGATCTGACACGCCGAAATAACTTCCTAAGTGCGAGGCCAAAGGCGAAAACAAGCATTTGGAGAAGATGGTTGAACCCAGCTGCGTCGGCAGGCGTCGCTACCCGACGACTATCTAAGGTAAGACCGCCTACGGCCACGCAGGCGCCCTGTAGGGGTAGTCGCTGCAGCCATGCTCTGAGGCTTTGCTAGCAGGCGTTCGTGACATTAAGATACCTTGCAACATGACTCTCTTTCCTACTCATGACTGTTGTTGTTGTTGTTGTTGTTGTCGTTCTTGAGTAGCTTTAAGTTCTCGAAAGTCTTTTGCTGATTTGGAATACGATCCCCGAGGCTTCCCTTTCTCTTTCTTCACACCTGCGGCATCGCGTTCTTTCGCTCGTTTTCCCCGTCTCTTCCTATTGCTCTCCTCTCCATGTCGTCGACGGTAGTCCTTCTGCCACTCGATCTTTGAATTCCTTGCGTCGATGTCAAGGCCATCATAATTGGCCCTGACATGCTCATTGCGTTTTTTACGTGACTCTTCGCATCTCTGGAATGCGAGCTGCCATGGGTCTGTTGCTGGTTCTGACTCAACGCCTCCCTCGTACTTGGTCTTCTTGGTAGTATCATCAAGAGATTTCTCGATTGCTTTGAGTCTAGCAATTCGCCGAAACGAAATTGGAGCTTCTTGCCTCCATTCTGGAAGGTTCCAACCCGGACGGGCTAAAACATTGTTAGCATAAAAGACGGCGTTATCTCTAAAGAAGGCAAGAATCTTACCAGTGTGGAAGACAGTTCGAAGAAGTTCGTAGACACTTTCTGGACTGCGTCCGTCAATTTCTGAAATCTCTTGTGAAATCGCTTCCATTGTGATTCGTGATACCCAAGGCGACCTCTTGTCTCTACCGATGTGGCCAGGATCCTTGATCTCAAAGACTTTCATACCCAGGTTTTTGGCAATATCGTGTGATCCACTCGAAAATGCAGCACATGCTTCGAATTGAATCTTGAAGATTTCCTCAGCAATGAGTGTTTCCAAACGAGTCGCCCAAAATAGGTATGGTGCTTCCCTGTGCGAAAGTTCAAG
>JAABUP010006592.1_pt1 | contig 16368 bp, 15 predicted proteins | sample 5559201 | NCBI WGS metagenome assembly JAABUP01 (sample SAMN10711887, study PRJNA513373) | rock metagenome | isolation source: Antarctica rocks | place: Antarctica
CAGTGTCGCGGTCGATCAGGCGGAAGTTGCTCATGCGCGCGGTGTCCAAGGCGAGAGGCGTGCGAACCTGTGTCCCGATCCTATCAGAAGCTTCCGCGTCGCGTTAAGTCCGACAGGCTGCTAGGCCGCCCCTTCGTCCAACCCTGCCCGGCGACGCGTCACCTTCGCCAGAATTGACCAATCCTTGGAACCTAGCCCTTGCTCGACCGCCTCGAGCATGTTCTCCCGCACGATCTCCGCAGCGGGCAAGACGGCGTTTTTCGCCTTGGCTGCCTCAAGCGCCAGGTTCACGTCCTTGAGGCCCAGGATCAGCTTGAACCCTGGTTCGTAGGTGTTGCTGGCGATGAAGCCGCCATACCGCTTGTAGCTTGGGCTCGCGAAGATCGTACTGGTGATGACTTCAAGGAAGTCGGCCGCCTTCAGGCCGTAGCTTTCGGTGAGGGCGGTCGCCTCCCCCATGGCCTCGATGGCAAGCGTGATCATCATGTTGCCGGCGATCTTCGCCACGTTGGCGTGCTTGGGATCGTCGCCCAGGCGCCACGTCTTCTGCCCCATGGCGTCAAAAAGGGGCTGAACGGCCGCAACTGCCTCAGCGTCGCCGGCTGCCATGATATTCAATTCAGCCCGTGCGGCTGCGGCCGGCACGCCGAAAACAGGCGCTGCCACGTAGGCGACCCCCGCGCTGCGGTGCAACTCCTTCAGTTCTTCGACAAGCGCCAGTGAGATCGTCGACGTCATGACGTGGACGCAGCCCTTCCGCGCGGCGGCGAGCGCCCCAGAGTTGATGACCGCGTCGATGATTACGCTGCGCACGGCCGTGTCATCGGACAGCATGGTCACGACAGCGTCGCTCTCGAACGCCGCCGCCGGCGATGGGAGGACCGTGACGCCTTCGAGCGCCTTGGCCGCGGCCGGATCGCGGTTCCACACTCCCACTCGATGGCCTGCTTTGACCAGATTGGGCACCATTGCAGCGCCCATGCTGCCTACCCCAATGAAACCAACGTCCATCGCAAGACCCTCCAACAGTGCGTTCCATCAACGGCCCGGTCAGTCCTGGCCTGCCGCCACACCATCATCGCGAGTGCGCGCGGTCCAGCAATAGGAGGACGGTCCAATTGACCAAAAAGGTGGGGCCTGGTCCGCACTGCCCGGAAGCGCGTCCCTGTGACAGACGGTGACGATCCGAGATCAATCGAACGCCGCCATGCAACAGGGCTGCTAGCATCATTCCGTGGCGCCCGGCCTTTCTCGCTCCGGCGCTTGAGGTGGTCCCGCTCAGAGACGGAGGGACAGGGCGCGCAAAGGATAGAGCCCACCATGCCAGACGAAACCCCGCCCGCCACAACCGACCCGGCCGCCTACCCCGTCCTGCGCAGCCGCAAGCTCCGCCTGCTCATCCCACTCATCGTCGCCTTCGCCTTCTTCATGGAGCAGCTCGACGCCACCATCGTCACCACCGCCATCCCCGACATGGCCCGCAGCCTCCACGTCGCCCCGCTGCAGATGAACCTCACCATCACCGCCTACATCCTCAGCCTCGCCGTCTTCATGCCGCTCAGCGGCTGGATCGCCGACCGCTACGGCGCCCGCCGCGTGTTCGCCGCCGCCCTCGTCGTCTTCACCGCCGCCTCGGCGCTGTGCGGCCTGTCGGACAGCCTGGGCGTGCTCGTGGCGATGCGCGTGCTGCAAGGCTTCGGCGGCGCCATGATGACCCCCGTCGGCCGCCTCGTGCTGCTGCGCGCCTTCCCCCGCAGCGAGCTGGTCACGGCCATGACCTACGTGACCGTGCCCGCCGTCATCGGCCCGGCGCTCGGCCCGGTGCTCGGCGGCCTCCTCACCACCTACGCAAGCTGGCGCTGGGTGTTCTACGTCAACGTCCCCATCGGCATCGTCGGCGTCCTGCTGGCGCTGCGCTTCGTCGAGGACACCCGCGCCGACCGCCAGGCCCGCTTCGACGTGCCGGGCTTCCTGATGTGCGGCGCCGGCCTCGGACTGCTGCAATTCGCCTTCGAGAACGTCGGCCGCCCGCTGCTGCCATGGCCGGCCGTGCTCGGGCTGCTGGCAACCGGCGCGCTGCTGCTCGCGGCCTACGTCCCCTACGCCCGGCGCCGCCCCGACGCGGCGCTCGACCTCAGCCTGTTCGCCATCCGCACCTTCCGCGTCGGCACCCTCGCCGGCGGGCTGAGCCGCATCGGCGTCAACGCCGTGCCGTTCATGCTGCCGCTGCTGTTCCAGATCGGCTTCGGCCTCAGCCCCGTGCAGTCCGGCTCGCTCACCTTCGTCTCCAGCCTGGGCACGCTGGTGGTGCGCCCCGTCTCGGCCCGGCTGATGCGCCGCTTCGGCTACCGCGGGCTGCTCTCGGTCAACGGCGTGCTCTGCGCCGCCATCATCGCGGGCTTCGCGCTCGTGCAGCCGACGACGCCGCACTGGCAGGTGCTGCTGCTGGTGCTGGTGTTCGGCGTCGCCCGCAGCACCCAGTTCATGACCACGAACACCCTGACCTACGCCGACACCCCGCCCGGCAAGCTCAGCCGCAGCACCAGCCTGGGCGGGGTCATCCAGCAACTGACGGTCTCGTTCGGCGTCTCGGCCGCGGCGGCGCTGCTGGAGTTGATCGCCGGGCCGGGCCGGCTGCCCGGCGTGGCGGATTTCCACGAGGCGTTCCTGGTCGTGGCGCTGATCACCCTCGTCTCCGCGCCGGGTTTCTTGCGGCTGCGGCCAGAGGACGGCGCGCAGGTGAGCGGCCACCGGCCCAAGCCAGCCGTCCCCTAGCCGTCTTCGGCCATGGCGGTAACGGGGGTTTGCGCAGCGCGAGGCCCGGCCCTAAGTGCAGCGGCGCAACAGGCAACTGCTTTGGATGGACCGCATGAACGCCACCGCCTCTGCCCGCTTGAGCGTCGGACAGCCTTTCCAGGTCGGGGACGTGAGCGTCACCCGCGTCACCGAGCAGCATGGGCCGGGCTTCGCGCCCGAGTTCCTCTACCCCGACTGGGACCCGGCCATGCTGCGGGACCGCCGCGCCGAGCTGCTGCCCGACCTGTTCTCGGAGGCCGAAGGCAAGTTCATCTCCAGCATCCACACCTGGGTGGTGCGGACCCGGCACCACACCATCCTGGTCGATAGCTGCGCCGGCAACGACAAGCACCGGCCGTCGCTGCCCCGCTTCAACCAGTTGCAGCTTCCGTTCCTCGACCGCCTGGCCGCGGCGGGCGTCGCGCCGGAGGGGGTGGACTTCGTGCTCTGCACCCACCTGCACGCGGACCACTGCGGCTGGAACACGCGCCTGGTGGACGGGCGCTGGGTGCCGACGTTCCCCAACGCCCGCTACGTCTTTTCCAAGGCGGAGCACGACTACTGGTCCGGCCCGGCCGGGCGGGAGGGCTTCCACGCCGGGGTGTTCGCCGACAGCGTGCTGCCGGTGATCGAGTCCGGGCAGGCCATGATGATCGACGGCGCCGGCGCGGTCGGCGACGGGCTGCTGCTCCACCCCATCCCCGGCCACAGCCCCGGTCACGTCGCGGTCCAGCTCATGTCCGAGGGGCAGGAGGCCGTGTTCAGCGGCGACATCATGCACCAGCCCGTCCAGGTCTGGCGGCCCGAGTGGAACAGCCGCTTCTGCGAGGACGGCGCCGCGGCCCGCGCCTCCCGGCGCTGGCTGCTGGACCACGCCGCGGAGCGGCAGGCCGCCGTGTTCACCGCCCACTTCGCCCGCTCCTCCGTGGGCCGCGTCGCCCGGCGCGGCGACCGGTTCGACTGGCGCTTCCTTTGACGGCTGATAGGGGCTGGAGCCTGACTCGGCTGTCTTGAGGCACGGCGCTTCCGCGGCTGGACGACGTTTTATCCTGGACGGGGACGAGCATGGCGCGGCTGAAAATGCACCTGGGGTTCGATTTCTCCTACACCCACATGGGCGGGCGGTGGCGGCTGCCGGGGTCGTGGCCCGGCCGCACGTTCCCCGATGTCGGGATGTACGAGGACGTTGCCCGCATCGCCGAGCGCGGCCTGCTTGACCTGCTTTTCTCCGGCGACGGCACCGGGGTGCCCGACACCTGGCGCGGCTCGCGCGACGCGGCGGTTGAGTGGGGAATAAGCTGGCCGCGGCAGGACCTGAACCCGATCATGGTCGCGATGTCGCGGGTGACGAAGCATATCGGCTACGGGCTGACCTACTCGTCGACCTTCATGCACCCGTACTACACGGCCCGGCTGATGAACTCGCTCGACCACATCACGGGAGGGCGGATTGCCATGAACCTCGTCACCTCCACGCGGCGGTCGGACGCGGCCAACTTCGGCTTCGACGAGCTGATGGAGCACGGCGCACGCTATGACCGCATGGAGGAGTTCACCGACGTCTGCCGCACGCTGTGGGACGCGACGGAGGCGGACGCCATGCTGTGGGACCACGCCAGCGGCCGGGTCGGCGACCCCGGCAAGGTGCACGGCGTGAGCCACCGCGGCCGGTTCTTCAGCGTGGAGGGGCCGCTCAACACACCGCCCTCGCCGCAGGGCCGCCCGGTGCTGATCCAGGCCGGCGGCTCGCCGCGCGGCATCCGGGCCTCGGCATACGTGGCGGACCACGTGTTCGGCGCCGACATGGCGCTGCCGTTGCAGGTGAGGCAGCGGGAGGCGCTGGATGCGGCGCTGGTTGCGCTGGGGCGCGACCCATCGGCGGTCGGCATCTTGTGGCAGACACCCATCGTGGTCGCGGACACGGACGCGGCGGCCCAGGCGCAGCGGGACCTGCTGCTGACCGCCATACCGCCGGAGGCCGTCGGCGCGTACCTGTCGTATAACGCCGGCTATGACTTCTCGACGCTGCCCGAGCGGTTTTCCTTGGGGGAGCTGCACGCCGAGATCGTCGCGTCCAATGCGTCCCCGGCCGGTTTCGTGCACGAGCTGGCGGTGAAGTTGGGGGCGGGGACGACGATCACGCGGGCGGAGTTCTTCGAGCACGGGCTGCGCAATGCGACGGCGTACGACACCACCATCGCCGGCACGGCGGCCCGGCTCGCCGACCGGCTGGAAGAGGCGTTCGAGGCGACCGGCAGCCGCGGCGGCTTCATGCTGGGGCACACCGTGTCGCTGCCGGGCGATTTGCAGGCGATCGTGGACTTGCTGGTGCCGGAGCTGCAACGGCGCGGGCGGTTCCGCACGGAGTACCGCGGCCGGACGTTGCGGGAGAATCTGCTGGATTCGTAGGGAAAAAAGCCGTCGCCTCCGGGGCGATCGCGTTTACCCCCTCGTCATTGCCCCTCTTTGTCATTGCGAGGAGCGCTTGCGACGTGGCACTCCAGGGCAACGCGCCAAAACATTGGTTCATGTTGCCCTGGAGTGCCGCGCCGAAGCCGGCTCGCAATGACGGGTCCTTTGAAGCCGGAGGCAGGCTGGGCCAAATGCGATTGCCCCGCCGTTGCCATGAGCGTGTGCGGCATGGGCCAAGACCGTGCGTTCCCGACCTGCGCGCACGGCAAGACGATGCGGCGCCCTGGCGAGGCCATCCGTCCCCTGGCCTATTTCCCCTGGCCTATTTCTTGCCTAAATCCTGCGACGGTGCCAGCGTCGTTGCAGGCATCAACGGGGGCGCCACGGCATGCGATGGCTCGCAATCCTTCCTTTCCTCGGGATCTTGGTCGGGACCCCTTTCTTCAACCGTGCCACGCCGTCCGTGCTCGGCCTGCCCGTCATCCTGGTCTGGCTGGTGTCCTGGGTCGTGGCCACGTCCATCATCATGGCCATCGTGTACCGGTTCGATCCGGTCAACCGTGACGGTGCGCAAGATCGTGCGCCTTTGGGGCCAAGGCCATGAACATAGCGCTCGGCATCATCTTCGGCTTCATCCTGGTGGCCCTCGCCCTCGGCATCCGCGCGCGGGGCGGCAGGGACATGGACCTGGAGCAATGGTCGGTCGGCGGGCGGGGCTTCGGCGCCATCTTCGTCTTCCTGCTCATGGCCGGCGAGATCTACACCACCTTTACCTTCCTCGGCGGCAGCGGCTACGCCTACGGGCACGGCGGCCCGGCGCTGTATATCCTGTCCTACGGCTGCCTGGCCTACATCCTGTCGTATTGGATGCTGCCGCCGATCTGGCGCTACGCGAAGCGGCACCGCCTCATCTCGCAGTCCGATTTCTTCGCCCGCAAGTACGACAGCCCCGCCCTGGGCATCCTGGTGGCGGTCGTGGGGGTGATCGCGCTGCTGCCCTACTTGGTGCTGCAACTGAAGGGGCTGGGCATCATCATGTCGGTCGCCTCTTACGGCAGCATCTCCGCAACCTTTGCCGTCTGGATCGGCGCCACGGTCATCGCGGCCTATGTCATGCTGTCCGGCATCCATGGGTCGGCCTGGAACTCCGTGCTGAAGGACTTCTCGATCCTGGCGGTCGTGCTGTTCCTCGGCATCTACCTGCCGCTGCACCTTTACGGCAGCTACGCCGACATGTTCGCCGCGATCGAGGCGGCGAAACCCGGCTTCCTGGCCCTGCCCGCCCACGGCGAGAGCATTGTCTGGTTCGACTCGACCGTGATGCTGACCGCGCTCGGCTTCTACATGTGGCCGCACACCTTCGGCTCGCTGTACACGGCCCGTGACGCCCAGGTGTTCCGCAAGAACGCGGTGGTGCTGCCGCTCTACCAACTCATCCTGCTGTTCGTCTTTTTCGTGGGGTTCGCGGCGATCCTCAAGGCGCCGGGCCTGACCGGGCCGGAGATCGACCTGTCGCTGTTCCGCCTGTCGCTCGCCAACTTCGACCCGTGGTTCGTCGGCGTGATCGGCGGGGTCGGCGTGCTGACCGCGTTGGTGCCCGGCGCCATGATCCTGATGGCGGCGGCGACGCTGCTCGCCAACAATCTCTACCGCGCGGCGCACCGCGGCGCGACCGACGCCTCCGTCTCCCGCGTTGCCAAGCTGATGGTGCCGCTGGTGGCGCTGGTGGCCGTGCTGTTCACCTTGCAGGGCGGCAACACGATCGTGGCCCTGCTGCTGATGGGCTACAGCTTCGTGACCCAACTGTTCCCGTCCCTGTTGGCGAGCCTTCTGCCGCGCAACCGTGTCACCGCGCCGGGCGCGATGGCGGGTATCGTGGCTGGCGTGGCCACCGTCGCCGCCACGGTGCTCACCCATACGACGACGCGCGACCTGCTGCCGTGGCTGCCAGTGCCGTTGCTGGACCTCAACATCGGGATCGTGGCCTTGACGCTCAACCTGCTCGCCATGGCGGCGGTGAGCGCCGCGACGCAGCAGCGGGCCGGGGCAGGGCAGGAGGCGGTGCAGCGGCCGGGTTAGGCCAGGGCATGCGAGGCCAGGCGGAAAGCGCCGCCCTGGCTGGCAGGCGTATTGCATGGCCTTCGGCATGATGCTCCGCCGCCACCCGGCCGCAGGCCCTGCTGATGGACAAGCCGTTCGGCGCGCTCGACGCGCAGAGCCGCAGTCACCTGCAGGCCGGGCTGCTGTCGATCTGGGCCGTGCAGCGCACCACCGTGCTGTTCGTCACCCACGGCATCGACGAGGCGGCGTTCCTGGCTGACCGCATCCTCGTCTTCACGTCGCGGCCTGGACGCTTCGCGGCCGATGTCGCCGTCGACCTGCCCCGGCCGCGTGTGGCCGGCACGCCCGCACTCGGCACGGTCGCCTGCGGACTGCGCGCCGCGCTGGGGTCGGAGGGCGCCGCCGAATGAGGCTGCTGCTGGCCAACCCCAACACCAGCCAGGCTGTAACCGACCGGATCGCCGCCGTGGCGCGCGGCGCCGCCTCCGCCGGCACGACGATCCAGGCTGTCACCGCGGCGGCCGGCGTGCCCTACATCGCGACTCGGGCCGAGGCGGTGATCGGCGCGTACGCCGTGCTCGAATTGTTTGCCGGGCACGCCGAGGGCGCCGACGCGGCGGTCGTGGCGGCATTCGGCGACCCCGGCCTGGCCGCCGCGCGCGAGCTGCTGGCCATCCCCGTCGTGGGCATGGCGGAGGCGGCGATGCTGACGGCCTGCATGCTCGGGCGCCGCTTCGGCATCGTCACTTTCGCGCCGGCGCTCGGGCCTTGGTACCAGGAAATCGTCGACTACAATGGCCTGGGCGCGCGGTGCTCCGGCGTCCACTGCCTCGATGAGTCGTTCGCCGACGTGGCGCACGTGGCGGAGGAGAAGTCGGCCCAGCTTGCCGCGTTGTGCGCGTCGGCGGTCGCGGCCGGAGCGGAGGTCTGCATCCTGGGCGGGGCGCCGCTGGCAGGGCTGGCGGCTGTGATTGCTCAGCGAGTCGCGGTGCCGCTGGTGGACGCGGTCGCCGCCGCGGTCCGCCAGGCGGAAACCTTGGCGTCGCTGCGCCCGCGCAAGCCGGTCGCTGGCAGCTTCCGACGTCCCAGTGCGAAGGCGATGACCGGCCTGCCCGCGCCCTTGGTGCGGCTGTTCGGTGGCACCGGCTGATGGGCCGCCCGATCCGGGTTGGCCTGAGCGTTGCCCTCTAAAAACTCGGGGACCGGTGCTCCATGCAGGACACGCTGATTGCGGGCGGCCGTGTTCACCTGCCCGGCGGCGATCCGCACGACCCGCCGGTATGCGACATACTGGTGCGTGACGGGCGCATCGCCAGCGTCGATGCGCCGGACGAGCAAGCGGCGGCGAAGGCCGGGCTGCGCCGTCGCGCCGCAGCGGGCGCCGCGCGGGTGGTCGACGCCAAGGAGCTTCTGGTGCTGCCCGGCTTCGTCAACGCACACTACCACTCCTACGATGTCTTGCAGAAAGGCCTGCTGGAGGACATGCCGTTCGACGTTTGGGCGCTGCATTCGCAGCCGGCCTATTTGGGGCCGCGCAGCGCGCGGGAGCTGCGCCTGCGCACCCTGGTCGGCGCGGTGGACTGCCTGCGCCACGGCATCACGACGGTGCAGGACATGAACTCGCTGGTGCCGATGGACGAGCCGACTCTCGACACCATCCTGGCGGCCTACGCGGAGAGCGGGCTGCGCGTCGTGTTCTCGGCGGCCGTGCGCGACGTGGCGGCGCTGGACATCGCGCCGTTCCTGCCAGCGGAGGCGCCCGAGGCGGTGCAGGCGCTGGTCCGTGGGGCACCGGCCGACACAAGGGCGCAGCTCGACTTCGTGGAGGCGCAGATCAGGCGGCTCGACCCGCTGCCGCCCTGGCTGCGCTGGGGCTTGAGCCCCTCCGGCCCGCAGCGGTCCAGCCGCGCGCTGCTCGACGGCATCGCCAGCCTGTCCGAACGCTACCGTCTGCCGGTGCTGACCCACGTATACGAGACGCGGGCGCAGGCGGCGAAGGCGCGGTCGCTGTATGCGGCGCAGGGTGGGTCCATGCTGCGCTGGCTACAGGAGGCCGGGCTGCTGCACGATCGGCTGACCGTCGTACACGGAGTCTGGCTGGACGAGGACGAGGTGGCGCTGCTGGGCCAGGCGCGTGCCAGCCTGGCGCACAACCCCGCGAGCAACCTCAAGCTCAAGAGCGGCATAGCTCCGATGCGCCGGGTGGTCGACGCTGGCGTGAATGTTGCTTTGGGTTGCGACAACTGTAGCTGCGGGGATTGCCAGAGCATGTTCACGGCGATGAAGCTGCTATGCCTGCTGGCCGCCGCCGCCGATCCGAACCCAACGGGCGTCGGTGCGGCGATGGCGATCGAGGCGGCGACCACCGGCGGCGCGCGGGCCTTGGGCCTGGCCGGCGAGATCGGCGCCATTGCGCCGGGAATGCAGGCCGACCTGGTGATGCTGGACCTGCGCGACATCGCCTACGTGCCGTTCAACAGCGCAGCGCGCCAGGTGGTGTTCGCCGAGTCCGGGCGCGGCGTTCATAGCGTGATGGTGGGTGGCAAGCTGGTGCTCGACGCCGGCCGGGTCACTACGGTCGACGAGGGCGCGCTGCGGGCCGAGGCGGCGGCGGTCATGCCCGGCTTCCGTCGCGACTATGCACGGCAAGCCGAGCGGGCGGCGGTGGCGACGCCCTGGCTGCTGGAGGCGAACCGGCGCGTGGCGGCGCACCCTGTGGGCCGGGGCAAGGCCGACCTCGACCGGTTCATCCCCGGATGAGCGCCGCACCCGCCCTGCAAGGGCTGCTGCACGTCGCGATCAAGACGGCGGACCTCGCGCGGACCCGGCGGTTCTACCTGGAGGTGCTCGGCTTGCAGGAGATGCCGAGGCCGGACTTCGGCTATCCCGGCGCATGGCTGGGGCTGCCGGGTCCGGGTCCGATCTTCCATATCTACGCGGGTGGCCCGGCGCTGGGGCCGAGCGGCCTGGCGCCGCAGGGCAGCGCCGCCATCGACCATGTGTCGCTGACGGCCAGCGGGTATCACGGGTTCATCGCGCGGCTGGAGGTGCATGGCGTCCCGTTCCGCGAGTTCATCGTGCCGGGAACCCCGCTTTGGCAGCTTTTTGCCTATGATCCCAGCGGCGTGCAGCTTGAGCTCACCTTCGACTCGCGAACCGAAGAAGGACCGCCGCCCGATCTCTCGGATGGGCGGCGCTACGTCGCTGGGCAGGGCTTCTTCGATCCAGAGGGCTATGCCGGACTCTGACCCGCTACGCTGGGACGCGCCGACGATCGCCGCAGCGGTCCAGTCCGGGCGGGCCGATCCCGTCGAGGTCATCGATGCGTTCCTCGGCCAGATCCAGCGCGCCAATCCTGCGGTGAACGCCCTGGTGGACCACGACGAGGCGGCGCCGAGGGCCGAGGCGGCAGGGCTGCGCCGCCGGGTCGCGGCGGGCGAGGCGCTGCCGCTGGCCGGCGTGCCGGTGGCGGTGAAGGACTCGATCTGGGTCGCCGGGCGGCGGGTCACCCAGGGCTCGCCGCTGTTCCGGGATTTCCGGCCCGTCCGGGACGCCCTGCCGGTCGAGCGGATGCGTCGCGCCGGCGCGGTGGTCATCGGTATCGGCAACATGCCGGAGTTCGGGGCCAAGGAGGTCACGGACAACCGGCTCTGTGGCCGGACGCTCAACCCGCGCGACCTGTCGCGGACGCCGGGCGAGTCGTCGGGCGGGTGCGCGGCGGCGCTGGCGGCGGACATGGCGGCGGCGGCGCTGGGCGGAGACGGCGGCGGGTCGTGCCGGCGTCCGCCCGCCCATGTCGGCGCGGTCGGGTTCAAGCCCAGCCCCGGCGTGGTGGCCGACCCCTGGGGCTTTCCGGGAACCCTGCCGGGGATCGCCTGCACGTGCCCGATGGGGCGGACGGTGGCGGACACGCAGGCGTTGTTCACGGCGGTCGTGGGGGCGCACCCGGCTGATCCGCTCAGCCAGAACCCGGCACTGCCCGAGCCGGTCCTGACCGGGCGCCTACGGGTCGCTTACAGCCCGCAGCTCGGGCTGGGCCTGCCGCTGGACGCGGATGTGCGGGCGGCGGTGGACGCAGCCGTCGAAACGCTGCGCCGCCGCGGGCTGGCCGTCGCGGAGGCCGATCCGGAATGGCCGCCCGGCACTGCGGAAGCGCGCATCCTGGCCATCGAGGACGCCGGGCTTGCGGACCTGTTCGGCGCGAAGTGGCGCGCTGCGCCGGAGCTGTTCGATCCGCACATCGGCTGGCAGATCGAGCGCGGCCTGGGCCGGAGCGGCGCCGAGGTCGCAGCCGCGCATGCTTTCAGCCTGGGCATCGCGCTGGACACCGCTCGTTTTTTCGCCAGTTGGGACCTGCTGCTCTGTCCGACCACCGCCTGCGTGGCATGGACAGCGGACCGGCTGGACCCTGAGACGCTTGGCGGCCGGCCGGCGGCGCACCGCAGCCACGCCGCCTTCACGCCGCTGTTCAACCACGCGCGCACCCCGGCTGTCAGCATCCCATGCGGCACCGGGGAAGGCGGGCTGCCAGTCGGCCTGCAGGTCGTCGGGCCCCGGTTGGCGGACTGGCGCGTCCTGGCGGCGGCGGCCTGGATGGAACGCGCGCTGGCCGAGGGTTGGTGGCACGGCTCTTGCTGACCAACCATCACCACATTGGTGGAAGGTTCACCCAGCATGGCCAGCACTCTCGCCTGCAACTCCGTATGGAACGGACCGGTGAGCCGGAGGGCGGCGCTCAAAGGGGCCGCGCTGGGCGCGATCAGCCTGATGGCGTGCAGCCATGGCGCGCGGGCGGCCGAGAGCCACGTCTCCTCGACCTTCGGCTCCGGCTTCTGCAACCTCAACTTCTACCTGACCAACGCGATGCAGACGGCGCAGGGCGACGGGCTGATCCTCGACTTCGTGCCGACGCCAACCTTTGCCGAGCAGGTGACGTTCCTGGGCGCCGGGCAGGTGGACGCCGGGCTGATGCCCTACACCAGCTTCGTGGCGCTGTATGACGCCGGCGCTCCGGTGAAGATCGTGGCCGGCGGCGGCATCGAGGGCTGCGTGCTCGTGGCGCAGCCGGGGCTGGACACGCCGGCGAAGCTGAAGGGCAAGACGCTCGGCACCTTCCAGCTCGATACGCTGGAGGTGTTGCCGTATGACTGGTTCAAGAAGAACGGGGTCGCCTTCAAGGACGTCAACGTCCGCTACATGGGCAACACGCCGGAGGCGGTGGAGGCGTTCCGCTCGGGGTCGATCGACATGATCTGCACGGTCGAGCCATACGGCACGGCGCTGCTGAGCGACGTGAAGGGGGCGGTGAAGCTGTCCGATGGACTCGACATCTATGGCAAGGGCTACACGGACTGCGTGCTCGCGGTCAGCGACGAGCTGATCAAGAAGAACCCGGCCGGGCTCAAGGCATTGATCAAGGGCATGATGACGGCGCAGTTGATGGCCGAGCAGGACCCGCAGAAGACGCTCGATACCCTGGTGGGCCGCTACTACAAAACCAGCATGGAGAACGCGCGGATCGCGATGAGCAAGCAGCCGTCGGTGGTGGACGCGCGCAACCAGACGCAGTTCATCCTGGACCGGGTGAACTCGATCCAGGAGATGGGCTACATCAAGAAGAAGCCCGGCCGCGAGGCGATTGACTGGACCTTCCTAGAGCAGGTGATCGCCGAGAATTCCGATCTGTATGGCAAGCTCAAGTATAAGTCGGCGTAGCGCCGCCGTGTCGGCCGCGCTGCACGCGCCGGGCTTGGCGCTGCGGCGCCCCAACCTGCCGCCCTGGGTCGGCAAGGTTGGCTGGGCCGTCGTCAGCATCGGCATGTTCTGCGCCATCTGGGAGGCGCTGTGGGCGGTGGGCTGGGCCGATCCGCGGCTGCTGCCGCCGCCGCACGTGTTCTTGGGCAACATCGCCGGCCAGGCCAAGTTCTTCAACACCATCAGCCGCTGGCAGGTCGGCGCGGGGATGGACGCCGGGCCGCCGCCGGCGCTGGCGGTGGTCTACACGGCAGGCGCCACCATCGGCCGGGTGCTCAGCGGCCTCGTGATCGCCTCGGTGCTATCGGTCTCCCTCGGCGTCGCCATCCGCTACTTCCTGCTGTTCGAGCGGCTGACCTTGCCGACCATCACCCTGCTGGCGCCGGTGTCGCCGATCGCCTGGCTGCCGGTGGCGATCTTCATGTTCGGCATCGGCAACAAGCCGGCGGTGTTCATGGTCGTGGTGGCGCTGCTGTTCCACATGACGCTATCGACCATCGCGCAGATCGACGGGGTGAACCGCAATTTCATCAACGTCGCCCGCACCATGGGGGCGGGCAAGCGGCAGATTTACGCAAGGGTCATCGTGCCGGCGATCCTGCCAGGCATGTTGCTGGTGCTGCGGATGAACCTGTTCGCGGCCTGGATGGCGGTGCTGATCGCCGAGAGCACCGGCGTCGGCTACGGGCTGGGCCAGGTGATCATGCTGGCGCGCAACACGTTCAACCCGTCGCTGGTGTTCTTCACCATCGCGCTGATCGGCGTGCTGGGTTTCACCTTCGATTTCGCGCTGCGGCTGTTGCAGGACCGGCTGCTGTACTGGGTGCCAAGGGGATCGGAGGCGCTGCGTGGCCTCTAGCGCCCCGGCCGCTTCCTCCCGCAGCGCCGTCGCCTGCCGCGGCGTCGGCAAGGTTTGGGCGCCCGGCACGCCCCGCGCGCACGAGGCGCTGCAGGCCATCGACCTCGACATCGCGCCGGGGGAGTTCGTCGTACTGCTCGGACCCTCGGGCTGCGGCAAGAGCACGCTGCTGTATCTGATTGCCGGCCTGCAGGACGCGACGGCGGGCGAGCTGTGGTCGTTCGGAGGCCGGGTGGAGGCGCCCTCGCCGGACCGCAGCCTGATTTTTCAGGAAACCTCGCTGTTCCCTTGGCTCTCGGTAGGGCAGAACGTGGCGTTCGGGCTGTCGATCCGTGGCGACGCGCCTGACGCACGGCGCATCGCGGCAAGGGAGGCGCTGGCCAGGGTCGGGCTGGCGGAGGCCATCGACAAGCGTCCGGACGAGCTGTCGGGCGGCATGCGCCAGCGTGTCGCGGTGGCGCGTGCGCTGGCGATGCGGCCCAAGGTGCTGCTGATGGACGAGCCGTTCGCGGCGCTCGACGTGCAGACGCGGGCCAAGATGCAGGACTTCCTGCTGGACGTTTGGCGCGCGTCCGGCGCGTCGGTGCTGTTCGTCACCCACCATATCGACGAGGCGGTGGCGCTGGCCGACCGTGTCGTGGTGTTCACCTCGCGGCCCGGACGGATCAAGGCCGTCGTGCCCATCGACATGCCCCGCCCGCGCGACCCGTTCAGCCCGGCGGCGGAGGCGCTGCGCCGGCAGCTCACCGGCCTGCTGCAAGATGAGGTGGACCGCGCCTTCGCCGAGCAGGAAGCCCTCCCTGCCTGAAACCCGGAGACCCCGCCCATGGCCACCACGCTGATACGCAGCCGCGCCGCCCTCCTGCCCAAGAAGGGCCGCTACCAGGTCGAGACCGTGCCGGATGGCGCGGTGCTGCAAGAGGATGGCGTGGTCGCCGAGGTCGGCACCTTCGAGGCGCTGCGCCGCAAGTACCCGGACACCCCAGTTGTCGGCACCGGGGCGGAGATCCTGCTGCCGGGCTTCGTGAACGGGCACCACCATGTCGGGCTGACGCCGGTGCAGCTTGGCTCGCCCGACATGCCGCTCGAACTGTGGTTCGTGACCCGGATGGTGGCGCGCAACCTCAACCTATATCTCGACACGCTGTATTCGGCGTTCGAGATGGTGGGGTCGGGCATCACGACGGTGCAGCACATCCACGGCTGGCTGCCGGGCACGCCGGACGAGGTGCAGGCCCGCGCCAACGACGTGGTGCGCGCCTACGAGGACATCGGCATGCGGGTGTCCTACTGCTATGCGGTGCGCGACCAGAACCGGCTGGCCTACCAGGACGACGCGGAGCTGGTCGCCTCGCTGCCGCCGGAGCTGCGCGGGCCGATGCAGGCGTGGTTCGACCGGTTCCGGCTGACGCTCGACGACGCCACGGACATGTTCGCCTCGATGCACGAGGCGCATGCGGGAAAGGACCGGGTGCGCATCCAGTTGGCGCCGGCGAACCTGCACTGGTGCAGCGACGCGGCGCTGGCCCGGCTCGCGGACACGTCGGAGCGCTACGGCGTGCCGCTGCACATGCACCTGGTCGAGACGGCCTACCAAAAGGAGTACGCCAAACGGCGGGGCGGCGGCACCGCAGTCGACTATCTCGACCGGTTCGGGCTGATGAACGAGCGCATGACGCTGGGCCACGGCGTCTGGCTGAACGAGAAGGACATTGCGCGGGCGGCGGAGACGGGCACCTGCATCTGCCACAATTGCAGCTCCAATTTCCGTCTGCGCTCTGGCGTCGCGCCGCTGAACCGGTTCGCAGCCGCGGGGGTCAACGTCGCGATCGGGCTGGACGAGGCGGGGATCAACGACGACCGCGACATGCTGCAGGAGATGCGGCTGGTGCTGCGGGCGCACCGCGTGCCGGGGATGCAAGAGGACGTGCCGACGATGGACCAGGTGCTGACCATGGCGACCGTCGGCGGCGCGCGGACCACGGCATACGGCGACCAGTTGGGCACGCTGGAGGTCGGCACGGCGGCGGACTTGGTGCTGCTGGACTGGCAGCAGATCAGCTTTCCTTATTTGGACGAGGAGACGCCCGTGCTCGACGCGGTGATCCAGCGGGCGAAGACGGGCGGCGTCCGCCACGTGATGTGCGGCGGCGAGACGATCTACGCCGATGGACGCTTCACCCGGGTGGACCAGGCGGCGGCGCTGAAGGAGCTGCACGACGACCTCGCGCGTGCGCTGTCCGACGATGAGGTGCAGCGGCGCAAGCTGTCCAAGGCCCTGCTGCCGCACATCAAGCGGTTCTATGCGGGCTACATGGACACGGCGGCGCATCAGCCGTTCTACCGGCCCAGCTCGATGACGTAGGACGGCGCCGCGGGGTTGTTCCGCCGGGTCCTGGTCGCCAACCGCGGCGTCGCCGCCTGCCGCGTCCTCCGCACGCTGCGCCGGATGGATGTGGCGTCGGTCGCCGTTTATTCCGAGGCGG
>JAABUP010006594.1_pt1 | contig 16366 bp, 15 predicted proteins | sample 5559201 | NCBI WGS metagenome assembly JAABUP01 (sample SAMN10711887, study PRJNA513373) | rock metagenome | isolation source: Antarctica rocks | place: Antarctica
CCCTCCCACCCCTCTCCCTCTCAAACAACGCCATCATCACCCCCACGAAACAAACCAACCCCCCGCCCCCGAAATCCCCCAATAGATTCGCCGGCGCACTCGGCGGCGCCGGCCACGCCGGTCCCAGCTGGCTCAGCAACCCCGACACGGCGAGGTAGTTGATGTCGTGGCCCGCCATGGCGGCGTAGGGTCCGTCGCGCCGGAACCCGGTCAGGCGCGCGAGGATGAGCCGGGGGTTTAGAGCGAGGAGAAGGGAGGGGGAGAGGTTGAGGGATTCGAGGACGGAAGGTCGGAAGGGGTCGATGAGGATGTCGATGTGGGGGATTAGCGAGAGGAGGAGGGCGTGGCCGGAGGGGGATTTGGCGTCTATGGCGATGGAGGTTTTGTGCCGTGTTAGGAGGTCGGGCGTTGGTTGGGGAGGAGGGAGAGTGGGGGAGTTGGAGTGGGAGTGGGAGTGGGAGGTGGGGGAGGGCCGGTCGACGCGGAGGACGGTGGCGCCGTTGTCGGCGAGGAGGAGGCCGCAGAAGGGACCTGTGGTTGGGATTGAGGTGTTAGTGGAGGGGGGGATGGGTTGTGAGGGTAGGGGAGAGAATGACCTGGGGCGAGGCCGGCGAACTCGAGGACGCGGAGACCGGTCAGCGGTGGTGGGGAGGTCATTGCTGTGATTGTTGTATTTAGATAATCGGAAAGGGTCCTACGCATGGAGGGACTTTGTCCGTCACGTTCAATGCATCTAGATCGTCTCCAAGCCCTAAATGACGCTTCATTGCCGAGGCTAGCATAAGCGAGACTGTGGGGAAAGCCCGAATGCCGCCGGACAAACCTCAGCATTCACATGTGCGATATTGCTGCAATATCATGATATTCTCAACCGTGATATGGCCTGCAGAAATGCTTGACATGGAAGGGATCTCATACTCGATCCTTTTCTCTCGATCTATTGACGACGGCACCACCTTCAAAAGACTTTGAGTCAAGACTCATGGTGTGATCATTCATCCAACCGAAGACTGACTCTCCCACCTCTTGGAGGCCAGAGAGCTATGAGACTTCGAGCGAATCTTCTATCCAAGTTATCTCTTGATGACTAAAAGATACTTGGACTTTTTCATGCCCTGGTGGTCTGCTAGCCAGGCTGGCTGGTGGGGACTGGAATGCGGCATCACCCAGTCAGCGCAAGGGGGCAGCCCGCCCCGAAGACGCAGCATTCCATTCCATTGTCTAGGCTGCTGGCCAGCCAATGTTCCACTTTTCTTCCAATCCACTTCCAGCTTGATGTTTCTCAACTCTCCTTACCTGCTCTGGCTTCAGTATCCGCTTGATTAATCTATCTTCTCGAATCACGCGTCGCGTTTGTGCGCGGCGACTTGGTGACTCTTCCAACCTCTCCGATCTTGACTTTGGGGTTACTAGCCTCCTGAGATGGATGGGAGACTGTAGTCAGCCGCTTTGACTGGCACTACCCTTTCTTTCCTCGATAGCCCTAATCTCCCTTCCTTTCAACCATTTCAGGCAGCTTCATATACTACTCTGATATCACCTTATTGGATCTATACCCATCTTTCTGGGAGGATAGGGAAGCTTCAAAGGCATACGTCTATGCTCAACGTACGCAGTCAACAAATCATGGCCCCGGCTCGGGATGGCAGAAGACCAGATGGACACAAGACATTAGTTGTGATCGTCTTGGCTTTATACACGCTCTCTACGCTTTCGATTCTTGTCTTCTCGTCCGCTATGTATCTTTACGGTGCCGATTTAGTGGATTCTACTATCACTGCCAGCGAGGTCCTGATGGTTATATCTGTGAGTCACAGCCTAGAAACCTTATGATTGGGTTCTTTGACTGATGCAGACGACTATAGTCTGGTTTATCAGCTATATACATACCTCTTCATCAACTCATGGCTCGGCGTCATAGGAAGGCTGGCCCTTTTTATCAAGAACATAATGTTCTGCGTTCGGCCTGTTTCGCCATTGCACGAATCATGACTATCTCTTGGATGGCTGCTTCGGGTGTTGGCCTAGTGGTAGCTGTGAGACAGCCAATGTGTCTTCCTGCCAATGGTCTTTATGCATCTTGGCAAGCAGGAATCAGCTGCGTCATTCATAGGGCGAGCGTTGCGGCGTCGTTGGCGGCCTTGTAAGCACTTCATCTCTAAATGGAGAACTGTACACTTTGTTGACTCCTCTCAAGCATTGCGTCTTGTGTACTTCTATGTTCGCTCGAAATCCCCGGTCGACCCTTTCAGGCATCTTTGTCTGGGATTACGCCTCCAAATGCTCCCCCTATAAGACCGGTACCTACTGCCAACCCGAGCGTCTATTCCTTCACCTCCGACAAGACACAGTATCCTCCCTATTTCGATCTGGAGCAAGGTCAAATCCACAGACCACAGCTACAAAGCTCACCACGCAGTGCGGAATGGCTTCATGGCGGAACACCGATCCTCCCACCCTTACCTCGAAGGTCATATTCATTAGGCTTAGCATGGTCAGAAGCTTTACCCGATTCCTCTCGTCAGTCAACTATCTACCCCTCAACAGCTCGCATACAGCCATCGCCCACAGTCTCTGATGTCAGCGCTTCGACCTACAGCGCAATCAGCCGCCGGCCCAGCGCCATCAGCTCGACCGGCAGCAGCCGCTCTATACCCAGCCAATCACCACTGTCTACTATGCGCCGAGCCGACGAGCCCGAAGTCCCCGTCATCCCCGACAAATTCAGGACCCACCCGCAACCACACTTGCAGCACGGCTGGCCGGCATCCGCCGAACCGACTGCCCCAGAGCGGACCCTCACAATGCCAGCGAAAGCAGCACGGCGCCATCCGTCCATGGCCCGCCATCCCTCGACAGACATGGTCGTCCCTCCACTCGTCATCCGCAAGACGAAGTCCGCTGCTACACTTCCCCACAAACATACACAAAGCTACCAACACCATCATCACCATCACCGCCCCTTCAGCCCGCGATTGCCCTCGTACGAGAATCTTCGTAAAGGCGACGACGTACAATTCGCGTCTCCGCAGCCTCGGGCTGTGGAGATCGACACTCATGGCTCCGATGGGAGGCTTTACCAAGCTGTAGATGCACACGCACAGGCGCGGACACAAGGAGAGACGGCGAGGGGCAGACCTGGTGCTGTGAGGAGGAAGTCGAGCCGGACGCTGGTGAAGCATCGGCAGCCTGGTGCCAAGGCGCCGCGGAGGAGGAAGACCATGGTCTGAGTTCGAATTTCTGTTTGTTCGAAGAGAACAATTACTTTATTTACAAAAGCGCGCATTGTGTAGTCTTGGAGTACACCAGCCCGATAGGCAGCACCATACCCCATGAAAGATTGTTGAAGGAGGATCTTCAGCGATGGCGTCATTGTCATTGTCAGTGTCGGTGTCTGTTGATATATAGAGTGCGCTCTGAGACTCGAGAAGATAGAAATGCGCCCTTTGTATGGGTATGATTGGGTTGGGTTAGGGGTATAGCTAGCGGGATCCAATTGAGTTGGGATATCGTATGACAATCAATGGTGATATACCAACTTCGTACACTGTGAGGTGTGATTTGCATCAATCAATAGACTCCATTGTTGCTGTTGTTGTCATTGAAACGTGCCGCAGAGTAAGTAGATCTACAGAGAGCTCCATCCAGCCCGAGCCATCGACGCGGAAGCCTATCTACCTAGGCCTCGACGCGGATCCATCGGGGGTAACGAGTACTCCCAAGTTATTACCAAAAAAGAAAAAAAAACTCCGATCAGAGAGGCCCCGAAGTCGGAAAATAGAAACAAACGCCAAGCAGAAGCACGAAAACAACCCCTTCCCCCCACATCACCTCTTCACATAGCGATATCGATACCCCTGCCTCTCGCCCTCAGCAAGCTTCGCCGGTCCAACTTCCTCCCGTCCCCACAAGGCCATCACCACCCGCGCCATCTTCTCCCTCTCCGCCACCAACGTCTCCTTCTCCTTCACCAAGCCATCTCTGTCCTTCACCAAGCCGTCCCTCTCCTTCGCCAACGCCTCCAGCGCCGTCACCAATTTGTCGTGGTCGTTGAGCAACAGCTTGACTCGTCGCCGCCATTCTTTCTCGCGCTTCTCTAGTGCGTGCGTGAGGCGTGCTGAGAGGGCGGTGTTGATGGCTTCGTTGTCTGAGGCCTGGGTTGCGAGGGCGGCGGCGAGGGCAGCTTCGTGGTCTGAGGACTGGGTTGCGAGGGCTGCGGCGAGAGCAGCTTCGTGGTCTGAGGCCTGGGTGGAGAGGGCGGTGGTGGTGGTGGTGAGTTGGATTTTGAGGGCTGCGATGGTGTCGTGGAGTTGCGTCGTGGTGTGTTGGTGTTGAGCATCGCTGGCCTCTTTGGCGGCGGCGGCTTGGGCCGATGCTTTTTTCAGCTCCTCGTCGTGGGAGTGTTTCGAGGCCTCCAGGTGGTTTTGGAGGGTGGTGGCGGAGTCGGTCTTGGAGGTCTCCAGTTGGGTCTTGAGAGATGTGATTTCGGAGGTAGCGTCTTCCTTCTCCTTTTTCAGGTCGTCGATTGTTCTTTTGGAGCATCCCAGTCGCTTTTCTAAGCTTTGGATTTTATTGTCGGCTTCCGTCTTGGCGGTTTTGAGCTCGCCTTCCAACTCGGCGATCCTGGCATTTGCCCGATCCTCAGCCTCGATTGGTCCTTGATCTAACTTGGCCCTCGTGACGCTGTCTTCTGTGCGCAGGCGAGCTCGAATATGATATGGAGGTGTTGAGGTGCCGCATGGGAGGAATTCGCTCTCGTCTTCGTAGTCCTCTGCTGTTGACTTTGGTGGGATCGGTTTCGCTCCACTATCCTCGTCTGCACACGCTTCACTGCCTGTCTTCGCATGTGCTTCCGACCCTCTCATCCACTTTTCCATGTCCAGCGTGAAATCTGTCGGTCCGTCGTCCTCACTCGGCACGTCCTCGATCTCTCGCCTTGGAGTCGGTGGTAGACTGGAGTCGTTCGGTGCTCGCCCATTGTTGAGGAAGCTGGCATCGCGAAGTTTTCCCAGGGTAATGGTATAATCTGCCATGCTGAACTCGCTACCGACTGATGAGATTGAAGAAGCTCGGCTGCGCGTCGTTCGGGTACGCGGTGTTTTGGATGTAGGCGCACCTGATTGCAATACCGAATCGGAAGATGTTCGTCCCAGAGCAGCATGCTTGGTGGAGCTGAGCACGGGCGAGGGAAGTTTTGAAGATTTGGTTGATGGACGCGCAACTTGAGGGGTTGAGGGTTCGCGTGAAGCCACCATATTGGAAGACTTTAATGTAGAGTATCGAGAGCAGTGTGAGAGTGATTACGACACCAGATAGCTGAAGTCTGAAGTGTTTGCGTCGATGTTGTGTTTCGCGACAAAAGTTCGCGGATGTAAATACTGTAAGCCACTGTCGATCTCGCTACTGTACTGCGCCACACACGAAATATCCACACAACAACTACAATTTGACTCTATTGACCTCGCTGTCGCCGTCCTCACTGGGCCCATGCCTCCTCAACTGTCTGCCACCGTCAGGGCCCAGGTGGAACACTCACTGGCTGCTGGAGTACCCCCCAGAACGATTTCCAGCGAGACAACTGTGTCCTACTCCCAGATCATGCGAATGCAACAGAATATAAGGGCATTTGCATCAACAGTGAGGCCTAGAACTGTCAGTCGAGGTTGTCAGAGGACATTGGTCAGTGACATGGAGAAGGTGAGTCTATAGGCAGCCCTTCTGACTCTGGACCCCTAATCAATGGACAGGGCCTTCTTCAATTCCTTGATGAGAAACCCTGGTCTTATCAGGACGAGATGGTATACTTTTTATGGGACGAATGTTGAGTTGTGGTCAGTGAGTCAACAGTGTCGCGAACACTAAAGAGACTGAAGTGGTCAAGAAACACAGTAGGGTTTTCTTTCTTTCCCTTCCTCTTCCTCTTCCTCTTCCTCTTCCTCTTCCTCTTCCTCTTCCTCTTCCTCTTCCTCTTCCTCTTCCTCTTCCTCTTCCTCTTCCTCTTCCTCTTCCTCTTCCTCTTCCTCTTCCTCTTCTCCCCTCTTTCAGCTAGCTAGCTAATCTCTGTAACTGTTAGAAGTGTCGACAGGCCAGTCAGAGGAACCCTGAACTCCGAGCTGAATGGCTGGTTCAAATCGCTGCTGTTCAACCCAATCAATTTGTCTTTGTCGACGAATCAGCAGCAGATGAAAAGACAAAGGATAGAAAGGATGAATGGGCGCCTCGGTACCTTAATTGGATCTTCCTCGCTAATTTGCCCTTAGTTTCAATAATTACTTACTCTCTGAATCACATCTTGAAAAGTACGAGTAGGGTTAGGTGAGGGCCTCCAGCGATAGTGCCATGACATGGTATCACCATAAAGCAGAGACAAAGACCAGATGGATCGTTTCGCAGATCAATCATACTTTACGTTGCAAGATGATAACTCATGTGGATTTCTGACATGGAGCGCTCCAAGAGTCAACACTGCGCCCTTGACGTTGATTGTACTTCGCCTCATTGCTCCATATTGCCAGTCGCTCTGTGGCATTACAACGCCAGCCAACGCGCGCTGCTTGCGCATCCAAAGCGCCTATTTATTCAATGCTCGCTGGTGTCCAACGCCAGAGACCCTCACTACCTTTTCACCTTCTCTTGACCGAAACCGGAGTCAAGTACGTTGACGCCAGTAGATGGTTTTCCCGCCTTGTGGTGCTGCGGCTACATGTCAGCAACTTTTGGCTTCTTCCTGACCAAGCCAGAGCCAAGAATTTTGATGCTAGAGGATACAGTCTCCTGCCCCTGCTCTACATCAGCCGTCTTGGGCTTCTTCCTCATCAATCCGGTAGATAGCATATTTGCTCCATCACGGCTAGGTACGGTATGTTGGCCGTCAGTATCGTTGCTTTTCCTCTTCTTTTTCAACATGGTCTCGTTCAACATGTGGACTCTATTGGTGGAATTCGCCTTGGCAAGCGATTCCTTCTTCCCAACAACAAGTTGACCCCAACTTCTCATCCCTGCAATCACAGCCACTTCGCCGACCCATCTCTTTGTGCTGCTCTCAGCAACTTTCTGATTCGCGAAGTCCAGACGCAGAAGCAGGTCCATAGCGCGGTTGTAGTCTTTCTCTGATAGCACAACTTGGCCGCGGCTTGACTTGGGCCACGAATAGTGCTTCGTCTTTCCAGGTTGTTTCAGCGAGGATGGCCGAGAGGAGGCGGACTTGATGCGAGGCTGTCGTGGGATGATGGGGCCTGTCAGAGGGCGCTTTTTGGGACGTCTCTTTGGTTGCGATTGAGCGACAGAAATTTGAGACAATGGTTTTGCAGACGATTGTGGCTGAATCGGCGACGATGTACTAGGTGATAGTGGCACAGAGTCCTCATAAGGAGACCGCTCCGGTGTCTGTGGCGGAAAGAGTAAGATATCCTGCTGCTGCGACTGTAAAGGGGTTGGTAGCATTCCACGATCACTGAGGTCTGTAAAAGCCATAGAGCCTTGACTCCCAACGGATTCCTGGCCGTCTCTTTGCGGTAATAAGTCTGGTGGAGCAAAGACCACCCACAAAAATCCAACAAGTCTCCCAGAGCAGCATTCTTGTCTGAAAGCCATCAACTCCCAAAACTGTTCCAAACTCTTTACGCTCTTCCATCGTCCAGTATCATAGCGCTTGGACGGACTATCAGTACCATGACTTGCTTGCATGTCTGGGAGCTCATCGTCGAGCTCGTCCAGAAATCTCGCCTTTGGATCGTCTGGAAAATGAGGGATCAAGCATCGTGGGGAAGCGCTAGGATTTGTGGCAATCTGTCGTAGCGGATGCGAATTGCTCCATCTCTTGCGGTCTGGCGGATCGGCTTTCGAAGATGGCGGAAAAAAGGATGATGTCTCGTATTTGTCGCATCCGGGTACAATCAAGTAGGCCTTTGCCCTGGTCGCGTTACCCATGTCCCAGTCGTCGTCTCCTACCGCATATTCCTCCTTTTCTGCCAGATGCTGCCTCAACACCGGATCTAAAACTCTACACCACCACCTAACCAGTCCTCGATCATCCAAGACATGCTTGCCGCTGTTCTCAATGCTCCCGGGGAAGAGATATTGATCTTGCGCCCTGGCAAAGAGTGACACCACAAGCTTAACCCCTGCACGTTGCCGAGTTTCCACGAGGTGTGTAATGAGTGTGGATGAGATTGTCTTTAGCAGTGACGGTACGCCTGTGGGGGTTTCGATCAGGTGAATGTAGCCTGTAGAGTCTGCTTTAGAAACAAAGAGGGTTGTAAGGTGTTCTGTGCTGTAAATCAGGACCTCAATGGCGTAGATGAAGAGCTCATTTGGTGTCGATGAAGCCGCATTTGATACCGTAACGAAGTGGCTCTCGCAGTAAGTCTTCTCCGGTTTCGAGCCCGAAGGCGCAGCAAAGATTGCGGCGCATTGTGTTGGATATGAGGAAACATGGTGGACATTGATTTGAACATCCTTTGGCAAAGCAACCGCAAGCTTCCTTATGAAAGAATCTCTAGAATCATTATGAGAGCTACCTGAAGCCAACATGTTGTTTCAGTAGCGTATGCAGCCCAAAAGTTCGCAGCGAGCCCCAAGGGCTGATGCTGTTGAGGAGGGACGCGGACGTGGGGTGAGGAAACGCGTAGCCAATTCAATCATCTCGCGTATTCTTTTCGACCACTCTTCAACATGAGTTGCACCAATGTAGTCTCATCTCTAGCTTCAGTCATGAGAACGAACCGGATTAGGCTTCGTGCGTGATCGTCAAGGAACAATGGGAACCGCTCTGGTGAGGCGTCTTCCTAACTCACTTCTCGTGTGCACTCTCTACCGGCCTCTCGTCTTTAATTTCCTCGATCATAAGTTACAGCGCAGCTGTCTCGCCTGTTGTGGAGGGAGCATTCCCATATTACCGTGTTGAATACTTCATGAGGAAACGCAGCTCCAAGAGAGTCAGTTGCGAAGCCAAGTCATTCGTTCGCGTACATCTTATCATCATATTACTGCCCTTTTACCTCACCAGGTTGTCTCTATCCGCGTTTCATTGATATTGTGCTGAGCTCGTGATCCGAGTACTTTTCCTCTTACGCCTCTTCCGCTGTGTATCAGGCAGCGATGTCTTCGAAGACGAGGGTGGCCCTGTTGGACGATGTAAGCCACAGCTCGTCCATACTGGCCAAGACCGAAAATTCTGCTCTATATGTGAATTATAGGATTTGATATACGGTCGCACATCCCGTGCTGACGGATTTGGAGGTGACGAAGCTAAGCTTGGGCTCTAAGTTGGGAGGTCTGAGCGATGTCTTGGTGGACAGTGGCGGTATATATCTCTGAGGACAAGCATTGAGACTGAGAGTATCGAGGGAAGAAGGAAAGAAAAAATAGCAAGATAAGATGGTGATGATGGCTTCAATGAGTTCCAGGAGATGAAGTGACCAGATGTGATAGATCATGAAGACGAATGAGGGAGGTAGTGCTAGGGTTCATACTATGGCCTGAAAAATCCAGGCTCCTGTGCCTGAGATATACTTCTTGTCTTTATTTGCCATATTGTACATTTGATGGCAGCCGGTTCCATCTACGGCATTGAGAACTCTATGAGCAGACAAGCATTGCTGGCCCTTGAGCGTCCATATGCTGAAATACTGCCTAATCAAGCTTAGCTTCCTTGGAGTTCGGTCACTGGAAATTCAATCTGTTCACAACATAGCAATTGACAACCCAACAACGTGTGCATCCTCCTTGCGCAGACCGTTCAAAAGTAAAGGATGCCTCCAAAGTCTGCAGTGGCAAAATTCGCAGTGATTACAAGGCGAATGCAGCGACAGACTTTATGCCAACGAGGATGCATCATCACACCCCAAACCACTCCATCCTTCCAGGCACGATGCATTTCCGCATCCACTGCGAAATACGAGGAGATGGAGGTAGATCGAGAAGATAGGCCACGATGGCAGTCCACGCCTCCGAACATGACAGCGCCAGTTCGATCGCGACCGAAACCACTGAACAATGAATTCCGAGTCAATGAAGATCCGCGACGGTTAGATCAAGCGTATACACAGATGTTAGGCAGCGGAGGCGATAAGATGCTCACCGAGGAAGTGAAATGGCTCGCTGTCACTCACAAGAGCTTTGATCATGGGAGAAGAGGGTTCAACGATCGCTTGGCTTTTCTGGGTATGCCTGAGGTTCCCCACAAACGGTAACGTTCGAGGGAAAGGAAAATGGCTGACGCAGGAAATGGACTTAGGCAAGCGGCTAGTAGAGGTGCAAACATCACTTGCAATAATACACTCTGCTTCCGGTCGACCCTCACCCCTTCCAGCCGATCTATATGAACGGGTGCCTTTTCAACATCCAGCCCTCGACGGATTACCGAGCCTGACGGCGGAAGCAAGAACACTTACGATGGATAAAAGACGCTTATCGCAGCTAGCACAGCAATATGGTCTCGGCAGCGTGGTCAGGTGGAAACCAAAGAAGGTGAGGATACCTGAGCACATCATCTGTTTGCTGATTCCGGAGGTTATTCACTGTACTGACACATCCATTTACTGTTCAGGCCGACAATCTCGCTGGTTCAGGGATGGACATGGTACTTGCGCAAGCGCTCTATGCAATCGTAGGCGCTGTTGCACTACAGAGGGGAGGGGAGACGGCAATCAAAATGGTTCAAGAGCGAATCCTGCACCCGTTGGGTCTCTCGTAGCCACAAACTGTTGTCATGAGAACTGCATAGCCTACCGGCGTCTCTGTGTTTACTGTACATTAATCTCTATACACAGCCTCGGCTGAAAATCTTGCAACTCCAATACATGTGCATTTTTCTGCGTCATACCCTACATGTCCTGTATGGTGAACACATTCCCTCTTCCGCTGCTGCAAAGTTGACGTCGGGCAATGACTCCGGGGTTTTTAGGTTTTGCCGCTAAAAATTTCACGGACCACACAATAAAAGGCCCTCACCGCACCCAGTAATCAACCTCGTGCCCCTCGACAACACTTCCCTCTTTGTCTGCCAGTGCCTCCAAATCTTCAAGAAGGACTAGACTTCTCGACTTCATATTATCAAATGTGGCTGAGCTTCTGGAGAATCTCATAGCGGCCGAAAGACCACCCCTCTGATTGACTTCAGCCGAAGCGCACACAAACACATTGCAAAGGACCGATCACAGCCGTGACAATTGATAGAATAATCTATTCCGGACGAACAAAATCCTAGAACCGACGTGGACACTTCGAGTAGCAACGTTTTCGACACCAAGGCTTTCACCACCCCGCATTCCCAGAAAATCATTAATTGTGGCGAACCTACGGATTCAGTCGTCTTCGCAACTGTCTGGGCTCTAGTTAGCCACACAACTTGCCTCCTAGTCAAAGTCTCTTATTCTCCATGAGCCGAAAGGACCTGCTGCGCTTCCTGTCTAAGCCTGCAAAGTAAGCCATCACTATCCGCTGGTTGTCTCCAATCATCAGGGCTCATTCGTCCTGGTCTCAAACTGATCTGCTCCTCCTAACGCTTGCCCTCAGTATTTTGTTTACTGCATCTATGGAGGCTGCCATCTCTTCAGGAACATCGCTAACTGCCTTTGCTGTTAGGCCCAGATAACATTTGCTACATATTCTATTTTCACATTCAATTCAACCCTACATCAAGCAGATATCCTCGTCTGCTAAGACCGATACTTTCGCAGAGTATCGGTATCTTTCAGTGCGAGGACCACGAGATATAGCCAACATTCCTCGCCGCAAAGCGTCTTTCATCCCTCTTTCGGCGCGACCTCCATAACGCCCTTTGAGTCTTCAAGAAATCATACCTGGACTGTTGCTGGCTGAAGCCGGCACCTACATCTCCCAAAGATCGTGGGCCTTCTCTTCTCAGGCGAACGCCGCATTGTTCGTCTGGGTGGCAGATTGTGCTTCACCGCGCTAGCCGTTCAGCTAGCCTTACTTGATTACAACCACCAGCGGACCTCAGCAAGTAGACACTGGTCATAGAACCGTATCTCGACAGGAAATGGTCAACATTGAAGTACCTAAGCATTATACAGGTTCTCCGTCCTCCTTTAGTGGGACGCCGCACTTAACGATTAATCGTGAGGCTACAGTTGATCTCGATTCTAGCAATGCATTCGAAGGTTTGTCACTTGCAATACACAACATTTGGCAAGCGTTGACTATTATCAAGGTCCAGAGAAGCTCTTGGAGGTATGGTTCAGTCCATCCCCTAGTGCCTTGCCAGGCTCCACAGCCCCTGATGGCCTGAAGGCCGTTTCGTCCGAGACATGGAAGGAGATGCTTGACCTAGTGAACTGCAAAGTTCTCTCCATCGTTGAATCAGAACACGTCGATGCATACCTACTGTCCGAGTCGAGCATGTTCGTCTTCCCTCACAAGCTCATCCTCAAGACATGCGGTACGACCACGCTCCTTTGTGGATTGCCTCGCATTTTGGAAATTGCTGCTTTGTCAGCTAGCTTTCCTCATGTCTGTGGAAATCTAGCCAAAGGCATCGCGACTGCTGCGACACCCTACAGGGTCTTTTACAGCAGGAAGAATTTCTTATTTCCCAACCTTCAGCGCGGCCCTCACCGTAGCTGGAGAGATGAGGTCAAATCACTAGACAAAATCTTCGTTGGCGGCAGCGCGTACATGATTGGGAAGATGAACGGCGAGCACTGGTACCTATATTTAACGGCGCCGAAGACGATCTTGACGCCTCCTGCTACGCCAGATGGACAGGAAACCGAGACAAAGATAGTGAAGATTCCTAAGAGCACGGCGGGAGCTATTGTGGATGGATTGAAGATTGACGGAGGCCAAGATGAGACGCTGGAAGTGTTGATGACCGATCTAGACGAGAAAAACGCCAAGCAGTTCTACCTCGGCAACGCGAGTGCGGTCGCTGAGGGGCGATACTTCCAGCGACCCCATGGTTTACGCCAAGATGTGCCGGAGAAACTGGGAGTCTTGGGAGGGAGTCAATTCGAAGACCTGCGTATCGATGGTAATGGGAATACCAATGGCAGTGGCTACCATGCACATGACGGGTTCGACGTTTTCAGCAATACTTCATCAGACAACAGCGAGATCACCTCCGATGAAGAGGACCTATTTCCCGAAGAGCTCACTACCGAAGGCCACGCTTTGGGCACTGTTGTCTCGGAGTCCTCGGGTCTGACTGAAGTCTATCCTGCGGCGAAATTCCCGGACGCACGCATTGACGCTTACCTCTTTACTCCTTGTGGCTTCTCTGCGAATGGCGTTGTTCCTGCCCCCGAGGGTGCAAAAGGAACACATTACTTCACTGTGCATGTTACGCCGGAGCCACACTGCTCGTACGCGAGCTTCGAGACCAACGTGCCAGGTCGCCAAACTGGACGCGAGACCGTTGAAGTGGTGGAGCAGGTTGTCAACATCTTCAAACCTGGTCGCTTCAGCGTCACGCTCTTCGAAGCAAAGCCAGATAATGCGGAGATTGGATTTCTCGAGGGTGATCTCGATACCCTGGCAGAGATCAAGAGTCTGGAGAGGCAGGCAGCTAGGCGGAGTGCGAGGATGGAGAACATCAAGGGCTACCGTCGTGTTGATCGCATCGTGCATGATCTTGATGGATACGATCTGGTGTTTAGGTATTATGAGAGGTATGATTGGAAGGGAGGTGCGCCGAGGTTGGGGGAAGTGGGATGCTGACCTTGACCGGGTGACGGCTGGACAATCTGCTAGTGGGATTTCTCGATTTCTTGGTCTATCTTGCTTTCCGTGCTCCTCCGAACACTGCTACTACGCTTTGTCACTCTCTTTCTAACGTTTTCCTTGCGTGTTTTCTGTGGATATGTCTTTTCTCACTTTGTCTTTGTAGAAATATCCTTCTGCTTTACATACGTCCAGGAAATGCATGAGTCTATGCCTTCAAGTAATCTTGGTAGCTGTGCCATGACATGTCAACACTACTACAACAGCACTACTAGAGATCATTGATACAACAGCATCTCGCCCTGCACCCCATCTGTGAACAATCGTAGCACAGGAGCTCCTCCTCGCCTCCGTCGCTCATCTAAAGAATACTGCATAAAAGTGTCCCCTCTATCGAGTCGTACACAATCCGTCCCTGCATCTTATCATCGAGACACCGATCGTAAAGCACAGTACATGAGCTCCTCCCGATGTTCTTGCCCATTGCCCCTCCGACCGTTATCCAATCGACGAATTCGTTACGTCGTCTAGTTTAAGTCATGAGTGTAGAAAAGAACTTTTCTTCAGAAATAAGTCTTGCTCTTGGAAAATTGTGTCGTGAGGTTTGGATCTCCGACGTCGCAGTGACTTGAGAGGAGAGAGGGGGGTTTTTTTTAGGGGAGGGGGATGGATGGATGGATGAGGTTGACATGACAGGGATGGGGGTTTGAGAAAGGAGAGAGAGAGAGACAGAGAGAAGTGTGTGTGGATGGTTCTGTAGTGTTTGTTCTCGTATCTAGCCGCTATTTCCCCACGGGTACGAGTAGGGTGCGGAACCGGCATGTTCGTATCGTCCGTTGGTCCAAACGCGCTTTCGTTGTAGACAGATAGATACTTTCAGCAACGGAATCTTACGCGCCTGGTGATGCTCCATCCCATTAGCGTCGGTCACGTGAACAACCTCCTCCCTCCCAACCGCGCACTCCCCGCCCCCTGAACGCCAAGCCCAAGACTCAACCCCGCAAGCCCGGCACCCCCGCCTTCGCCGTCACGTCGATATCTCCGCAGCGCTTCTCTCAGATGATCCGGTAATAACGGGCCCGCTTCCTTGACGGTTGTTGAATGTGGTTGTGGTTGTGAGTGGGCGGAAGTGGTGCCGTTGCTGGTCGTCGGCGGCGGATCGGGAGAGGAGGAGGGGGGGGATAGGGATTCAGCGAGGGTGTATTGGGCTTGGATTTGGCGGGCTTTTTCGATGATTTCGCCGATGAAGATTTTGGTGTAGCCGTTTATCGTTGTTATTACGGATGGGGGCACGGATTGGGAGAGGGTTGCGTTTGTGATCTGTTGTTTGCGTTGGTTACTTGTGTAGAGAGGCACGAATGGATATGATAGAGGTAGAGGTAGAGATAAAGTTAGAGTTGGAAGTAGAGGATTTGCAGGGGGAGGGGTGTACCTTGCGGACTGTTTCTTTTTTCAGCTTAACGCGGCGGTACATGTCGTAACGGTCTTGTTGATCGCGGTCAAAGGCGTCGACGAGGACCCTATGAGACTCTCATATTAGTCAAGTATTCCGTCTCCTCGTGTAGGACCTGAAACGTACGCCATCTTCTTCTTCTCCGCCGCCCTCTCAACCTCCCCACCCCCCTCCACAGCCGTCGTAACCATGGCCATCTCCTCATCCCCCTCCTCGTCATCCCCCTCTCCACCCTCATCTCCCGCCCCACCGGCACCTCCAGTCGTACTCCTACCATCCTGTAGACTCCCAGCCCTAGTCCCAGTCCCGCCTTTTCCGGTACCGCTCTTCACACTCTTCCCGTCGTCATCCTTCCGCACTCTGCTCCCAGTCTTCCGCGGCCGTCCTCGTCCTCGTGTAGATGATCCACCACCACCACCTCCTCCTGCTCCTCCTCCTCCACCCGTAACGCTCGTGCCAGCGACAGAACTTTCCACACTCGGACTCCGTAGGTCCCTCAGACCATCATTCCTCACTCCGCCGCCTATGAGTTCTTCGGGGGGGAAGGACGTCTGCCGCAGAGGGTGCGCGGTGGTACTAGTCGCGGAGGTTGTGGCCGAGGGTTTGCGGCGTTTGAAGTTCGCGTTGGACGGGGGCAAAGGGAGTGAGGGGCGTTTCTTGGGGTTTGGGAGAGAAGTGTTTTGGGCGTAGGGGGGGAAGGTTGCTAGATTTGGCGGCGACGCCATTGATGCGAGATAAGAGTTGGAAGTAGGGAGGTTGTAGGCCAACGACGAACACGATTGAGGCGTGAAGGTATGTTGTTGCAGTGTCGAGGTTGAAGTGTTGCGGATGCGGAAGATGCCGATTGGTGAATGCTGCATAGGGCTGAGGGTACCTGATTACCATATGTTCTGACTGCTCTGGGAGAACATGTAAGAAGTACCTTACGAGATACACAGATAAGACTACCCTTTCGAATAGGTCAATATTGGGATGATCTCACTTGTGGCGTATCACATCAAGGCCGGAAGGAACTAGCGTAGGTTTGAATGTTGACAAAATATCTGTGAGCCGTCATGTCCTCATGGCAGATTCCAAGTTTATACTGAACAGATTTACGTCTGTCATGAAGTTGGTACTCCTTTGATGATACCCGTTTCTTCATTTTCTTTCACTAATACGTGCAAGAACACAGAGCCACATCGAAGATTCAGCCTCAATCGCGCCGCTGTAGCTCTCAATTATTTCCTT
>JAABUP010006595.1_pt1 | contig 16365 bp, 9 predicted proteins | sample 5559201 | NCBI WGS metagenome assembly JAABUP01 (sample SAMN10711887, study PRJNA513373) | rock metagenome | isolation source: Antarctica rocks | place: Antarctica
GTCGACGGCAGCTCCGGTTCGGCCGGCAGGGTCCAGGTGAGCGCCGGCAGCGTTTCGGTGCTCAATGGCGGCTTCATCAACGCCAACACGCACGGCACCGGCGCAGGCGGCTCGGTGACAGTGTCGACGCCGGGCGCGCTGCTGCTCGACGGCCACGGCGGGAGCGGCACCGAGATCGGCGCGTCGGCGCTCGGGCCGCAGTCCGGCAACGCCGGCAGCGTCGAGATCAGTGCCGGCAGCGTCTCGGTGCTCAATGGCGGCCTCATCACCAGCAACACGGCGGGCACGGGCGCGGGCGGCACGGTAGTGGTGGGAGCGCCGGGCGGCGCCTTGCTGCTCGACGGCCGGGGCGATGCCGGCACCGCGATCTCGGCCGATACGCTCGGGCCGCAGTCCGGCGCCGCTGGCACGGTCACGATCAACGCCGCCAGCGTCGCGGTCCAGGGTGGGGCGCAGGTCGCCGGCTCCACCAACGGCCCGGGCCAGGGCGGCGGCGTGACGGTCAACACCGGCACGCTAACCGTGTCGCGCGGGGGCTCGATCGTCAGCCCAGCGTTCGCGTCCGGCAACGCGGGCAGGATCACGTTGAACGTCAACGGCGCCCTCACCGTCGACGCCGCCGACGCTGGGCTCTTCGCCAACGGCGTGAGCAGCGAGGCCGGGACCGGAAGCTCCGGTGCGGCCGGGACGGTCCAGGTGAACGCCGGCAGCGTTTCGGTTCTCAACGGCGGCTTCATCAACAGCAGCACGGCGGGCACGGGCGCGGGCGGCTCGGTGCTGATAATGACGCCGGGCACGCTGCTGCTCAACGGCCGGGGCAATATTGGCGGTCCCGCCGAGGTCTCGGCGTCGACGACTAAGCCGCAGTCCGGCAACGCCGGCAACGTCGAGATCAGTGCTGGCAGCGTCTCGGTGCTCAATGGCGGCGTCGTCACCAGCAACACGGCGGGCACGGGCACGGGCGGCTCGGTGCTGGTGACGGCGCCGGGTGCGCTGCTGCTGGACGGCCGGGGCGACGCCGGCACCGCGATCTCGGCCGACACGACCGGGCCGCGGTCCGGCGCCGCCGGCAGGGTCACGATCAACGCCGGCAGCGTCGCGGTCCAGGGCGGGGCGCAGGTCGCCAGCTCCACCGCCGGCACGGGCCAGGGCGGCGACGTGGCGGTCAACACCGGCGCGCTGACTTTGTCGCGCGGAGGCGGGATCTTCAGCACCACGTCCGCGTCCGGCAACGCGGGCGAGATCGCGTTGAACGCCAACGGCGCCCTCACCGTCGACGCCGCCGACGCCGGGCGCCTCGCCAACGGCGTGAGCAGCGAAGCCGGGGCCGAAAGCTCTGGTTCGGCCGGCAGGGTGCAAGTGAGCGCCGGCAGCGTTTCCGTTCTCAACGGCGGCTACATCAACAGCAGTACGGCGGGCACAGGCGCGGGCGGCTCGGTGCTGGTGACGACGCCGGGCGCGCTGCTGCTCGACGGCCGGGGCAGCGTCGGCGGCCCCGCCGAGGTCTCGGCGTCGGCGAACGGGCGGCAGTCCGGCGCCGCCGGCCCGGTCACGATCGAAGCCGGCAGCGTGTCGGTGCTCAACGGCGGCGTCATCACCAGCAACACGGCGGGCTTAGGCACGGGCGGCACGGTGCTGGTGATGACGCCGGGCGCGCTGCTGCTCGATGGCGGGGGCGACGCCAGCACCGCGATCTCGGCCAGAACGACCGGGCCGCGGTCCGGCGCCGCCGGCACGGTCACGATCAACGCCGGCAGCGTCGCGGTCCAGGGCGGGGCGCAGGTTGCCGGCTCCACCGCTGGCCCGGGCCAGGGCGGCGACGTCAGGGTGGCGGCTGTTTCCACCGTCCGCCTCAGCGGCCCTGGGCCGCAGATCGCCGCCACCTCCACCGGCGCGGGCGCTGCCGGCTCGATCACCGTGGCGGCGCCGCAGCTTTTCCTGCGCGACGGGGCGGGCATCTCGACCGCGGCGCAGTCAGCCAACGGCGGCAACATCACTATCGGCCCCGGCGACCTGCTCTACCTCCAGCGCAGCTCCATCACGACGTCCGTCAACAGCGCATTCGGCAACGGCGGCAACATCGCCGTCGACCCGCGCCTCGTCGTGCTCGACCGCGGCGCGATCCAGGCGAACGCGGTGGGCGGCGACGGCGGCACCGTGCTGGTGCGGGCCGACCAGCTCGTGCAGTCGGCCGGCAGCGCCATCACCGCCACCTCCCAGCTCGGCGTGCCCGGCCAGATCTTCATCACCGGCCCGCCCTTGGACCTGAACGGCAGCCTGGTCGTCCTGGCCAGCGAGCTGCGCTCCGCCGCTGCCTTGCTGCGCGAGGGCTGCGCCGTGCGCGGCGCGGCCCCGCGCTCCAGCCTGGTCGCGGCCGGACGCGGCGGGCAGCGCCAGGGCCTGGAGGCCACGCTGCCGGCGCTCTACTTCGTCCACCGCCCCGTCCGCGACGGCGGGCGCCAAGTGCCAGAAACGTCGGCCACCCCGGCGCGCACCAGCATCGAGGTGTCGAGCCGATGCGGGTAGGCCGGCCGTGACCCCGGCCGGCGCCGCCCCGTTCCACAGGCTGACATCCCGCAGGCCGAAGCGTCCGCCCCAAACGGGCGTGCCGCTTGGGGACGCCGTGCGCCGGATGCTCGGCCTTCTCGGCACGTCGGCCGTTCTGCTGCACGCCGCAGGCCAGGCCGCTGCGCAGCCGGCGCCGGCCACCGATCCCCTGCCGGAGCGGCGCGGCTCCGGCGCCCCCAGCCTGCCGCGGCTCCGCCCGTCGCCGCCGGGCGGCCCGGCAGCGCCCGCCCGTCCGCCGGCGACAGTCCGGACCGGCCTGCCCGGCGATGCCCGCTTCTTGCTCACGGGCGTCCGGCTCCTCGGCAGCTCCGTGCTCGACCAGGCCGACATCGCCCATGTGGCGGCGCCGTTCCTCAGGCGCCCGGTCGGGCTGGGGGACATCGAGGAGATCCGGCGCCAGGTGACGCTGCTCTACGTGGACCGCGGCTACATCAACTCAGGCGCCGTCGTGCCCGACCAAACCGTCGCCGGGGGCGTCCTCACCTTGCAGGCCGTCGAGGGCAAGCTGACCGAGATCGAGGTGACGGGGAACCGCCACTACCGCTCCTCCTACCTGGTCGACCGCCTCCGGCGCGGCGTTTCCACCCCGTTCAACGTGAACGAGCTGGGGCGGCAGCAGCAGATCCTGCTGCAGGACCCCGGCCTGCGCCGCCTCAACCTCAACATCCAGCCCGGCCTCGCGCCGGGAGAGGCGCGGCTGGTCGGGGACGCCCTGGAGGCCAGCCCCTACTCGCTGACCGTCCAGGTCGCCAACAGCCAGTCTCCCACCGTGGGCGAGGTCCGCGGCCAGGTGCAGGGCACCGTGGGCAACATCCTGGGCGTCGGGGACCTGCTGGCGGTGCAATACGGGCGGAGCCAGGGGATCAACGACGGCGCGGTCAGCTACTCGCTGCCCGTTGCCAGCGACGACACGCGGGTGAGCCTGCGCTACGACGTGAACAACACCCTGGTCGTCGCCCAGAGCCTCAGCCCGCTGAACATCACCAGCCGATATGACAGCATCGGCCTCGGGCTGAGCCGGCCCTTCTACCGGACGCCCGAGCAGGCCCTGACCTTGGGCCTGTCGGCGGAATGGCGGCGCAGCCAGACGTTCGTGAATGGCCAGCCTTTTCCCTTCACGGTCGGCAGCGACAACGGCCGGACCAACGTTTCCGCGCTGCGGTTCTACCAGGACTGGCTGGACCGGAACGCCGAGCGGGTCGTTGCCCTGCGCTCCACCTTCAGCGTCGGGATCAATGCACTGGGCGCGACAGTGACGCCCACGCCGCCAACTGGACGTTTTTTCACTTGGCTCGGCCAGGCCCAGTATGTCCGGCGCGTGTTCGGGAACTGGGAGCTGCTGGCCCGCGGCAGCCTGCAGCTCAGCCATGACCCGCTGTTCCCAATCGAGCAGTTCGTGCTCGGCGGCATCTCCACCGTGCGCGGCTACCGGGAGTACCTCTCGGCCACCGACAACGCCGCCGTGAGCACGCTTGAGCTGCGCATCCCGGTTGCCCGGCTGCCGGTCCCGCTGCTCGGCGCCAACACGGACGCGGGCACCATCCAGCTTGCGCCGTTCTTCGACCAGGGCTTCGGCTGGAACACGCGCCAGGCGGCAGTGCCGAATTCCAACCTGTCGAGCGTTGGCCTGGGCGTGCGCTGGCTGATCGGCTTCGGAACGGCCGCCGAGGCGTACTACGGACACGCGCTGCGCCGGGTGAGCGGCGGCGGCCACTCCCTCCAGGACAACGGCCTGCACTTTCGCGTCGTCGCCAGCGTGTTCTAAAGGCGGGCCGCGCCCGTCCCTACGGCACGGCACCCATGGCGGGGCCGGCCGGCAGGCGCAGCTCCGCCTGCCTCAACAGCCGCGCCAGCGCGGTTCCGTGGTCGCTGTCCCGGCTCCGCTTGGCCAGGGCCACCGCATCGTACCAGTATCCGGCGCGCACGAGCGCGTCGACGCGGGGTTCCAAGGACGCTTCGCGCGTCGCCTCAAGCGCCAGGCTGCCCGGCCGGTACTGGATAAGGGCGCTGCCGACGAGGTCCTGAGACGGCGCGCGGGGGTCGACCGCCACGGTCAACGACCAGGCGCAGAGCAGGTTCGGGGCGAGCCGGATGCCATGGTCGCGCAGGCGGATGACGCCGAGGCCGGACGGCCACCCGCGCGGGAGTTCGAGGTTCGCGAGCGGACGCGCCTGGCCGGGCGTGCTGATCGCCAGCCGCATCGGCTGCGCGGTCCGGCCCGACAGGACGTAGCAGAGTTCGGGCTGATCGGCCGAGGTGAGGCCGACGCCGCGCAGCGGGGCCACGAGGTCAAGCGTCAGATCCCCGTCGGCGCCGCGCGTGGCCGCACCGGTCCGCCCGGTGGGCGTGCCGCGGTCCCGCAGGCTGCCCTCGTTGCCTGCCTGGCTTTGCTGCTGGCCGTGGGCGGGCTGCGCCATGGCCGCGCCTGCCGCGCCGAACGCCAGGCTGAGGAACATCCGCCTTGTGCCCATGATGCCATGTTTCCTTGTCAAAGCCAGTTGCCGATGAGCAGGAACGGCGCCCAGTAGGCGGGGTGGCTGAGCAGCGGGTCTACCAGCAGGCCGCGTTGCGCCACCTGCAACGCCCGCGCTTTCGATTCGGTTCCGCCCTGCAGTTGCCGGTAGAAGTCCACCACCAGCGGACCCGCCGCCTGGTCGCTGACGGACCAGAGCGTGGCCAGGGCGCTCCGTGCGCCCGCCTTCAGGGCAAGCCCGGCCAGGCCGAGCGCGGCCCGGTCGTCGCCGGCCGCGGTCTGGCAGGCGTCCAGCACCAGCAGCTCCAGGCCCGGCTCGCGGAAGCGGGCCAGCTTGATGTCGTTCTCCAGGTCGTCCAGGTTGAGCCGGCCGTCGTAGGCCAGGACGAACGTCCGGCTCGGGTCGCTGCCGAACTGGCCGTGCGAGGCGATGTGAACGACGCCGTAATCCACGTCCCGCAGCTCCCGTGCGAAGCGCGGACGCAGGAAGGCACTGTTGAGCAGGCTGGTGCCGCCCTCCAGCCGATGCACGGCGTCAAGCTCCGACACGACGTTCGGCAGGGCCGGAAAGCCCTGGCGGCTTTGCGACAGGCCCAGGGCGAGCATCCGCGGCGCTCCGCGTGCCAACGGCCGCGGGTCCACCAGCCGCAGTCCCGGCACTGTCGCCAGCGCGTAGCGCTCGATGAGGAAGTGCGCGCCGTCGTGCAGCGCGGCGAACGGAATGGTGCGCAGGACCCCGTCGGGCACGATCACCAGCGTGTTGACCCCGCGCCCGGCGAGCGCCGCGTCGATGGGCCGGGCGATGAGGTCGTAGAGCCGCTGCGCCGGGACAAGGTACTCGTTGGTCGAGCGCCGTTCGAGCAGCAGGCGGAACCGCTCCACCTCCGCCCGCAGGCGCGGCGCGGCGATGGGGACGACGATCTGCCGCTGGTCCCCGCCGACGCTGACCAGAAGTTCCAGCCGGTCCGGCAGGATCACGGGATAGACGACCGCCGTGTCCGGCGCCACCGTCTCGATGCCGCGCTGCCTCGCCTCAAGGTTCGCGATGCAGGAGTCGCGGAAGTAGTCCTGCAGTTCGGCCTCCTTCTGTCCCTCCAGCATCTCGCGCGCCTCGCGGATCAGCGCCGCCGCGTTGCGCGGCTCGCGCCGGGCACGCCGCAGCAGCAGGTCGGCGAACTCGCTGTGAAGCGGGCCGAAGGTGCCCTGGAAGGAGGATTTCCCGTCCCGGTCGTCGACGGGGACGTCCTGGCGAACCGACTGCAGGGTGGACACGGCGTGCCGGAAGCTCGCCATGGCCGCGTCGTCGTGCCCGAGGGCGCGGTCGATCCTGGCCTGCTGCCATTCCCAGCGGAACGAGATGTCCGGCGCCGACGCCTGCTGCGCCCGGAACAGCGCCTGCTGCGTGAGGCGGGAGGCCTGCTCCAGGCGTCCCGTCCGCTGGTAGAGGTGCCCAAGGCCGCCAAGGGCGAGGGAGCCGAGGGCTGCATGGCCCAGCCGGTCGGCGGTCGCCCTTGCCGCCTCGAACGCCTGCATGGACACGCTGGACAGCGGCGCCGGCAACGGGTGCTCGCCCGCCAAGGCGGCCGTGCCGGCGGCGGCGAGCGCCAACCCCGCGGGGTAGCTGGGCTCCAACCGGACCAGCCGGTTGGTGGCGCTGCGCAGCAGGTTCGTGGCCCGGCCCGTGTCCTGGGCATCGAGGGCGAGCCGCGCGGCGTTCGTCTCGGCCGTCGCCGCAAGGGCGGGGTCGCCGGCCGCCTCCGCGCTCCGGGCCGCCTCGTCATAGGCCTGGGCGGCCTGTTGCGGCCGGCTTGTCGCGGCGTAGAGGTTGCCGAGGTCGTTGGCGCTGGCGCCCGCCACGGCCGCGTCGCCCAGCCGCTGCGCCCGCGCCCGGCTGTCCAGCAGCAACGGCTCGGCCGCCGCGGTCCGCCGCGACATGAAGGCGAGGTTCCCCAGGGCGCCGCTGGCGGCGGCCACCAGCGGCTCGTCGCCCGCCGCCCGCGCCCGGTCCAGGGCGGCGGTCAGGTCCCCGGTCGCCTCGCGGAACTGGCCCTCCACCCTGTATGCCTCGCCGCGCCGGGCCAGCGCCTCGGCCTCAAGCCGCGGCGCGCCGGCCAGCCGGCACAGACGGATGGCGTCCGTCCAGTGCCGCGTGGCGCCGAGGACGTCGCCCATGTCGAAGGCGGTGGTGCCGCGCCCCAAAAGCGTCAACGCCGCCTGCCGGTCCTCCGCAGGGCTGGCCTGCACGGAGGAGATCACGCCGGTCAGGGCGAGGGCGCAAAGCAGGAACGGCCACGGTCTCATTATTTTTCTCTCATGACGATGCGGACCCCGGCCTGTCCGGCGGCCAGCCGCGCGCAGTGGAAGGCGGCGCAGGGATCATCCCGATCCAGCGCCCGGAACATCACGCCCGCCTCGGGGCGCCCAGCGCGGAGGGCCGCATACGCCGCCCCGTAGCGGAGGACGCGCGGCTGGTCCGCCGCCTCCGCCGGGGTGAGCGGCGTCGCGACCGCGAGCGCGTCGCGCCGGCCCCGCAGCACGAACTCGCCGACGGGCCGGAAGCGGTGCCGCGCGCAGCGCCGTGCCGTCTCGCCGGACACGGCGATCCGGGTGCCGACCCATTTGTTCAGGCCTTCGAGCCGGGACGCGGTGTTCACCATGTCGCCGACCGCCCCATAGTTCAACCGCGCCCGCGTGCCGACGTTGCCGACCAGGGCGACGCCGGTGTGCACGCCGATGCGCGTCGCACCGAACGGGACGCCCCGGCTGCGCTGCTCCGCGCTGAAGCGGCACGCGAAGGCGTCGATGCCGATGGCCGCGTCGACGGCGCGGTCGGCGTGGTCCTCCTGCCGCCGCGGGGCGCCGAACAGCACCTGCAGGCCGTCGCCGTGGAACACGCTCAGCAGGCCGCCGCAGGCCAGCACGGCGGCGCAGACACCGTCGAAGTAGTCGCACAACAGGGCCGCGACCGCCTCGGCCGGCAGCGTTTCCGCAAGCGTGGTAAAGCCTGCGATGTCGGTGAACATGACGGACACCTCGCGGCGCTCGCCGCCGAAGCTTGGCACGCTCCCGGCGGCGAGCATGTCCTCGACGATCCGCGGGTCGAGGTAGTGCTCGAAGCTCCGCCGGAGCCGGAGCCGCTCCTGGATGCCGATCCCGTGCAGCGCCCAGACCGCGCCCGCGGCGGCGCCGGCCCAGGCCAGGGCGGCCGGGACCGCGGGCAGGATCAGGCCCGCCGCGCCGAACGCTCCGTACGCGGCCCACGCGATCAGGCCAACGCCGGCGACGAGGCCCGCGGCAAAGGCGGGGCCGGCGGACGGGAACACCAGGCCCGCTGCCGCGGCGGCCATGGCGCACGTCCAAATGATCGCCGTGTCCGCGGCCCTCGGCAAGGCCGTCCGGCCTGCCGCCTCATGGGCACGGATGCGGAGCAACTGGTCGGCCAAGTGCGCGTGCAGCGTGATGCCGGACAGCGGCCCGGCGCCGTTCCAGTCGGCGTCGAGCGGCGTGGGAAAGCTGTCCTTCACGCTCGGCGCCTCGGTGCCGATCAGCACGGCGCGCCCGCGCACCAGGGGAGCGGCTTCGTCGCCTTGCATCAGGTCGCCGAGGCTCAGCCGCCGGAAGCGGTCCCGCCCGCCGCGGAAATCGAGCAAAGTCTGGTAGCCGGCCGCGTCCACCTGCGCATACGGGCCGAAGCTTCCGTTTATGAGCGCGACACGGCCGTCCCCGAGGGCGACGTCGTCGCCCAACGCCCGCAGGCTCTGGGCGGCATAGGTCTCCGCAAGCGCCGCGCCCAGTGTGCGGACGCTCCGGTGGGTGCGTGCCTCGGTGGCGGCGAGCAGCCCGCGCCGGACCACGCCGCCCGCGTCGGTGACGACGTCGGCGAGCACGGCGCGCGGGCTGTCGGCCAGGACGGGCGGCGGCGGGACGCCTGGGACGCCCTCGTCGGGAAGCTTGTAGACCCAGAGGATTTCCGGATGCTGCGCCAAGAGGGCGGCAAGGGCCTGCGTGCCGGGTGGCAGGGGGCGGTCGCGGTAGATGTCGACACCGATGGCGCGGGCGCCCCAGTTCGTCAGGCGTTGCAGCAGGACGGCCAGGTCCTCGTCCCGCAAAGGCCAGCCATACCGGCCGATGTCCGCCTCCGTGACGGAGGCGAGGAGGATGCGCCCGCTGGGTTCCTGGCCGGCCCAGGCGGTGACCAGCCTGTCGTAGGCTGCCAACTCGGCCGGTTGCAGCCAGGCCAGCTCGCGGCAGGACAGGACGGCGGCGGCCACCAGTTGGGCGGCCAGTATCACCCGCGGCCAGCGGTGGCGGCGCAGGCGCCGCAGGCGGCCCTGCATTGCGGACGCGGCGATGGGCGCGGGCAGGCCTGTGCCTGCGGTATGCCGGAGCTTAGGCGGTGGTGTAATCAAGGGGCCTTTTGCGCTGGTGTGCCGGCGGTCGCGGCGCTGTTGCGGAACATGGAGCCTGCAAGCGTTGTCGCATGGATTGGTGGGAGGGGCGAAATAGCTCTGAGCTCGGTGTCGCGTTCTCAACGCCTCTGCCCCGACAACCCAGGGAGCCTAGCAGATGGGGTGGACGACCCCTGCGGGCATCGATGTGCCAAGATGCAGGCTGCGAGAGGCCTGCATGGAGCCGGTATCCTGCGCCGCGCACCCCGCTGATCAGCGGCGGCAGCTCCGGCGGGTCCACCTTCCGGCGCAGCCTGCCCATATGCGCGTCCACCACGGCAAGCCGGACAGCCGGAGTGCGGCGATCACCGACAGCCTGTTGAGGTCGGGCAGCAGGCGGTATCAGCCAGGCGCTCTACGATAACGCTCTCAGCTTCGATACGCTGCTCGCACTCAGCACCTCGTAATTAGAACTGAATGGCCCTGGCGCATGTAAAGTTTCTTTGTTGGCCGGGTCCGAACTACGACCTTAACACGTTGCTATGTCGATGGACCATTGGCTTGATCAAAGGGCACTCGCTTGAGCACGCCATGTGGCAGGGCTGCGGTCTCCATTGCGGCTGCGAATGGAGCGTGGTTAGGTCTTTCGTTTGCAGGCCAAGACAAAATAGAGAGTGCTGCGGCTGAGCTGCGGCACGGCCGGTTCAATCAACGGAAAGGCTGCGGAGTGGCGGGCCGGTGCCGTACGCCTTGCGTTGCGCGCGAATGGATTGGATGATCGGCGTCGCCATGGCATGAAAGGCACGCGATCATGACGCTGCCAAAGCGCCGCCCCCGGTCGCCGGCGCCTTCGCCGTGGTCGCAACCGGCGAGACGCGGCCATACGGCTGCATCCTGCTGCGCAAGGGAGTGATCCAGCCATGACCCTGCCCACACGCACGCTCGGCCGTACCGGCATCGAGCTGACCACGCTGGGCTTCGGCAGCACGAGCCTCGGCAACATGTATCGGACGCAGACCGAGGACGGCGCCATGGCCGCGGTCGAGGCAGCCTATCGCGGCGGCATCCGCTACTTCGACACCGCGCCGCTCTATGGCTTTGGCCTGGCCGAGCACCGTATGGGGGCGGCCCGGCGGCGGCTGGAACCGGATGTCGTCCAGGATATCGTACTATCGACCAAGGTGGGCTGGCGCCTGTTCCCGCGCGGCGCATCCGACGGACCCGGCAGCGCGGCCGACAGCCTGTTCGAGCGCCCGGCGCCGTTCACGCCACGCATCGACTACAGCTACGACGGCACCATGCGCTCGTTCGAGGACAGCCTGCAGCGCCTCGGCACCGACCGCGTCGATATCCTGCTCCTGCACGACTGCGACCGCCGCAACCATGGCGACGCCTATCGCGAGCGGTTCCTGGAGGCGATGGCCGGCGCCTACCGCGCGCTCGTGTCGCTGCGCGAGCAGGGAGCCGTGCGGGCGATCGGCGCCGGGCTGAACGAGTGGGAGGCCTGCCAGGAGTTCGCCGAGGCCGGGGATTTCGACTGCTTCCTGCTGGCGGGGCGCTATACGCTGCTGGACCAGGGGGCGCTGGACAGTTTTCTCCCGCTGTGCGGGCGGCGCGGCATCGGCATCGTCCTGGGCGGCCCGTATAATTCCGGCATCCTCGCGACGGGCGCCGCCCCTGGCGCGTTCTACGACTACGCGCCGGCGTCGCCTGCCATCCTGGAGCGCACGCGGGAGATCGAGCGCGCCTGCCGCCGCCACGCCGTACCGCTGCGTGCGGCGGCGCTGCAGTTCCCGCTGTCGCACCCCGCTGTCGCGACCGTCATCCCCGGCGCACGCGACGCGGCCGAGGTCGAGGAGAACCTGCGCCTGATGTCGCACCCGATCCCCTGCGCGCTCTGGCTGGAGCTGCGCCAGGCGGGCTTGGTCCGTTGCCAGGCTAGCTTGCCTCAATGATCGACGCGCATGTGCATTACTGGCGCGTCGACCGCGGCGACTACGGCTGGCTGACGCCGGACCAGCCGATCTTTCGCGACTTCCTGCCGCCGGACGCGGCACCGCTGTTCGACGCCGCCGGGATCGACGGCATCGTGCTGGTGCAAGCCGCCGCCACCGAGGCGGAGACGCGCTTCATGCTGTCTTTGGGCGAGGCCGACCCACGGGTGCGCGGCGTGGTCGGCTGGATCGACATGATGGCGCCAGACGCCCCGGACCGGTTGGCGGCCCTGGCGCGCAACCCGCTGCTGCGCGGCGTCCGGCCGATGTGGCAGGACATCGCCGAGGACGCCTGGCTGCTTCGCCCGGAGCAGGACGCGGCCTATCGCGCCGTCGTCGAGCTGGGCCTCACCTTCGACGCGCTGGCGCGGGTCCGCCACCTCGCGCACCTGCCGCGGTTGATCGAGCGCCACCCGGAGCTGCCGGTCGTCATCAACCACGCCGCCAAGCCCGACATCGCGGCCGGCCAGCACGCGGAGTGGCGGGCCGGGATGGCGGCGCTGGCGTCCTTCCCGCATCTGCGCTGCAAGTTTTCCGGCCTGGTGACCGAGGCCGCGCCAGGCGCCCCGCTCGACGCCATCCGGCCCTATGCCGAAACATTATTAGAACTGTTCGGGCCGCAGCGCCTGATCTTCGGCAGCGACTGGCCGGTGCTGACCACCCAGCAGGATTATTCGACGTGGTGGGACTGGTCGCACCGCCTGATGGCGCAGCTTTCACCGGGCGAGCGCGACGCGGTGTTCGGGCAGAACGCCATCGCGTTCTATGGCCTGGATGGGACCGCCACGGCGACGGACTCCGCGCCGGCGACGGGCTCCGCGCCGGCATGATCGGGTTCACCCTGTTCGGCTGTGGCCGCATCGGCCGGGTGCATGCCCGCAACATCCATGCCCACGCTGGCGCGGAGCTGGTCACGTGCTACGACGTGGCTGGGCCGGCGGCGGCGGCGGTCGCGGCCGAGCTGGGCGCGTCCCAGGCGCACTCCGTCGACGAGGCGCTGGCGGACCCGCGCGTCCATGCGGCGCTCATCGCGTCGAGCACCGGCACGCATGTGGAGCTGATCGCCCGCAGCGTGCAGGCGGGCAAGGCGGCGTTCTGCGAAAAGCCGATCGACCTGGACATCGCGCGCGTCGATGCGTGCTGGCGCAGCATCGCCGGGCTGCGGCCGATGGTGATGCTCGGGTTCAACCGAAGGTTCGATCCGTCGTTCCGGGCACTGCGCGACCGCGTGGCCGCTGGCGAGGTCGGCCGCGTCGAGCAGGTCGTCATCACCAGCCGCGACCCGGCGGCGCCGCCGGCAGGCTACATCCCAAGCTCTGGCGGGCTGTTCCGCGACATGACGATCCATGATTTCGACATGGCGCGCTATCTCGCGGGGGACATCGTCGAGGTGCAGGCGATGGGGGCGAACCTGATCGACCCCGCGATCCAGGCCGCGGGCGACATCGACGCGGCGATGCTGGTCATGCGCGCCGCATCGGGCGCGCTGGTACACATCAACAACAGCCGGCGCTGCGCCTATGGCTATGACCAGCGGATCGAAGTGTTCGGCCAGGCCGGGATGCTGCAAGCGCATAACCGCCACCTCACGACCGTCGAGGCGTGGGGCCGGGAGCGCACGCGGGCGCTGGACCCGGTGCAGGAGTTCTTCATCGCCCGCTACGCCGACGCCTACCGGGCGGAGCTGGACCATTTCGTCGAATGCGTGGAAACCGGGGCCGCGCCGCTGGCCGGATTCACCGAGGGGCGCGAGGCCTTGCTGCTTGCGGATGCGGCGCTGGAGAGCATGGCGAGCGGTCGGGCAGTGCGCCTCGGCTGAAGGAGGGAAACCATGGTGACGAGCGGGGCGACGATCCGGCTGACGGCGGCGCAGGCGGTCGTGCGGTTCCTGGCGGCGCAGCGGACCCTGCTCGACGGGCAGGACGCGCCGCTGTTCGCCGGGTGCTGGGCCATCTTCGGGCACGGCAACGTCGCCGGCATGGGCGAGGCGCTGTTCCATGCCCGCGAAACGCTGCCGACCCTGCGGGCGCACAACGAACAGGCGATGGCGCTGGCGGCGGTCGCGTTCGCCAAGGCGCGCAACCGCCGGCAGATGATGGCCTGCACCAGCTCGATCGGGCCGGGCGCCATGAACATGCTGACGGCGGCTGGGGTCGCGCATGTCAACCGGCTGCCGGTGCTGCTGCTGCCCGGCGACGTGTTCGCCAGCCGCCGGCCGGACCCGGTGCTGCAACAGGTCGAGGACTGGGAAAATGGCGCCGTCAGCGCCAATGACTGCTTCCGCCCGGTGTCGCGCTATTGGGACCGCATCATCCGGCCGGAGCAGTTGCTGGCCGCCCTGCCGCGTGCGGTCGCGGTGCTGACTGACCCGGCGCAGTGCGGCCCGGTCACGCTCAGCTTGTGCCAGGACGTGCAGGCGGAGGCGTACGACTTTCCCATGGAACTGTTCGCCACGCATTTGCACCGCATCCGCCGGCCCGCGCCGGACGCCGATGAGTTGGCGCACGCCGTCCATGCGCTGCGCGGGGCCGAGCGCCCGCTGATCGTCGCCGGCGGTGGCGTGCTCTACTCGGAGGCGGCGGCCACGTTGCAGGGTTTCGCGACGCGGCACGGCATCCCGGTTGCGGAGACCCAGGCCGGCAAGGGCGCGCTGCCCTGGGACCATCCTCGCGCTGTCGGGGCGATCGGCGTCACCGGCAGCGCGGCTGCGAACGCCTTGGCGCGTGAGGCCGACCTGGTCCTCGCGATCGGGACGCGGCTACAGGACTTCACGACCGGGTCGCGGGCGCTGTTGCCGGGCGGGCCGCGGCTGATCCAGCTCAACGTCCAGCCGTTCGACGCCGGGAAGCACGGCGCCACGCCGCTGGTTGGCGACGCCCGGGCAACGCTTGAGGCCCTGACGGCGGCGCTCGGCGGCCATGCCAGCCCGGCGGCGTGGCAGGCGCGGGCCAGTGCGCTGACGGCGGAATGGACAGCGACCGTGGACGCCGCGACGGCGCCGGGCAATGCGGCGTTGCCGAGCGACGCGCAGGTGCTCGGCGCGGTGAACCGGGCTGCGCAGCCCAGCGACGTCGTGGTGTGCGCGGCCGGCGGCCTGCCGGGCGAACTGCACAAGCTCTGGCGCACCGCCGGACCCGGCGGCTACCACGTCGAATACGGCTTTTCCTGCATGGGCTACGAAATCGCCGGCGGGCTTGGCGTGAAGCTGGCGCATCCGGAGCGGGAGGTGTTCGTCATGGTGGGCGACGGCGGCTATCTGATGATGAACTCGGAGCTGCAGACATCGGTGATGCTGGGCAGCAAGCTGATCGTGACGGTGCTCGACAACGGCGGTTATGGCTGCATCGACCGGTTGCAGCGCGCCTGCGGTGGCGCGTCGTTCAACAACTTGCTGGCGGATGCCGACGCGCGGGCGAACGATGCCGGGGTGGACTTCGCAGCGCACGCCCGGAGCCTCGGCGCACGGGCGGAGCGGGTGGCGGGCCTGGCGGAGCTGGAGGCGGCGCTGCCCCGCGCCCGCGCCTCCGACCGGACCTATATCATCATTATCGAGACCGATCCGCTCGCGGCCACGCAGGCCGGCGGCGCATGGTGGGACGTGGCGGTGCCGGAGGTCTCGGAGCGGGCGCAGGTGCGGGCTGCGCACGCCGCCTACGTCGAGGCCCGCCAGACCCAGGGCGGCGGCGCATGACCGTCCGCCTCGGCACCAACCCGATCGCCTGGAGCAACGACGACCTTCCCGAGTTGGGCGGCGGCACCCCGCTCGAAACCTGCTTGGCCGAGGCGCGCGAGGCCGGGTTCACCGGCATCGAGTTGGGCAACAAGTTCCCGTGCGAGCCCGCGGCGCTGCGGGCCGTGCTGGGACGGCACAGGCTGAGCCTCGTTTCCGGCTGGTACGGCGCCGCGTTGCGCCACCGCGGCGTCGAGGCGGAGATCGCGGCGATGCAGCCGCACCTTGACCTGCTGCGCGCTTGCGGCTGCGGCGTGATGGTGTTCGCCGAGACGTCCGACACGGTACAGGGACGGCGCGGCGTGCCGGTCGCCGACCGCCCGGTGATGCGCGACGACGAGTGGCCGGCGTTCCTGGCGCGGCTGGGCCGGATCGGCGACTGGATGGCCGCCCAGGGCGTGCGGATGGCGTTCCACCATCACATGGGCACGGTGATCGAGACGGCTGCCGAGGTCGACCGTCTGCTGTCCGGCACGCCCGACAGCGTCGGCCTGCTGTTCGACACCGGGCACCTCGCCTTCGCCGGCGCCGACCCGGCCGCGGTCGCCCGCCGCTGGGCGGGCCGCATCAATCACGTCCATGCCAAGGATGTCCGCCTGGACGTTCTGGCGCAGGTGCTGAGGGAGCGCTGGAGCTTCCTCGATGCCGTGGTGGCGGGCGTCTACACGGTGCCGGGCGACGGCTGCGTGGACTTCGCCGCAGCGCTGCGCCCGCTGGCCGAGACCGGGTACGCCGGGTGGCTGGTCGTCGAGGCCGAGCAGGACCCGGCCCGCGCGCATCCGCTGACCTATGCCAAGGCCGGCTGCGCGCACCTGCGTTCGGCGGCAGGCGGGGTGGGGCTCGTCGTGGACTGAAAGACGCCCCTCAAACTATCCTGGATTAAGTTGATTCGGCTGCCTGGGGTAATGCGGCGCGTTTCGTTGCGACAGGCGCGAAAGCGTTGCTATGATGATACGAATTGCACAAGGCGAACCGGTCGATGGCATCCGATCCCAATGCTGCGCTGATCAATGCTGCGGCGATCCAGGAAATGCTGAGTTTCCCGAGGCCGTATGGGCCAAACGGTTTCAACCGCCTTCTGGATGGCGGACCCGACCGGCCGCCGCCTGCCGATGTCGTCGCTGTGCTGGAACAGCTAGAGACCGCGACGGTCGATCCAACCCTGTTGACAGGCAGCCAAACAATCGCCTCGGTCGAGGCGCAAACGATCAC
>JAABUP010006596.1_pt1 | contig 16361 bp, 15 predicted proteins | sample 5559201 | NCBI WGS metagenome assembly JAABUP01 (sample SAMN10711887, study PRJNA513373) | rock metagenome | isolation source: Antarctica rocks | place: Antarctica
AACAGCTGTGGTAAACAAAGAAAGTGTGTTGGAAGTGAAGCTCGAAGCTTTGTAGGCTACAGTCACTCGATGTTTGTAAACAAAACCTAGTCCCTACAAGGCTGAGAATTTCGGGCGCGTCGTGAAGAAAGTCTTGGCGCAACGTTGATTGGATCTCATCGCTCGAAAGCGCATTGTGCTCCTAACCGTCTACGGACTCGAGCAAGCATGCATTGGTCGAGGAAACAAGTTCCCATTTGCAATGCACATCGTGTCTCCTAGACAGCTGTTGTCAGTATGATGTAGAGCAACTTGTCCGCAAAGAGAAGGAGCGCTTGCTCTTCTCCATACAGATTGCCGCCGATCTCACCAGACGACTTAGAGCTAAAGCATAAAGTGCTGAGTACCAAGGTTTGAACACAAGCACCTTCCTGATATCGCAGGTCAACACCAAAGCCTCGTCAGCTCTTCAAACATGATTGTGCAGTTCTACGAGTAGCTTGTTGCAGCACAACACAACGAAGCCCTAGTTGCACTAAGAAGTCTTAGTGTGAAAAAGGCTCAGACCTCCAGGTGCCTCCAATGGACTCTCGTCACTGTCGGCTCGCGGAGCTCCTTCGAGACAGTTCCAATGGTGTGCCAGGTTTCGAAACATTCATAAGATCATGGAGGAAATCATTCGGCGTCTTAGGTCTTCATCGACCTCCTTGTCGCCTACCATGACCATGGAAAACAATGCCGCCACCGCAGATTTAACTGCCCCGGATCACCCCTCCACGATGAAGCCGAAGAGAGCAACGCTCGAAGCTCTGCCTGCAGAGATCGTTACCCACATCCTCACCTTCCTGCCTTCCAATGCCCTTGCAGCGCTGTCGCAGACCTCGCAGCTCCTCCGCTCTCATGCCCTCAACGATCTACTATGGATGCAATACGTAAAGGATGAGCTACCCAACAGTGGCAACGTTACGACGCCCGCCCCCGCTCAGTATTGGAAAGATCTCTACATTGCCCACCACCCATACTGGTTCCTCGTCCGCAACAAGATCTGGTTCAGCGACAACCCCAACACTGGGACGCTAATACTCACACGCTACAATCAATCACGGGGCTGTATTGAAGGCTATCGACTTGTCGCTGAGCATGGCGCGCATACCTTCGACTTCTGGACGCACAATCCGGATGTCATCATCCATACCTTCAATCCCAAGGTCAGGCTTTGGACTGATGATCCTGTGATCAAGCTTGATCTTAGGTCTCGTACCGATGGTAGTCGCTTGCAGAAAGAGGTTTCAATGCAGACGGGCTCGCAGCACGGTATATGCTCAATGATCTCACTATGTCGACCGATCCCCAAGGAGCTCCAAGATCCAAGCATGGCGCTATGGCCACCATCAATCATACCCTCTACGGAGCGTGTCCGCAATGAAAGCGCAAACAAGTTCCGCAGTGACGTACACCGACCACAGTCCATCGCCCTCATGAGCGAATACTCCTTCCGAATACGAAAATGGCTCGAGTTCTCCAACCTTACGCAACCCCTCAGTTCGGTTAGGATGGGGGAGGATGTCATGACATTCAGTACAATCCTAGAAGAATCCTACAAGCCCACCAAAGAGAGGCCCTGGCAAGGCATATGGGTTGGTGACTACTCGGGCCACGGCTGCGAATTTCTGCTGGTGCTACAGCGCGAGGTTACGTCTAATACTAGGTTGACTTTACTACCGTCTACTGGAAATCTGCCAGAGGGCATGTCAATCGCGGAAATGGAGGCCGAAACAACAGAGCAAGGGATGCCGAGCTTTCAACCATCATCAAGCGAAGAGATCGAATTCGAGTCTGATGGCAACGAAGCTGAGCCTTCAGCGGTCCCCCAGATCGATAATGGAGCACAGGTGAACTTCGGAGATGATGGGTTGGCAATGGTTGGGGCTCCGCCAGTCTCCTCAAATTACATTCAATTAGGGCCGCCGGAGTCAATAATGCCGCCAGATTCAGAAGATAGGACCATGAGGCCGGATCAATTCGCAGCTGGCCATTCTCTGCAAGAGATTCCTCTATTGGGCAGACTCGAAGCCATAAAGTTGACCGGCGACATCAATGTGCCAAGAGGTCAATATACATGGATTGCAGAGGATATTGGCCCAAAGGGTTTGATACGAGTAGCAGATGAGCAGATGTTCGCAGGCGCGAGGATGATCAAGAGTTGGGGTCGCATTGCTGGCAGAGGGTTTCGGCATGATAGATTTATACCGTCGCAGCTGATCATGATCTCTCATGACACGCTTGCACAATATTGGGAGGTATGTTGGCCCACGTCCGATTACGAGTGTCTACCTGCTGACTCCTTAATCAGGATTTTGGACATATTTCCTTCTACAAGAGAATTAACATCGACGATTTTCTTGATGTGTAAAGAACACGACACGTGTGAACAATATGCCAGGCTGTGGACCGACGACGATGAAGCTGACGAGGCCCTGCGAATTTCGCAACGAGCTCACTCTGCCTTGGCTTATCTCTAGCTAGGTTATACATAGCGACTGGAAACACAGTACCCATACTCAATCGCGCCTCTTGACCGCAGCAGCATAGCAACACATGTGTTTGGATGGAACGCTAATGCGAGCATTGGGTTTTGTAAGATTCATTTAGTAGGAGAATTGGGAGGGAACGAGCCACGAAATGCCAGCAATATCCATCAAATAATTGGTATACATAGCCATACTTCATAGTAAGACTAGGACAATTTTGCTCAGGACGTTTATGAACAATGGTGTCCCTGTGGTCAAGGTCATTCTGTTGGCGAAATCCTTTGGTTCCTGCATCTAACCGCCGAACACCAGCGGACGGCCGCGATTGTTCCAAATTTGGATCATTGACGCTCAAGACGATAATGGCCCCGGATCACATAGACTGTGCACTTTGTCAACATCCCCAGATTCCCTTCTCTTAGTATATGTACACAAGCACCGCAAGAGCAGCGTAGTGGGCTTCTAATTCATCCGTCTCCACAGCACTTTTCGGCATTCTCAGATCAGCCCTACGAGCGCTTACGAACAAGCTGATGCTCGATCAATTCCTTGTTTCTGCACCCTGCAATCATTGCACGTCCTGGCTCGTAATACCCTGACTTCACTCATTCAATACTTGAGGAAAGCATTGTCCTGATGAAGTGACATATACATCACCATCTATTGATCTCACTCTCCGCCTCCGCCACACTCACCAACATTCCGAGCGTCTCATACCCCTGCATAAAGTATCCTTCCGCGCTGACAGGCCAATATGCATGTGCCTTTGGCCGCCAGGGCCACTGACCCACCAAAGCCTTCTGGGCTTGAATCTGGCTCTACAAATCCAGCTATCATTGTATGTCTTTCCTGAACGCAGAAGCTGCGCACGAAGCTGACCGTAAGCAGGGCGTCGCTGTTGCAGTCGCCTTCGTATTCATATTCATAGCAATCTACGTCTATGTCGCCAAAAACCGTCCTCCAAACTACTCCACCGCACCCAGAAAATCGCGATGGCAGACATGGAAGTCGTCGAGGTTTGGTCGCTTCCTACACCTACAATCGTCGGCCAAATCCGTAAACAGCCACGATATGGAAGAGACGGCTTATGCGCCTTCGACACATACCACGGGAAATGGCAGTGGATCTACCGACGAAAGCTCCAACGATAACGGCGTCAATCGCAATACCTCTATCCGCAGCATCATGACCCTACCTCCTTACCGCCCAACGCCACTACCACACGAGCGCCTCATAGCCCGCGAAGGCGAGCGCGGAGGCGTGGACACCGTGATCGAGTTTCCTGAAACAGCAGACGAAGAAGAAATGCGCCGAGAGCAAGAGATGGATTCTCTGTACCAAATCCGACAGGCGCGGAGAGCAGAAATCGCAGAACGTAATAACCGGCGGCGAGAGCGCGCAGAAGCAAGAGAAGCAGGTGACTGGGCACGGCTTGAGCAGCTGCGATTACAAAGCCAGATGCGCGCACGAGCAAGGGCCGAAAGTACAGGCAGCGCTGCAAGCAGCAACACCAGCTTACCTGCCGTCACCACTACAACTACAAATGCCAGCTCCCTTCTCGCCGACCACCAAGCGCGCAACTCTTCCCACGACCGCCGCGTCAGCTCCGTCAGCTATGCTGATCTAGGTCTCGCACGCCACGACGGTTCGAGGATACGAGCAGACAGCATGGAATCGGATCATAGGCCTTTGCTCGAGAGTGCAGCTAGTATGGGCAGTGATCAGCGACCTACGACTTCCTCGAGACGTAGCTCCCTCTTCCACACTCACCTCTTCCACCACAATCGCGCCCCATCTGCCGAGTCAGTAATGACGACAGACTCCGAGCTTGCAGGTATGCGAGACTTGACTCCTCAGACCTCGTCTGGACAGAGGACTGGCAGTGATGCGGCGGTAAGGACACCTAGTGCGAGTGCTAGTGGGCAGGATACTGGTAGTGATTCGAGTCCGCCGCGGGGAGAGCCGCCACAGTATGAAGTCTCGCATTTCGAGCATGGTGAAGCGCCGCCAGACTATACCAGCCCGGTAGCTGATAGGGGAGAGGGTATCCCGCGGTTGCCGAGCGTGAGAGTTGACAGCTCGTTGCCGGCCATTCAGATTATTGGAAGTACGCCTGCTGCTACTCCTGTTGTTGGAAGTGGCACGACATCACCACGGTGATCGTGTCTATTGTGTGCACCTGCTCTTCGAATTCTTGGACGTAATTTAGCGAGCGGGTGACCTTCATGCTCTGGGTTTGGGTGGGATTATCATGATACGTTAATGAACATTGGTGGCGCTGGAAAAAGGTTGAATACGGCATTGCGGAAGGAAGAGCAAGACATAGAACAGAGTGACTAGGAAGAAGATCTCTACTTCGATTTATAAAACTTATATGCACATCTACATAGAGTTTTTTGTCCTTCTCTGTATGCATCTTCGTCTCTTTTTTCGATTCGTTGTATTTATGCGAGCCGCAAAACAAGTTCAAATCCAGTATCACTTTTCTCGGCCTCGACTTAGCTCGCCTCTTTCGCACCGCTGGTCCAGCCCTTCCTGTCGTCCACTTGATCCCTCAGCCGGCTTGCAAGACTTTTTGCCTATATCTCTACAACGACACTGCACTATCTATTCGACTCGGTAAGTCCGATTAGCCCGCCCTTTCTGCATACTAACGCACTCCCAGCTACAACCAGTACGCCCCCTTTCAACGATGAACAACGCACCAATCGAGCCAGCCAGTCACCTCATCGCAGCCGGAATATTTAAGGGCTCCAGTTGCTCTTTCTGAACCTGGGTAAGCCTGGGTCGAGTCTTTCTTTTTGACCGGAAATTAGAAAAAAAGCACCACAATTACTACGGATCCTACAATTGTCTCCATCCGGAATTCAAGGCTGTCACAGCCACAGCCAACCTGCTAGACTCGCACCTCAAGGCACACTCTGACAACCCGGACCGCGATGACTGCGGCTGCCAACCCCTTCAACAGCCTCGCTGCTGTCCATGAGGCTGCCAAACAAAGTGACCCTCTCTCTTCACTACTGTCATTACTGTGGGTTCGACCTCCAATGCCAATACAGCTGATACCCACAATGGTGGCGATGACGTCCCACCATATTGCTCGATTTGCTAGCGTACTTTCACCCGTACTGCGGATCTGGAGCGCCATGCTAAGAAGCTTTTGTCGGGTGAGAAGGACTACCAGAGTGAGGTGGAAGGATGTGAGTATAAGAGTAGTTATCGGGAAAATAAATTGGAGCAGCATGTTAGGAATTGCCATTGCTTGAGGAGGTCGTGAATGATGGGGCGCACAATGGGTATGTTCTATATCGGAGTGAGAATGTCTGGTTTCGTTATCTTAGTGAGATGATGTTGGATGAGTGAAGTATGATGCTACGGATATTATGATACAGGTGGCGAAGCAACCTAACTCCAAAAGCTTCGCAGATCCTGCCCTAGTTTCCCGCCCTAAATGTCCATACGATATGTTCCATATTCATGCATCAAAGCTTGCAAAAGCCCAAGTCCAAGTCCAACTCCCTCTATGCAATGGTCTTACACAACGATGCCCAGCATCAAACCGCAATCTGCTTTTTACCATCCCCAAGCAGCCGAGTCAACTCGCCACCGGCTCCTCTCAGCTCGGAATAGGCACCTCTCTCTGCCACTCGTCCGCCCTTCAGCACCACGACCTCTTTGCACACCTTCATCATCTCCTTGTCGTGTGTGATCGCAATGACGCCTACGCCTTGTTGCTCAAGCGTACCGATCATGCTGCGGATACCTTTAGCTGTCTCTTGATCCAGTCCTGAAGTCGCCTCGTCGAGGATCAGAAGGCGGGGTCTGCGTACGATAGCACGCGCGATGGCGATGCGTTGGGCTTGACCGCCCGAGAGGCCAGATCCACCATCCCCAATCAGCGTTTCATACCCGAGTGGCAAACTGGATATGAACTCATCAATCCCTGCCGCTTTTGCTGCGGCACGCACGTTGGGTATTGAAGCCAGCGCTGATGACTCGGGAAGTGCATAGGCGATGTTTTGTGCGATGGTCGCCGGGAAGAGTGTCGGTTGCTGCGGCACTATAGCGATCAAAGAGCGGAGCGTCGGAATGTGAAGCTCGCATATAGGGATGTTGTTGATGCTGAGATCGCCGCTGGTGGGTGGGTAGAACGCTAATAGAAGCGCCGTGATAGTCGATTTGCCAGAGCCAGAGGAGCCGACGAGCGCGGTTGATGCACCTGGCGGCACAGTGAGATTGAGATAGGAAAGCACGGGGATGGTAGGTCGCGCAGGATAGGTGAACGTAGTGTCCTTGAAAGCAATAGCGCCAGGTCGGCGTAGACGTATCTGCCCTGTGTGCTCGTGCGAGGTATTGTATGGGAGATGTGCTAAGCGCAGCAGGCGAGTGGCTGTAGAGCGGGAGGAGTTGATTTGGGGTATGAATGCAATGATGGCATTCGCATTCGCAATGCTGAAGAGGAGCATGGTGAATACTGTGAGGATGTCCTGCGTACTGTAGGCGTGGGAGGAGGCGAGAGTGGCACCATAGTAGAATATCAGTGCTGTGACGAAGATGATACCGCTGTCTGAGAGCCCGAAGAAAAAACCGGAGTAAGCTGAGCGCTTGAGACCTGTATTCAGAGCATGCTTGACCGCGCGAGAGTACTTGCGGTGGAAGTGGGTTTCGAGCGTTAGAGCTCGCACAGTGCGGATGTTGCTGAATGTCTCGGTGAAGATGGCGTTTGCGTTGGAGGCTGCTTCATCGCTTTTGTTTTCCCAACGACCGGAGACGGTTTCGTACGCCCGTGTGGTGGCGTAAATGAAGGGACCAGAGGCAAGGCCGACCAGAGTGAGCTTCCAGGATATCACAAGCGACCAGATCACTGCCATGGAAGTCATAATGGCAGCAACAAAGACGAAGCCTGCGAAGCGGCCTAGTAAGTTGCGCATTTCTTCGGCATTACGGTCGAGGCATTCTGTGAGGCGTGAAAGGCTGTTCCTGTCTTTGTCGAACCAGGAGCGTGGTTGGTCCATGATCCGTCGGAGAGCTTCGACGCGGAGGCTGTCAATCCAGACTTGACCGCAGCGTTCGAGGAGGTAGTGCATCAAGTAAGATGCTATGGAATCCATGAATGCCACGGCGAGGACGGAGAGCGACCAGTCTTGTGCTTGTCTCGATCGTTGACTGTGGTCCGTGAGGTAGAAGGTAGACAGGAGCTTGGCGAAGACATATGAGAAGGTCGGAGTCGCTGCTGCATGAACAGCTGCACTGAGGAAGCCTAGGAAGAGGATGATGCGATTCTTCCAAGTCAAGGTGGGCCATATCGTCATGAGAATTTTCTTCAACGGCGCAACGTAATCCTTCTCAGCCTTGGTCGAACTCCTTCTTCGCTCTTGCTCCATTACTGCCGATACCGTCGACACTGCTGACAAAGGTCTAGGATTTTCCACGTAGTTGCTGGCATGTTGGGTATACTCTTGGTGCAATGTTGAGGGTTGAAGATCTCCTGTCTTAGTAGTCATCGAGGTCATTCCAATGTCTTTGAGACTCTGGACCCATTGAGTATCAATAGAGTCCAGGGATGGCAAGGGCGGCAATTCCTTTTGCTCTGATGGCCTCCGGATCGAAAAGGAGGAGGACCATCGATTCATCGAAAAAGCAGCGGGAGAAAGTGGTGGAATGAAGCCATACTGAGACGTGCGGTGAGAGTGTACATCCTCCGAAGGAGCGCCGAAAACGCTGGGGATACGAATTCTCTTTGGCAAGGACTGAACGTCTATTGAATCCTTTGATGGTCCTGCGAACGAAGACATATTGCGCGGCTGAGAGGTATCCGGTTGATGATACGGCGACAAGGGGGTGTGCTCCTGCCTTTGCGCGATTTTCGGCAGCGCTATGACTGTGTCCCTCCTCTCCCTGAAGGGCCCAAGGTCGGTCTTCTCCAGGGTATGCCTGAAGCCTTCTTGTGTGATGACTCCCTCTTCTAGGACGTATACGTAGTCGCTGTCTCGCACTTGAGCCGTATCGTGGGTGATGATAATAGTAGTCTTTCCTTTGCGCCATTCGCGGATTGTTTCGATAACTAAACCCTTATTGACATGGTCTAACGCGTTAGTGGCCTCGTCAAGTATGAGGATTGGAGTGTCTCGTAGTCGCGATCTGGCAATAGCCACTCGTTGCTTTTGTCCGCCGCTCAGTGCATTGCCGCCAAATCCTACAATAGTGTCAAGTCCTTGTGGTAGCTCTGTGATCGTATGCTGTAAAAGCGCGGTCTCGATTGCTTTCTTGACCTCCTCTTTCCTTACCGTGCTGTGATCTTTGCGTCCAAACGCAATGTTCTTGAAGACTGTCTCATTGAACAAAACGCTTTGCTGTTGGACCAATGTGATGTTGTTCCGGAGCCATTCGACGCCAAGCGTTTGAACGGAATGACCGTCGATCAACACTTCTCCGGATTTGGGTATGTAGAAGCGCACGAGAAGATTTCCAAGCGTGCTTTTGCCCGAGCCACTTTTGCCCAGGACGAATGTAGTGTCACCAGCGGCAAAGAAGAAGTCGGCATTCTTGAGTGCAGGCTTGTCTGGTCGCGAAGGATAGCAAAAGGTGACCTAATATTGATTAGTACCACCGAAACTTCAAGGATACAGGACACTTACGTTTCGGACTTCGATATCTCCTTCGCAACGTGGCGGACTGTTTCCGCCCAGCATGCTTACGACCCTTCGTCCCCGCTCAATTTGGATTATGGTAGCCTTCAAAGTGGCTCCCGCTGCCCTTCCCTTCTCGAGGACAATACACTGTGGCAGAATTTGCTCAACAGATTGTGTGGCCATGAGACATGCCCAGAAGCACGTCAAGATGTCGCCTGGGTTCTTCTGCCCTGTATTGACGAGGTGACTGCCGTACCAGAAGCCCTGCACGAACATCCCCAGAATGATAAGTCTGACGAATCCGATCTGCTGCGCATTTGCCTGCGCTTCAACCAGATAGTAGCTTGCAGCTTTGTTGACAGCCTTCGCATACTGCCATTTTTCAAAGTCCTGTCCATTGAAGCTCTTGACTGTGTCGATGCCCGAGAATGCATTGCTGACCATCTTCGAGGCCTTTGTGAGTTCCGCCTCTTGCGCTTGAATACTCGGCTGCATTTTTGCAGATATCATGGACAAAACAATTGCTGAAATGGGGACAGTGGCAAGCGTGACCAATGTCAAGCTCCAGGAGTAGTAGAATGCCACGCCAAGGGCCACGAAACTAGTAACAGTATACTGGACGGCGTAGCCAAAAGGTTGTGAGGTTGCCAGTTGAAGTTCTCGAACGTTCCTAGCCACGTGTCGGTCGAACACATATATAATTGAAGAAAGGATCGTCACTTACGATTGCAGCCGCGCTATCAAGGTGTCGATCCCGGCTTTGCGCATGTCGTACCACTCCATCTCCTTCTCCAGCATCCCGTCGAAGAGCTTCTCCCGCACAGCCTTCGCTTGCAGCTCCCCAAAGACTAGCCATAGCATGAAGTAAAATGCATTGAGAACTCCACTTGCACAGCCAAGTCCAACCAAATAAATCCCAAATCTGGATACTTTACGAACCAGATCAGGCCCGCTGATCTCATCTGCCCCATACTGTGTGAAAACATCGAACAATCTTCCGAGAAAGACTGCCAATGCTGGTATGATGATACCTGACGCGACTGAAAATATCAAGGCAAGGATAAGTGAAAGAATATGCGCTTTTGACGTAAAGTTGAAGAGAGCCCGCCAGCTTGCGCCCTGGGGTTGATCGTTGGGGCCATCGCGGTTCTCTGCAATATCGGGATGATGAACATCCGACTCCATGGTGATATTATGCGCTGCTAACATTCAGTGTATTAGTAAATTGCAATGCGAAAAGTTGGCTGGCTGACCTGAACGACGACAAATAATGTTTCAAAGAGAGAGGAGACATGACGGTGATGGAGATCGTGTAGTACAAGTCGGCATGGCACAGATGGAACAATAGCGGAACCAGAGGAGGTATAATAGCTGCATTCGTAACTTAACAATGCGTTGTACGCGGTGAGGCGATATTGTTGTGGCGCAACCCCTTAGTATTGTTCTTCTAGCGCGGGTATTCCACCAAATACAAAAATTTCGCCAGGAGAAACGGAAAGTCGAATCTAGCAACAACGAAATCAGCAAATCAAATTACAACTCATAGGATAGTGTAGAACTTGCGGTGAGCAGAAATGAATATAAAAAGGAGGTACAACAAAGTTTACGGGCCACTGACCGCCTCGGCTTCTCCGTCACGGAGGGAATGTTGCACGAGCTCTTAGAATAGCTCAAGGTCAATTGACAATCCGTGGCTTGTGATCAAGAAGCTACGATGAAGGCCGAACGATGTGATTTGGGGAGCAAACGAAGGCAAAGATGACTAAAGGAATGATGGCGAGACGGTGCAAGATTGGTTGATGAAATGAGGCAGAGTTTACGCTAAGGTGACACGAGTGACAATTGTACTTTGGCCTGAAAAGAGTCCGTAATGACAGGAAAAGGAAAGGCGAAGAACGAAGTAATGTGGCGAGGTTGATGAGAGCAGGGCATAGAACTCCAGTGGAGATCTGGGCTGAGGTTGATTGATGAAGGATTCGCTTGCGCTTTCCATAGATCATTTGCTGTATCTTGCGATATGACGTTTCTATGTGCAGTTCATCATTCGTAGCTTCGTGAACGTCGGTGGGAATGACATTTACGTCTTGGTACTGTCTTCGTTGGGGTGTGCTTGCTCATAAATCCAGTCATTGAGACCTTTTCGGTTCCTAAGCTTATTTAGACCTGTAGAAGAGAGGTTCGCATCAGTGTACTTGCCTTGCGATCTCAATAGCGTAGAATTGCATGCGCATCGCTGTGTTGCCCAATTAGTTGAAGAACCTAGTGCAGAAGAGCAAGGATGCTGCAAACCGAAGATGGTCTCTTTCTCCCCATACTCGAACTTTGGATTAGACCTCAGCATAGTCCCAAAGTTGTAATCTTCCACAGTCTTCTCATATGTCAGCATGAAGTTCCGCCATCGCTCCTTGCCCTCCTTGCTCTTCATCTTGTCCTCGTCGATGGTCTCCGTAGGAGCGAATTCGGGGAACTCCTTTCTGAAATGCTCGTAGATCTCGTCATCCATCTTCGTAAGCCGTAGCTTTGAGCCCTTCATCTTTTCAAGTATTGACCAGTATGTTGTCATATGCTGCACAGCTGCAGCGAACATTCATCAGCCATCTGGACAAGGCAACGACTTCAGGAGCGCGGAAAAGTTACGGGAGCGTGCTGGAGGCAGACCTTTCACAGCAAATTGCTTCTCCATCTGGAAGCATGTCAGACCTTGTACCTGGAGATCATTGCGTACTTGCAGACGTCCTCAAAGTTCTCCGCCTGCTCTGGGTTCAGGCTTGCGCCTGCAGGACCTAGCGACATGATGAAGGAGTATGCGGAAGTACGGACTCGAAGTCAAACAGTGATTGATGCTTAGCAAACTATTGGGACAATTACTTGGCCTACTGGATAATTATCGCGCGGAAGAATTAACGCCATGATATAAATTTTAGACGCGGTAAACGCCCCCACGAGTACTTTAGTCCTACATAGTTTATTAGAAGATTTGAGGGGCCGAGCTATAAAGTTTAGGATAAGAAGCCTTAGACTTCGCATTTGATAGAAGTGAAGCCGGATTGAAGACTACCCGTTCGGCAGATAGTATCACCATACGGGAGCTCACAGATAGTGGAGAATTGGGTTGTTTCCAGACTGTGTAGACAAATGCATGTCTGACGAGTATCAATGTGAATACAAGGTTCGACTGGTCTCCCCATCACGTCATGATCAAAATGATTGGCAAGGTGGGCCCTAGGGCTGCCCGGGAGCCGTCCCCGGGAACTCCCCCAATGAGCTCCTAAAACCACGTGGTGCCACCCTCAGGGCGCTTTAGGGCTCGCTTAGGGGCTCGTTTAGGGGCCCTACCTTGCCAATTATTTTGATCATGACGTGCCCATACTTGCTCCGTCATCGTCAGGATGCCATCATCTACCCACGATTGTTTACAGAGCTGGTTATTCAGGAGATCTGGTCCTAGATGAAAAGTATTGCTCGTCGGGACAGGGATGTTGCAGCAATCGTTGACCAGGTCAGATCAGCATCAACCTCGGACGTTTATCTCTATGGAGATGAACCTATTAACGACCGTTACCATAAGCACATACCAGACGCCTCCTTCGCGCACGTCGACTCTTAATATCCTGGTATAATTATCGAGACCTTATATTCGCAGCAATATAAAGTCCTGAGGAAATTGGCTGATGAATACATATACGGTTCTGACGGAAGTATCGCCGTAATACTTGGCCTTGATATTGAATACGGTATTAGGTCTATAAAAGCGTCGCTATCTATCTCGCGACCTTAGGTATTTACGGATCTAGACAAGAAAGAAGCCGTTGTTCTCAAGATATTTAGTGATTAAGAAGCTAATGTAATACCTTCCCTATTTAGTCATCATCGATCGAATTCTGCGTATGATTAAATGCTGATGGTTTTTGCTTTAGCAGCCGTTTCGTACCGACGACGGGACCACCGTTCAAGGTCAAAGTTGTCGCTTCGGCTCTGTGACTTCGCGCCAAGACTTACTTCGTAATATACCTCACCAAACGTAGAGCATGACAGTCGTTCGGATTATATACGGGAAACTCTGTTCTTTCCTATGTGATGCTAAGACCAGAGATGAGACCAAGCGAGCGTAATAAGGCATACAATCTACCCTTGCGCCCAAATGTAGGAAGAGGCCTCAGGAAGGTACACCCCCTGAAGCTCTAAATCCGAGAAAAGAGCCAAAAATCACCAAGTGCGAGGCTGAAGAAGTGATAAGATCCGATGCACAGGATCTGTTATGGCGGTGATTATCTGTGAACATCAGGATACCAGGGAAAGTCGTCAAGGAGGCTCAGCGAAGGCAGTGATGATCAGTGGGACGATGGGCAGGCGGCAGAACACAAAGAAGGGGACGAGAACCAGGCTCAAGGTGTCGCCGGTCATTACACGAAGAAGGCAGTGGGATTGGATTGGACGGCATCAAGAGCATGCGTGGAACACGTCTATTGCGAACGAGCGAGATGTGCGTATTACTGCAATGCATACTGAATGCCGAAGGAGCGGTCGCGGTCATATTGGTCGAGCGGCGGTATGAGCATAAAGATTGAGGTGCTGGTCCAGACAAGTCACCAGTATTCCATGACAAGTACACTCAAAAACTTGTTCTGCTTCGCTATCTTCAACGGATACTTTTGTTCTGGATGTCTTCGTATGTACACCGCTAACTCTCTTCTGGAGCGAAAATGGTGCGGGATCCTTCCGGCTTTTTTTGCACCAAGGAAATAATAGATGTTGATGTTTACTCCTTTGAGTGTCTAATGAATGGTAGGATACATTAGTATGGATACGGCCACCCGAATCCCGTAGAGCGTATCGCTGTATGGGCTGCACCTTTTTGTATTAGCTGATTGATGCTGGTAAAGCGCCTGCTACTTCTCCTTAACGCCGGCGTCGCTCCCGTAATGTGATGCAAATTCTGTGCTAACCCTTCGAATTCTTGCTTTGTTGTTCGTTCCTCCCTTGAGGTCGAGGCTTTGAATGCTGCGTAGTATAGAGGGAAAATCTTCGTTATCCGTGCTATACTGAGCTCTAAAACGACTTTCCATCCCGTCGATACTGTGACTAATAGACATCTTTGATCTAAAATATTGATTCTAAGCCTTCTCGAATATCTTGCTGTTTGACCCTTGTTTCTATTTACCAATGTATGCTAAGCGATAAAATTCGGTGAGGAGCGTGGCGCGAGGGTCGAATTTAAGATTATGTTGCTGGAAAACCGCCGATCTTATCGAGGCCGATTTGGGTGTTATTATAGATGTGGTGCCTCTAACGCGGTTGAAATTAAGCGTCCTAGTTCCTATAGCGAAAGAATAATAAGGAACAGCCTTGCGCGGAAGATATATATTGCCAGTAATGTTCATCCCACGAAAGAGGCCCACGTAAATAACCACATGAGGTTTATTAGTTCGATGTTGTGGATGTGAGAAATGGGGGCATCGGGCTCTTATATAATCTCTTTTCGTCTCTGTGCAGCCTTCGGTTGGGACACTTTCACCGAGGCTCTGGTAAATTGGTTAGTATCATTTCGAGACAATGTAAGTTAAAGACTATGCTCTGTTAGATCTCTCCGGCCGTCTCTTCATATACGGTTTGTGGTGCAGGTCCTAAACCCTAATAGTTTTCCATGACCATTTCGGTACATAACCTACCGTTCCCTGGGACCAAGGAAAGGCGCACGCCGAAAAAATTCTACGATGAGCTTAACGATTTCGTGAAGGCCACTCTCAGACACATCACGAAAGACGGTCAGATTCAGACCGATTTTTTGGAGATCACGAAGCTTTCACTGCAAAGAAGCAAACGCGCCGCGAAAAAGGAACTTTCGAAACTTTACCAAGACGAAAAGCAGCAACCGATCACCTAGAATCATTACTACACTGAAATTTTTTAGAACGCTCGCCAGGACTCTACGCGAAAGCTGATTAAAAATACCATGAACGAAGCTTCCGCTTACGACTGGAACGGCAAACTTCATATTAGTAATAGTACTGTAGACGCCGAAAAGCTTCTCGCGTCACTACAGAGACGAATCTTCATTGACATGGATGCGCAAGCATGCACAGAAGCATCGGCTGGTTTCTCGGCGTACTACAAGGTGGATTGCCCCTTCTCCAAGGATCTTGCCTTATGCTGATCGATACAGGTGGCTTTGCAAACATTCGTTGACAATGTGCTACGTGTCCCCACCACGTGTGACAAGCTGAGGGATCCCTTTGAGAGGCATAGCTGTAATTTGAGAGATCATTTCCAAGAAGAAATCAGCTAGAATTATTTATATATGAAATGGCATTACATAAAAGACGGCTCTTCAAGAGAACTCCTTTTTCAAGAAAGATGCTATGAGCATTATCTCAGCTCCACCAGCCAGTGTCTCAGGATACTTGGGTTCTTCCTTCCACTTCACATACCCCATCCTCGTATACCAGTCCTCAACACTCCTTCCCTTCGGAGGCAACTCTTGCACCAGTTTCTCCCTCGCCCAACGCCACTCTTCCCCGTCATCCTCCACATACCGCCTGCTAGCCGTATGCAGGGTAAGCGCTTTACACTTGGGCGATCCGTAAGGTTCAATCCGCGCCATCACTTCCAAAGCCTCCATCGCGGCCCGCCCAAGCCCTCCACTGCGATACTCGGGCAGTATGAAGAAGGTGGATACCATCAGGACGGACTTGTCCGGGTTCGCGAGGTCGAGCTCGTTTTCCGGCGTAACACTGTTCGATATGCTCTGAAAGGCGATGTGGCCAACGAAGCGGGCCGGTGACGGGCTGGTGCCTGCAAGACGCGGTGGCAGGATCCAGAACATCGACTTGGTTTGTTCGTCGGCCATTTTGCGCCATTTCTCTAGGAAGGCGGGTTCCATGTACCAGCCGCATATGACTCGTTGGCGGTGCTGCCTAGACACGAGATGTAAAAGCTGAACTGAAGATGATCTGGGCAAAATCATTGACCATATCCGCCACTCCCACGGGTTCCATGCTCATATCAGGCGGCCTGGTCGGCCAGGAGAAATGGATGGCCATGGACACATCTGGTATTGCTTATTGTGAAACAAATGTCGAGGTTGGGATTGAGATCAGACTAATAGACAAGACCGCAGAGAATGACGCCCTCCTACGCTCGGAATCACTTCCGTTACACCGACCAATCAATACGCTATCTTGCTGTAAAGCAATCGAAGACGAAGGAATCTTGCGCAGAA
>JAABUP010006598.1_pt1 | contig 16355 bp, 20 predicted proteins | sample 5559201 | NCBI WGS metagenome assembly JAABUP01 (sample SAMN10711887, study PRJNA513373) | rock metagenome | isolation source: Antarctica rocks | place: Antarctica
GCATGCCTACCTGGCCTCTGGCGGCCGGCGCAGCCACGGGGCCTGCGCGCGAGCTGGCAGCCCACGCGCGCGGCTCTCCACACGCGCCGGGTGCAGGCGCGGGCCCATCCCAGCCCTGCTGATGGCCGACAGGGTCCAGCGCTGCGGCGCCAGAGCGCGTGGGCGCGCCCAGGAGCCAGTGCGGCGGCTGCCTGGTGGGCGCGCCACGAAGCTGGTCCGCCCCGCCCGCCCCATCTCCGTGCTGTCCCATGGCGCCTGAATCAGGTCCGGCCGTTGCGGCCCCGGCCTGCGGGCGCGGCAGCTGCGCGGGCCGCAAAGCGGGCTCGCTGCCGCGTGCGTCGGCTGCAGCTGGAATCGAGCAGTGCCCCCTCGCCTGCGGACCCTGCGCCTCCTCGCCCTGGTCCAGTCCCAGCGCCTCCTCGGCGCCAAAAGCCGGGTTCAGCCGCCAGGCGCCGGGCGGCAGGTGCGCACCCATGCGGCCGCCGGGATTGTGCCCATGGCCCTGGCTCGGCCCTGGCTGCCAGGCGGCGCCTCTCGCGCGCGCCGCCGCAGCGACGCCGCCGCGCCAGGCGCGTGGCTCCGGCTGCTCGCCTGCGTCCGGGTCGTCACGGAGGGTCTGCTCTGCTCGGGAGGGCCTTCCCTCAAGTCGGGCGAATGCAGCGCCCGTGCGCCCAACGCCAATGCTCTGTGCGGCGGCCTGCGCGGGCGGCGGGCCGCGGCGCTGGCTGCTGCTGGGCAACGCCGCGTGCAGCGGCGGGCGGGCAGGCGGGGCGTGCACCGCCTCCGCGCCTCCATTGCCCCGGACTTCCTGCATGTACGCAGGCACCGTTTACAGCGCAGCCCTCCCTATGCCATGCTGCCATGGCCGCGCCTGACAGCACTCTGCCGGGCGTGCAGCAGCGCCTGTGCACTCTATGCACACTTGCTTGTGAGGCAAGCCCCAACGCCAATGAGCAAGACACAAGGCGTGCAGCAGGTGTCTGTCTGCTACCACGAGTCATGCGTGGCAGCAGGGGTCGCAGCCTATGCGGCAGGTGCAAACAGGATCCGTCCAGGGCGTCGGAAGCGCGCCTGCGGGGCGCGCTTGGAAGTCGCATCACCGCCGTTGGCCAGCGTCGCTACCTCGTTCTCTTTGCCGCGGCTCCAAGGCAATGCCAGCTGCACGCACCGCCGCATTTTCTGTCAGCCATGTGGCGCCCCACCTGGAAGCTGATAGAGCCAGGACAGAGGTTCGTGCAGGTATGGCCGCATGGCCAACATGCAAGCGTCCAGCCCGCGAGGGGTATCAGGAGCACTGCTTGCCTGCAAGAGTCGCTCTGCACGAGAGTGGGGCCTGGCAAAGAATGACACCAGACAGCTTGACAACCATCGGGTCACAAGTACCAGAGAAAAGCTGATTTGGCTAAAGAGTCCCGTCCTACATGCGGCTGAACGGGCTAGTTCTTAGCAAGGTCGCGTAAGGTCAGACTGGGCGCGCGCTGAGGGTACGTGCGCTGCGGGTGGCGGAGGTCGCGCACCCTGGGCGGCGCCGCCGCGGCACCTCCGCATTGTGGCGCTCCTTGGCCACCTGGATGAGGCTGTGCAGGAACAGCACCTTGCGCTCCGCAAAGCCCTGCGCGCGCCCCTTCTGTCAGCAGGCAGCACCTAGTGTTGGTCGGCTGGCGCTGCCAGTTGGGCGTCCGGTCAGGTGAGCCATGCCGCGCGTGCCTCAGGCACAGACTATGAGGTCAGGCAGGCCCTACGGTGGAGGCTAGGAGGGAGGGCCACCGTTTCTCGCAATACCCCTGTACGTCTCACCAGACAGGGTGGCTTGTGGTAGCCTGGCGGCGCACCTCTCAGGACTGCGCTTGCGCGCTTGCTCACCACACCGTCGGTCACGCGCACGGGGGGAGCGGGCGCGCGCTGGGGGCGCGCCTGCTCCAGGAACTGGCCGCAGGTGAGCACCGGCTTGAGCCGGAAATGGTCCCGCGCCAGCTTCAGCACCGCATCCAGGAAGCGCGCGTCCGTCTTGCCGTGCAGCTGCGCGGGGGCGCGCGCCGGTCAGGCGGCGCGCCGGCGTGCGCGCTCTCGCGCGAGGCCGGTGACAGGGAGTCCCAGGAAGCCTGCAGCGTCCCAGGCGCTGCGAGCAGCGGCGCTGGCAGGCAGACAGTCCGCCTTGGGGGCGCGCGCTGCGTGCGCGAGTCCACCCCCCATGTGGGGCCGCGCGCCTCATAGCCGCTGGCCGCCACGTCCAGCGCCACGTGCCGGCTGAAGCGCAGCAGGACGTAGTGCAGGACTGGCAGGATGGCCGCGGGATCGCCCGTGCGCAGCCTGCGCTCCAAACATCCAGCGCCCGCTGACGTTGCGCTGATATAGGCGCAGGCTTGAGTTCGACGCAGTGCCGTCAGCAGCTGCCTTTGCGTGCAGCCAGCGCCCAAACATCCAGTGTCGCCCCAGCGCGCTTGTGACTGCCACGCTGGGATGCAGGCGCCTGTGCGCCTGCGCCTCACGCCAGGACGCGCACCCGCCCAGGTCGACCTCCAACGGGTACTTGATGTGGCGGAGCTCCTGGCGCAGGCGCTCGATATTGCCCAAAACATCGCCCGTCGCCATCCTCGCCGGCCTCTGTAACTGCTATGTCAAGGCCATGCTGAGCACGCGCCGGCGCCCCCGATGTCCTCTCGCCTGGGATCGGACTGCAGGCGCTGCTGGCCCGTTTGAAAACAACGGACGCTAGGGCATGCTCTGACCAGGGCCTAGAGTACAGTTCCTAAGCTGGCTCGCCGAGCTGACACTCTCATGAACAGGAGCCAGCGGCTTTTGTTGAGTTGCCGGCTACCTGAAAAGTGCAGAGAATTGTGTTGACCAGGCAGGCTGTTGAGTGCATTGTGAACCACAGCAGCCGGCAGCGCCATGTCCCGCGAGGGCAGCCAAGCTGGCGGTAAGGGGCGCGTGTCGCTGCTCGCCAGGAACCTGCCAATGGACATGAAGTGCGCCGCACGCCTGCGCATGCTTGCCAGGAAGCATGCACTGGAGGCCTTTGCGCCACATTAGCCAAGTGCAGCTGCATGCCCCCGCTCTCCCGCTCCAGCGTCGACCTGTAGGCTTTCCTTTCTTGTGTTGAAGGCGTAAGAGTGCAGGGATTGTGTGTACCGTGCACGGGTGCTGTACGAGATGAATTAAAACACGGCCAGCAGCCTCCACTGCATGCGGTCACGGCCTGTTTCAACATGCCAGACTTGAAGTCTCTGTGGTGTTTTGTGCACTGCAGTGCGCAAGAAGTCAAGGAGCGGTTCGGCAAGTACGGGATGGTGCGCGACGTGTACCTGCCACTCGACCACTACACCAGGCACGCGGCTTGCGCTTACTATGCCATGTCGCGAGCTGAGCTCTAGGCAGGCGTGCAGCTGTGCGTCCCTCAAGCATGCATGGTGCAGAGGCAGCGTCAAGTGCCTTGCTTCCTACTAGGACGTGCTCTTGGCACGTCCAAAAATCTCCACAATAGTGGTCCAGCACGAGTCACCACTGGCAGAGAGCTCGGGGCAAGCTCCTCATGTCCAGTGCTGCACAGAGCCAGGCCACAAGCTGCTGCCAGCCGCGCGCCGGGCCCTGGAGCGCGGCGCCTCCGTCACGCCAAGGCCCCCCAAGCCCAAGGCCCGAGCGCACTGCTGGGAAGCCGGTCAAGACACCGGCCAAGGCCGTGCCCAAGCTGAGCCGGGAGCGCGGCCGAGAGCCCCTGCAGTGCCCGCCAAGCCCCAGCGCAAGAGCCCCGGACGTGTTGGGACAAGGCTAGGCCCGAGCTGACAAGTCGCCGTAGCCCGGCCGCCCGGCCTGGCCGCAGCGCACGCGCCGCCGGTGTGCGACTGGCGCACTCTGCATGCGCTGGCAGGCTCTTGTGCGCGGCTTCTGCCTGGCCTGGTGCCTCTGCTGTGCAGGACAGCTGCTGCCTGCCCCTCAAGGATCTGCCCCCTAAGGAAGCATCTGTAATGTGCCATCAGCAAAAGGACCAACGCATGCTGCGCACAGGGCTTGATGGGGAGCAGCTGCGTCGCTGCGCAGGCACGCTTGCGGGGGGCTGCAGTATACCCCACGTGCGCCTCTGCATGAGACCCTTACCCTGTGTTTGCTGCGCGCCGGCAGGCGGCCACGCGGCTTCGGTTTCATCGAGTTTGTGGATGAGCGGGATGCGGACGACGCCATGAACGCGCTGGACGGCCGGGTCTGGGGCGGGCGCGAGATTACGGTGCGCTGCACCGTTGCGGCGCGAGCAGTGCTCCGCGTTTGCTGTCCCTGACGCTTGTGGCAGGAGACCGCGGCGGCTGTCCGCTGCGTTGCTGCAGTGTCTTGAAAGCCAGAAGGGACTGCCCCAGCCGTCCGCGCACGAGCTCGCAAGCTTTGGTGCATGCCAGGCTGCCGTTTATGGTGCGCGTGCTTGCGCTCGCACCAGCCGAAGAGGCGAGCGGCCGCGCGTCAGGTGGTGCCGTCCAAGCACGACCGCAAGACGCCGCAGCAGATGAAGCGGCTGGACGAGCGCAACGGCCGTGCGCGTCCCGCCCGGGCCCAAGCCGGCCTTTGCAGATGTAGCAAGCGGGGAAGGCGGATGACGCACTGACATGAACGCGTGCCTGTTGCACGTCTTGCTGATTCACTTACACACCTGTTACTGCTTATCAGCAGTGTGTGCGGACCTGCCTACATGCTCTGCGAGCACTGCAGGCGGTTGTCACTTGTCTTTTTCGTTAGAAGCTGTGAATGTCCTTCTGGACAAGTTGACATAGCTTTAGTAATGTGCGCGGGGATGCACAATATTAGGCCTGCACCGCATCTGGTGCAGCAGGCAGGGTGTTTGTTACAGATGATGCCATTTGCTGCCTGCCCTACAGGGAGCCCTGTGCAGAGCGCTCGCCGCCTGCTGAGCCACACTCGTGCAGGGAGGCACCTGAGCCTGCGATGTGAGCGTGCGTGCGCCTCTACGCAGGTGCGAACACACGGAGCCGCTCGCCACGCAGGCGCAGCCGCTCGCCGGGCCGGCGCAGCCGGCGCAGCCGCACGCGCAGCCGCACGCCGCCGCGCCGCGAGGCGCGCCCGCGCAGCCGCAGCCGCAGCCGCCGCGAGCGCAGCCCGGAGCGGCGGTCGCGCCGCGACCGCAGCCCCGAGCGCGAGCGCAGCGACCGCAGCCCGGTCCGCCGCCGGCGCAGCCCGGACCGCAGCCCGGCCCGCGCGCGCCGCGAGCGCAGCCCGCCGCGCCGACCGCGCAGCCCTGCGGAGCGCGGCCGCAGCGCCGACCGCGACGCCCGCAGCTCGGACCGTCGCCGCCCGCGCAGCCCGGCTGAGCGCAGCCCGGCTCGGGAGCGGCGCAAGCGCAGCCCCGAGCGCATGCCGCGCGGCCGCGACCGCGCGCCGCTCAGCCCGGAGCGCCGCCCGGTGCGCAGCAGGCGCAGCGCGGAGTATGACGAGCGTGGCGGGGATGGCGGAGGCGTGCGTGGTGGGCGCACCAGGGAGGACGACGATGGCCGCAGCCCGGAGCGCGGCCAGGGCAGCGCGGAGCGCGGGGACGGCGGCTCGCCCGCCGCACAGCGCAGCCCGAGCGCGCCTGCGGCCAGGTGTGCGCGGCACGCGCCACAGGGATGTGGGTCTGCAACGTGTGCGAGGGCGTTGAAATACTGTCAGAACCCTCTGAGTGAACCAGCCGCTGCAAGGTGAGATCGAGGCATCGTGTACACGGCTCTCGCTGCCAGGCGGTGGCGCGCTGCAGCCCTCACTACGCAGTCTGAGCGCGGTAACGCACGGTGTTCGTAAATGACAGGCAACGGGGTGCCAAAGGGTTGCCAGCAGTGCATGGCGCAGACACTGAGGTTGGGGAGCTCGTACGATTACCGTGCGCGATCTCGTACCAGCAGTTTTCTCAGCAGCTCTGAAGCGTGTCGGGGCTCGCCCTGCCTGCGCAGGAATGGAGGCAACTTCAGCAGCGCGTACGAGGCGCTGCGCGGCGGCGGCGGCGGCGGCGCAAGCGCTGCGCCCATGGAAGATGACGACGGCAAGGCGCACCAGGCGGAGGGCCTCCAGGAGGACGGCGACAGCGAGGGCTCGCCGCCGCGCGGGCGGGACGCCATGTCCCCAGAGTATGCGGAGATGGCCGGCGAGTGAGGCGCCTGCCTTGTTGCTATCCAGGGCCTATGCACAGGAGAAGTGGTGCGGCGACCCGCGCTCACCAGCCAGCGCAGAGGTGGCTGCGGAGGTGCTACATGATGGTGTTGGGCAGGGGGCACTCACAGTGCGAGTCAGCCGTTGCATGGTTGGATCATGCTCCCAACAGCTGTGCATGACCTGTTATGTGTTTTTTGTGGGTGTCTGCTGGCATGGGCTGTGATGTGATCTGCTGTGCATTTGAGATGCTTGTTTGCTTACGTGTGCGCTAGCCTTTGCGGGCTGTGGAGGTTGTGAAGTGCTATGTCTTGCAGCAACCATGAGCTGCAGCGATTGAAAAGCACACTCGCGTGCTGAGTGTGGAGGTACGCATTGAGCTGTGAACCTTCCTGGCCTGCAAAACATTGTACACTGGCTCACGCTCCTCTCGACCTGGACTCAACACACCTACAAAAGGAGACAGGCACCCTGTAGACATGCCTTGAGCCATGCAGCCTGCTTCGCCAGGCCAAGCAGAGCTGCACCCTGTTCATGTTGGAGCAGTGCTGCCTCCACTGTGCAGCTGTGACAGTGCAGCTTGGACCAGCAACTGCTTCATGAACGCACTGTCTGCCTCCACTACGAGCCTTCCTTCCCGTAGCTCCAGCGCTCCTGCGGCCTCTGCGACCTGCGCCAGTTCCACAGCCATGGGCGAAGGGGCAGATGTGATAGGCAAGCAGCACATGGGTGGCAGCCTTTCCATGAGAGGCAGCTGCACAGGACACTGGCATTTTTCAAATCCAGAGGGTGGCATCCACAAGTCCAAAGGGAGGCAAGGCCCTGACCTCATGCAGAGACGGCCTTGCGAAGCGGGGGCCCACTTCCAGGCGCCACCCAAGCGGACCCGACAAGTCTGCGCCAGTTCCGTCCCCGCCGCTGGCACCAGGCTGTTCGCCCGCGCCGGCGGAGGCTGCAGGCGCAAGTGGTGTGAGCGGCGTTGCGGCGAGCGCACACAGCCCAGCCTCGTGCAGGGCGGCCACGACGGCCGGCAACTGCAGCGCGCCCCAGGCGCCGCCGTCCGGCGCTCCGTTTATGTGCCCGCCGCTGGCACTGCAAGCAGCCAGGCTCTGCAGGCGCCAGCCGCCAGTCTCGCCTGGCAGCACAGCGCAGGCACGCTCGCTGGGGATGCAGGGGAAGCCAGGTGCGCCGGCCAGCGGGCCCGCCAGCGCAGCCATGCCCACGTGAGGAGACAGCTGTGTCAGCTGCTGCCCAACCTCAACCGGTGCCAACAACGTCTGCACGCCGTCAAGAAGGTTGCTGCTTCGCACTTGACAACACTTGCAGCAAACGTATACTAATGCTGACCCCATTATTATACGAGGAGAAGCTGCACGCAGGCAGCGGCTCAAATAGCCTGTGCAGGCCCAGCCACAAGAGCACTATGTAAACAGTTGCAACATCTTGCGCTCTGCTATGATGTGCGCCTGCGGACCAGCACTCCACAGTCGTGTAGAGTGCAAAGCAGCTCCTTGCACTTTACTATTGCACTTTGTTCTTGTTCGACTGCAGCCGAAGCGCTGCTTGCCCTCGCATGCCTGCTGTCTGATGGGCCCCCCGCTGCATGCATGCCCTAGTTCGCATGCCCTTGCTTGTCAACATCCTGTGTCCAGGCTGCTCAGACATGTTGCTATCTGTGCTGCACAGTCACGTACGTGCTAGCATCAATATGCTACATACTGAACATCAGTTGGGTTCCTTTGCTGCAGACTTCGCCCACCAGAGCAGCCGCTTACGTCATTTTGAAACAAGGTGGATGCCCTGGTGACTGCTTGACAGAGGGAAAGCAGTGCAAGCACGGGTAGGCGTTGCTTGCCTGAGTATACTCAATGCATGTCCAGGTCAGATACTGGTACTGCTGCTTTCGGATAGCATCTCACTGTCAGCCTAGTTCTGGCTGAGTTGCATAGCATGCACTGGCCATCCATACGCGGCTGCTTCAGGCCCGGTAGTGGCAGACGCCGGTGCGCTGCCGCTGTAGATGTTGCCATGCTTGTTGTGTCCAAGAAAGGCCACAGAGGCCATGCGCATGTCGCCCATGCATCTGAGCATGGCTTCGCCTCTGCATTTCCTGACTCAGTCAGATCAGACGCAGGGGTGCAGCAGGAGCTCTTTCCACGTCGCATGCTGTCATCGCCGATGCGGGTACAGCTCTGGAAAGCATCCCTGGCAGCGGCGCGCCTATCCAAGCGTCCCAGGATGCATCGTCGGCGGCGCAGCCCAGACAGCCCATCCCCACAGGCGGGCCCCACTGCCCCGCCACGCCGGCGGAGACGCGCCAGGTGCACATGGCGCTGGCTGAGGCCGACCGCTGGGGCGCGGTGCACTACTACACCTGCAGGAACGGCCACCTGTTCACGGTCTCAGCCTGCGGCACGCTCGTCGGCTCTGGGCGCTGCCCGGACTGCGGCAGCCTGGTTGGGCCGCGCACGGGGTGCAGAAGGCAGAAGCTGAGGGCGTGGTGGCAGGCAGGGGGGCAGGCCCCGTAGATGCGCACCTGTTGATGAAGGCATTAGTTCTAGGCGTGTGCACGCGCCTGTGTTTGCCACGCTAGATGCACTCTGATGGTCAGCTGCAGTCCGTTCAACTGCTCACAGCTGGCTGGCATGACACAGGGGAGTGGGGCAGCACATGCCTGTCAAGCATGTTTAGTGGAGTAGTGCACTCATGGCAGCAGGGTAGAGTCTGCAAATGTGTCAGCATTTCTCACACACAGCACACTGTATGCACAGGCTGCGCTTTACCAGAGTGTGGCGGGAAATGCATGACCCTACGCCTGCCCGCTAACACTGCTTGCTGTGCGAGCACCGGGAAGTGTTTCTGTCGGACGGGCCACGGCGCACGCGTATATGTCAGGCATGCATGCTTTGACAGGGTTGTTACACTGGTTACATGGAGTCAGCGCTCACTGGCGTCGCGCGCCCGCCGCCGCAGCCGCTGCCGCTGCCGCCGCCGCCGTTCACTGCGGACCTGGATGCGGTGGCCGACTGCTACGCCGCATGAGCCGCGCCGCGCGACAGCGAGCTCTGGATTGTCCGCAGCCGCGTCATGGAGGCCGCGCTGGCGGGGTCTGCAACCCCCTCGCGCATGCGGACGCCGCCAGCGCGGCTCCAGACATGGCTGCAAGGACACCAGTGGCTGTCGTCGCGCTGCGAGGTCCACGCGACGTAGCAAGCGGCAGCCGCAGCCTGGTCGGCGTTGTCCGGCGACGACGGCGGAGGCGGCGGCGGCGGCGGCGGCAGGCGTGCGGCCTGCGCCGCGCGCCTGCCGTGCGCTTCTTGGGCGGCCGCGGCGGCGCACCCGCGCGACGTCCCGCCGCGCTGCCGGAGGACGGCCCGCCGGTCGGCCTCGCTGGCGCGCTCTCCGGGATCGACTGGGAGGTGCGCATGCCTCTCACAAGCGCTCTGCAAGTCTCTCCGTGCAGAGGAAGCCTGTGGCAAGGCGGCTGCTTGCTCATGCAGCCGTTTGGGCAATGGCCATGCGCTGCTGCAGGCGGCCTGCTGCAGAACTCGGGGCAGAGCCTCTCCCGTATTCCTTGGAGCGGCAGGGAGCTGGACCTGCCTCCTGCAAGGGTATTGGCCAGCGAGCAAACACCGCCTGCGAGTGCTGTCCCAGAGCGGCAACTTGGCGGCAATACAGGCGCAAATACTGACAAGCGTCAGACGCGCCTGGCTGGCAGGACCTCGACGCGCTCTAGGAGCGGCCGCCAGCCACATGTAACAGGGCAGTCGAGCAGGACAAACTTTCACTTAAAATAAATGTTCATGCAGATGCATGCCACGGCTGTGCAAGGGTTGCAGCGAGCGCTGCATTTGTGCCCAAGCTCTTCTGCTGCAGCTTCGCTGCAGGGTGCCCGCTGTCAGATGGAGCTGAGACAGAGCTCATCCATCCTTACGGCGGGTACCCAGCAGCAAAGCTGCAGAAGTACTGCATGAGCATAAATGCAGGGTGTCCTGCAACCCTTGCAAGAGCTGTGGCATGCATCTGCATAACATTAGTTTTTGTGAGGGGTCACCGTGCTCTACTGCCCTGTTACATGTGGCTGGCCACCGTTCCTAGAGCGCGTCCAGAGCCTCCCAGTCAATCGCGTCTCACGCTTGTTAGTACTGGAGCTCGTATCGCTGCCAAACGCCAAACCGCTGCTCTGAAAGAGCACTCGCAGGCATGTTCGCTCGCCAGCGCTGCCTCCAGGTCGCGGCTGCGGACGAGCCAGTGCTGATCGTCTGTACAGTCTATGGCGAGAAGAGGCCTGCTGCATAACATCCCTGTGCACTTTTGCCATGGGGCCCGCTTGCAACCCAGCTCGTGACCATGAAGCATACTGCATGCACAGGCTGCGTGAAAAGAGACCCTAATACTGCTTACCCGCTATTACTGCTTGCTGTGATGTGAGCACTGGGTAGTGTAGCTGTCGGACGGGCCACAGCGGGCATGTGTGAATCAGACCTGCTCCCAGGTTTGTTACACTGCGTACATGCAGTCGACTGTTACTATGAAGCCATTCCCGTCATACACTGTCCTCACTCTACAAACTGTATGACTATGTAGACTGAAAAAGCATGCTACTGTAAACGTGGTCGCCTACACTCAGAGAGAGGTCTTTGAGCTCGCGTTCCCTAACAACGACACAGGCTCATGCACAGACAAGCATTTCCCCTTCAACACTTGGAGCTTGAAGCACATATACATGAAAAGGGCAAAGTTCAACCCACTGAAGATGGCACGGTCTCAGCAGGAGCTAGAAAGCAAGCTCCTGCTGGACGGCCAGGCTTTGCACTCTGTCTGCACTGCCACTCACGGCATCTCAACCTGAAACCAGTGAGAGCCCGAGCACATCTGAAGCGGAAGGGAGCGGGGCACTGGGTGCTGCTGGGCAGCAAAGCTGCAGTAGCAAAAGCATGAGCCAAATGTAGCACATCCCATGACCCTTGTTGAGGTCATGGCATGTCTAATTACCCAACTCACGCGCTCACGGTTGTACATGGTTGTACTTCACTCATTCAAAAGTCATCGGCATCCAAAGCCTGCCGCCAGGCAGTCAAAAACTTGTCAGTGTTTGAGCTTGCATTGCCGCCAAGCCGCCGCTCTGGGGCAGCACTCGCAGGCAATGCCCGCTCGCTGGCTACCACCCTTGCAGGAGGCATGGCAGGTCCGGCTCCCTACCGCGCGCGGCGGACGCGGGAGGCCCCTGCCCCACATTCGCAGCAGGGTTGCATGCAGCAGCGCGTGTGCCATTGTCCAAGCTGCTGCATGAGCAAGCAGCACCCTTGCCACAGGCTTCCTTCAAATGGAGAGACTTGGGTAGGGCTTGGAAGAGAGACGCGTACCGCCCAATCAATGCCGGACAGTGCGCCAGCGAGGCCGACTGGGGGCAGGTCCTCCAGCAGCGCTGTGTCGTCCGCGGCCATCTCGCCCGGGCCCGCGGAAGCCGCCAGCGCGGCCTCCACGCGGCTGCAGGGCATGACGGGCTCGTTGGCGCGCCACGCGGCGTAGCACGCCGCGACTGCCAGCTCGGCCTTGGCCGGCGTCGACGGCGGCGGCGGCGGCAGCGGCGGCGGCGGCAGCGGCGGCAGCGGCGGGCGCGCGGCCTGCGGGCGCGCGGCCGCCGTGCGCGCCTTGCGCGGCCGCGGCGGCGGCGACCCGCGCGGTGTCTTGCGGCGCGGCTTGGCCGCGTGCGCGTAGCCGTCCGCAAAGCTGTCGGTGTAGGCGTCCTCCGCCTGCGCCTTGGCGGCCTTGGCAGAAGCCGCGCGCTCCACGGCGGCCTTGGCGAGGTGCGCCTCGGCGAGCAGGTCGTCCCACTCCGCGCGGGCGGTGCGCGCGCGCTTGACCGCCCAGGCCGGGCGCTCGGGCTCCGCCTCGGCCTCGGCCTCCTCGAGCGCCTCGGCAGGGCGCCGCTTGCGCTGCTGCGCGGTGGCCTGCGCAGACGCTGGCCAGTCAGAGACCACCTGATTGCGGGGTTGCGTTTGCGCTGCCGCCAGAAGGTCCAAACAAAGAGGCACTTCCGTTGCCAGGCAAGGCTGAGCTCGAGCTCAAACATATTGGACAGTAAACTTGACAGTAACCATGAAAGGCAGCACACAGCACACGACGTCGCTCCAGCATCTTTAAGCTGCCTGAATATTCAGCATCCACCCCGCAGGAGCACAGAAGTTTCGTGGCCAGCCTGGGCAGCTGGGCAACATTACTTTGCACAGGACCGCTGACTGCAAGGACATAATCATGAAGTAGTAGACCTTGAACATCACCCCGGGCGCCCTGGCGCAGAGAGGCACCCCTGGCCCCTGGCTCAAAGAGGCACCCCTGGCCCCTGGCGCGCCTGCGTCTTGGCAACCGCGTCCTTGGTGACGTTGACCTTGGTCGCGTTCAGCGCGCACAGCTGGTAGAACGGCACCTTGGCGGGCCCAGCGCGCGGCTTGCGCACTACGTGCACGATCCTGTGCGCCGTCGATGGCTGCGCGGGCACCTGCACGCTCAGCGACAGCGCCGCGTTAAATTAACGCTATGCACTGTAGTCAGAAACAACACTGCAGCCAGATAGTAGGATGTCAGAGCGGGGCAACTGGGCTGGGCTGCTTGCAGGAGCTGAGCAGCCGACTCGCGGGCTGTGACAGGGCAGGACTGGGCATTCTTGTTTGCGCAGCCAGGCAGCCGGAAGCTGGGCAGCTTGACAACCTCAGCTTAACAGCCAGGCGGCTGCAAAAACTGCAGGTCACAGGCTTTATTGGGGTGGCTCAAGCATGGATCACAGTGGCACCAGTTGTGCGCTAGCGGTGTGGGCCCTGCTTCCGGAACAGTGCACAGCTCTGAGCGGGCACCCCAGCAGACTGCTGCCAGGCGTGCACACCTGCCCGCTGGGCAGAGCAAGCGCGCGCAGCCCGGACATGCTGGCTACCTCAAAGGGCGCCTGGATGTGACGCACAGCCCTGGCGCGCGCCACAGCCGCTGTTCACGTCAGCATGGCGCCAACCCCGACCATGCAGAAGACGCAAGGTCCCACCGGGCATTAAGCACTCCCTAGTTCGGGCACGGACCTCCCTCCTGCGAGATGGGCGTCTGGGGTACGACCTGCACGGCCCTCCCCCAGTGCAGGCCTCCCTGTGGCCGGCTGGCTCGTCTGGCAGTCCGTGAGGGTGCTGCCAGGCGCGTCTCTGCATCCAAACAGGAGCCGAAGTCAGCAGGATCTACGATGCAGCGCCTGTGGCCGGCCAATAGATGACAAATGAGCAAGGATGCCACAGCCATAGGCCATGCGTGCGCCGTGCCTGCATGCCAACACAAGCACGTCACCTCAGCGTGCGACATACCTCAGCTGAAAGGCGCGCAGACACCGTTCCAGCCGTCCACAGGAGAGGCCAAGGACATCGTTGTAAGGTCTGAGCTTGCATATGGAGCTTCCGAAGCTCTGCCACCAAACCCTCGGCATGTAGGGTTTGCCGTACATGCCGAGGGTTCCGTGGCAGAGCCGGAAGCTCCATGGTCACCATGCTGGCACCATGCTGGAGTTCATGCAGCAGCGGGACATTTGCGGCGTTGCCTGTTTCATTCTCGCATGCCTGAAGCTGTACCTTGCCCCAACGGTCCCAAATGTCCCTTGACCTGTGAGTGTGTGGATATCTTGCCTGCTTGCTTGACACTTGTCCTAAGCCCTAGTTGGCTGACAGGCTATCACCACACAGCTGAGGGGGCCATCGGGTTAGGGCCCCCGGTGATGCTCTACATTCATTCATTCATTCATGGTGCGGCCTTGCGGCGGCCTGCTTCCCAGGCATGGGTTGGCCCAAGTGCCAGGGCAAGACTTGGCAATCTGTTTGCTGTGTATGAAGACATTCACGGAAGTGCCTCTGCACCGGTGAGCCTCCAATCGTGACAAGGCGCCTGCGACTTGCCCGGCAGGCGCCGAGTGCGGCTCCCCGCCCTAATCAGCCTGCTTAACTGATGTAGGCTGTCGCGTCGCCACCGTAAGCGTCAGCAAGGCCTTCAGCTTTGCTCCGCCTCATGTCACGGGTCCACACATGAATGACTGAATGAATAACAGCCATGTATCAGCCAGCTTGGCTGCTCACGGGCTCCACGCGAGCGAGTGATGGAGCCCGCTCGCAGCACGGGCTCCATGGCATGGTGCCAAATCTACACCGTCACAGGGTCTGCCGCAGCCCTAGGTCATGAGCAGCAGGTCCACGCACTCGGCGACCTCTTCCGCGGTGCTCGTGCCCGCCACGATGTCCGGGAAGACCGAGGGGTCCTCGTCCGGCGGCAGCGCCGCGTTGCCGCTGCCGCGCCGGTCGCACTCCTCGATGCGCGCCTGCCGTGCGGCGCACGCAGGCGCGCCGAATTATGGAAGTGGCGACGGCAAAATGTTGTGTCAATTGGATGCATTGTCTGTCTGGGGCATGTCCGAGAGCTCAAACAGGAAAGCATTGACATGCATGGCGGTCTACGTGCGCTCAGCGGGTTGCGCAGTCTCCTAGGTGGTGTGTGTTTGTAACATTGGGGCTATCCTAAGCTACTTGAAGCCTATCTAAGGGGCTTATTTTGCTGGATTTTCACTAGCTTGGAGGCCATGGGCACATGGTGAGGGTGGCATTGGTGGCTCGAACGGCGCACGGGCGCATGGAGCGGGGCGGGTAGCGCGCGCGGCACCTGCAGCGACGCGAGCGTGCCGGCGTCCGCGCCGGCCTCCAGCGCGGCGCTCACGAGCTCGGTCAGCTTGTCCGCCGCGTACCTGCGCCCGCGCGCGCCCGCGCCGGCCCCCATCGGCCCGGCCCCAACCTGCTCGAAAGCGTGCTTGGGAACGCCGTGTTGATGCCGCTTTGATGCACCAACGGCGGGGGCGCTGACGACACACGGCTCGCCGCACGCTGCAGCACACAGACAGCGCTTCACACAGCGGCCTCGGCGCCTGCAGGCGGCGCGCGCCGCACCCAAAGTTGCCGGCCTCCATGTTGCGCATGACGGCGCTGTGCGCGAGCGCGCGGCGGTGCCGCTCCGCCAGGTGCAGCGCGCACGCAAAGCGCAGCAGCCGCGCGGCGGTCGGCGGCGGCGCGCCGTCCGCGGCCTGCCCCGGCCGCCCAGCACAGCGCGCTCAGCCGCCTGCGGGCGCGGGGGAGCAGGGCACGAGCGCGGCGCTGCCGCTGCACTGACTTACAACCTTCCTTAAGCACCCTGCGCCGCGCCCAACCCCAGCCCAGTCCGCGCAGCAACAGCTGCGCCGCGCCGTGCGCCGAGCCGGGCGCGCCTGCAGCATCTTGACGGCGGCCAGGTACTGCGCTGCGCGGCCGGCGGCGGGCACGCCGGCGCCCGCGCGCAGCGCATCGCCGAAGCGCCCGCCCGCCAGGCCCCACTCCGCCGCCTCCATCAGCGCCACGCCGGCCGCCAGGTGGCCGTCGGCCGGCGAGGCGGCGTGCGGCGGGCCGGCAGCCACGGGCGGCGGCGGCGGCCGCGGCTGCGCCGCCTGGCCGCGCGTGGCGCGCGGGATCGGCGGGGCGTGCAGGGGATGGTGAGGACGGGCACAGGGCCGCAGCTGCGACCATGCCTATGCGGCGGTGGCAACGTGCTTCTGCCGGCCGCCATCCAGCAGCCTCAGGAATCAAGCGCATCAGGCGCAGGGTGGTTGTAGGTGAGGGGGAGGCGCACTTGCGCGGGCGGCGGCGCGGGCGAAGAGAAGAAGTCGTCCGGGATCATCGGCGCGGGCACGGCCGCCGAGGCCGACGCCGCCTTGGCCAGCCCGGCTGCGAGCGGCGGCAGCGCGACGCCCCCCGCGCCCTGCGCGAGGTAGGGCCTGGGCAGCCCCGGCCCAGGCCCCGCCGCGCCCGCGGACGCCGGCCGGCCGCCTGCGCGTGGCGGCCCCGGCAGCGGCGGCAGCGCGTCCGAGTGCTGCCGCAGTGGCGACGCCCAGGTCGGCCCAGGGTTCCCTGACCCTGGCGCCGCCCCGGGCGCGCCGTCGCGCGGCGACTGCGCGGGCGTGGACGCGGGGCTGTCGTGCGGCCGCATGCGCGGGCCGCCCAGGCCGGGGCTGGCCGCGCCCGCCGCCGGCGGCGGCAGCCGCGCCGCGGCGCCCGGCGACGGTAACGACGGCAGCCGCGGGCCCAGCCCCGGCCCGGACCCCGACCCGCTCGGCGACGGCAGGCGCAGCGCGGTGGACGCGGCGCGCAGCGCGGCCGCGTCGCCCTCGGCGGCGGCCTCCTCGCGGCTGC
>JAABUP010006600.1_pt1 | contig 16354 bp, 21 predicted proteins | sample 5559201 | NCBI WGS metagenome assembly JAABUP01 (sample SAMN10711887, study PRJNA513373) | rock metagenome | isolation source: Antarctica rocks | place: Antarctica
TGATTGATTGATTGATTGATTGATTGATTGATTGATTGATTGATTGATTGATTGACTGACTGACTGATTGTTTGATTGATTAAATGATTGACTGATTGATAGATAGGTACACCCAGGCCTGTAGAGGTGACTGTCATGTCAACTGATGCGAGCCTTGAAGAGCAGTGTGTTGCTTGGGCATGTTCAAAATGCCCAGAACAACACAGACCGGCAGCAGCATAAGCTTTAACAAATGGAAGCTCAGAAACAGCTGCTGCACATGACCAATGTGCATTGACACAGACAGGCAGCACATGTTCACCGACATAGAAGCTCAGAGAACGCCTCCATGGTGGTGCGCAAGGTAGCAAAGCAATGAGGGCAGCAGCTCAAGGATGTGCTGATGAGCGCCTGCTGAATTTCCTCAACGCTTTGCAGTGGTGCATAATTATTGCCTTATTATGGCAGCTACTGGAGAGATGAACATGGCAACAATGTGAGGTGGCAGCCAGGCAGATGCTCCATCAGCATCATCATACCAAGATGACTGCAAAGTGCTTGCAACACATGCTACAAATGCTCTCCAAGCACAAACATACACATGCCAGAAGGTATACCAAGTGTTGGCACCAGACTTCACCTGAAGTATGCTGGCTATCGCTGTTGCTAGTGACAAAGGCGCACAATGCCTCAGCTCATTGAAGGCACTCAAAAGGCCATTCACAAATATGGCCAGCGGCACATGGTCCATCAGGGCATAGGGTGGGGTGGAGGGGTCACCCCCATGGGCTCCAGTGGAAACAGAGCTAGGTGCAGCTGCATCTGATGAAGCAGCAGCTGCTGGGTCTGCTGAAGCAGAGGAACGGCCTCTGGAGCGAGCAGCCATGGAAGGCATGGATGTCCATTTGTGGGTGTCTAGCACCATCAGAAAAGTGTCCACAGCTGTACCCACTGCCTGAAAGCAGAGAAAATACCATTGCACATGACAAACAAACCTGCACATGGATGCCCGTGACTACTTTAATAATAATAATAATAATAATAATGCGCTTTCCAGCTCATGATGAGCTGGGTACGTGCAGGACAAGTCTTGTCTCTCCAGAGCAGCCTGTCTTGTGCATCCCTATAAGGTCTACTAATACGACAGTTTTGACACCCACGTAATGCAACATCATTGAAACTAGACCTAGGGCGGCCAGGTGGGCGAAGCCCCTTGACTTCACCAAACAAAAGCTTCTTAGGCAATCTATCGTTAGGCATCCACGTGACTACGTTGTGCATGTGATTGCTGCCAACAGCATAGACTTGAACCAAGCACTGACGACCATGCACCAAAAACTTTAGGTGACAGTGTATTGAGACTGACAGTATTCACAGATCTAAACAGCAAATGTTGGTATTTTAGAGACTCACCTGGTTTGATGCGTCAGTTTGAGCAATGGGCAGAGCAGTGGGGTAGGGATTGTGATTGACGCTTGCCACACTGCTGATGGGAGGGTTGCAGAGTTAGGGCTTGAACTGTGCTTGAGTTAATGCATTGAACCGGGTGAGGGTAGCAAAGGTTGCAATCAGAAAATGTTGGCATGCTGGCACCGATGATGCCTCAGCCTGGGGGCTGAACTGTAGGGAGTGCACACAGGAGAAAAGGGTTTAGCCTAAACCAAACCCTAAACAGTGCCTCGACACCTTCTCATTATGCAGAAATCAACATGAGTAAAGTCAACATAAGTCAAATCACCACGAGTCAAGTAAACATGAGGCAACTCCCCAGGAGTCAAGTCAACGTAAGTCAAGTCAACGTAAGTCAAGTCAACATGAGTCAAGCTACGCATTGATGGCAAGCACATGAGCTGACCTTGGAGAACATGTTCAGCACACAAGCCTCAAATATGGGTGGCAGCAACCCTCTGATGTCCAGGCCCACCCTAGCAAGACTCATGCCGCAGTACATGCAGTGCTCAAGTACTGATGCCAGACTGCCGCCCTCAGTAATACGCGGCAAATAGCGCCGTAAGGCCTCTAGGTATAGGCACACCCTATGCTCAGCCCAGCTAAAGACGAGGCCACCATCTTGTGACTCGCCATCCTGCGTGTGCATGTATATTTGGTGAGTACATATATGTTCGGTGTGTAAGAGAGGGCTGTTCAGTCACTCGTGCTGTCTGTCTAGGTAGCTTGAAAGGATTGCACGACTATGCTAATATGATGTTTGTGCACGGAAGCACAGACTGCATGCTTGCACACATCTGAAGAAACCAGCCACGCAGCAATGTTTGTGCAGGCCCAATCACAACATTCAATGGCAACATCAACCATTGGGTCGTTGTTTCTCTAGCCATGTGTGGGGTTATGGAACAAAACAGCATGTGACAAGACCGTACTGCAACCAGCATCATATGCAGAAGTCAGGACATGATGCTCAGTGTGAAGTGCGTCTTTACAGCAGATTGTACCTGGACAGAGTTGTCATCTGAGAAGATTGCTCGGTATTGCATGACCACATCAAACAGGTGCAGCCTATGAATGTCAGTTAGGCGCTTCAGGTAGTCATAAGCACTCTGCTCCTCCAGATCTTCTATCACCTCGGCCATGTACTCCTCCCGGCACTGCAAAAACTGTAGCCTGAGCTCCTGCAAGCAAGCCAGTTTTGATGCGCTTGTCGTGTCAGCGTTTTAATAACTTGTCCTTTGCATCCCTACAGTTTTGCATGTACATCATGCTACAGCAAGATGTAAATGACAGGAGGCATTTGTACTCAATACAAGTGCTGCATGTCTCGGATGATATTCACAGCGGCTGTGCCAGGCTCTGCCAACTCTGAATCCATATTCTGTGTGTAAGTCCACTATGCAGCAAAAGCGATGACGTACCCTTTCTGAAAACACACCTAATCGCCGCAGATAGCCAATCATTCTCAGGCAATCCGGCAGCTGTATATTACTGCGTAGCTTCTGCAGCAACTGCTCCAGCATGGATGCTGAGGTGGCGTCCACATCCTTCACTAAGCTCTGCACCACCTTCAGGTCTGAGTGCATGAATGCCAGCTTACTGATGAAGCCTTTCAGGTCCAGCGCATCATCATAGTTGCCATTTCTGACACATGTGTCCATCAGTTGAGGCACTTCCAGCAGCTCCAACATGGTAGCATGATTGCCTGCACAGCAAGACAGTCAAGGCTGTCCCAGCCATCTACAGAATCCCAGAACAGTAGCAATTATGCCAATTCTAGCTATTTAGTGCTGAGCAATGCAATCATCAGCTGACAGAACATTTGCCTGAGCACAGAATCTTGTGACCGACATCCTCAGGTCACTTTGTGCTTACTTTGCAGTTGCTTGTTCTCGGTCTGCTTGGCTTGCAGAGCCTTGGCTGTTGTGACAAACTGTTCACATATGCGATCAAGTACAGGGATGTCTTGCAAGAGAGCGTCTACATGCCCTGCCAGTCCCTGCATCTCTTCTTTTGCGGCCTCCAGGCATGATGCTGTGTTGATGAAGGCCTTATAGTGCTTGACTGCTGATTCCTCTGCCTGTTTTCTCAATTGATCCTGGTCTGCTTTCAGCAGTTCAGGTTCTTTGCCAAGCCTCTCGAGGCTGTATGACAGAAGCTCAGTGAAGTATGCATCCTCTTGCTCCTGTTCGTGTATTGATGGATTAGGAGACACTGCTGGCCTGCTGAGCGAGCTTTTGGAGAACGATGACCGGCTAGGTTGCCGTGCTGAAGAGGGAGACCTGACGTCTGACGGCGAGTCACCTGATCTACGCACATTTAGCGATCGCATTTGAGCGACTTGAGCGACAGTTCAAAACGCTTCACTCGTTAAACCCCGCGTCTTGCATTCCAAACTCTTTCTGCAAATCACGTCACCAGCTGAAAAGCCCTCTATTATGCACAGACCGTTCTCAGCAACGCAGCCGGACGGCTCAAAGGTCTTTGTGAGCTTTGGCGACCTTCGGACCGGCGGACAAAACATGACTTTTACTTGATGCTCTGCAAGTGACGCTGGTGTCGTTCGTGTTACCTGATTTCGAAGAGACATAGAATGAAGAAGAATGCCGGAACTCGAAACAGGATCAACAGCCAACGGCAACAACACGGATTAACTGCGCATAGCATGGTACCCCGGGGTTGGACTTTGTGAACCCAAGAGAAGGCCAAATTGCTTGCCTAGCGGAGTGCTGGACTCTCAGTGGCAGAGCAGCCGAGAAGGGGACGCAAATACACCCGTTCCAAGCTGCTTTGGAAAGTTTCGCACTGCTATTGATCAACATCATGTCCCAGATACACTCGCACTTGCACATTTGTTCTTCTTCGCGTAGTCTGATTACTCGGCGATGCAGTATTGCGGGTAAGCAGTGATCTGGATCACGCACCATCAAGGGCGTGGTGGTGAACCGTGTCCCCCAGTGCGTAGTGATGAACGAAGTGGAAATGCAGCACATGTATACGCAGGGCGAAGGTGCATCGACAAACACCAGTCACCTGCCGTGGCACAGCGGCATCAAGCCAAGGTGAGTCTTCAACAGCCAAGTGCAGAGTTGCTCAGCCTAGCAAGGACCTGAAGACTGTTGTCACGTATGTTGCAGAGAGCACAGGCTCAGCGATCTGGAAGTGATTACAAGGTGGTGTCAAACTGGAACGGCACCATTGAGCTGCCAAAGTATGAGTTTGGCGACAAAATTCTGCAGGAAGGCAGCTTTGGTGAGTCTTGCTCTTGCCTGCAAGATTGACCATGAGACTGGAAGAGGTTGAACAGTACCCCACAAACCATGCGGACATGAGTCAGTCGCTGGCACTGCACTCACTAGAGCTGTCAACAGTGCTGAATCAGTCAGCAAAAGCATGTGCAACATGTACAAGCTGCTTTGCGCTGTGGAGAGGCATATGCTGGCATGTAGCATCATGTCAGCTGCCTGCAGAGCACATGGCAGAGACAGGAACACCGTACAGAAAACATCATCATGACACAAGGTTCTCTGTATCATGCCTTCAGTGTTGTTCTTGCAGGGTTATGCAGCAAACCTGCATATGTCTAAACAAAGGGCATCTTACCTGACTGCTCAATATCTGTGGCTGCACATCTGCATCAATGTGGCACCATCTCGCATAAGCACACATCTTCTGTGATGCAGGAGGGGATGTACTAGAGCTGCAGCGTTTCTTGAACGACCAGGGCTACTTTCCCAGGTTGCGTGAGACTCCAGATGGGTACACTGGCTACTTTGGGGACCTAACTAAGGAAGCGTTGCAAGCCTGGCAGGAGGATTATCACTTGGCTGCTGATGGCCGATTTGGGCAGGCGTGCAGACAGGCTGTTGCAAAGCAGCAGGTGCGCACCCCACACTCTGACAATGTGCATGGGGTGCATGTACGTTAAGCAAGTGAATGTTGATCTCATTATTTGTGTTGAGCATACATGTCTTGTTCAGATATCAAAGTAATGCTCCAAGTCTCTGCACAGAACCTGCCTTTGTCAACAGAAACCAAGCTGCAACAGTTTTGCCAGCATCTGTGCATATGGGCTCATGCACCTTCAACATCTGCATTTCGAGACCATGTGCATTCGCGTCAACCAGATCTCCGGCAGACACGTTGTTGCTCAAGGGCAGACATGCCACAGCCATGGCAGGTGTTCCCTATGATGTGCAACTGGCGCTGCTCACTGGCAGCCATCAAGGTGCCATGCATCATTCACTCATACACATGCGTGTCTGTAACTCCCACATATGTGCAACTATGCTTTGTCTCTTGGAAGCCAGGCAACTCCCTTTGTCAGCAGAATGATTGGCATGGCAGGCAGACTTGCATATGCTAGGCAATGCATATCACAGCCAGCCACGCTTTATAGCTTGTGCTGACGTTGTTGCAGCACGAGATTCAGCTGGAGCATACACGCAAGCAGCATGTGGTACCGCACGAGGCTCCTGTCCCAGAAAGGAATTTGTCTCCTGTCCAGGTGAGCTTGCAGAAAGCTAAACTCGGCTTCGTCTAGACTTCTGTGCAGGTCTCAATCTCGTGACTCGCCCCCCATCCTCAACTTAAACAAAAGTTGACCCCTGCCATCATGGATGATTCCATGCTAGTGCCCGAAGTGGGGCTCGAACCCACGGCCACTAGGTTAAAAGCCTAGCGCTCTACCAACTGAGCTATCCGGGCAGAGGTTGTATTTTTGCTGGATTTTGCCGTACATACGTACCTCGGCCTTGCTTGTTTGCGCAGCTGTCTCTCTTTCAGACAGCTGTGTGGAAATGCAGGTTGCCGGTATTGCTTTCTTACTGGGAGGAGTTGCCATGTTTGCCTATCAAGTATGGGCATGGTGGAGGCACAACCAGCAGGTAAGGGCCTACCGTGAGATTTGCATGGCCACTTGACATCGGCTGACATTCTGGAACAAGAAAGGCGGCTGTCGCCTTGTTTTTATATAGTTAATCTGGGGGTGTCGTCATCTGCTCAGCAACCGTGCCCGAGCGGTTAAGGGGATAGACTAGAAATCTATTGCGGAGACGCGCGCAAGTTCAAATCTTGCCGGTTGCGTTTTGCCTTTTTGGGGAGTTTTGTGCTTTTTGTCTTTATTTTATCGTTGAGATTCCTGCTCGAATGCATGAGGGCAATAAGTAGATCAGTCAGCTGATCTGCAATGTGGTTTGTTTCAGATACTCAAGGCACGCTTCTTCCTGCCATGCCTGTTCGGTGGTCATAAATGGGTCACCTTTGTGAGCGCATTTATAAAGTGTGTTGGCTCGCCAGTGCCAGCTCAACAGCATATGCATCATGCCAGTTACATGTTGTAAACCTTGTATTGTAGCATAATGCTTGATTTTCAGGCAAATGGGCATGTGAGTCATGATCTGCAAGATGATTGGCAACAGCAACTGGGCAAGTGGAGAGGCACCATCTCTGAAGACCGTTCCCGGCCCTCTTCGCCTTCACCCAGCTACGCTTCTTATGCTGCTGCCAGAAGCAGCCAGGTAACAAGCAGTCACGCTGCAGCATCAAACAATCACACACGAGCCCCTCCGCCCCCAGCAGTGACCCGCCCTCTCAGCCGGGGATCAAGCCCGCCATCCTCTTCCTCTCCCAATCAAGGTGATCTGTCAAATGATGATCACCTACAGCATTAGGCTGCCCGTCCACTATCTGAGTATCTGATCTATTGAAGTGGTTTGTGGATGTCGTGACATAGAAGGAACTCGTTGTTACATACATTCAGGAACACACTTTGTGCTGCCATGTGCCTGCTATATATCCTGGCCTTAAGACCAGCTGCCAGCTGATGACAAGCCCACTTCATTGTTCAGAAGGTATGCATGGGCTTGACCCACCTACCATACAGCTTCAGTTCACATACAAGCCTCATGGGATGTTGACTGATTGCAATTCTAAGTTGAGGTGTTTGGTCATGCAGATGCTAGTGGGCCAGCTGTGTCCTTGGAAGGGTACCCCCGCTACAGCCCCCAGTGGGGTGTGGGCCTGCCTGAGCAGAAGAAGGTCGCACCCCCCACGCCAGTGCGCAGGGAGCCTTCAGAACGGGCTAAGCAAGTCATGACCCGCCCTGGGACCCCACCATACCCCAAAACTGCAGCAGGCAGCTTTAAGGCTGTTTCTGGAGGCCCTAGGGTTGAGCCCTCAGGTGCTTTTGTCCATTCTCTAGCTGTGTCTTGAGACATGCAAAACAGTGGAGGCAGATATTCAATGCTCATCCTGAGATGCTTCATGATCCAAAAGAACACAAAAAGGTGCCTGCCCCCCAGTGTTGCACGTCAACAGTGCACACATGATTACAACAGACAGTAGGTATCTGATTTCCTATACGTTTTTTATGGTGCTAACTGAAATTTTTACTCATTTCACGGCAAGGTGCGTGTGATAGGTGGCTGGCTTGACACCAGTGTATGATCTGACCACAGCTGGCCTCGCAAGGACAGACATGAATCATGCAAAGAGCCCATGTCACTTTCTAAACATCACTTGGCTGACTCACCATTATCACCTGCATCAATTACTGACTGCGCCTACAAGCTCAGCAGTTGTGCATTTTGTGCAAGCAGGCACACTTTCACACCCAAGCCATTATGCCCCACTGCAAAGTTTCTCTTACCCAAGCCTTGCTGTTATCACCAGATCTGCCAGTGTCGCTGCTGCAAACCATGGAATTGCAAATTTGGAGAATCTGTGACACTATAGAAGTGCATCGTCACGCAAATGGTGAAATTCCAGGGTTTACAGGATACCTCTGGTAAGTTCTGGAAGTTGATCATCGGATTCATACCCCTAAGCAAACAACAAAATTGCTACCATAAAAGCTCTGTACGCGGATAAATTTTAGAACACTGAGCAGATAGCGATGGACAATCCTAAAGGGTAAAGCCATCGATCCCTAAGCTGTTATGAACAGCAAGCATCATCCACCGAACAGCAAAGAAACCTCCACCGAAGCGCGTGCGAGCTGACAGCGATGGACAATCCAAAAGGGTAAAGCCGCAATCCCAGGATCTGAGGAAAACGAACAAAAAGACAGGGTTAGAACGGGGACCAGGGTAAATCGACAGAATCCGGACGAACATTGCCGCATAGTTGTGTTATTATCATTGTGAGTAATATTGTTACTATTACTACTATTGCTTTCATCATCACTATAAGGGTTCCTGCTGAACAGGCCATGCCCGCCGGGACAATGCAGAAGTGGGCAAGGAAGCAGGGGCCCGTTATGACAAGAGGCCGCGCTCTCCTAATCCCAATGCCATGCCAGAATCCCTGACCACCACACCACCCCTGAAGCCGAGCCTGGACCCCAGTGCCAAGTCCTGGGTTGAGATTGCTGTCAGCCAGAGGGGCTCTGGTGAGGGCCCTAGGGCAGGGCAGAGGGCTGAGGGCATTGCCAGGAACGGTGCCCAGCAGAAGCAGCAGGCAGCACCAGGTGCTGCTTTAGATGGGCTGCTGTATAATTGTGTATCTGCTGTAGTACTGGTTTGCTTTGTCTCTCTGAACCTGATAGCCAGTCATCATTGCATCCAAGTTGTTGAACACAGCTGCCATGAGCCAAGTCCTGCATGCCAGTGCTATTGAGCAGTTGCTTATGCACAGACGCACCCACTCTGCAGTGGGTTTACTACACCTGTCAGCTTGTCCACATCCATGAGGCAAAGGGAGTCATGAGGTTGCTGTGATGCAGGAAGCAACGGTAGTGGGGTAGCACAGGTTCTGTCTGTACATGATGAACAGCAATCAGGACACAACAGGAGTGGCAGGGCTTATGGCGACGCAGGCAGCAGCAAGGGTCTCAATAGTGGAAGCTCCCATGGCAGCTCTGGTCCTGGTGTGAGCTTGTTTGGGTCATACAAGGCACCTTTCAAGCGCCAATAAACACTCTGGGTGGTCTTATCTTCAGCAGCTGATCCGAAGTTGTTTGACCAGATTGTGCACCCATATGCAGTGCTGTAGGTGTTGCACTGTCCAGTCGCTGGTCATGACTGTGGTACAGTCAGGCTGGACAGCACTTAGTTGATTTGTTTTCTGGCCTGCCTTTCCCAGTTTGCAACATGTGCTGCGCAGAGCGTTGCCTTCATCCAATAAGGTCCTTGTTGTGCTGTTTACAACGTGTTTTCAGGCACACGAAGCTGTTTCCCCTGCTCAGTGTGCACATACAAGATATGTTGAGGACATATGTCACGTACTGAACCAAATAAACCACTGCCACATGCTGTACGGACCAATGATGTATGCAGCTCCCTGCAACTTCCATGATTGTGTTGAGTAAATATACCGGTATCTGCTCTTGCCTCAAGTATAATGCCCTGGCAGTTTTGGTGCTGGCGTGAAGATACTGAAACATGGCCCCTGGACCCCCCAAAGGTCGGCCAGCTGTGCCGTCCATCTGCTTAACCTGCCTTGTGAACTTGCCATGACTCAAGAATCCTTATCTGGCTAAGGGTTACGTGCTTGCCATTGCATGCAGACATGATGAGTGTATATGCGCGTTATGCTCTACGTGTGTGGCAGTCGTCCTCGTCATGCAATCGTTTTCTTAGTTATGAATCCGAAAACAGCTTCCCAAATTTGCACTAGAGAGCAAGCTTGATGAAGTGAAGGGATCAGAGTAAGTGGACATCAAACGACGGAACATGGCTCTCAACTTGTGGGCATGAAATGTATTGTCATGCATCTCGCAATTGTAAGTCACTCCTAGCTGGTTTGCTGAGTGCTAAATGCTGAGCCCAAGTCAGGACATGGACGCGCTGCTGGCCACGAGCCCAAGCAAAAAGCACGCAGATCTGACGCAGTCAGATCTATATACCTGAAAACCAGCGAGCACTGCACTCATTGGTTCACATTAAAATCCAGATCCCATCGGTGAGTTCTCCCCAGTCGACCATGGATCAGCCGCCTGTACCTGTCCCTGTCTTGAGCTTCATGTGCATGTATGGTCCATTACGATAAGACCTCAAAATAAAAATACTTATCAGTACCAATTGAATAAATTCACAATTCACATATGTGATCAGGTCTGCTTAACAGTCCAGCATGCCAAGCTATCTTTTCACTGCTGGCTTGACTCTGCCTCACCAAACCACAGACAGCTCAAAAGGCACTGAAAAAACATGCATGACGGCCTCAAGCCCTTGCCAAGCCATTGACATACAACATCCAACAACTTTGCACTCAAGCAGTGCAATGCAACAGGTGGGGCAGTCTTTCATCTGCATTGCAATGCCGACATTGCTGTTGGAAGGCTTTAGCCATTGCAACATTTGTGCAACTCTGCCGCCCCTACTGCTCATTGTCAATGATGTTTTCAGTGAGTTGTGGTGCTGATAGAAGCCTGGATGAGTCAAGGTGAGCTGGTGACAGAGCCTGCAGCAAGGAATGTCATCTCAGTGCATGTCCAGAGCAGCCACAAGCAATGAGCTGCAGATACATGAAGATGCCCGTGTCTCTGCTCCCATACACTCACAACAAGCACAGTATGAAAGCAGCCTGGTGCAGATGCATTGCAGCGCACTCCCCTGCCATCATTCAAAGGCCATGTTTTAGCTGCAGATAGGCCAGTCGACTTGTACACCTGGCAGGGAAGTAGAGTACAATTGACATGCAAGTTGAGTACACTTGCAACTTGCCTTCATGTTGCCTGCAAAAATGCTTCTGAGCTTTGCTGCTGCCTGTGCAGTGGGGCCCTTGACTTGCTCCCTGACAAAGTCCAGCTGACGATCAGCCTGCAAGACAGAATCAATATTGTCAAAACAGGCTCAGGCAGGGTCAGATGCTATGCCACGTCACTCTGCCAGCCAGTGCAAACAAAGCGGGGTGTCATCTTCTTTTAAAACTTGCATGCACTGAGTGTTCAGCTTATGCATGCAGCTTACAGCGGCTTGTCCATATTGTGACTGTTGCATGACCCACAGGAGTTGTTCCTGTTTGATCAACTCCTGTGGGCCATTTGCATCGCTGTGTCATGTCCAGCATATGCAGGTGTGATGCCTGACATGTCACAATGATGCAAATAGCAAACAGAAATTGATGAAACATGAATGAATCATGTCAAAGTCACGGCAGCAGCATGAGTGGGCCATAAGTCAGTCCCCAGCAATGCCCAGGAAGAAGGTTGGCAGGACCTCTAAGCGTATGATCCTGGCAGTGGCAATGGACAAAAATCACTCAAGATTGCAATCACCTCAACAACAGGAGCTGGCAAAAGCCTCTTGAGGGGTCCAGGAAGGCTAGTTGCGCTGAAAACCAGCACAATGCCTCCAATAATCAGGACGTATGGACTCAAGGCCAGGGCTAGTGCACCCAGTATAGCAATGCTGGTGACTGCTGGGTTGGCTGTGATGTCTGCAGCAACGACAACTGGTGTTGGTGATAGCCGCTTGATAGACTGTCAACTCAACGGCTCTCTGCCATCATTGCATCAAGTTCAATGACTTGATTTACACCATGACGGAAGCTTTTGGTGAGGTGGCTGTGACTTGTGCTGCACAGATGATAGTTGCTGATGACAGACTACTGTTAACAGAGTTTACAGCAATGCTTGCACTAGGCTTGCCTACATGCATGCACTGTGAAGATCAGGCTGAGGCTTGTGCACTGCCATGCAGGATGCCACTTGCAAATGTTTCAAGCAAACTGTGTGGTTGTATCATTGCATGAAAGTATGACCTAGTGAGAGGTTGGAAACTCACATCCAAAGGCTGAGCTGACCACCCTCCAGGAAGTGCTTGGGTTTGTGATGACCAGATACACACCTCCAGCAACTGCTGCTGGGAGCAAGATGTATCTGGTTGCCAGCCGGAGAACTCTAGGCACGATCAGGTACAGTGCTATTGCTACACCCAAAGTGACGAATGGGTTGTTCACCAGAAAGGTGATCGCTTGACCTTTATCGATGGACAGGTCAGCCAGGAACTGGAGATCTGCAGCTTGTGTGACGTCTGTGGTCGCCAGCAAGCCAGATGACATGGCCAGGAACAGCAAGGCCTGTCGCTGCTCGTTATGTAAGCCCCACAGCAGGTTGGAGCTGGTGCTGAGCTGGTGTCCATCAGGCACAATGAGCTCGACGGGGTCAAACTGTTGTCTCAGTGGTCTTGAAGGCATTGTTTCTTGTGTCAACACAGCTTTGCAATGCTTTGGTAGCGCTGAGGTTCGAAGTGAGCCGGCCCGCCTAAGTTTCTGATGGCATGTCGCTACCGATTTTGACTGCTTCGCGACCAAAGGAGGAAGATATACAGTATTTGTCGAAGTGAGTTGTGTCTGCTGCATGGTCAAGAGCGTACAGGCTCTACGTCCAGTGTACAAAAAGCGCTAGCGGCGTCGAACAAAGCGATCTTGCTTCAACGTTTGTCCAGCTTGCTTGGCGACCACAGTCGTTAACCAGAAGATGATGTTGCTCTGAGCAAAGAGGTCGGCCAAATAAATCACAGTGCGCGCACAGACGTACGCGATGAAGCAGGATGCCGCAGGATTCGCAGCAACAATAGGGCTGCTGCTGCGTAGCGCCCTGATTTGAAGCTGTACATGAACAACCGTAAGTTGCATCGTAACTCACAAAATTGATGTAACACCGTCTGACTGGTAGCGAAAGTCTGGTCAACTCTATGGCTGGAGCCTTCGCTGCTACTGTCTGGACCGGCTGTTGTACTGCTCATTCAGCAATAAGCTACACGCGATACATTGCGAGTGTTTGTGTATAATTCACAAGTAAGACTTGCACGCATACCACCGCATACCTCGTACGGTGATCTGCCGAAGTGTCTAACCAGGTGCTCATTGCCCGTGGCCCCATACGCACGACTTTGTCCCCATGAACTTACGCGCAGACGAAAGGCCCATGCTGCCTGTCATTGCGGCGGCTTGGCTTGTGGCGATATACGGCTCAACCATCCTGGTGTGGTTCGTGACGATCTTGCTCCTGGCGGACCCGGTCCTGTTTGTGCCAGGATTGATGTAAGCGTCTACCTGCTGCCCAGCTTGTTGTCGTCACTGTCGGACTGCTGCTTTTGACGTTTCGACTGTGTGCTGTACCAGGCAGTACTTAGGCCTTCACTTTGTCTTGCAGATACTTGTACTGGATCATCTTCGGTCCAGGTCGCTCAGCATGTGCCAAAGCAACATGGAAACCTCGCATGCGTGGCTGGGGGGTGTGGAGAGCTTTGGCACGATACTTCCCGGCTGAGCTAGTCAAGACTGCAGAGCTTGTTCCCAAGCACTCCTACATCTTTGCCCTGCATCCTCATGGGATATTGACCTGCAACAGCTGGATGAACTTTTCAAGTGAAGCCACAGGCTTCTCCAAGCTCTTTCCTGGCATTGAAATGCACACAGGTACTGCCCAAACAGCCTGCTCGTCATCATGGAGACAGCTTCAGCAAGAGACATCCTCATCTGCATATGCCCTCAGCTTCTTCTAAGCATGGACATGAACATACAGTGTGTCCTTCCTATGCATTCCTACGCATGTTGAATGTGACTGAGAAACATGTCCACACATGTGTGTCAAGACCTTCGTCAACTGCATGTCCGGTATGGCAGCAGCAAGCACACATTGCCGTTTGTTTGGGGACAAGCTGAACACAAGCAGCTGAGACTTACATTCTGCACTTTACCGCAGGAACAATCTCCTGGAACTTCATCACTCCGGTGGTCAGGGAGTTCTGCCTCATGCACGGCATGTGTGATGTCAGCAGGAAGACAATGGTTGAGCTTCTGTCAACTCCTGGAAGAGCTCTCATGGTCGCGATAGGAGGGGCGTCTGAGGCTTTGCTAGCTGCCCCTGGTACCATGGACCTTATACTCAACAAAAGGCAATTCCCCTGGCCTGCTCTGCCCCTTTTTTGCTTCTGCCCTGCCTTGCCATTACTGCTGTTCTATTTTTGGCTGCAGTGTACATCTAGGGATGTTACTGAATGCACCTGGTGTAACAAGCTGAACTAGAAGTGTATGGTACACCGGCTGCTTGCAACCTATGGCAGGAAGGTGTCGGACATACACTGTAGCAATGGAAGACAGTGTGTGCTGGCGGCACATGCAACACCAAGTCAACTCTGTGCTGCCCTACCCTAGACTTTGCTTGTGTTGTGCCTGGATATGCTTCTGTCATGCTGAACTGATTGTGCTCTTCTCACTCATTGCATACACATGCATCAAGCGATCAGCCCCAGTTGCAGCAAAGCTGCTGTGCAACAATGCAGTGCTGTGTGAGCAATTCTAAGATTTGCTACCCTTGTGTCATGCAGGAAGGGGTTCATCAGAGTGGCTTTGACAACAGGTGCTCATCTGGTGCCAGTCATCAGCTTTGGAGAGAATGACCTGTTTGACCCCATTGCAGTAGAGAAGCACAGCTTCACATGGTACACACAGCAGCTGACAAAGAGCATGCTGGGGTTTTGTGTACCCCCCTTTGTGGGCCGGGGGGTTTTGGGGTACCCTTATGGGTTGCTGCCCAAACCACGGCCGATTGTGACTGTTGTTGGCAAGCCCCTTCCGGTTGCACAATGGCAAGGTATCGCTGCTGCCAATCATTGCATGTGATCAATGTGCATACATCCAATATGGCACACACGTTTTTGTAGAGGATACAAACCTTCTGTTTGGCATGCCTGGTGTGCAACTCAATGCAAGTCAGTCGACAGCTGCAAGTCATGCCAAGTTATACAAGCCATAGCATGGTTATTAGTAATCACAACTTTGATGGAGCCAACAGCACACTGGCTTGCCTTCATGCTCTGCACTACACTATGTGCTGCTCTTGTCACAAGTACTACTAGACTGCTAATGGTATACACATCTGCTTTGTGTTCCTGTAAGGTCTATGTCACAGCTGCTTAACAGTGACGCTCCACACATGCCGTCAAGTGCGCATTTTCTTGTCAATGCAACGTGCATAAAACGCTACAGTCGAGATCATCTGTGTGGCATGTGCTTCAGGTGACTTGCATAGCTTGGAAGGGAAGCAGCTGGCAGACAAGTACCATGCGCAGTATGTCATTGCCCTGAAAGAATTGTACGAGCAACATAAGGACTTGTATGCATCAGACAGAGTGCGCAGCATGAAACTTGTAGCGTGATTTACTCCCAACTGTAGCAGTTATCAAAGTGTTGGCAGTCATGTTATGTGCCACCTGACAAATGAACAAGAGTATGTCATGCCTTTTTGTTGTCACCGCGTATTTGTTGCGCCAGTCGTCCTTCTCCAGCCTGTGACTACACTGTACAAGCACATACACTTTTACTAGGGTTTGCTGTGCGTGGATGTGCTTGCGTGGTTTTTTTGCCTACTTTGTTGAAAGTTCTCTTCAGGTAAGTCATGTACATCTGCAGACATGCTCGATGCCAGGGGTAGGTGGTTGTGATATCCCGTTGCTCCCTGCAAGCGTTTTGTAAGGTTGTAGCACGACTCTCAAAATCAGTGGCACGTACACACAGTAGTGCGGTAACTACGTAGCTATGTATACATTATGTTGCATTGCCTGCGATGTAAGTAGGTTCAGTGATGTTGCAATATGGAATTGCCAAAGTGTTGTGAGATCTTGAACAAATGTCATCTGACTTTGTTGTCAAATCATCACGCATCCATGCTCAGGATGAGGGAAGTAGCAAGATTGTGTTGTGGAGTGTGCTTGCAGGCCATGGGGTGTTGTGATCTTTCATGAGCAGCGGTGATCATCGCATAAAAAGTGAGGGGCTGGAAAAACACGCGTGCTACGGCGTTAAATGGTAACATGATTATGTTATGCACGTGATCTATCAGCCGTAATATATATATTTACTGGAATGGTCATGGTTTGGTACATAAGTATATTACACGTCATCTTTGACTAACATGTGATTGGCCTTGGGTTGACTCATTTGCTTGTCTAATTCAATTTCTAAATAGCTATGAATA
>JAABUP010006601.1_pt1 | contig 16353 bp, 14 predicted proteins | sample 5559201 | NCBI WGS metagenome assembly JAABUP01 (sample SAMN10711887, study PRJNA513373) | rock metagenome | isolation source: Antarctica rocks | place: Antarctica
CCTGATCCAAAACTTCAAGCCGACATGGAAAGGGCCCCGATCGGGGCCCTTTCCATGTCGGCTTGCCCGATCCACTGGCCTGGTTTTACTCCGCCCCGCTGGCCTGGAATCAGACCGGCGTTGACAACACCGCGATCCGGTCGCGGCTGCGGCCGCCCAGCATCGTGATGATGGGCTCGCCCGCATTCTGCCCTGCCAGTTCCCACAGCGCTATATCGATTGCCGAGAGGGCCCGCATCTCGGCCCCATGGCGCCGCAGAAGCTCGCGAGGGCGAACATGTTGGCCCAATGATTCTCGATGTCGCGCGCATCGCGGCTGATCAGCAGTGGCGCGTAGACGTCGTGAACGATGGCCGCGACGGCGCGCGGCACGTAGTAGGTCTCGCCGAGCCCAACCCGCCAATCGTCGGTCACGATCTGCACCCAGAGATTGTTCGGCAGCGCCTGGCGCGAGGCTCCTTGCGCCGCCTGCCATTCGGCCTGCGGCACGGCATCGAATCAGAGGGTCTCGATCCGAACGATCTTCATGGCGCTGCCCCATGATCAGCCGGCGAACGGCACCAGCGGAAGGCCCTTGACGCCGACATCGAGCGCGAACAGGCCGCCCGCCAGCGGCTGCTCCCGCAACGCCTCAGGCGAGCGTCGCAGCGTCGCGGAGGTGACATAGAGGGTGCCGAGGTCCGGGCCACCGAATTCGCAGCAGGTCGGCAGATCGGTTGGCAGGTCGATGGTCCGCATCAGAGCACCATCCGGATCGTAGCGCAGGACCTTGCCCTTGAACGGCACCGTCAGCCAGTAGCACCCCTCGGCATCCACCGTGGCGCCGTCCACGATACCGTCCATGGCGCTGAGATCGGCGAAGACGCGGCGGTTCTCGATGGCGGCGGTCGCGGGATCGAAGTCCCAAGCCCAGACCAACGGCGTATGGCTGTCGGTGTGGTACATGGTCCGGCTGTCGGGACTCCAGGCGAGCCCATTGGAGCAGCCGACGTCCGAAACCATGCGGTGGCATGAGAGGTCCGGGTCGAGCCGATACAGCGCGGCGATCTTTTGGGACCTCTCGCCCTCGGCCTCGAACATCGACCCGGACCAGAAGCGCCCCTGCCGATCCGTCTTGCCGTCGTTGAACCGGGTATGGGCGAGATGGGCCTCCGGATCCGCGATGGCCGTGAACGCGCCGGGGTCCGGGTCAAAGAAGTGGAATCCGCTCGCCATCGACACCACGAGTCCGCCCTGCCGTCGCACTGCAAGGCACCCCAGATATTCGGGAGCCTGAAACATCTCGTCTCGGCCCAACGCCGGGTCGAAGCGATGAATAGCCTTGGCGTAGATGTCGATCCACCAGAGACGCTGCGCGGCGGGGTCCCAATAGGTCGACTCGCCGAGCAGTGCCTTGGCCTCGAGCACACAGGTGATGGTGGTCACGAGAGCGTCCCTCATGGTGCGCCAGCCGCCCCAGTGTCCCTGGGTCGCCGAAAGAAGAGTGCGACGTCTGACACGGCCTCACTCCCCAGCGAGACCGTCACCAGGATCACGCCGCCATAGACGATCAGCAGCGCGCCGTTGGACAGGTTCAGCGCGGGCAGCAGACCCGTCAGGATGGTCAGCACGAGCGCACCCGCGATGGTGCCGATGTAGGTGCCGCTACCACCCAGGATCGAAGCCCCGCCGATTGCGACCGCGGCAATCGAGGTGAACAGATAGGGGTCGCCCATGCCGAGATAGGCCTGCCCGGAATAGCCGGTGAGCAGCATGCCGGCGAGCGCTGCGCTCAGGCCCGACAGCATGTAGGCGAGCACGATGGTCCGCAGCGTCGGCACCCCCGAGAACTCGGCGACCGTCCGGCTGGTGCCGACCGCATAGAGATAGCGCCCAAGTGCGGTCTTCGACAGCAGGATCGAGGCCGCGATCGCCAGAACGATCCAAAGGCCGAGCACGACCGGGAGCGGCCCGAGCCGGCCGACGGCGAGAAACTGGATGGCCGGTGGTGCCGCGGCGGTCGGGGCGCCGCCCGTATAGACCAGGATGCCGCCCTGCAGGATGACGTTCACGGCAAGCGTCATGATGATCGGCGGCACACCAAACCGCGCAATGCCCAACCCGTTGACGATGCCGACGAGGGCGCCGGCACCGAGGATCAGCGGCACCGCCCAGAGCAGCGGGCCATTCTGCCCCTTGGCCATCATGGTGACTAGGACGGCCGCGGCGTTGAGCACCCAGGGAATCGAGAGATCGATGCCGCCGCCGATGATCACGAAGGTTTGGCCCAGTGCCACGATGCCAATGAAGGCGGCAAGGACCACCGTGCTGCGTAGATGCGCGGCGGCCAGGAACCCGGGCGAGACGAGGCTCGTGAGCAGCAGCAGCACGATGACGCCGAGATAGGCTAGAAGGATCGCGCGATAACGGCCCAGGCGCTGCATCAGGTGAGACTCCGGCGGGCCGAGGCTTCGGCAACCGAACTCGCCAGCACGGCGACGAGGAGGATGACGCCCGAGACGATCGGCTGCCAGTAGCTCGAAATCGAAAGCACGAAGACGAGGTTGCCGATGATGGTCAGGATCAGCGCGCCCACGATGGTGCCCATGAGCCCGCCGCGTCCGCCGAACAGGCTGATGCCGCCGATCACGGCCGCCGCCACCGAGGGCAGGATGTAGTCCTTGCCGATGGTGGGCGAACCGGCGCCGGTCTGCGTCGTCAGGTAGAGGGCGGCCAGTGCCGCGAACAGCCCGGACAGCCCGTATGTCGCGATGTTGATCGACAGCAGGGAGACGCCCGAAAGCATGACGGAGCGCTCGTTCGACCCCGTGGCGCGGATCGTCAGGCCAAGGCGCGTCCGGGCGAACCAACCCCAAAGCACGCACAGAAAGACCAGCAGCCAAACGGAGGTCGCGAGGCCGAACATTGAGGCCGATCCGAACGCCGTCCATCCTGCCGGCAAGCTACCGCCGTCGGTGGGCAGCACGATCAGCGCTGCGCCCGACAGGATCGACCATGTGGCGAGCGTCACCAGAAAGGGTTGCAGCTTCAGCACCGTGATCAGCAGGCCGTTGAGGGCGCCGACCGCAAAGCCGAGCAGCACGATCAGCATGCTCCAGAGTGTGGCCTGTGCCGGAGTATCGCCGAAGCGCGTTGCAGCCAGCACGGTGCCGAGGCTGATCACGCCGCCGATCGACAGGTCGATCCCGCCGCGCAGGAGCACGATGGTCTGGCCCGTCGCGGCCAGGATGAGGGTGAGGGCCGCGGCCGCATCGAGGTTCACTTCCTCAAGCGTGAAGACGCCCGGGCGCAGCGAGCCGTAGACCCCGATCAGCACCATGGCCATAAGGCAGGCGACCAGGAAAGGCGCCCGGTCGACCAGCGCCGGCCCGAGCGTCTCGCGAGACAGCGGGGGCCGGCGCGTGGGAATATCGAGCCGCTGGATTTCCGAGGTCGTCACGCTGCCTCGCTGTTGATCATGGCGGCGCGCAGGATGTCCCGCTCGGTCAGCGCCTCACCATCGAGCACCGCCGCGATTTGGCCGGCCCGCATCACAGCGACCCGGTCCGCCACATGGACGATCTCGGCCAGATCGCTCGAGTAGAACAGGATCGCGTAGCCCTGAGCCGCGAGGTCCCGCATCAGCCTAAAGATCTCGCCCTTGGTGCCGACGTCGATCCCGCGGGTTGGATCGTAGAGGAGCAGCACGCGGGCCTCTGTCAGCAGCATCTTGCCGAAGATCACCTTCTGCTGGTTGCCGCCCGATAGCGTTCCGACCGGCTGCTCCCCCGTCGCCTTGATCTTCAGGAAGCTAACCATCTCGTCCACCAACGCGCGTTCGGGTGCAGCCTGGGTGAAGCCGAACTTTGTGAAGCGCGAGATGACCGACAGCGTAAGGTTCTCGCGCACGCTCTTCGAAGTCAGCAGCCCATGGTTGCGACGATCCTCGGGCACGAGCGCGATTCCGGCCTTGCCGGCTAGGGCATCGCGAGGGCTTCTAAGCACCTTCGGCTTGCCCCAGAGCTCGAGCTGGCCTTGCGACCGGCTGACCCCGAACAGCGCCTGGAACAGTTCGCGCTGCCCGTGACCCTGCAGGCCAGCGAGCCCCAGAACCTCGCCTTCGCGAAGATCGAGGCTCACGCTGCGCAGCCGATGGTCGACCGTGAGATCACGCACCTTCAAGGCGACGCGCTCTGTCGCGGTGGCGGTGCGGACGGGATAGAGCCGGTCCATGCGGCGGCCCAGCATGTCGGTGATGATGGTCTCGTCATCGACCTCGGCGGTGCGATAGGCCGCGACCGTGCTGCCGTTGCGGAACACGGTGACCCGATCGGCGATCCGGCGCACCTCGCCGAGCCGATGGGAGATGTAGACCACCAGAAGCCCGTCCGCGGCGAGGCGGCGCGCGAGGTCGAGCAGCCATTCGGTTTCCCGCGGTGCCAGAGCGGAGGTCGCCTCGTCGAGAATCAGGATGGAGGGCTTTCGGGCCAAAGCCTTGGCGATCTCGACCAACTGGCGATCGGCAAGCGTCAGGCGGCGGAGCTCGCTGTCGGGCCGCAGAGCGGGGAAGCGGTAACGTTCGAGGAGCGCGAGTGTCGCGGACCGCAGGGCCCCGGTTCGCAGCGTGCCGATGGGCGACAGCGGCTCGCACTGGAACCAGATGTTCTGTTCGACCGTGAGGTCGGGAACAAGGGATAGTTCCTGGAACACTGCCGCGACCCCGGCGGCGCGCCCCTCGCGCGTGGAGCGGGCGCGGTACGGGACACCGTCGATGGTGAGGCTGCCCGAGTCCGAACGCACCGCGCCGGCGAGGATCTGGATGAACGTGCTCTTGCCGGCGCCATTCTCACCGAGCAGGGCATGAACCTCGCCGGCCCGCGCGTGGAAATGTCCATCCGCGAGCGCCGTGATGCCGCCGTACCGCTTGGTGATGCTGACGGCGTTCAGCTGCTGCATGGTTGTGCTCCCGCGCGGCAGGTTCAAGTGCCTGCGGCTTCCTTCGGCGTGAAGGTGACCCAGGACGGCGATACCGGCAGGAAAAGTCCCGGCGGCAGGTCCGGGAAGGCGCTCTTGCCGGTCTCGATCTTCTGCATCACGGCGTCCGGGAACGCCGTGGACGGGTCCGGATCGGTCGTTAGGAAGGCGTCGCGCAACAGGATGTGCTTCTCGGGGGGCTTCTTGCCGTCAAGGATGTCGACCGCGAGTTTCAGCGCCTCGGCCGAGAGGTAGGCCGGGTTGGGGGCCAGAATGCAGGCCGCTCCCGGCGTCAGCAGGCAGGTCGTAGTGGTCAGGTTGAACGGACTGCCGGTCACGGGCACGATCTTGCGCCCTGCATCCTGCAACGCCTTGATGGCGCCGGCGCCATAACCCTGCACGAAGATGCCGTCGACCTCGGGATTGGCGGCCAGCAGGCTGGCGACACCGGCCTGTTCCGGTCCGAGGGAATAGTCCCCGTTAAAATAGCCGCCGATCTTGATGTCGGGATATCTCTTGATGACGCTTTCGAAGCCGTTCTGCAGCTGGGCCGAGATGGACGCACCGGCAAGACCCCGGTCGACCAGGATCGTGCCTTTGCCGCCGAGCCGTTTCACCATCCATTCCGCCTCAACAATGGGTGCGCGGCCCCAGTCGGATTCCATTGTATAGGCGCAGTCGGCGGTGACGATCTGGTCGAAGGCGATCACTAGGATCCCGGCCGCGCAGGCCTTTTCGATGGTTGGATTCAGCGCGGTGGGCGAGCCGGCGTCGATCAGGATCGCGTCGGGCTTCGCCCGTATTATGTTGTTCAGGGAATTGATCTGCGCCTGGGCGGTCGTCTCGACCACTTCGACCTTAAGATCGACGCGCCCGACGAGCGGCGGCTTCTTTACCGCGAGCTGAGCGTCGCGCAGCATCTGCTGGCGCCAATCGTTGCCGACGAAGTTGTTCGACAGATAGATCGAATAGGTCTTGACCTGGGCGTGTGCCGGGCCTGCAGCCAGCAGGCTCAACAGGGCTGCCAAGGCCCACATAGGCTTGAACGTTCTCATTGCTGCGTCTCCCCAAAGATGGTCGGATCAGCCGCGTTCGGAGCGCCCAGGGTGGCGTCTTCCGTCCCGGCGGATCGGCGGCTTTCGATCCTGCCGGGGTGGTCGTGCGTGTGTCGGCCCGGTGCGGGCGCGGCGACCTCAGGTCCCGGCGGCCTCACTCGGGGTGATCTCGACCCAATCGGGTGTGATCGGTAGGGTCAGGCCGGGCGCCCGGTCCGGCCAAGCGTTCTTGCCGATCTCGATCTTCTGCATGGCGGCGCCCGGGTAGAGCTTCGACTCGATCGGATCGGTGGTGATGAAATCGCCGTTGACCAGAATGTGTCGGTTCGTCGGCTTTGGCTTGCCATCCAGAATGTCCACGGCGAGCCGGATCGCCTCCGACGACAGATAGGCAGGGTTGGACCCCAGGATGCACTTGGCCCCTGTGGTCTGGGCGCAGGTGGTCGCGGCCACGTTGTAGGAAAAAGCCGTCACGGGCACGATCTTGCGACCGGCGTCTTGCAACGCCTTGATGGCGCCGCTGCCGTAGCCCTGGGTCAGGATGGCGTCGACTTCGGGGTGAGCCGCCAGCAGGCTGGCCACGCCTGCCTGTTCCGGCCCGAGCGCATATTCACCATTGTAGTTCCCGATCACCTGGATGTCGGGGTGTTTCTCGAGGACTGCCAGATAGCCGTTCTCGATCTGCGCCGAGATCGGCGCGCCCGCGAGACCGCGGTCCATGAAGATCTTGCCCTTGCCGCCCAGTTGCTGCGCGACCCACTCGGCCATCACGCCCGGAATGCGGCCCCAATCGGATTCAAGGGCGTAGGCGCAGGGTTCGCTGACCACCTGGTCGAAACTGATCACCACAATCCCGGCCGCGCATGCCTTCTTGATCGACGGGTTCAATGCCTCGGCCGACGCTGCATCGATGAGGATCGCGTCGGGCTTCGAGCGAATGATGTTGCTGAGCGAATTGATCTGCGCCTGTACGGTGCCTTCGGCATTCTCAATTTTCAGGTCGACCCGGCCCTGCAGAGGGCCTTTCTTGACCGAGACTTGAGCAACGCGCTCCATCTGCTGGCGCCAGTCGTTGCCGACGAAATTATTGGATAGATAGATCTTGTAAGTCTTGCCCTCGGCCGAGGCGCGTTGCACCTGGCCGCCGATCGCACATGCGGCAATCGACGCGAGGCATATAATCGTCTTGATCGGTGTCACGGCGCTAACTCCCTCGTTTGCGTTCTCTTCCCAATCAGCTGCAGCCTCTGACGGGCGCATGCCGTGAAACGTCGCTACGACGACCAAATCCGAAGCTCCAGCCGCAAGCTCATGCTATTATAATCTTAGCCTCCTGTCCACGCTCTCCAGGCCACCCAGGGTGGTTCGCCTAGCGCAGATCGTTCGGCGCGTTGAAGCTGAAACTGAAGTGGTCGGCTCGGTTGCGGTTGATGGTCAATTCTACGGGCTCGCCACCGGCTGAGCGGTAGAGCATCTCGATGGCCAGCACCGGCCCACCGACCTCGTAGGCGAGCGTTTCAGCCAGTGCTGCGTCAGCTATTTCGGCCCGCACGGTAATGGTGGCGCCCAACAAGGTGATGCCGAGATGACGCTGCACGGCGCGGAATACCACGACGTCGTCGAAATCCTTGCGCTGCAGCCGGCTGCCGATCGCTGGCGGGAAATAGAATGTCGTCTGGCCGACGGGCTGATCCTTGACGAACAGGATGGCGCGCAAGCAGTGGCAAGCCTGCTCGGGCCGCAGTCCGAACGCGGCTGCGGCGACCGCCGACCGCTCTTTTCGGTAGCTCTTGATCGCGAGATGCCGATCCTTGGTCGACGCCGCGATCGCGGCAAAACTCTGGAAGTCGAACGGGGATTTCGCCCCGCGCGCGGCGCCGACCACTATGGCAGGCTTGGCGGCGCGCTTTTTGATAACTCCCTCGGTTTCCAACTCGCGAAGCGCTTGGCGGACCGTTATGAGGCTGACGCTGAACCGCTCGGCGAGATCGGCTTCCCGGGGCAGAGCGCTGCCCGGCCGCAGCGAGCCGTCTTCGATGGACCTACGCAGGCTCGCGGCGAGCTGCCGATAGAGCGGTCCGTCGTCACGCAGCAGCGCGGCGCTGGGCAAGCGCGTCAGGTCGGCCTGGTTGGTCAGCGGTTCCTCGACCCGCTCGACCCTGGCCGCACGCCCCGCCCGTCTCTCTGTCATGCCGCTCGTCATCTTCGTTGCAGTCTCGCCGGCAACGGGGGCCCGCGATTGTCACCCCGGACTGCATCGCCTAATATTATAATATGTGTGAACGGTCCTGGCCACCCGTGCCCGGCACTGCGGGGAGGCGGCGAATGCGATGCGATCTCGGCGGCAAGGTCGCCTTCGTGACCGGGGCCGCGAACGGCATCGGTCGAGCCGTCGCGGTGAGGCTCGCCGCTAACGGAGCGAGGGTGGTGGTGGCGGATATCGACAGGGAGGGCGCCGAGACCGTCGCAGCCGGTTTGCCGGACGCTTTTGCGTGTGCGATCGACATCCGCGACGGCGCGTCGGTCGAGCAGGCGTTCACCACCACGGAGGCGGCGTTCGGGCGGCTCGACATCCTGGTCAACAACGCCGGCGTCAACACGCTCGCGCACCGGGTGACGCTCGATGAGTTTCCGGTCGAGGAATGGGACCGCATCACGGGGGTCGATCTCGACGGCCTGTTCCTGGTCAGCCGTCGGGCGCTACGACCCATGCTGGCGGGTGGGCGCGGCGGCCGAATCGTCAACATCGCCTCGGTGGTCGGGCTCGCCGCCATGCGGCTTCAAAGCCCATTCGTGGCTGCCAAAGCCGCGGTTATTCACTTGACCCGATCGATGGCGCTCGAACTCGGCCCGCGCGGCATCGCCACCAATGCGGTTGCGCCTGGCTCGATCATGACCGAGGTGACCAAGCAACTCTTCTATGGCCAGGATGGCCAATTCCACGCCAAGACACAGGCGTTCATGGCGCATATTCCGCTCGGCCGGCCCGGCCGGCCCGAGGAGATCGCCGAAGCGGTGCTCTTCCTGGCCGCACCGGGCTCTAGCGCCGTCAACGGCCAGATCTTGACAGTGGATGGCGGGTGGACGGCCGGCTACATGATGTGACCGAGCGCTTGAGCAATGTCTGATCGAATAGAATTGCGAAGCAATTATAGCCAGATGAATTGCTCTCGATTTCTAATCCGAAGCGAACTCGCCGGAGGCGAAAGCGCTCTAGACGAGGAGCCGCAACGGCTTCTCAAGGCCGTCTCGGATGACCGCCAGCACGGCCGCGGCCTCGGCCGGCGTGATCGCGGCTGTGGAATATTGGAGGAGCGCTTCGGCGGTGGCGGTCGCCGTGTCAAGCGCCACCACGAGATGCGCGACGCAGCCTTCCGGGATGGCGACCGCGAGCGGGCGGAGGCCCGTCGGGCAAATCCGCGAGACCGCGAAGGCGTGCATCGGCGGTGCCGGTCCTCCGTGGAGACACTGCGCCGCGACCGCGCTTAAGGGCAGTCCTTCCGCACCAGAGATCAAGACCGGCGCCGCATCCGGCGTTATCCAGAGGACCGATCCGCTGGAAGCTGTCCTGGACGCGTCCGCAGTGGCTGCGGCCTTGATGAGCAGATCGTCGAATGTGGTCTCCTTGCCGGCGGCTCCGATCGCACCAAGCAAGGCGTGCAGCGCCGTCAGATCGATCCTGCACGCGAAGGCGCCGATCTGGACCAGCGGGATCGGGGACGGCACCGGCGACGGACCCGGAGGGATCGGTGCGGCGGGCGGGGGGGACGGCGCGGCGGCCCTCGGCATCGACACGTCGGCGGCGACGATGCGGCCGCCCGGGCCTATGCCAACCATGTCGGAGAGGTCCATTCCCCTCTCACGCGCAAGGCGCCGGGCATAGGGGGAGGCGGCCAGGCGGCGTGCCGGCGCGCTCACGCAGCGATCCTCCGGGCCTGGCGCCGCGCCCGGCATCGTTCGACTTCGTACCGGCTGCTGCGGAGGGTGGTCATCAGGTCTTCCGCACGAAGCCGATGCGGCCACCCATCGGCACGACGGCCCCCTTTGGCTGTTCGATGCGGCCCAGCACGCCCTCGACTGGCGCCTCGATTTCGACTACCGCTTTGTCGGTCTCGATCTCGGCCACGATCTCGCCGGCCTTGACCCGGTCGCCCTCGGCCTTCAGCCAGGCCACCACCTTGCCTTCGCTGACCGTCAGGTCGCCGAAGGGCATCACAATGGCCTCGCCATCTGCCGGGTCGGGGGCCGCCGCCATCGCCGTCGGGGGGGCGACCTTGGAGGCGAACGGCGCCGCCGGTCGCGCGGCCCCGATGCCCACTGACCGCCAGTGGTTCGGCACCGGAGCGCGGCCGTCGATCACGCTCCTCACGGCCGCGACGATCTTGTCGGCATCAACCAGCATGGCGCGTTCCAGCGCGGGCGCGAAAGGGTGGCTTTGCGGATCGGTGTGCAGCCGGCCGACCGGACCGTCGAGATCGTCGAAGGCGAGTTCGTTCATGGACTGCGCGATCTCCGCCCCAACCCCGAATGCTCCGAACCCCTCGTCGACCACGAGCAGCCGGTGGGTCTTGGCGACACTCGCCGCGATCGTCGTGACGTCGAGCGGCATGATGGTCCGCAGGTCGATCAGCTCGACCTCGATCCCGTCGGCTGCAAGCGTCTCGGCCGCCGCGAGCGAGCGGTGGACGAGTTGCCCGGCCGACACGATCGTGACGTCACGACCTGCGCGCGCGATCCGGGCGACGCCGAACGGCACCAGATGGTCGCCCTCCGGCACCTCGCCCTTGGAACTGAACAGCGCCTTCGGTTCGAGCATGATGACGGGGTCGCTCGCCCGCAGCGCGGTCTTCATCATCCCCTTGGCGTCGGCCGGGGTCGAGGGCATGCAGACGATCAAACCCGGCACATTGCCCCACATCGGATGATAGGAACCGCTGTGGTGCGGCCCCGCGCTGCGCAACGCACCTGAGCCGACCCGCAGCACGACAGGCGCGTTCATCTGGCCGTTCGACATGTAGCGGAGCTTGGACGCCTGCAGCACGATCTGGCCGGCGGCCTCGAACAGAAAATCCGCGAACATCAGGTCGGCGACCGTGCGGGAGCCGGTCACCGACGCTCCCAGGGCCGCCCCCGTGAACCCCTGCTCGGAGATCGGCGTGTCCACCATCCGGTCTGCCCCGAACTCGGCCCACAGTCCTTTGGTGTGGGCAAATGAGCCGCCACGCTCGCCGGTGCCCTCGCCGAAGTAGAGGATGCGACGATCGCGCCGCATCTCCTCGGCGATGCCGTCGCGCACGGCATCGAGCCAGCCCGTCAGGACGGTGCGAGACGGCGCAGTCTGGATGAGCGCTTCGGTCGGGTTGAGCGGTTCGGCATAGACATGCTGGGCGGCCGTGGCCGGATCGGGTTCCGGCGAGCGGCGCGCGAAAGCGACAGCATCCTGGACCACGGCCTCGATCCGCGCGTCGATGGCGTCGAGCGCATCCGTGGATGCGGACGCGAACTCGCCGAGAAGGCGCGCCCGGAAGGTAGCGATGGGGTCGCGCTTGGCCCAGTCATCGACCTCGGCCTGCGTACGATAAGTACCGGTGACTGGATCGCCCTCGTGGTGGCCGACCGTGCGATAGGTCTTGGCCTCGATCAGGGTCGGGCCGGCCCCGGAGCGGGCGCGGGTGACGGCCGTCGCCATTGCGTGCCAGACCGCGACGACATCGTTGCCGTCCACCGCCATCCCCGGAATGCCGTAGGCCGCCGCCTTCGTGGCGACCTCGGGGTTCAGGGTGGTCGAGGATAGCGGCGTCGCGGTCGCGTAGAGGTTGTTCTCGCAGACCAGCACTGCCGGCGCCTTCATAACCCCGGCGAAATTGATCGCCTCGTGAAAGCCGCCGTGGTTGATCGCCCCGTCGCCGAAGAAGGCCACGCCGACATGGTCCTTGCCCTGCGCGCGGGCGTTGATCCCTGCCCCGACCGCGTGGCTGATCCCGGCCGCCACGATGCCGTTGGTGCCGAACAGGCCGATCGAGCGGTCATAGAGGTGCATGGTGCCACCGCGGCCGCCGCAGCACCCCTCGCTCTTACCGTAGAGTTCTGCCATCAAAATGTTGGGATTCATGCCCTTAGCGAGCGCATGCCCATGGCCACGATGCGTGGAGGTGATCCAGTCGGCGGGGCCAAGATGGGCACAGATGCCGACCGCGGTCGCCTCCTGGCCGATGTAGAGATGCAGGAATCCTGGCGTCTCGCCTTTGCGGCAGGCGATCTGCGCGAGTGTCTCGAAGCGGCGCAGCAGCACCATGCGTTCGTAAAGCCCGAGCAGCGCCTCGGTCCCGAGAGCGGGTGCGGGCTCGCCATCGCCGGAACGGGCGAGACGGGTTTGTGCCGTAGGAGACATAAAACCTCACTGTCCGAGACCGCTCGCCGCGGCTTCGCGGCAATCGACCTCTGTGATTATAATAGCATGATGGTATGGTGTTTCGCGCTAACTTGCCAATTGCAAAATGCGCCAAGCGGATCCGGGGGCCGTTAGAATGGAAATCAACTTGGAGGGGTGCAACGTCGCGATCGTCGGTGACCGGAACCCGATCGCCGCCACAATCGTGGCTGAGCTGGCGGCGAGCGGCGCACGAGCCGCCTGGGCGAGTCCGGAGGCTGCTTCGAACGGCGATCCACCCGCGATCCTCCTGCTGTCGTGCGGCCTCGACCCTTCCGGTTCGGGGGGCGACGTCGCCGGCCTGACGTACCTCGCTCAGGCGGTCGCGCATGCGATGGCGCGGCGGGGAAGCGGCCGGGTCGTCGTGTTCCTGAGCGCGCTCGGGATCGTGCCCATGCGGCGTCACCCCGCCTATTCGGCCGCAATGGCAGGCGTCGCCGCGGCCCTGCGTGGCCTCGCCATGCAGGTCGCGCCCGCGGTGCTGGTCAACGGCCTTGGGATCGGTCTCGTGACCGACGACGAGGGGACGGTCATTGCCGGTGATGCCGCGATGGCGAGCCATTCGGCCTCGCCGCAGCCGATCCGGACGCAAGAGGTGGCCGACGCGGCGCTGTTCCTCTGCGATCCGCTGAACAGCTACATGACCGGTCAGGTCCTGGTCGTCGATGGCGGCTGGTCGGCCGGTTACGGCCGAAATTTCTAGCCCATCGGTCATCCGGAGATGCTGCCAATAAGACCCAGATCGAACTGCAGGCCGGGCCGTTGTCGCTCGGCCTCGTACCCGACACCGGCGGCAGCGTGTCCCATTTTCGCGCCGGGACCACGGACCTAATGCGCCCCCTGTCGGCCGCGCATTGGGCGAGCGGCGACGTGCTCGGCACCGCCATATTCCCGATGGTCCCCTACGCCAATCGATTCGAGGGCAATCGCTTCCACTTCGGCGGCGCCAGTTTGGTATAAGACCTTGTGAACCCGGGTTCCAAACGCTTGACGCTCTCATTTTCTAAAAACCGGCAGGCGACTAAGCCACCAAGCTGCGAACACCGTGAGCGTTGGGTCTTCATTTACTAACTAGCCCGACAGCTGTCAATAGCCGGCTAAATCTCAGATAGATTCCTGCTTATCTTCGATATTAGCTACATAATCCGTGTTAGAGTAATATCAACAAGAAAAATATACATATTATACGAGGTACTTATTGACATCACGTTTTATTCGTGATATATAAACTAATTCATGCGGCTTTAACGGTTATTCCTGCTAGGACGATAACGAGACCAAACGTTAGAGCAGAGAAAATTGTAAATACAAATGAAATCTCAAAAGGAACTATCCATCGCACATAGCCCATCCTCAAGCGCGACCCTGGAGGAAGCTCCAACCTTCGAGCTTGGGGCCCTAAGATATCGATCTGGGACTTACCCCGCGGCACGACTGAAGCCGCATCCGAGGAATGCACGCACGCATTCCCAGAGGCAAACCAACAAGCTCAAGTTGTCAATGACGCAGATCGGGTTCGGATCCCCTGTCGTCGTCGATGAGAAAATGACGATCCTTGCAGGTCACGCAAGAGTGAAGGTCGCCAAAGAACTCTCGATGAGGCTCGTGCCGGTCTACCAGATCTTCGGTCTGACAGAAGCCCGCAAGCGTGCCTACCTGCTCGCCGACAATCGGGTTGCCGAGGATGCGGGTTGGGATCGTTCGATCCTTGCATCGGAGTTTCCGGAACTCACCCCTTTGCTCGAGGAGGAAGACCTCGACCTGACGGTGACCGGCTTCGACATGGCAGAGATCGACCGCATCAACGATGACCTATCAGACGAGAAACCTGAGGAGCAGGTCGATTTAACCCTTCTTGATGAAGCCACAGTTTGCCGAATGGGAGATCAGCTTATTCTGGGCGACCATCGTGTGGTCGTCGCCGACGCTCTGGATCGGGCAAGCTTTGGATGGTTGATGCGAGGTCAGCGAGCGGCCGCGAGCTTCCTGGATGCTCCGTACAACATCAAAGCGCAGTTGATCGGCGGGCGTGGCCAAGCGCAGCATGGGGACTTCGCCATGGGATCCGGCGAGATGTCGGATCAGGCTTTCACCGAGTTCCTGACCATCACCCATCGAAATGTCGCTGCCTGCTGCGCTGACGGCGCGATCGTCTATTCGTGCATGGATTGGCGCCAGATCGAAAAGCTGATCGCCGCGGGTGGGAGGGCTTTCGAGAGGCTGCTCAACATCGTCGTTTGGGTGAAGACCAACGCCGGACAAGGTTCGTTCTATCGCTCGCAGCACGAACTCATCGCCGTGTTCCAGGTCGGCCAGAGGCAACACCTCAATAACGTCCAACAGGGCAGGTTCGGTCGCAACCGCTCCAACGTCTGGACCTATCCGGGCGCCAACACATTCCGGCGAGGTCGGCTCGAGGACCTGGCCGACCATCCAACCGTAAAAAACACCGAGATGGTAGCGGACGCGCTCAAGGACTGCACGCGCCTCGGCGATGTCGTCCTCGATTGCTTCGGGGGATCTGGAACAACCTTGATGGCGGCCGAGAAGGTCGGTCGTCGGGCACGATTGATCGAGATCTCTCCTCAATATGCCGACGTCATCGTCAGGCGATGGCAATCGATCACCAAAGGCGATGCTGTCCATCGAGAGACCGGCTTGACTTTCGAGGAACTCCGCCGCGCCCGCACGGCTGACGTGCCAAAGCGCACGCGGGTTCGCTCTGTCCCAAGCCACTGAGGAAATTGCGATGGAGGCCGTCCGCAAGATCACGCTCCAAGTCCGGAAGCGCAAGCCGGACGGAATTGGAGTTTCATGCCCGTGCCTTCAGCCCCTATCAGCGCTGCCGAAACGCCAGCCAACCAGCCGTGTCCCGGCGTAGAACGAACTCAAGTTGCCAAGCCTGCGGACTGCCCTGCGCGAGTGCGGCGGCCTGCTCCTCAGAGGGCCCTAGCCACAGGGGCAATCTCAGAAACACAGCCTTACAAAGTAGGCAAAGGGAAACCGCCTCTGGAAACCCGGTTCAAACCAGGGGAGCGCAGGAGCCCTGGACGGCCCAAGGGCTCGAAGAACACGAGCACCATCGCCAGAGAGGAGCTCGACAGGAGAGTAAAAGTCAAGGGCCACAAGAAAAAGCTATCGATGCGTGAAATCAGCATCAAACAGCAAGTCAAAAAGGCAGCGTCCGGAGACGCCAAGGCCTTGGAGACTTTGCTTAAGATTGAAGGTACATTATGCTCTTCAGCATCTCGGACGGAAGATGCCGATCGAGCCCTTCCGCTTCCCGCAGAGAATCATAAAATACTTGAGTTCATGCGCGGGCAGATTCGTCAAAGCATAGCTTCAGAATAGAGCAGTAGGAAAATGATCGAAAGTTTATTACCGCAAAAATGTGATTTGATGTACTCTGATCAGCAACAGTTGGATTACCTATGCAAAGTATCTCTGTTTTCTTTTACATGGATGGCATTCAACGTTCTGCATCCAGGCGAGGAATTCGTTCCTTCCTGGCATGTGCAGGTCATGGCCCAAGCTCTTCAGGACTGCCTGGAAGGTCGCTGTTCCCGTCTTTTGATCACGGTGCCACCTCGGCATCTTAAGTCGATCGCCGCCTCCGTCGCTCTTCCGGCCTTCTGGCTCGGCCGCGACCCGACCTCGAAGCTCATGGTCGCAAGCTATGGCGGCGAGCTTGCCGCCAAGCATGGACGAGACTTCCGGACCGTCTTGCAAAGCCCAGAATACCAGCGACTGTTTCCGCGAACCCGCGTCGACCCCAACCGCAACAATAGCCTAGCAGGCTGTTGAAAAAGCGTCTGCTTGTTAGGGCCGCTGGCTAGCGGCGCGGTTTCTGGGGCTGTCAGGCAGCTTTGTGCAGGCGCGACGCTGGTTTTCGGATCTCCTATCTGGATCAATGCG